>Ga0256407_10000018_pt1 | contig 375099 bp, 315 predicted proteins | sample RumenRJG_04DNA_FD_193489 | JGI IMG/M metagenome (GOLD analysis project Ga0256407, IMG submission 193489) | Bovine rumen microbial communities from Lethbridge, Alberta, Canada - RJG_04 | ecosystem: Host-associated > Mammals > Digestive system > Stomach > Rumen | place: Canada: Alberta... | reverse complement strand
ACTCTTACGAGCCAGTTGTTTAACTTTCTTGTTGAGCTTGAAGTCATAGTCACGAGGTACCGGACCGAAGATCGTACCACCACCTACGCGAACCGGAGACTTCAGATCACCCGGACGTGCACCTCCGCCACCTTTCTGGCGACCGAGTTTGCGGGTCGAGTGAGCATTCTCGCTACGCTGTTTTGCTTTTGCTGTGCCTTGGCGTTGTGCTGCCAAGAACTGCTTAACGTCCAAGTAGATAGCATGGTCGTTAGGCTCGATTGCGAAGATAGCGTCATTCAGAGCAATCTTCTTTCCGGTCTCTTTACCGGCTTGATTCAAAATACTAAGTTCCATAACTAATTACTTGTTAATAATGACGATTGAATTTTTTGCACCCGGTACACTACCCTTGACCATGATCAAGTTGTACTCAGGGATCACTTTCAGTACGACGAGGTTCTGAACCGTTACGCGGTCACCGCCCATCTGTCCAGCCATGCGGGTACCCGGGAAAATACGGCTCGGGTATGCACATGCACCTACAGAACCCGGTGCGCGCAGACGATCGTCCTGACCGTGCGTGCTCTGACCTACTCCGCCGAAACCATGACGTTTAACGACACCCTGGAAACCGTGGCCCTTGCTGGTTCCGATTACGTCAACGAACATACCCTCTTCGAAGATGTCAGCTGCTGTGATTGTTTGACCCAGAGCCAGTTCTCCATCGAACTCAAACTCTGCTAAGTGGCGCATCGGCTCTATGCCTGCGGCCTTGAAGTGGCCTGCTTCTGCCTTGTTCGTGTGCTTCTCGCTCTTGTGCATAAAGCCAACCTGAGCTGCTTTGTAACCGTCTTTCTCAACGGTCTTGAGCTGAGTCACTACGCAAGGACCTGCCTCAATAACGGTGCACGGGATGTTTTTGCCGTCGGCACCAAAGACGGAAGTCATTCCGATCTTTTTTCCTAATAAACCTGGCATTGTTTTGCTTAGTTTTTTAAAATAATGTTAATTAATGTTACTTCTCCTCCATTCTCGCCCACGGGTTAACGTTTTCGGGTTCCCTGAGATGATGTTCTCGCCTCGCGGCTCGATCATCTCCGATGTTCCGGTATCACTCTCCGTGGGAAATGGTTCAGATACTCATCAAACTTTGATTTCTACCTCTACACCCGATGCAAGCTCTAATTTCATGAGGGCCTCAACGGTCTTGTTGTTGGAGTTGTAGATGTCGATCAGACGCTTGTAGCTCGATAACTCGAATTGCTCACGGCTCTTCTTGTTAACGAAAGTCGAGCGGTTAACCGTGAAGATACGCTTGTGCGTCGGCAGTGGAATAGGACCACTTACTACAGCACCTGTTGCCTTTACGGTCTTAACGATCTTCTCTGCAGACTTATCCACCAAGTTGTGGTCGAAAGACTTCAGTTTGATACGAATTTTTTGACTCATAATTAGTAATAATGTTTTTATTTTGTTAATACTTGGTAGAGCGCAGACCTTCCAAAGAGTCATTTGCTTGAATGACCCGCTACCCTACCGGGGTTTGTTTTTTTGCCGTACTCAGAGCCACACGTGTGTACGTGTGTATGTACGTGTTATTTTAATGAACGTGTATGTGCGCACGTTTGCGCACATACGCGCTCGTCGATTAGACTAAGTCCACTCTACCGCCTACTTCAGTAAGAACTGCTTTAGCGATAGAAGAGCTTACCGCCTCGTAGTGGCTGAACTCCATGGAGCTCGTAGCACGACCGGAGGTGATGGTACGCAGAGCGGTTACATAACCGAACATCTCTGCCAGAGGCACGTGCGCCTTCACGATGCGAGCACCGGTACGGCTGGTATCCATACCCTCTACCTGACCACGACGTTTGTTCAAGTCGCCGATGACATCACCCATGGACTCCTCCGGAGTAACAACTTCGATCTTCATGATCGGCTCCATAAGCACCGGTTTAGCCTTCGCGCAAGCCTCTTTGAATGCCATCTGTGCAGCGATCTCAAAGGACAACTGATCGGAGTCAACCGGGTGGAAGCTACCGTCGATGAGGGTTACCTTGAGGCTGTCAAGCGGATAGCCTGCGAGCACACCGTTCTTCATTGCGGTCTCGAAACCCTTCTGTACCGACGGGATGTACTCCTTAGGCACGTTACCACCCTTGACGATGTCTTCGAACTGAAGACCGCCCGGGAAGTCAGCGTCAGCCGGCTCTACGCGAACGATGATGTCTGCGAATTTACCACGACCACCGGATTGCTTCTTGTAAACCTCGCGGAGCTCAACCGGAGCAGAGATAGCCTCGCGGTAAGCCACCTGCGGACGACCTTGGTTACACTCTACCTTGAACTCACGTTTCAGACGGTCGATGATGATCTCGAGGTGAAGCTCACCCATACCGGAGATGACAGTCTGACCGGTCTGCTCGTCGGTCTTCACGGTGAAGGTCGGATCCTCTTCTGCGAGTTTAGCGAGACCTACACCCAGTTTGTCAAGGTCAGCCTGGCTCTTCGGCTCTACAGAGATACCGATCACCGGTGCCGGGAACTCGATGGACTCGAGTACGATAGGTTTGTTCTCATCGCAGAGGGTATCGCCCGTGCGTATATCCTTAAATCCTACGCCTGCGCCTATATCGCCCGCGAGGATGGTCTCAACAGGGTTCTGGTGGTTCGAGTGCATCTGGAAGATACGGCTGATACGCTCTTTCTTACCCGAACGCGGGTTGTAAACGTATGAACCTGCATCCAGGTGACCCGAGTACACGCGGAAGTAGCAGAGACGACCTACATACGGATCGGTAGCGATCTTGAATGCCAATGCGCAGAGCGGATCCTGATCATCCGGATGACGAACCTCTTCCTTCTCGGTGTTCGGGTTAGTACCGTTGATCACCGGCGTATCGAGCGGAGACGGCAGGTAAGCGCAGACAGCATCGAGCATGGTCTGTACACCTTTGTTCTTGAACGAAGAACCGCAGATAACCGGGAAGATCTTCATCGACAGCGTACCCTTGCGGATAGCCACGCGGATCTCATCCTCAGTGATCGTCGAAGGATCGTCGAAGTATTTCTCCATGAGGGTGTCATCGAACTCCGATACTGTCTCCAGCATCTTGTCACGCCACTCCTCAGCCTCTGCTTGGAGGTTAGCCGGAATCTCTTCCTCAACGTATTCAGCACCCATGGTCTCATCGTGCCAGAGGACAGCTTTCATCTTCACGAGGTCAACGACACCCTTGAAGGTCTCCTCAGCGCCGATAGGAATCTGGATAGGACACGGAGTAGCACCGAGCACCTCTTTGATCTGACGAACTACGTCGAAGAAGTTAGCACCGGAACGGTCCATCTTGTTCACGTAGCACAGGCGCGGTACATTATATTTATCTGCCTGACGCCAAACGGTCTCGGACTGCGGCTGAACACCACCTACCGAGCAGAGCGCCATCACAGCACCATCGAGGATACGGAGCGAACGCTCTACCTCTACCGTGAAATCCACGTGCCCCGGAGTGTCGATCAGGTTGATCTTATACTTGTTACCCGCGTAGTTCCAGTAGGTAGTAGTAGCTGCAGAGGTGATAGTGATACCACGCTCCTGCTCCTGAACCATCCAGTCCATGGTAGCCGCACCATCGTGTACCTCACCGATTTTGTGGGTCAGACCGGTGTAGAACAGAATACGCTCAGACGTAGTGGTCTTACCCGCATCGATGTGGGCCATAATACCGATGTTACGGTTTAATTTCAAATCATGTTTTGCCATTGTTTTATCAATCTTTTTTTGTACGCTTTCAATTAGAAGCGGAAGTGTGCGAATGCGCGGTTAGCCTCAGCCATGCGGTGCATATCCTCTTTACGTTTGAAGGCACCACCTTGGTTGTTGTAAGCATCCATGATCTCAGCAGCGAGTTTCTCAGCCATGGAGTGACCGCCACGTTTGCGTGCGAATGCGATCATGTTCTTCATTGCGATGGACTCCTTGCGGTCAGCACGGATCTCAGTCGGCACTTGGAATGTTGCACCACCGATACGCTTCGATTTAACCTCTACGAGCGGGGTGATGTTATCCAGCGCTTGTTTCCAGATATCGAGCGCGCTCTTCTCTTCGTTCTTTGCCTTAGCCTCTACTGCGCCGAGTGCGCTGTAGAACACACCATATGCGGTGTTTTTCTTACCATCGAGCATGAGGTGGTTCACAAATTTAGCCACCATTACCTCTCCGTACACCGGATCCGGCAGAATAACTCGTTTTTGCGGTTTTGCTTTTCTCATTGTTTCAATAATTTTAATTTTGGTTGTCGATTTCTTCAGTAGCCGAGTTTCGACCGCTTACTCAACCCTCAACCCATTGTTTTCGTCCCAAATATGGAACATTTAGTTAGTTTTCAGAAGAATTCAGATTTTTAGAATTCAGTTTTTTAGCTTACTTTTTAGCTTTCGGACGCTTAGCTCCGTATTTAGAGCGGCGTTGGAGGCGGTTAGCCACACCGGCGGTATCCAGCGAACCACGAACGATGTGATAACGAACACCCGGCAGGTCTTTTACACGGCCGCCACGTACCATAACGATACTGTGCTCCTGCAAGTTGTGTCCCTCTCCCGGGATGTAAGCGTTGACTTCCTTAGCGTTGGTGAGGCGCACACGTGCAACCTTACGCATTGCGGAGTTAGGTTTCTTCGGGGTCGTTGTGTAAACACGTACACAAACGCCACGACGTTGCGGACAACTATCAAGAGCCGGGCTCTTCGACTTATCCAGCAGTTCTGCTCTTCCTTTTCTAACTAATTGTTGAATTGTAGGCATTTTGTTGTTTTAATTAATTTGTTTATAAATGTTCCTTAGTGCTTTTCTCCGCGCAGCCTTTTCTTCTTGTTTTTATCTCACATACGTACGTGTGAGGAAGGGCATACCGCGAAAAAGCGTGCAAAGGTACAACTTTTTTTTGACATAACCAAATATTTTCACAAGAAAATTCAAAAAAAGTGCATTTTGCACGGTTTATTTGGCATTGTGGGCCAAAAACCAATCAGAAAAAGAGCCCGTTAATTCGGACTCTTTTCACTTGCTAACACCGCTCTCACGAAGTTTGGGAACTGCTTGCAAGGCTCGTTGGAACTCAGTTGAGCGCGCCAACGTTCGTACATCTCCATAAAACGAGGATGATTCTTGTCACGGCAGATAAGAGGCGCTTCACGGCAGGCTTCACGCCAACGGGAACGCTGGACGGTCTCGTTGGGCGTCAACGGCTTCTCCTTATAGTCACGCCGTTCCTGCGCATAGATCTCCTTTGCACCCAATCCGACCACCTCGCCCGTCAACGGATCTTTGACCTTTTTACGGCGAGTTACGGTCATGTGATGAACGCCTTGAATTTTCTTTTTACTCAATGCTCCGGTAAAATTCTCAAAACCGGTAGAAGGTACATAATGTGCCATAGTTATTGAAATTAAAAATTAAAAATTAATTAATGAGTTATGATGTTTTTTGTGCGAAAAACGTTACAACAGTTCGTTCATACTCCTTACTCACCTCTTACTTGTCCCCTTGATACTATCGGTAATGGTTAACGGATGACTAAGAATATATAAGAACCACTAACGATTTTGGACCAGAATATGGTTAGGGTGTCGCATGAATGCGACAAGCATAAACACTATTTTTTTGCAGTGAGACTATGGGACTTTGGGACTTTGGAAAGTCTCATAGTCTCAAAGTCTCATGATACTTTTTTATATTGACCATGCTGAATTTTCTTCACGAGTCCCTGTTCGAGCCAAAATTCATTCCATCTAAAGATAGTACTTCGAGGTACTCCTTGTGCCTTCGCTTCGTCCAAAAGTGTCTTCGTCTCAAACTCGGTGGGAAGGAGGGAGAGGAGCATAGCGCGTTGGTCGAGTGGTTGAATCTTTGGGACAGAGGGTTGCTCAGCGCCCTTAATCATTCGATAGGCGGCAGCCATGTGGAGGATGAGTTTATTTCCAATGAGTTCGGCTGTTTGGTAGTCAGAGTCGGAACAAAGGAGGCCTACCCCCTTCCCCTCCCTGAAGGGAAGGGAGGAACCGGAATAAGATTCCGGGCTAAGGGACGAAGGTACTTGCTCCGCGGAAGACCGCGGAGAACAGGACCTCAATGCCGTGAGGATCATCGCAATCCGCTCGATATGCACCGCCATACGCAGTACAACGGAGTGGAAATTCACTCCCAATAACTGCATGAGCGCAGGATACGCCGTTTCTAAATGTTGTCCCAAACGCGCTCGTTGCTCGCTCGTCAGGGAGAACTCCATCGGACGGCTCTTATAGAGCGCCTGACAGAGATCATAGAGCTGTTGCGCAGCAGTCCCCATGACGCTGTTAGAACCGCTGGCAGGCTCTACATAGCGACTGCTGAATGCCTGTTGGTCATTCACGATGAGTGTCAACAGACGCGAGAAATAGCCGTTCTCGATACTCGGCACAAGGGCTTTGTACTGGCTGAACGTACCGGTGAGCAGCACACTCAACTGCGGGCACGCAATACTACTATTATCCCGTGCGCGGTTACGCGTGATCGGTTCATGCTCCGCGGCTTTACGGAGCGCCGTGTTGTAGTTCGCTACGGACGAACGCCACACATCGGTAATGACCGAACCTTCGCTCTCGTGGATATAACCGCGACCGTTCTGACGTTCCAACTGCTTGTAGAATCCCGGGTAAGAGGAGTCACCGGCGATGACCAGCGGAGCCGCTTCATGTACTTTGCTGACCAACTCCAACGCCAAGTTCGCGATACCTTTTCCGCAAGCGGCAGAGCCAACGATGAAGCACTGAAGGTTAGCATAGTACTTCTTGCCCGTCAGTCCGTAGCGGAAATAGAGGTTTGGCATACAGCTGCCCGCCGCCGTAAGCAGCGAGAGAAGCAACATATCCCGCTCTCCGTCACTTTGTGCAAGCTTCATAATCGGTTGAATCATTGCCGGCAGGTTCTCCGGCTCTACATGTTTGGCGATGTGCAGATCCTGATCCGCTTCCATCGCAGAAGATAAATTTTGAATCATAAAAATAAAGGTTTAATGGGTTAATTTATCGGGATTTCGAGATGTCGTCATTTCGTGATCTCGGGATTACGGGATTACGAAAAGAAGTCCCTCTATATTTTAGGACACATATAGGGAGCTATAGACGTAAATGCAGGTTTTTCATTTTACGAGTACCTCGAAAACTCGCGACAATTTCATGCCTATCTCACACCTGACAATCAACTTGTTACAAAAAGCTATGAAAAACATGTCGCTTTTTCCGTGTTCGTTTTTTTTGATGGCTTTTTTGTGACATACATCCGTTAGAACAATACGAAAATGCATAAAAATCGCACTTTTATTTGCGTATGTGCAAAATTTGTAGTATCTTTGCAGCCGAAAAAATGTAACCCAGGTCTGACCTCACCGACAGCGTAAAAAGAGGTACATAAAAGAAAGATAAGCATATGACAAATAAGTTACAACTTTTTGAAGGAACAACAATTCGCACGATTTGGGATAGCCAAACGGAGGAGTGGTATTTCTCTGTTGCAGATGTATGTAATGTGTTGTCCGGTTCGCAAGCAAAGGATCCTAATGCTTATTGGCGGAAGCTCAAACAACGATTGAAAGCAGAGGGTAGTGAGATCGTGACAAATTGTCACGGACTGAAATTGGAGTCCACGGACGGGAAAAAGTACATGACAGATGTCCTCTCTACTCGCGATATATTACGATTAGTTCAATCCATTCCGAGTCCGAAAGCCGAACCATTGAAGATGTGGTTAGCGCAAGTCGGAAGTGACCGATTAGACGAGATTTCAGACCCTGAGAAAGCAATAATGAGGGCAGCGGATTACTATCGTGCAAAAGGATACTCAGATCAATGGATCAACCAGCGTTTGCAATCCATTGAAATGCGCAAAGAATTAACAGATGAATGGAAGGCGCGCGGAATTGAATTAGAATTAGAGTACGCAATACTTACAAACGATATGACGCGCGCATGGAGCGGGATGTCCGTGCGGCAATATAAAGAATTAAAAGGGTTAAAGAAAGAAAATCTGCGAGACAATATGACCAATTTAGAGTTAGTGCTCAACATGTTGGCAGAAGTAACTACTACCTCCATATCTCGCAGCCGTAAGCCCAATACTTTTGAAGAAAGTCGTCAGATAGCAAGAGAAGGGGGCTCTGTAGCAAGAGATACCCGTAGAAATATAGAGAGCCGTATAGGTCAATCTGTGATTTCCACAACTAATGCACATGATAAATTAGCATTAGATGTAACGATTCCTGCCATTGAGCAAGAAGATGTGGAAGAAGAAAACGACAAAGAAAATAACGAAGATAACAAATAACTCTCGTCCCATCCATGACGTAAAACCGGTCACAATAAGACATAAAACCGCGCAAAGCGTTGCGCAAAATAAATAAAAACAAAGCATTACTATTATTTCGCGTTAACTGAAGCCAACCAATTTTTCAGGAATAACAACGACAGAAATAAGTAGTTAGGTGTCCCTATGGATGCCTCTCTCTGATAAATAATAAGTTATGCACATCCCGTATGGGTGTGAGTACTTATTATCGGTGAGAGGTTCCGTGGTTGGCAGCCTTAGTTAACGCAATAAGGAAAGCACCCTTTTCTTTTTGCGTTGCGGATTGATAGTATGTGCAAATATTCTATCAGTCTATGGCAAAAAACGCGAATTTAGGAGCAGCGAAGAATGCGAAAAACGATGAGTTCTACACTCAGTATGCGGACATACAAAAAAGAAGTAAACGCATATATTGAATACAACCCCGATGTGTTTCGGGGCAAGACGATTTTGCTGCCTTGCGACGATCCCGAATGGAGCAATTTCACCAAGTTCTTTGCACAAAACTTTGAGTTCTTCGGTCTGAAGAAACTCATTTCCACGTCCTATGCTATCGAAAGCAAAAAGTACAAGACCGATTGGCAACCGACACTCTTTGAGACGGAAAACCCGATGTACAATGTGGAGAAGAGCCGAATTAAGGGCAAAATCTTCACCCTTACGCACGACACCAACGCAAATGGTCGCATCGATATTGACGATTTGCAATGGAGTTACTTGGAGGGTGACGGCGATTTCCGTAGTGCCGAAGTAACCGCTTTGCGTGACGAAGCCGACATTATTATTACGAATCCGCCGTTTAGCCTGTTTCGTGAATTCCTTGCATGGATTATGGAAGGAAAAAAGCAATTTGCAGTAATAGGAAATATGAACGCTATTACTTATAAAGAGGTATTCCCTTTAATCAAGGAAAATAAAATTTGGATTGACAACCCATTTGTTCGAGGTGCAGGGTATTTTACTTCTCCAATGGAGTTAGACACATCGCTCAGTTATTTCAACTCTCACGATTACAGAGAGGGTTTTATTCGTGTTCCCGGAGTAAGATGGTTTACTAATATTGAATTAGGAAGACGACACCAACCTTTACAACTTATGTCCATGGCTGACAATCTGAAATTTAGCAAAAAACTAAAAGGGCAGACGGAATATTATCATTATGATAATTATGATGCCATAGAAGTTCCTTTTACAGAACTAATTCCTTCCGATTATTCTGGAATAATGGGAGTGCCTATTTCTTTTATGGATAAATATTGTCCAGAACAATTTGAAATATTAGGCACCGAAGCTGATTTGAATATAGAAAAAGGTCGTGGGTACATAAATGGTCAAAGAATGTATAGTCGTATATTCATCCGCAAAAAACAATAAATACTATGAAAGCAGAACGTAAGATATACACAGTTGAGGAAATCTGCAAAGGGTTTACGTATAATGAGGCAGAAGGAAAGGGTTTGTTTGGTCTTTCCGGCAAACTGACCATTCAGCCGGAGTACCAGCGTAACTATCTCTACGCCGAGCAAAACGGCGCACGAGAGATTGCGGTTATTGAATCCGTGCTCAAGGGCTATCCGATTGGTTTGCTGTACTTTAACCGCGTGGACGAGAACCATTTGGAAGTGCTCGATGGACAACAACGAATCACCTCATTGGGACGTTTTATTACCCGCAAGTTTGCTATTCAAATCAATGGTGTAGAGCATTATTTTGACTTTATGCCAAAAGATTTGCAAGAGAAAATCAATAAGACCGAACTGCTCGTCTATGAATGTGAGGGTACAGAAAGCGAAATCAAAGAATGGTTCAAAACCATCAACATCGTCGGTCTTCCTCTGGAGGAACAGGAGATTTTGAATGCCGTTTATTGCGGTCCGTTTGTGACTCGCGCCAAAGAGGTGTTCTCTAATTCGCAAAACGCCAATATCAACAAATGGGCTGCCTTCTTACGCGGAAACGTGAAAAGGCAAGCGTTCCTGCACACCGCCTTGGAATGGGTAAGCAAAGGCAACATAAGCGCCTATATGTCGCTCCACCGCAACGATGAATCGATCAAAGAGATGGAGACCTATTTCAATAGTGTCATCGATTGGGCGAGTGGCGTGTTTACGAATATTGAGAAAGAGATGTGCGGTCTGCCGTGGGGCGAACTCTATGAGAAATACCACAAGACGCCTTACGATCCGGCACAAGTGGCTGCCAAACAGCGTGAACTCTACGAAGATTACTACGTAAAGAACAAAAAAGGCATTTATGAATATATCCTTGGCGGCTGTCAAGATACCAAACTGTTGGAGGTACGTTGTTTTGACGAGCCGACCAAAAAGAGCGTTTATGCGCGTCAGACGGAGGAAGCCAGACAAAAAGAAGTTTCCAATTGTCCGCTATGTGCCATAGGCCATGACGCCAACCGTGCGCGTATATGGAAACTAACAGAGATGGACGCAGACCATGTGACGGCGTGGTCCAAAGGCGGTGCAACGGATATCGCTAATTGCCAAATGCTCTGTCAGACGCATAATAGGGCGAAGGGAAATAAGTAAAGTGACCAAGTAACTAAGTACCAAGTACAAAGGAACAAAGGATGGAAGTGTCAATAGTGGCACTTCTTTCTTTATTTTGCAGGGAAATAATGAAAATATGGCAAAAAGTTTCAAATATGCTTGCGTATATCAACAAAAAGTTGTACCTTTGTACCAGAAATGTTAGAAGATTATATCATCAATGAGCAAATCCGCTACGAGGACCACTATCTGAAGGTGGCTCAGACGGATATAGAGATAGGCGGTGTGATAGGAGCTGCGCTGCTGAGTGCGTTGATCGTGGACACCGAGGAAGGCGTCCGGCGAGGTATAGCGATAGACAGCGACGCGGAACAGATGGCTTGGATTGCGAAGTACGAACGCGAAGTGAGACGTGACGAATGGGGTCTGATCGGCATAGAGGTCGAGTTACTCAACAATGCGCATATCGAGATCGCCACTTCGGACGTGACTTGGGCGGACATCTGCCCCAATGTGCGGTTGTTGGATCTGGCGTTCGAAGTGGTGACGACGTACATGCAGTATCTGACCGAGAGACTTTCAAAGACCATATCTGGGAGTGCTGCCCATGGGAAACACCTTTTAGTCAGTGGCTGCTGAACGCTGCCTACGCTGAGACACGCCGTCAGCAGTTCTTACACACCTACTGGACGGATGCGGCGCAGGTCAATGCCCTCTATGAGAGTTTGCAGAATGAGATGACCGAACCCACCTTCCTTTTCGAAGGCGAGGACGCGAAAGATATCTATAAGCGCTACCTCACGTGGATCTGGAAGAGACACCAAGCGCAGATACGGGAAGTCCCGGGCGCACAACCACGTGCTGCCAAACATCGTAACTTTGTTGTGGCACGGGAGACCGATTGGTCGTTCATAGAAGAGGTACAAGGTCTGAACGAAGCGCAGAAACAGCTCCTAACCCAATGGATGTTCAACTGGCAGAAATTCATTAACAAGCATCTCAAACCCGAAAAAGAGGTACGTTTCTGGACCGAAGAGGTAAGCGCACATCGTCAGAAGCAACTGACGCAACACCTGCGAATCCAAGAGAAAGAATGGGATTATTTCCGGAGCCTCTCTGCGGCTATTTATGCCTTGCGCCAGATGGGTTACGTTCGCCGTGCCTGCTCCCTGCGGGACATCACCCGATGGATGTCAGAACAGCTCGTCAAAGACTACTCCACCAAGAATAACCACGATCAGTTTGTCCGCGCATGGAAGGACTTAGGGCGTTACACACCGGAGGTCAAAGATTACGTGGAGTCCCTAAAAGAAAATGGTGTTTTGCCTTTGAATGGTATTTACTGAACGAAATAAAAATTAAAAATGCAGAAAAATCCCTCAACGAGTGATTTTTGAGCAAAATATTTGCGTATATCATAAAAAAGTAGTAATTTTGCATCGTGAACGACATAAAATAACTGAATAAATAACCCTCAGTTCATGTAATTTCAAAAACAATAGTAATATGGCAAGCATTTATGATTTCAAAGTCCTCAATAACAGAGGCAAAGAAGTAGATTTCGCGGACTACAAAGGTCAAGTTCTTCTCATCGTCAATACCGCTTCGAAGTGCGGTTTCACGCCGCAGTACGACGGTTTGGAAGAGCTGTACAAGAAATACAAAGACCAAGGATTCGTCATCCTCGGCTTCCCTTGCGACCAGTTTGCTAACCAAGAGCCGGGCAGCGATGAGCAGATCGAAGAGTTCTGCCGTTTGAACCACGGTGTGACCTTCCCGCTGATGGCAAAGAGTGATGTCAACGGCGAGAACGCTAATCCTGTCTTTGAGTACCTCAAGGCACAAGCACCGACAGAGGAATACAAAGGCGTCAAAGCTAAAGCTACGCACCTCATGCTCAAAGGCATCAGCAAGACGTACAAGAAAGAGAGTGATATACTTTGGAACTTCACAAAGTTCCTCGTTTCGAAAGACGGTCAGACGATTCAGCGCTTTGCGCCGGTAGCCGAGCCGAAAGATTTCGAGGCAAACATTGTAGCAGAATTAGCGAAGTAAACCCTTTCAAACAACTTCAAACAATATGAAACAAATCCTTTTGGCGTTTTTATGCGCCGCATGTATGACCTCTATGGAAGCAAAGACATTAGTGGCGTTTTTTTCAGCCACGGGTACGACCAAAGCCGCAGCAACGCGTCTCGCCAAGCAGCACGATGCCCGTTTATGGGAGATTGAACCGGCTGAACCTTACACGGCAGCTGATCTTGATTGGCGAAACGACAAGTCCCGTTCGTCGCTGGAGATGAACAATCCCGAGGAGCGTCCGACCATCAAACAATGCACGGACGTTACGCCATACGATACAATCTATGTCGGTTTCCCGATTTGGTGGGGCATCTGTCCGCGTATCATCAATTCATGGCTGGATAATAACCTGCCACAACTGGAGGGCAAAACATTGATTCCTTTTGCCACCAGCGGTAGCAGCAGTATCAGCGAAGCCGAGACGTACCTCAAAAAAACCTATCCGACGCTCAAGTGGGGGAAAGGACTACTGATGAACAAACGATAAGTTCCTATGAAAGTACTTTTGATCAACGGTTCGCCGCGTAAGAACGGCAACACGTTCACCGCGCTGAGCGAGATTGCCAAGACCCTTCAGGCGGAGGGTATCGAATCAGAAATCGTTTGGATAGGCAACAAGCCTGTTCGCGGCTGTATCGCTTGCGGGACATGCAAGATGAAAAATGACGGTCGCTGTGTCTTCGACGATGATGTATGCAACTCTATCTCTGCCCGATTCGCGGAGTCAGACGGTTTTGTTTTTGCTTCGCCGGTTTATTACGGTCAGCCGAACGGTGCGCTTCTGGCTATCATGCAACGTGCTTTCTTCTCAAACGGTGCGAACCTGCAGAACAAACCCGGAGCAGCGGTAACAATCTGTCGTCGAGGCGGTGCAACAGCCGCATTTGAGACACTTCAGATGCCGATGCAGATGATGAACATGCCGCTCGCCACTTCGCAGTACTGGAACATCGCGTACGGTCGCGAGGAAGGGCAAGCCGCGCAAGATACGGAAGGTATGCAGACCATGCGTACGCTCGCTCATAACTTGGCATGGATGATCCACGGATTACGCGGAGAGAATGCCCCTGCTCTACCCGACCGTGAGCCGTGGCAACCGATGCATTTCATCCGATAAAACATCATTAAGACGCATGACCGCGCATGTACTCGCCCGGAGTGATACCGGTTTTGTTCTTGAACATGCGTGTGAAGTGATGCGGGTAGTCGAAACCCAACATATACGCCGTTTCGCTGATGCTACGGCCGCTCATGAGGATATTCTTCGCGATTCGGATGATGTACGACTGGATATATTCCTTGGCGGAAGAACCTGTCGCTTGTTTGACCAAGTCGCCGAAATAACCCGCTGAATACGCCATCTCCGAGGCGCAATACGCTACTGTCGGCAAGCCCATCTCGGCTTGCCGGCTTTCGTAATAATACTTGTCCAGCAAGGCGTGAAACCGTTTCAGCACATCCGGCTCAGTAGCCGTAATCCGCGCATTCTGCCGCCAATAAGCACGCTGACAATAATCCAAGATCAACCGCAGGTAGCCGACCACTATATTCCGCAACGCCGAACTGTCTTTATGGGCTTTTAACTCATCTCTCAGAGCGCTCAACAGCATCTCTATCGCGTCCCATTCCTTCGGCTCCAAAGGCAGCGAATCCGTGAAGAAATACGAGAAGAAATTATACTCTGCTATATGTGCTTCCAAATCGGTTTTGCTCATCAACTCCGGCGACCACAACACTGCCCAGCCGTTCAGAAAAAGCGGTTTGCCATCATCTTCCCTGCCGCCTATTTGCCCGGGCGCGACGGCTATAACCGACCATTCGCTTACCTGCACAGGCCGTACGCCGTACGACAAGTTCTGGGGAAACTCCCGTTGTATGAACAAGCCATACACCCCGTAACTGTTCATGCTTGTCCGCACGCCTTTTGCTAATTCATCGAAATGAACCACACTAATCAGCGGATGTAGAACCTCCGCCTCCAAATGCCGTGCATACACATTCGGCTCACGTATGTTCAGGATCTTTTTCATAACGGCTGTAATTTGGCTGCAAAGGTACAACAAATATTGCACATACACAAGCATTCGGGCATTTTTTTGCCAAAAAGAATAAGATTCTTTCTGTTTCGCGCGGGTAAATAGCGGCTATGCTTGCATAAGACGATATTTATCGGCACAAAACAGGAAAGCCGTGAGGCTTGGCAAAAAAATGTCCGCCGTTGTGTATGTCCGGCAGGACGCGAACGTACTTTCGAAGGGGTCCCCATTTATGGGGGGAGGAGGTCGAAGATACAATTTTTCTGTGAAATATGCAAAAATGGCAGCCGAAAAATCATCTTTTTCTGCATTTTCTGCGAAAATGGTAGTTATTTGGGCAATTTGTGTTTGTACATGTCTTGGAAATGTACTAATTTTGCACTCAATTTCAATAAGAGAGATTATGAGACGTTTTGTAACACTTATTTTTGCGATAAGCACAATGACCCTTATAGCACAAACACCTATTCACATTATTGTCGGTTCAACGAGTTTCACCGCCACGCTTGCAGACTCCGAAACCGGCGAAGCCTTTGCTGCACTCTTGCCCCTGACCGTGACGATGAACGAACTGAACGGCAATGAGAAATACCATTACCTGTCTTCCTCTCTTCCTACCGACGCATACCAGCCTGGCACAATCCATGCCGGCGATCTGATGCTCTACGGCAACAATTGTGTCGTCCTCTTCTACAAAACTTTCAATAGTGGGTATTCCTATACACGTATCGGGGCTTTGGATGATCCTTCCGGTCTCTCGGACGCACTTGGCAACGGCAATGTGAGTGTGCGTTTTGAGAAAGGAGAGACGACAGACCTTGGAGAGGTACAAAGGGACAAAGTACCGAGTACCAAGGTTCTTCGTGACGGACAGTTGTTCATTCTCCGTGGCAATGATAAGTACACTCTTACAGGTAATAAAATAAAATAATATGCACCGTGGGACAAGTTGGCAGAGTTCTTTGAGAAAAATCTAAAATAAATTGAAGATATGAAAGTTGTTGTTATTTCTACAAGTCTCCGTGCGGGATCGAATAGCCACGCGCTGGCGGAGCAGTTCGCCGAGGGCGCAAAAGCCGCAGGGCATGAAGTAGAACTGATCTCGCTTCGCGGCAAGGAAATCAAGTTCTGTATCGGTTGTCTCAAGTGTCAGGAGACAGGCGCGTGTGTCTTCAAAGACGACGTGCCGGCAATCATGGAGTCGGTGCTCAACGCCGACGTCGTCTGCTGGGCAACGCCGATTTATTACTATGAGATGTCGGGTCAGATGAAGACCCTCATCGACCGAATGAACGCTATGTATCCGAAGGATTATAAGTTCCGCGACATCTATCTGCTGACTACGGCGGCAGAGGACGAACCGTTTGTGCCCGAACGCGCAGAGAGCGGTTTGCAAGGTTGGATTGATTGTTACGATAAATGCGCTCTCAAAGGGCATTTGTTCTGCGGCGGCGTGAATGATCCGAAAGAGATTTCCGGTAATGCCAAGCTGCAAGAGGCATACGAATTAGGCAAGAATATATAAAAAATACTCCAACTAAAGCAAAAATCCCACTAACTCTTGCGTATGTGGGATTTTTGTTGTAATTTTGCAGCATCTTTTGAAAACACAATGAATCAACGACCGATATGAAAAAACATCTCTTCTCTTTGGTAACGCTTTTGGTTAGCATTGCAGGTAGCGTTTCTGCGCAGAGTTCCGGTTATCCGGAGTTGGATGCCATGGTACAAACATGGAAAGACGCCCAACAAACGACCCTCGGCTATCCTGCCAGCCAGGAGTCGGACCTGGCGCTCTTCTATCAATGGTACTTGGCTTCGGGCATGGACGTGGTGAACCTCAACAACGCCGGAGACCCTATGACAGACGCTCCTTCGACTCTCTCTACCCAGAAATTCGAGCGCCAAGTAATTGAGTTCTTCGCGCCGCTTTATGGGTTCAAGTTGGATGATGTGTGGGGACTTGTGACGCATAGCGGAACAGATGGTAATAACCACGGCATCTACTTTGGTGTCAATTACTTACGCAACCAAACCGGCATGGAACCGGTGCTCTACGTGAGCAACGAAGCGCACTACTCGAACATGCGTCTGGCGCACTTGCAGAATGTGGAGATGTACCTCGTGGCGAGCGATAGTATGGGACGTATGATTCCTGATTCGTTGGAAGAAGTGCTTGTGACTTCCCGTCCGGCGTTGATAGTCTATGCGATGGGTTCGACTTTCAAGGGTGCTATCGACGACCAGAAAGCGCTGAACGCCGTGCTGGCTTCGCACCCCGAGATACCGGCTGTATATCGTCATGTGGACGCGGCGCTCTTCGGCGGTTACCTGCCATTCTCGCCGTACAGAGCGCTTGTGGACCGCGATACCATGCGCTATGAATCTATCTCCGTCAGCGGACATAAGTTCTTCGGCCTCGACTCGCCTTCTGGCCTCTTCATTTGCACCAAAGAGATCTACGACAACCAAGTCGATTACAACGTGCCTTATCTGAATAGCAATATGCGGATGATCAACTGCTCGCGGGACGCTCTCCAACCCCTCAAGTTCTGGTGGCTCACCAAGTCTATCGGACACACCGGCTGGACGTATCAGGCGGCAAAACTGCTTGCCCAACGTGATTACCTCAAGCAGCAGTTAGACTCCATCGGTTGGCCCAATTGGGTGAACGACTACAGCAATACCGTCTTCTTCCGTCGTCCCTCGCAACGCGTGATCAGCAAATATACGCTGGCGCAAGGCTACGACGACCGTTTTGGTGGCGAGTTGGCGCACGTCGTAGTCATGCAACATGTGACTAAAGAGAAAATCGATATGTTCATCGCCGACCTGATTGAGCAAGACGTACAACGCTAACGGCGTGCAGGTCCAATAAAAGAAACAGCGAACCAAAGAGCCTAAAAAGAACGGTTGGGTTATCACATGACACAAATATAGGCAGATGTACCAAAACATCTTGGATATAAGTGATCGCGAGGGTTTCCGAGCATGGTTGGCAGCGAATCATTCAACAGCCAATGAGTGTTGGGTGAGGGTTCAACGGGGTCGTCCGACAGACGATCGTGTACTTTGGTATCTGGACGCGGTGGAAGAAGCTCTCTGTTTCGGTTGGATTGACAGTACTGCCAACTATATCGACGGCGAGTTGATGCAGCGATTCTCTCCTCGTAGGAAGGGCAGTCCATGGACCGAGTTAAACAAAGAGCGTGTACGTCGATTGGAGCGAATGGGTCTGATGACCGACGCAGGACGACGCGTCTTGCCGTCTATGGGTCCTCGCAGTTTCCAGATAGACGAAGAGTTGGAGAGCGCGCTCAAGAAAGCACGTGTCTGGTCCACTTTCCGTTCATTCCACCCACTCTACCAGCGTATCCGGGCATACAATATTACCTTTTACAAAACGCGTGACCCGCGGACATACCAAAAAGCGCTCGATCATCTCATTGCCGAGACCAAAAAAGGTCAGTTATTCGGCGAATGGAACGACTACGGGCGATTACTATAACACAATTATTCTGCATCAAAAGTGCAGAATTTTTGTTATATTTTAAAGAAAAAATGATTTTTTTTCGTTTTTTCTTGATAATCCGGATTATTTTTTGTACCTTTGCACGCCGTTCGTGCAAGAGAGAAGAAAAATGAAAAAAATTAAAATATTATGGAAAAACGATTTATTGTAACCATCGGTCGGGAGTTTGGAACCGGCGGACGAAAAATTGCTAATGAGCTGGCAGAGATGTTAGACGTACAGTTATATGACCGTCAAGTGCTGGAACCTATCCGCGAGGAGTATAACTTGACGCAAGAGGAGGTGGATCAAATCAAGGCAGTGAAACCGAGCTGGTGGTATGATAACGTGTCGCAGGATCTGTACGACGAAGAGGAGAAGTTGGTACTTGAGTTGGCAGAGAAAGAATCGTGCGTCATACTGGGTCGTACGGGCTTTCATATTTTCCGAGATGACGAGCGTGCCTTCAAAGTATTTTTGATGGCAGAGAAGACATTCCGTCGTGACAAAGTAGCGAGACGGCTGAACATCAACGAGGGTAGCGCAGACCTGCTGCTGGACAAAGTAGATGAGGCTCGCGAGAACTTCACGAAGACTTTTAGCGGAAAGAGCCGTTATGATGCACGCAACTATGATCTTGTTCTGAATGTAACAGGGTTGGAGCCGAAAGAAGTAGCGCGGTTCATTGCTGAGTGCGTGAAGAAAAAGTTTGGTAATTGATACATGTGGTTGTGATGCAGCATGTGACGAAAGAAAAAATCGACGGATTCATCAACAGGCTTAAACAATGACCCGAAGAACAAAGATCACAATCATCTCTTTATCGGTCGTACTGATAGTCATTCTCATCCTATCGGGAGGACTAAGTGCGACGTTGTCCCGCGTAGCGTTACGCGAAGTGAATAGTGCTTTAGCCTCTATCCCGGAGTGCGAAGCATCTATAGGAGACATCCGTATCAGTTTATTAACCGGAACGGCGACTATCGACGATTTGCGTTTTACCCATAACGGTCCTGCCATAAAAGGGAGTGCCCATAACCCGGGAGTGGAAGTCCATGTAGAGCACATTGAGGTCGGACATGTGTTTTTCTACAAGTTGATCCACAAAGAAGCGTTGGTTTATTCCATCCGGGTCATTCATCCGGAAATGGAATTATGGCTGGACGAAGCACATCCGGAGTTAAGTTTTCCCGAGTTCAAACAGGACAGTACGGTAAAGAACCCGATTGCACCTTTGAAGTGCGCGGAACTGATGAACCTGTATATCGACGGCGCGGATATGAAAATGCATAGTACGCGTACATCCCTGGACTTGGAGGTAGAGGACTGCTCACTTTCCCTGTGCGATTTGGCATACGACACGGCATTCCATTATTGCGACTCCTTGTATAGTATAGCATTGAATCGCGCTTCCATATTACTGCCTGACAGCAGTATGCGGATAGAGACGAACGACCTGTCCAATATGGACGGAGGACCGCTCCGAATAGGCAAGACGCTTATTGCCCACACGATGGGCAGGACACAGTTAGGCGAAATGGTTCAAGAGCCTACCACATGGATCAAAATGCGCATGGATAGCCTCAAGACCTCGTCCTTCCCTCTCATCCGCAAAGCACTGACACAAGACTATACTTTGCCGCGCGTGGAAGTGTTCTTCGAGCATATGGACATCTTGCGTGATCTCCGATATCCTGCCAAAGAACCTTTTCCTATGGTTCAGGAAGCATTTATGAGCATAAATCCCATTTTCCTCGTTCAGGAAGTGGACGTACATATTCCGAAGATCGATATCGGTCTGATGAGCACGAACATCAACTGCGGGACGTTGCAAATACGCCATATTCGTGCCAAGGCAATGAATATCACTAATCGTCGCAACGCAACCATGCGTCTCAAAGGGTCCTGTCCTATCGAGAAAGGCAAGATGCACATAGAGATGAACTTCACCATCAACAAGAACTGTGATTTCGAGACACGGCTTCATGCGCAGAATGTCAATGCCTCATTCCTCAACACCTTGGTACGTCCGCTTGTAGGAATGACATGCGATCTTCCGATTGATACGTTTGACACCCATTATTCGGGTAATAAAACAGAAGCTGCAGGTCAATTCAGGTTGCTCTATCACGGGTTAGAAGTGAAGGTTCATAAAGAGGACAATATCCCGTACAAGATCGTGACACGCAATGCGGATGTCATCAACTCGGCAGTACATACATTATTACCCAAGAGCAATCCATCCAAAGCACATAGTCAACCCAGGGCTTACAACACCCAATGGAAACGGAATGTATGGATGCCTACCGAACTATATCTGTTCGGACCATGTATTGACGGAGTAAAAAAGACTTTACTACCGGGATTGTATATCAAAGACAAAACGAAAGTGTTAGACCTATAAACAACCATCTTATGAACAGTTTTCTTAAAGGGGCGACCCTCTTTCTTGGCGGAGCCTTAGTTGGAGCCGCAGCAATCATTCTTCTTGCGCCGAAAGCAGGCGAAGAAGCTCGTCAACAACTTGCTGATTTGGCAGAAAAGGCAAAGAAACAGGCAGAGGAATACTGCCACAAAACAGACGAAGCAAAGGAGGACAAAAATGAATAATGAGTTTATAAACATGATTAAGGACGAATTGTCCTCTTATGGCACAGCATTAGGCAAAGCAGGCCAACTGAAACTGATTGGTATAGTGAGCCGTGTATTGGGTCTTTTCCTGCTGATTTTTACCATTATTCTGCTGGTGTTTGCATTATTGTCATTCTGTTCAGTAGCTATCATCGCGATTATGTCCGATTACATGCCTGTTTGGGCTGCCACTCTTATTATGGGTAGTTTTTATGTGGTTCTAATAGGCTTAGCTTTTGTATTCCGCAAACCGCTTTTCATTCATCCCTTCATTAAATTATTGACAAAGCAGATCCGCTCTGAGGAGGAGTTAGCCTTGAAGATGATGGAAGCGGATCATGAGGTGGAGTTACAGCGCGTTAAGATCGAGACCCATATTAACAATGCTACCCGTGATTTGAATTTTATGCTGACCCTGTTAGGCAACGTATGGAGTTTTTTTCGCGGCAAAATATTCAAATAATTTATGCTAAGCAGGTTATACGGTATATTACTTCCATTCTTTGTCAGTTTTTTACTGGCGTGGTTATTGGATCCCGTGGTGAGTTTTATTCAGAATAAATGCCGGGTTAAATTCCGTGCGCTTTCAGTAGCAATCACGTTGATACTCTTTGTGGGTTTGATTTCTTTCGGTGTGTATCTGCTGATACCGGCAGTAGGAAGTGAGGTAAAGAGTTCGGCAGCTGCAGTAGAGCAGTATTTTGCCCATTTTGACCTCAGTCAGTATCTCACGCCGGAACAGCAGCAGAAAATACAGGAGACGCTGAACGGACTGAACATGACGTCCTTGCTGTCGTATCCGGAGGTTCGGGACGGTATCAAAAATTTCCTGCCGCAAATCGGTTCATGGATTACGGGCGGATTGAGCTGGTTAAGCGAATTACTGGTTCTTTTTATCGGACTGCTGTACCTTATTTTTCTGCTCATTTCGTTTCCCGACATCCGTGCCAACTGGCGGAATTACATCCCTAAGAAGTACTTACCGCAGGTAGAGACCATCGTACATGAGTTAAGCGTGAACATGAACGCATATTTTCGCGGTCAGGCGTTAGTTGCCTTATGTGTAGGTATCCTTTTTGCGATTGGCTTCGTGATTACAGGAATGCCGATGGGGTTTGTGATGGGTCTGATTATCGGTTTACTCAATCTCGTGCCGTACATGCAGGCTCTTGGTATCCCTCCATGCATCCTTCTCTGTCTGGTACAATCGGCGCAAACGGGTCAGCCTGTGTGGTTAACACTTCTGCTGATGGTGATTGTATTCATTGTTGTGCAGAGTATTCAGGATTTGCTTCTCACCCCGAAGATTATGGGCAAGGTAACCGGTCTGGGACCTGCAGCGATCCTGTTGAGTCTCAGTATTTGGGGGGCATTGATGGGTGTAGTAGGTATGATCATTGCACTACCGCTCACCTCGGTAGGTATATCGTGTTACAAACATTACGTGCTACACGAACCCTTTGTATCGGAGAAAACGGCAAAAAAGAATAGTAACATAAAGCCCCGATAGGGCTTAAACGAAAACAAAAGACAATAAGATGAGATTGGTATTTGCAAGCAATAATGCACACAAATTAGAGGAAGTACGATCGATGGTGCCCGATTACGTCAGCGTGCTGAGTCTGCGAGACATCTGTTTCGAGGCAGAGATAGAAGAGACGGGACAAACGCTGGAAGAGAATAGCGCAATCAAAGCCGAGACGGTGAGAGAGTGGATTATTCAGAATCCGACATGCACTAATCAAGATGATCCCATAGACGGTGTGTTTGCAGATGATACCGGTTTGGAGATTGATGTTCTGGGAGGAGTACCGGGTGTTTATACTGCCCGGTGGGCTATGATGAGCGGAGGAGTTAAGGATTTAACGAATGAGCAAGAGATTTTTGCGGCGAACAGATCAAAAGCGTTACGAGAGTTGGAAGGAAAAGCGGATAGAGGTGCTCAGTTCCGAACCGTGATCACGCTAATCAAGCTATCCGACGGGACAAACCAACATCAGAACTCAGTGATTCAGGTGGAGGGTGTTGTCCGCGGACGGATTGCCGAGAAAGAATACGGTACCGGAGGATTCGGGTATGACCCGGTATTTATTCCGGAAGGATACGACAAGACTTTCGGCGAGTTGCCGGCAGAGATAAAGAACCAAATCAGTCACCGGGCAAGAGCACTGGAGGCGTTAGTAAAAGAGATAAAGAGTTCGTATGATCAGATATAAACACATATTAGGCATTTTTCTTAGTGCTTTGCTGTTTACCGAGGTACAGGCAGCAAGTTGGACCACGCATTTCGCGTACAATAATGTCACCAAGATTGCCATGACGCCGGAAAAGGTATTCGGTCTGTCGGATGGTAACCTCTTCAGCGTGGACAAGAAGACAGAGCAGATGAGTATCTATAACCGTCAGTCCGGATTACATAGTACGGGTATCTCCTGTATCAGTTACGACGAGGTGGGAAGGCAACTTATTATCGGTTACGAGACCGGTAAGATTGATATCCTTAGCGAGCGCGGCGTGCATTATGTGGGCGCCCTGTACGATAAGGATATGACCCAACGCAAGACCATCTATAATGTGACGATAAAGGGACGTATAGCTTATCTGTCAACACATTACGGCATTCAGACGATGGACCTGCGGGAGTATAAGTTAGTGGATAGTTACTGGCTTCGCCCCGGAGGAGAAGAGACGCCGGTAAAAGATGTAATGCTCACGAACGACAGTATCTATGCATTCACCGACGACAGTCTCTTCTGCGCCTCGATGAGCGATAATATAGTGGACTATCATTTCTGGAAGCGCGAGTTACGTAGCGGACGTATCTCTCCGGATCCGGATAAGGGCGTTCATTACTTCGACGGGTTGAGTGAATGGTGGGCGGACTATAACGAAGGTATCGTTCGCTTCACGCCTACCGATCGGATAGTTTATAAACCCAATGGTCCACATATCAACAAACCCAACCGTATATGTGTCTCCAATGAGGAGGTGTGGGTTACTCCGGGAGGACGATGGGCAGTGCAGGATTTCTTCCCGGGTTCTGTAATGCACTATGACGGTAATGAATGGAAAAACATTGACCGAGGTACCATCACCAAGCATGGTTGCAAAAATGTATGGGACTTCATGAACGTAGCCGTTGACCCTAACGACCATACGCATTTTTATGCAACGAGTTACGGTACCGGCTTATACGAGTTCATCGGCGATTCTATTCACCAATACATCGCGGATGGCACGAACATCCTCTGCTCAGCTGCACCCAATGACCCGGCAGGTTACACACGTTTGGACTATGCCACGTACGACAAAAACGGTCATTTATGGTTTTTAGAAGCAGGTACATGTACCGTCGTTCCCTATCAACTTATCTGTATTGACAAAGATGGTCAATGGCATGGATTGAGTGCCATTGAGGGTTCCAATTGTGTTAGTTTGGAGACCCCTACGGGACTGATCATAGATGCCTTGAACGACCATTACAAATGGTTTTCCAACGGACGTGAAGGTACCCGTCTCTGCCTATTGAACGACGGAGGAACTTTATGGGATCAGACGGATGATATACTCAAGAGCCGTTTTGCATGGACGGACCAACTGGGCAATGCCTACCAGCCGAACTTGATCTTCGCTCTGATACAGGATAAGAAGGGACGTGTATGGATTGGTACGGATGTCGGAACAGCGTACATAGAACATGAGACTGATTTCTTCACCTCAGATTCTATTATCCGTCCCTATCTGTTGGATGAGTTGGGAGAGATGCCCTTAACAGAGCAGAAGATACAGGCATTCTGCCAAACGCCGAACGGCGAGATATGGATAGGAACCAACGACAAAGGAATCTATGTGCTTGACAGCGAAGCGAGTCAAATCATACAACACTATAGTATTGATAACTCTGCCCTTCCCTCCAATGGTATTCTTTCTTTGGCATGCAGCGAGAGTGGTGTTGTATGGATAGGTACAGGGGAAGGTCTGGTAGCGTATGACCCGAATGGTTCCACCGAACGTCTGAACACGATAACCGATGAGAACGGTATCGAATGGGAGTTTGGCAGTACCGGTCAGTGGAAAATGCACCTATCTTACTCTGACCCCACCGAGATAATTGCCTCTCCGGGACGTATCTATGCACAGGCACAAGGCTCCGTCTTCTATCTTGATCGCTCCACGGACCAGCTCAATTATCTGAGTCGTGCTACAGGTCTGAAAGGTACATCGGCATCACATATTGCTTATGATGAGCGCAGCGAACAACTCATCATTGCCTACAAAGACGGTCGTATCGACCTCATGGATAATAATGACCATGTCCGCCAAATGCCAGACCTGCCTTTGAAAGCCGGTTCGATAAACGTAGCTGTCCATTGTATCACGCCCGGCACCAAATATACCTATCTCGGTACTTCTTTCGGTATCGTCACGGTGAACATGAAAAAGGCGGAGATAGCAGACACCTATTATATCGGTCATGAAGCTGCCTCTATAGAGGTACAGCAGATTGTAGAAATGGGAGATACCTTGTATGCTTTTTCTTACGACTCGCTATATAAAGCCTGTCTCAAAGACAATCTGCCCGACTACACGTTCTGGCATACAGAAAAACTGCCCTGCGAGCAAGTACAGCAAGCTGTTGTATGGAGAGACAAGATGTATATATTGTATAATAATCACCTCTATCTCCGCAAAGGATCGAAATGGGAAACGGTACTTCAGGAAAACATCAAATGGATTCATGTGAACGACGGACAGCTGTTGGTTTATATGGATACCGGACTCTTCCAACTGACGGAAGATAATCAATTGATACTGCTGACTAATCGCTATGCCATGAATGACGCTATCTACTCAAAGGGCGAATACTGGGTAGCGGAGTATGGTTTCGGTCTTATCAAACTCAGTACCGAAGGAGATTCGTATTACCACACCGAGGGACCCAATAGCAACTATGGTTACTCCATGACCACATCCCACAACCAACTATACTCAGCGATAGGCGGACGATGGGCGGAACAGTGGCAGCGATACGGACGTATTAATATATACGATGGTCAGAACTGGAGGACGATCGATCCGGGAATCATCGCTTCTCGCGCCGGAAACCATGCTATCGACATCTGCTCGATTGCTGTTGATCCTAAAGACCCGGGACATTTCTTCGCTGCTACCTACGGTACGGGAGTGTTTGAATTCAAGAACTATGGGGATGACGGTATCAAACAATACACCGCCGATACGGTTTATCATACTACCACTCTTCGAGAAGCCCAACCGGGTATCGGACAATACTATTATTATTACATCCGCACGGACGGAGCGATGATGGATCAAAGCGGGAACCTATGGTTACTCAACGCGACGACGGTAGGCAAACCGCTGCATATTCTCACGCCCAACGGCCAATGGTTCGGATTGAATCTGCGAAGCGGAGGTACGAATCTTACGCTGGAGACGCCTTCTGGTATATGGGTGGACCGTCGTAATGAGAACCGTAAATGGATGTTTGACCAACGTATGACGCAAGGCGTTATTCTTCTGGATGACGGAGGAACGCCTACTATCAATACCGATGACCGGTGTATCAAACGTTCGTCCTTCACGGACCAGAATGGGAATGTGATTACTCCTTCGTTCTTCCGATGCTGGGCGCAAGACAAGAACGACCGTATATGGATCGGAACGGAGAGAGGTATCATTCTTATCCCTGCGAAAACAGATTTCTTCACTTCAGACGCTTGTCATCGTATCATCATTCCCCGTAATGATGGTACAGGATTAGGCGATTACCTGTTAGGCAACGAGATGATCAACTGCATGGCGGTAGATGGAGGAAACCGTATGTGGATAGGAACTGCTACCTCGGGACTATACGTCATCGAAGATGACACCATCACCGTGGCGCATTTTACAGAGAATAACTCCCTCCTGCCTTCCAATGCTATCCAATCTATCGCTATCATGCCAAAGACGGGAGAGGTGTTCGTCGGGACAGACAAAGGAATTGCTTCGTACCGAAGTGACTCCAGTGAACCTCAAGAGTCGATGAGCGGAGCCTATGCATTCCCTAACCCTGTCCGTCCGGACTATATCGGATACATCACTATTACGGGTTTGACGGAGAACACGACGGTGAATATCATCGACGAAGGAGGAAATCTCGTTTGTAAGACCCGGAGTAACGGAGGTACTGCTGTGTGGGACGGTAAACTTCCGGACGGACGAAGGGCTACTCCGGGTGTTTATACGGCATTGTGTAATAGTACCGGCGGGCATACCGCAATAAAGATCTTGGTGATACACTAAAAAGAAAAGCAGGCGATGAGCCTGCTTCTCTTTTATCTTTCTGTATGTCCCTTTATCCTTTGATGAGTTTCATGAACTCCTCGCGGGTCTTGGCTTGCTGGAAGACGCCTGTAAAATCCGAAGTGACCGTCATTGCGTGCTGTTTCTGCACACCTCTCATCTGCATGCACAGGTGTTCTGCCTCTATAACCACCATGACACCAAGTGGATCGAGCGTGTTCTGAATACAATCCTTGATCTGGGTTGTGAGTCGTTCCTGCACTTGCAGCCGACGTGCAAACACATCCACAACGCGGGCAATCTTACTCAACCCCGTGATACGTCCGTTCGGGATATAGGCTACGTGCACCTTACCGAAGAAAGGAAGCATATGATGTTCGCAAAGGGAGTAGAAATCAATATCTTTGACTACCACCATCTGACGGTAATCCTCCTCAAAGAGGGCGGAACGAAGAATAGCTTCGGGATCCTCCTTATAGCCTTTGGTCAAAAACTGAATAGCTTCTCCAACCCTATGAGGGGTCTTGAGCAGTCCTTCCCGTTTCGGGTCTTCTCCTATCTGCTGCAAAGTGGACTCCACTGCTTTCTCTATAGCAGCTGTCACCTCGGGGTTACTATGAAACTCCTGTAGATTCATTTCAACACTTTGATTTTATCCCGAACGATATAGGTATCTCCTATCATCTGAGGGAATTGTTGCACAAACTCTTTCTTATAATCTTTGGCCTCGTCATACGTACGGAAGTCTCCGAGTCTTACTTTCCAGAAAGGCGGGAGATAAAGCACATAGATTGTCTGACTTATTTCCGTTTTCAGATTAGTCTCCAGTTCGAGTGCTTCCATTTTAGCGGTCTGCTGACGGTTAGACGAATAAATCTGAACACGGTATCCGTCCATCTCAATCCAGTTTTCTTTCCCACTCATGGTAGCCTGTAACATAGAAGCTACCAAAGGATCCTGGATAACCTCCACACGAGGCATGGACTCAAGGATATTGAGTCGTGACACCACCTCTATCGAGTCCTCAGCCCAAACAGCCAAAGACACCAGCAATGCAAATATGACACTTACTCTGTTCATCTATCAATTCTCAATTATCAAGATTTTCGCTTATCGAAAATAATCGTTCGAGCAAAGCGAGATAAGAATTATCAATTATCAATTATCAACTATCGTGCCATTAGTATCTGAACGACGAACCACCGACGAACTCACGGAGGAAGGAAGTAGGCGGAATCTCACGCTCAGGGATGGGTACGAAATACTGCAGGAACTTCAACAACCGGTGTGCCTCCGTATATTCCTGACAGAACTTAGGCACCTCGGACAGGATCGGTTCAGCATGTCGTTTGAGCACTGCGAACTCGAAGATCAGCGCCGAATTGAACATCACATCCGCTTCTTCTTGGAACGGATAGACCCATTTCTGCTCACCTCTAATGACGGAGGGGCAACGAGCAATCGTCTCTCGTGCCGAGAACCCACGATACTTATAATCGCGCACGATTCGGCGGAGCAGACGGATATCCGTAGTCGGGATCCAGTTATGGTTATCGATATTGATGGTGGTGAGGGTGGAGACATAGATCTTATAGGTCAGACTCTTATCCACATCCGGCAGAATGCAAGGATTCAAAGCATGCAGTCCCTCAATAACGAGCACGCTGTCTTTCTGCAGTTTGAGTTTATTCCCCTTGAAGACCCGCTCACCTTTGGTGAAGTCATAAGTTGGCAGATTGACCTCTTTACCCTCCATGAGGTCTTTCATCTGCTCACGGAAGAAAGGCAGATCCACTGCATTCACATTCTCAAAATCATATTCGCCGTTTTCATCCTTCGGTGTATCTACACGATTGACGAAATAATCATCCATGGAGAGCACCTCGGGTTTGATACCATCTACCAACAGTTGTATCTGAAGACGTTTGGAGAAGGTAGTCTTACCGGATGACGAAGCTCCCGAAATAAAGACGATCTTCGGACGTTTGGCAGCGATAGAATCCGCTATCTGGGCTATCTTCTTCTCATGCAGTGCCTCGGCCAACTTGATCAACTCGAATGATTTATTGAGTTTACAAGCTACATTAAAATCGCTCACATTATTGATTCTCAGCAGTTTGTTCCATCGGTTATACTCTTGGAAGATAGAAAACATCTTATCCTGCGACACCTCATCCTCGAGCACGGTAGGGTTCGCGCGGTTAGGAATACGGAGCAATAAACCATCCTTGAAGGGAACGACGTCATAGACGTTGATATATCCCGAACTGGGCAGGAGAACATTCGTGTAATAGTCCACGAAATCACCCATCCTAAAATAGCGACAGTAAGGGTTTCCGAGTGCTTCGAAGATAGACGACTCGTTATTATACCTCTCGGCGAACATCTTGATCACCATCTTGGTCTGTTTCTCCTCCTCTATGATTGGTCTGTTTTCCGCAATGATGACCTCCATCCTCTCCTTGATAGCCTTCACCATCTCGGGTGTCAGTACAGGCGGTTCTTTCTCCTCTCCGGGAGTGACCTCTTTGTTTTGATGCCATTGAAGAGTGCAATAATAGCCTTTACTGATGGGGTGCTCCACACGCAGGTCCATCTCCGGGAACAACTCATTCACTGCACAGGACAACACCATACCTAAAGTACGTACATAAACTCGCATACCGGAGGGAGAAGAGGCATCCAGAAACTCTATATCTTTGGGTTTATAGAGCAGGAAATCGAGGTTCTCCACCTTGTAATTCACGTGTGCTGCTATGATCGGGTACTTTAACTCCAGCCCCAACAGGTCTTTGAGCTGAATTAGCGATATACCACGAGGGATCTCATGGTACGAACCGGTGTTCTTGCAAAATACAGTGATCTTTTCTTCCATGATGGTGTATTGTTTTAGTACTCTATGGATTGACTATTTCATTTAATTTTAACGCATTTTCGAGCAGCGCTCTCATATTTGCCAATTTGACTTGATTAGCAGAATCCGAAATGGCACGATCGGGATCGGGGTGTGTCTCTATGAAGAGTCCGTCTATACCCACTGCAATCGCAGCGCGCGTCAAAGCGGGAACCATCTCGCGGTTTCCTCCGGTGATACCGGTTTGCGAAGAGGGCTGCTGGACGGAATGGGTAGCGTCAAAGATGACAGGACATCCGAAACGTCTCATCTCCACGAGTGAGCACATATCTACCACCAATCGTCCGTATCCGAAGGAAGAGCCTCTCTCCGTGAGCCAGATCTTACCTTCTTTAGCGGCTCGCGGTTGAACGAGTTCGATCTTCTCGACTGCTCCTTTCATATCCCACGGAGCCATGAACTGACCTTTCTTCACATTCACGATACGTCCCGTCTTTGCAGCTTCTTGTAAGAGGTCCGTCTGACGACTCAGAAAAGCCGGTATTTGCAGGACATCCGCCACCTCTGCAGCTGGCACACATTGTGCTCTCTCGTGTACATCGGTCAGTATGGGCAGACCGAACCGCGCTTTCACCTCCTCAAGGATTCGCAGACCCTCTTCCATCCCCACGCCTCGTTCCGATACAGAAGTACGGTTCGCTTTATCGAAAGAGGATTTGAAATAAAGTGTTATTCCAAGGTCGTAACAGAGACGGTTGAGCGTCTCGGCTGTTTGGAGCACCATTTCACGGCTCTCTATAGCACAGGGTCCTGCAATCAGAAACATAACTATCAATTGTCAAGATTTTCGCTTGTCGAAAATAATCGTTCGAGCAAAGCGAGATAAGAACTATTCAACGGAGCGATAAGCGCGAGCCCATTGGATCTTGAGTTTGCCTTCTCCCCCTTTCTCGTTCTTCGGCAACCAGCTCTGCGCAAAGAAGAACATACCCTCCTTAGGCAGATGATTCGGCATTCGAAGCACTTCCATATCGTTCACGTACCAGATCAGTTCATTTTTGTTCCAGCGGAAGGTATAGACGTAATACATAGAGCGGAGCATACCCGTCAGATCCGCCATTCTCGTCTTGTCTCCATCTACGTAACCCATCTGGTGAATGTCTCCGTTGTAATGATAGAGTGCGATCATGGGGCTATTGGGTTTACCGGTAGAGAGACCGAAGAAATGGTGTCCGGCACCTTGGCAACGCACTTTCGCGGAGAACATACCGGACTCTTGTGCGAACGCCTCTTTGCTGTTCATCACATCAGAGGTATATTCAAACACGTGTTCCGTAAAGCCTTTTTTCTCATCCCATGCTATAACTTTCTTGCTCTCATGACGTGTCTCTACATCCATACGTCCCTCCGCAAAGAACGTGTTCTTCCCTCCGTTATATGCCTGAAGTTCGGAGGTACGTGAGTGTCCGTCTTTCATTGCTGGATTGGCATAACCGAAACCCGGTTTCCAGTTCTTGGAGGAACTCATTTCATCGTCAAAGGAAGGACGGAAGAGTTCTGCCCAGTCTATTTTCTCCTTTCGAGACTCGAAATAGAACTTGATATCGTCCGAATTGGCAAGTTCCAGATAGCGTTTCTCTATCTTATATTCCTCGGAGTGCTCCCAACGTTTGCTATCCTCCCAGAAAGCATTGCGTTTTTGGAAATCCTCGGTATGAATCTCTTTTTCCAATTCTTCCATTTGTTTCAAGTCGGGCGAGTTGAGCACTTTCTGGTAGTTTTTGTAAAACGCAGAACGGAAGATCATATTGTACATACGCCGCTCAGAAGCGGAAATCGAGTTATCCTCCCTATTCTGGAATGCTTCGCTGTCACGGTACTTCAGGAACGCTTGGAATGTATCGCTTTCTACTGCGTACTGATAGAGTTTCATGCGAAGCGAAGATTTTAACTTATTGAACGCATTCATTTTCTTGCCTTCCTCCGTATCTTTGTACTTACGGTTAGCCAGTTCATTCTTGCGTTCTTGGAAGTCCGAACTCTCCACTTTCTTTTTGAGCTCTTGATACTCTGCCAATTCAGGCGATTTTTCAATCTCACGCCAACGTTTTACGTGAGCTTGTAATTCACTAACAGTCTTCTCGAACGCGTCCGTCGAGAGCATTTTACCTGTTAATCGGGCTGCAAATAGATTCATAAAACTGATTTTTATGATTTATAATTTAGTTTGTTTATTAGCTTTTTGCTTTCACTTTTTCCTCCAAGCGAGCTATTTCCTCGGGGTCCTGCTTGAGATAGAATTGTATATCAGCTCTTTTAGCCAACTGTTTATATCGTACCTCCTGCTGATATTCATCCGTTGTTTTCCAGCGATTGGGGTTACTCCAGAAAGCATACTCCTGTTTGAACTCGGGAGTAGCCATTTTAGCCATCAGAGTTTTGAACTCATCGGGCAGACCGCTATTAACGAACATCAGGTAGAGTTGATAATCATCGGAGTGCTCGAAATCATACATTCGTTTCAGAACAGCCGATTCTTTCACGGCTTTGCTGTCCTGCAGTTTGGCATAATCGTCAGTGGCTTTAAAGCGCAGGAAGTCATTGAGACGTTTGCTGCCCTCTATCTCCAGATAGGACTGCAGATCGCTATTGTTCAGCAATTCTTTATAGCGTGCGGCGGTCTCATGAGTGGGGGTCATACGATAATCAGTGGTCGTCCAGTGGTATTTCTTCTGCACGAACTCATCGCTCTCTACGATTTTTTTCAGTTCAAGATACTCTTTGAGAACTGCCGAATGCTCGATTTCACGGTAACGTTCTACGAGTTCACTATCCTCCATGTGACGAAGCTCTTTTACTTTTGGGGGATGGATTAGTCCAAACAGTTTTTTTAACCAGTTCATACAATATGTATTTAAAATATTTTCACTTTTCACTTTTCAATTTCCTCAAACAATTCTTCGAGTGAATTGACGAAGACAGGCTTGTATGCCTCTTGTTCGGGAATGAAATGAAGGCTTCGCATGAGTTCGATCTGCTGTTTGAGGGGTTCATAGAAACCATTGTAGTTGAGTACGAAGGTTTTCTTATGATGTTCTCCCACGATCGCGGATGATACGACATCCATCATCTCGTCGAGCGTGCCGTAACTGCCCGGCAGACAAACGATGACGTCCGCTATATCTCGCATGGCTTGTTTGCGCTCGGACATAGAACGTACCCGATACAACTCGTCGCAGTTATCGGCTTTACGTCCACAGGAGATGATCCTCGGGGGAATGACTCCGATCACATACCCACCGGCTTTCTTTGCCGAATCACTGGTCCGTGACATCAGTCCGCCTGTAGCACCGCCATATACCAGCGTGTGCCCGTGCTCGCCGATCCATGTTCCCATTGCATCTCCGAGCGCCAAATACTCCTCCGGAATAGCGTCCTTTGCCGAACAATAAACTGCGATTTTCATAATTACGAATTACGAATTACGCATCAATATTTGCGTACGTGGCGTTTTCTTCTATGAACTCGCGGCGAGGAGCTACATCGTCACCCATCAGCATAGCGATGATACGATCCGCTTCGGCGGCGTTCTCGATGGTCACTTGCTTGAGCATACGACGAGCCGGGTCCATCGTAGTCTCCCAGAGCTGCTCATCGCTCATCTCACCAAGACCTTTGTAACGCTGCGTCTTGATCGCTTTCTCGTCACCCGCTCCGTATTTCTGGATGAAATCGAAACGCTGTTGGTCATTCCAGCAGTACTCGCTGTAGTTACCTTTCGAACACTTATAGAGCGGCGCACAAGCGATATAGAGGTGTCCCTGCTCGATTACCTCTTTCATATGACGGAAGAAGAGGGTCATGATCAGCGTAGCAATATGGGCACCATCGACATCGGCATCGGCCATGATGATCACTTTGTGGTAACGGATCTTCGAGAGGTTCAGCGCTTTCGGGTCCTCTTCGGTACCGAAGGTGATACCGAGTGCGGTGAAGATGTTTCGTACCTCTTCTGATTCGAATACTTTGTGCTCCATGGCTTTCTCGACGTTGAGGATTTTTCCGCGGAGCGGCAGAATAGCTTGGTGAACACGGTCACGACCGGTCTTAGCGGTTCCGCCTGCAGAATCTCCCTCGACGAGGAAGAGTTCGCACTCGGCCGCATCTTTCGATACGCAATCCGCCAACTTACCGGGCAGGCCACCACCGGAGAGTGGCGATTTACGAAGGACGGACTGACGTGCGTTACGGGCTGCGATACGAGCCTGCGCAGCGAGGATCACTTTCTCCACGATCTTCTTCGCGTCGTCCGGGTGCTCCTCGAGGTAGTTCTGCAGTGCCTCCGCTACCGCAGAAGAAACCATACCGGCTACTTCGGAGTTACCGAGTTTGGTCTTGGTCTGTCCCTCGAACTGCGGCTCTGCCACTTTCACAGAGATGACCGCCGTCAGACCTTCACGGAAATCGTTCGGGTCGATGGTCGAGTTACCGTCTTTATCTTTGAGTTTCGCCTTCTCCAGCATCTTGCTGTCCTCGGCGTATTTCTTCATCACACGGGTCAGCGCAGCGCGGAAACCGGCTACGTGGGTACCGCCCTCGATAGTGTTGATATTATTGACATACGAGTGTACGTTCTCGTTGAAGTCGGTGTTGTAGATCATCGCTACCTCCACCGGTGTACCGTATTTGTCGGTATTGAGGTGGATCACCTCGCTGATGAGCGGCGTACGGGTACCGTCGATGTAACGTACAAACTCACTCAGTCCTTTCTCCGAATAGAACACTTCCTTCTTGCATTCCGTCACTTTGGTGCCGTCCTCGAGGGTCTTCTCCACCATGACCCGCTTGTCCTTCAGCACAATACGGATACCTGCATTCAGGAAAGCGAGTTCACGCATACGGTTGGCGAGAATCTCCCAATGGTAAACGGTCTCGGTGAAGATCGTATCATCGGGCCAGAACTGCACAAACGTACCGGTCTTGCGTTGTTCCCAGTTACCGATAGCCTCTTCCTCGCTGATCACATGAACAGGCGCCAACGGCTTACCTTTCGCATAATCCTGGCAATGGATCTGTCCGTCACGATAAACCTCTACGTGCATCTTTGTAGAAAGTGCGTTCACGCAGCTCACACCCACACCGTGCAGACCACCGGACACTTTGTAACTGTCCTTATTGAATTTACCACCGGCATGGAGGACGGTCATTACGACCTCCAGCGCGGATTTATGCTCCTTGGGGTGCATATCTACCGGAATACCACGTCCATTATCCTGTACGGTAATGGAGTTATCCTCATTGATATGCACTGCGATCTCATTACAGAAACCGGCGAGCGCCTCGTCGATCGAGTTATCGACTACCTCATAAACGAGATGGTGCAGACCCTTGAGCGAGATGTCGCCGATATACATCGCCGGTCTCTTACGCACCGCTTCCAATCCTTCGAGCACTTGAATACTCGATCCATCATACTTTTCTTGCTGTTGTTCCATTGTATTTTTGTTGTTATTATATTCTTAATTAACTGCATATGTACGCGCGTGCAACACACTCGCACACAAATCGGCTGCAAAGATACAAAAAAAAATTGACATACACAATAGTGTATGCCATTTTTCTTCATTTTTCGCTTAAAATTCTACTTTTTTACCTATTCTTGCGTCCAAAAGCCGGATGTGCTAACACACCTGCCACCACTCCTGCGATTAAAACGATTATTCCGACAACAATCAATAGGATCTTCATTTTCATTCCTTTTGTTGTATTCTAAATGTGCTGCAAAGGTACAAAAAAAATTTTATATATGCAAGAAAAAAAGATTTTTCTTAATTTGGCTCACAGCGATGTTAGTCGCTTGTTTTTTTCTCCTTTCGGGGGAAAAGCAAAAACCTATTTGGAAAACCTGTCGCCGACGAAGCCGTTGCTGACCTCACCGCTTATCAGATCGAAATGTTTGAAAACAGGCGGAGTCGGATTCAAGTCATAATAATCCATTTCTGCTATCGGCAGCACAAAATATACGAGTTGGTCGTAACGCTCATACAGGCGCGGCAAGACCGGGTTATTCTCAAAAATCCAGCGTTTCACATCCTCCTCAACCTCAAAACTGACTGCCCCTTTGCAGCGGACAGAGATACGGTCGGCACTCGCCAACAGTTCTATATTCGGGTTGTCTTGCAGTTGCTGCCAGACGGCTTTCTTGGGCGAAGTGGCGAAATACAGCCGCACGCCCTCTTGTTTCATTATTTGGAACACACGGAGCTCGGGTTTGTTGTTACAAACAGTAGCCAAAGCCACCTCATTATGTTCTTGCAGAAAATCCAATGCTCTTTGCATGATTAGTGGTGATTTAGTTGTGAAATGATACGATTGATGTCTTCGGTGAAGGGGATAAAACGCTCAATACCTGCTTGGTACGGCTGCGGGTAGTCGCGGTTGAAACGGACGAGCGTGGTGTCGGGGAGCTGCGCTGCCATCCTCTCAAACGGCATTCGGATGATCACCGGCGTATTGAACCCCACGCCGAACTCCAACAGTAGCAACCGTTTGTCAGCAGCCTGTTGCACAAACGTGCGATACCGTTCCTCCTGTTCGTGCCACCGGGCATCCTCTACGAACGTGTTGTCGCACCGCAGGTTCATTGCCACCGGCTCGCCGTCCGGCGTGTGCGGAACCATTTCCGACGGAATACGGCAATCGCGTATCTCAGGCAGCACGCGCTCAACCCATTCGCGGTTATTATAAAGCTCTTTCGGCTCACCCGAAGCCGGCTGGAAAAAGGCGTAGTCTCCTTGCGTGGCGAAGATCCGCTCCGCCGCAAAACCCGCCATCTCAAACTGCGCGTCCACATTGGTCGTCAGCACGAAATAATCCTTCTCCCGCACAATCTCCAACAGCTCTTTGTACAGCGGCAGCGCACCTGTGCGATACCGTGCGAACCATATATGTTTAGCCCAGTAAGCCCACCTCTCTTCCTCCGTCTCAAACGGATAGAACCCGGCGGTATAGAGGTCGGTGAACCGGTAGCGGGCAATCCACTCGCTGAACTCGCGCCGGAAATCCCCTCCCGCGTAGTCCAATCCGGCAGCGGTAGTCAGACCTGCTCCGGCTCCGATAAGCACGTAGTCCGCCTCCCGGACGAGCCGCCGCAACTGCTCTACGCGCTCAGAGAAGGGCGCGATAGATGGCGTAATCTTTGTCGAGAAAAACATTGAATACAATCGTTTTGAGGTTCTTTCTTGGAAACTGTTTCACCGTGCTGACGGCTATCTCTGCCGCCCGTTGGTTGGGAAAACGGAACACACCCGTGGAGATGCAGCAGAAAGCGATGCTCTCCAAACCGTTCTCCTCCGCCAGTTCCATACACCGGCGGTAACACGATGCCAACTGCTCCTCTTGCTGCTTGGTCGGCCGGTCATCCGTCACGATCGGTCCGACGGTGTGCAGCACGTACTTGGCAGGCAGGTTGTAGCCACGTGTGATGAACGCATCGCCTGTCGCCAACAGCCGCCCTTGCATGTGGTCGTAGCACGCCTTGCGCAGTTGCAGACCTGCCGCCGAATGGATGCAGTTGTCGATGCAGTTGTGCAGCGGCGACCAGCAACCTAAGGCCTGCGCGTTGGCTGCATTCACGATGGCGTCCGTCTGCAAACGGGTGATGTCGCCCTGCCAGAGCAGAAAAGGATTGTTCACGGCGTTGGATTTTAGACTTTCTATTGTCACCACTCCTTTGTCCGCAGCCTGCGCTTGCAGTTCCGCGTCCTGCATGGCGAGGAATTCCTCAGGCAGTTCTTTCGGCTCCCACACATTCATCAACGCCCGCAGCAGCCGTTGACGCTCGCCCGGCGAAGACGGTATCCGGCAACGGACTTGCTCGTCCGCCGCCAGATACGCAATGCTCTTTTCTATGTTCGCCTGTCTGTCCATTATTTTGCTGCGTATTTTCTTCATAATGTTTATAATTTAGTTGGTTGTTTTTCAAAATCCGCTGCAAAGGTACTGCTTTTTTTTCATTCCCACAAGAAGGCACAAGAAAGTGGCTTACTTACCAAAAAGTAGGAATTGCGTAAATACAGGGCAAAACGCCATACAAAAAAAATGCAAATATTTTTATTTATTTTTATTTTTTACTCAAAGAAATTTGGTTAATCTCAGAAAAACATCACTTTTGGTCAAAAAGACCTTCGAAAACTTGCATATATCAGAAAAAAGAAGTACTTTTGTAAGTTAATTCGTGCAAGTTAGAAAACGCGAAATACGGTAAATGTTATGAAACAGCAGAGTACCATAGGCGGGCGGGAATGCCTGCTTTATACCGACGGGCAGCCGCAGGTGTTGCTCATTCAGACGCTCGGAGGACACGAGCATAATTCGATTGACACAGAGGTGGAACTCATCCGCAAGGCGGTGCCGGTGCCCTTTGTCATGGCGGCTTTTGCCATTCGCGACTGGGAAGCGGAACTCACACCATGGCACGACCCCGAGGTGTCGAAACGCACGATTGTCGGCGAAATGGCAGGCGAGACCTTGCTCTACTTGACGGACGAACTGATTCCGTATTTGCGCAAGCAGTATGGTACATTGCCTATTGTGCTTGGCGGTTATTCTTTAGGAGGATTATTCTCGTTATGGGCAGCCTCGCAGACGGATGTACTGACCGCCGTAGCCGCTATGTCGCCATCACTATGGATTGCCAATTGGGCGGAGTATTCCGCCGCGCACCCTGTCCGCACGCAGTACGTGTACCTCAGTCTCGGCGACCGAGAAGAGTTCACGCGTAACAGGGCGGTCGCGCAGGTGGGCAACAATGTCCGTGCGGAATATGCGCGTCTGACGGAGCAACTCGGTACCGGCAGATGCACGCTCGAATGGAACCCCGGCAATCATTTCGCCAACGGAGCCATCCGCACAGCCAAAGGCTTCGCGTGGTGTCTTTCAAAACTGAAAAACATTCCTGTCAGCAACGAAATATAAAAGAAAATATTGACCGGTTTATGATAAAGATACAAGGGACGGACAACTGCGCTCGTATTGCGAGGCGAACGGTTTCCGTTATGTGCGTAATGACGACTCTCTCCGTGCCAAACACGGCGAACTGCCGGTGGTGGTCAATTATTTCTATCACGAGACCATCACCAAATCTGCACAAAAGCAGCAAATAGGCTAAATAGGCTAATCCGACCGACGAGCAAAAATAAAATGGCGAAAATCCTTGCGTATGTCGAAAAAATGTAGTACCTTTGCACTCAGTTTTAGCATAGTATATTAGGCTTTTATTAGGTTATTATTAGGATATTACTTTGTTTTTAATATGCTACTAAGCCGAGACGAGCCTGACAATAGCGAGAAAAAGACATGGCAGAAGTTATTTATCAAGACCCCGTCCAAGAGATCCGCGGCACACTGACCAAGGACGGAACCATCCATCGCCGCAAGTATTATCGTGACGCAAACGGCAAAATCATCGGAGCTTCCAAGCCCGAAGCGTACCAGATTCTCTATCCCCGCAACTGGAAGAAGAATCCCGCGAAAGGCAAGGAACTGGAGCATCAGCTTCGGTTCAAAGCCGCGTGTGCCGAGACCAAGCGTATTCTCATGGCTGCCAAATACCTCAAAGCGCAAGCCACCCAATCGACCAACCCTGCGCTTCCGTCGGACTACACGCCTACGCCCGAAGAACTCGCCACGCTCCAGTACTGGCAGAACCGCTTCGATGCCCAACTGGACAAGCCCGAACCCGATGCACCCATCGACCCCGACACAGGCCGTCATAAGACCTATTTCCGCTTCGATGCCTTCATTCGAACTTGCCTCCTCCGTGAAATGGAAGCGAAATAACGCTTTAACGTCGCATTGCGAGCATTTTAAGATAAAAAACGCGTTTCCCAAATGCTTTTTTTGTCCATTTCCTTGCAAATGTCAAAAAAAAGCAGTAACTTTGCAGCCGAAAGTTGCAAAGAGTTAGTTATATGGACTTTAAAATCCTAAATTTTACTATCTTTTGCGTCAATAATGTGGCTTCATATCTGAACAAAAGCGCAAAGGACGTGTATCATGCCATGCAGAACGCAGGTATGATAGATGGTTATATTGTGCCATGTTACGATGTTTTGCACTCATTCTCAAAGGAATACATAGTGGATGATTTAGTGTCGCTTATGCGGCAGAAAGGAGTTCAGCTATGATTCTATAACTATGCAAGCTAACCCTGCCATATTACAACGTAAGTATGCTCGCATTGTGAAACTCTTTGCTGAGCAAGCGGGACTTTCGTACGAAGAGGCCTTGGGAAAGTTCTATGATTCCACAACATACGACCTTATCAGCAACGGCATAGCCGACATGCATTGCTTCAGCGATGAATACCTCGCCGACGAACTATTGATAGAATTCGGTTACAAGCAATATAAATACAAAAATCTGCCTATGGCATAAAACAAAAGACAAACAACATACATAAATAATAGCGTAATAGCTTTATACTTGGGGACGTCTAAAGTCTGGACAATTTTAGAATATTCCCTTCCGAGAACAAAGCATTGACGCTCATGCGAAAGCGTGAGCTTTGTTCGGATCAATTGGAAGGGAAAGGCAAGTCCAGACGCCATGACACCCCAAGTGAGACAATCAAAGTTTCACGCTCTTTTTATTGCATATTTTTAAGGCAAGACCTGCAAAGCCGTTAGAGCAGGAATATAACCACTAAATCTATGGCACGAGTAGAAATTATTCATGAAGTTCCAACAAAACGCACGCCTGGTTGGCAACTATTTTTCCAAGATTGCGTATTTCATTATGACGATGGTTCATCAGATGAAGGTTACCGTTTTATTTGGCGCAAACCGGATGGTTGTCTACAACCTGCACGCGGACAAGCACGTATTCCGTCAAAACAAGAGTTAGAAGATTTGTTAATCCAAGCAGACCAAGAAGGCTGGTATAAATAATAACCTTTTTAAACATTTATGCACATGAAACTAAAAACATTGTTATTGGTAGTATTGGCTACCTTTGCACTTTCACTTTCTGCAGAAACAGCGTATCAGAAGAAAGCGTATCAAATCTATGAAAAGTACTACACTCTTTTCAAAGATGGCTATTCTCATGGATTGAATATGACAGAATCCATGATGTTTAGTATGGATCCCGAAGCAATGACTGCTATGGCAGCAATGAGTGCCTTAGAATGGTTTCCGATGAACAAACTGAATTACTTCATTGAACAAATGGAAAGAGAGTTGGAGCAAGCCGAATCATTGATGACACCTGAAGAGCGGAAAAAGAAGGCTGAACAAGACGCAATAAAAGCTCGTCAGAAAACCTCTGTTGGGTATTTAGAGATGGCTATTCAAGCGAATCTTATGCAGTGGGCTGTCAAAGGAGAATTTGAGAAAACTACAGATTTTCAAAAGCGCTTACAGGAAGAAGGCAAGACTCGATTTGCTACAGTCTGCAAGGAATATTTCCCAAAGGCAACATTTGATGTAAAGCCTCTTAGATATGATGCAGATAAAGAGAAGTATGATTTTGAAATAAAATATACTCTACAATTTACAGGTAAATCATTTACACATGACGTAACCGTTGCAATACCTATTGATATTGATGCAGCACGATACCTTAGCCAAAACACTCCTAAAATCCCAATTGTAGATTGCGTGTGGGGTATGAACGAGAATAATATTACGCCGCAATCATATAAAATAACTATCAATGGAAAAACCTATACTGCAACTACTAAAGCTTCTGACTTGATTGTAAAAGGAGCAGAAATCGTGCCCAATATTGTGGAATTGAAATCGTTGAGTTATAATTATTCAGATTTGCGTCGGCAACGTATTCAAAACAAAGCACAAATAATTGTTGAAATAGAACAATATAATAACCGAATGACAGAACAAGATGCAATTACTCAATACAAAATTCAATCTTCCCCTTATTACAGCAAATTGCCTGAATATAAGAAACAAGATTTTATTCACTCATCAGAACTCAAGCAATTCACAATCATTGACGACATAGATGTAATAGAAGAATATTACAATCAAATTACAAAAAAGGAAGAAATATCAGCAGAGGTTTCTTTGCAACCGGTAAAAGAGTATCTTAAGCATAATGATCCTAAAAAATATGTAGAAGCATATTTTGAAGAGCAACCGGATTCTGCAAAATTCTTACAACAAGAATGGATAGAATATCAATGTCGTTACGAATACCAAAATATTGATCAGTTTGTGATCGCTTATTTAGAAGGTAAACTTGATACTTCTAAGCGTGATTGTCGCGAAAAAGCATGGAATAAATATAGCAAGTACTACGACAATAAAGATGCGTTTGATGATGACTTTAGCAAAGGGAAAGAAGAATTTCAAAATCAAATGCTTTTATATGCCGGACTGGAAGATAAGATTGAAGAAATTAAGCGATATTTAAATACAAATATTGAAAATCCGGCTGACAAAATTCCTGTAGCAGGTCTATTTACATCTGCTACCAAGAAAGTAAGCACTTTGAATTTGCAAGGAGGTAATGAAAGTAACAATAAATATGTACAAGCGATAGCGCGCGTTTATAATCAACTATCTCCATATCCTAATTTCCAAGAAAAAGCTGCAAATATAATTATAACCGAAAGCGAGAAGACGCAAAAAGAATACGATAAAAATGGCAGTCTATTCTCCTCTAAAGCTGAATTTGTAACGGCATACTTTAATTCTGAGTATAAGAAGATATTAAAGTCTAAGAAATAGCATCGACCATACATGGGCGATCAACACTCGCTCTCTCAATCCTCCGATAACCTGCTCTCTCCGAACTCCAGCCTTCTCCATTATGGAGCAGGCTGGCTTTTTCTTTTTCTTTTTCTTACGCGGGATATTATCCCGCAATATATTCTTGCCAGTTGCGCCGTCTGCCAGACGGCATCTCTTATTATGGTTTCTTCTTGGTAGTTGCAGGCGTTTGCTAAACGCCGCTCTATATCTTTCCCTCTTAGGCATGGAAAAGCCAAGTGACTTTTGGCTTTGAACGGTAGGAATAGCGGGGAGCGTCATTCCTACCATAGAACGAGCGTTCTCCCATTCCGTTGGGAGAACGCTCCATGGAAAAGTTGTTTTTGAAGACCCGGTGCATCATATATCGGGCAAAATCAGTAAAAAGTACCGCACGTGCTACAATCACAAACGTATCAACGGGCTGAATTTCACCAGCGTACACGGTGAGCGAAGTACTCCGGCGAGTGTGGCAGAGTTGGATCAGCGTGCGAAGTTCAAGACCGTGCGTCAAGCTGCGATTGACGCTCAGGGACCTTTAAGACGCGATAAATCGCTCCTTTTCTCAAAAAAAATCCCCGAGTGCTTGCATATATGCAAAAATTGTAGTAATTTTGTACCCGCAAAATTGATCAGTCTATGAGACGAATAATCGGATTACTATTTTTGGCGGTAACAAGCGCCTGTCTGATGGCGCAGGTCAAGTTACCGCAAGTGAGGGTATTGGAGACGAAGGGATGGCAGATCCAGCACTCGGTGATGTCATGGGACTCGCTGAGTGTCTATTTCTCGGCTCAGGCACCGGGAGCGAGCAGTTATGATCTGTATGTAGTACAAGCAGAAGGTTGGCGTTGGAGCGAACCGGAGCGGTTGGAAGAGATCAGCACGGAGGGTGACGAATGGTGGCCATCCATCAGCAGTGACGGACAGATGCTCTTTTATGTTCACCGCACCGCGCCTAACCCGAACGAGAAGAACAGCCATGAGAAGCAACAGATCTTTGCCGGTAGATGGTCGATGAGTGACGGTCGTTGGAAAGAAGCGACCGCGTTGATCATCAGCAGCGAGGACGATACGGAGCCGCAGATCATGGAAGACAACTGCACGCTGCTCTTTGTGCGCCGCACGGAAGGCAGGCGGCATGAGATGAGTTCGACTCCGATGTACGCAATGATGATGGACAGCCATAACTGGACCCTTCCGTCCACCTACACAGAGGTGCCCCAACCGCAGCCAATCTTAGCCGTGAGCGGCAATGTGATCATGGCGAAAGGCAAACGTCCGCTGACCAGCGGCAGAGTGATGGTGTATGACGCCACGACCGAACAATTAGAACAGGAAGCGCGTGTGCATCCCGTGAGCGGTCATTGGCGCGTAGCGCTAAGTAAGGGCAGACATTACCGTCTGGCTATCACAGCCCCCGGCTACTCATACCAATACATCGATATACGCACGGACTCGCTGTCGGCACGCGAAGAGCGACACGTAGAAACAACCGTTTTGGACAACCAATTGGCTTTGACGCTGAACGGGTATGACGACGAGACCCAACAGACCGTTTACAACACCAAACAGGTATTAGCGTTGGGACAACTGCACTCCGTCCCGATCCGGCAGAAAGGGTACGAAGACACGACCTTGGTGATCAATACCAAGCGCCCGACCGTCTTCACCGAGACCGAACTGGACATCCCCTTACACCCGCTCAAGAGCCGGCATCTATTCATCGTAACGAACGCAGAGACGGAAGAGTTAGTGGAGGACGCAAGACTGAGACTGAACGGTCAACCCACATCGGCAGACACGGCCTTGCGGATCGGACAGGAGGTAGCGCTACAAGTATCCGCACCCGGATATCTATTCTACGACACCGTCCTCAATACAGGAACCTCCACCCAACAAGCCACTATCCGTATCCTACTGCAGCCTATCAAAAAAGGAATGGTGCTCCAACTGCGCAATATACAGTTCGAATACGACTCGTATGAGTTGACCGAGAGTTCGAACGAGGCACTCGAAGCCTTGGCACAACTGATGTTCATCAACCCGACCCTGCGTATCGAGTTATCGGCACACACCGATGATCAGGGTTCGGACCGCTATAACGACCGGCTCTCCACCCTTCGCGGACAAGCCGTTCAGTCATGGCTGAAGAAAAGAGGAATAGACGGGGAGCGAATCGAATCGGTAGGCTACGGCAAACGCAAGCCATTAGTGGCTAACGACAGCGAGGAGAACCGCGCCATCAACCGAAGAGTGGAAATGAGGGTGATTGACAATTGAAAATTGAGAATTGAGAATTATGCGAAAGATATTTATATTATTGATTGCATGCGTGAGTGTATGCGCGCAGGCACAGGAGAAATACAGCGTGGTACTCGAACGTACCAAAACACTCAGTCCCTACGAAGCTATCTATGTACTGATGGACTATCAGTACTGGAAACCCGAGTTACCGGCAGTCTATTATGAGTTAGGCAACCGGTGTTACAGCCTGCTGCCTACCCGCGATCCGCTGCACCATTACGTCGAACTGAAAACACTGCTGTATCAGTCCCGACTGTTCTACGGTAACTGCCTGCATTTTGCGAAAGACCAGAAACTGCCGGGATGGCAATATAGCGAGATAGCAGACGGTCAGAAGAAAATCGATTATGCCACGCTGGAAACCTACGTGCGTCCGAGACTCAAAGAGGTGGAACGCCAACAAATAGCATGCGACTCCATCTACCATACTTTCTGCCGCATGTCCGACCGCTATAACCGCTGTCTGAACCTCTTCAGTACTTTTCTGGGTGCTTATACCCGTGAGAAAACAGCCCATCTGCAACTCCAACCCTCTGAACGCGAGATGCTGATCACCCTGCAATACCAAGCGGACAGTCTGGAGAACGATATCCTCGCATTCAAACAAGCCCTGCAACTACAACCCATCCCCGGTTATGACCCCGTCTTCCGAAAGGAGGAGATAGTGCTCTACCGGTTGGACGGACTGACACACACGGATTTCTTGCAGAACAACATCGCCCTTTGGGACTACAGCCAATGGGTGAGCCGTTTCCTGAACGAACAGACCGAAGTCTATGAGCGTTTATACGCCGATATAGACCGCGAGTACACGCGGTTAAGCGACCAGATGAGACGTTACACGCGAGGAGAGACAATCTCGGGGCATTTCGATGCATCCCTGATCGGTCGATGTGAGCGTCTGGAGATCCATTCGCCGCGCATCGATTCCATCCGTATAATGCAACAGACCATCCGTCATGGCGCCGCAGAACAATTAGTGGCACAGAGTACGGCACCGCAGTCCATCCGCGAACTGCAACCCCTGCTGCAGATAGCGGTATCCGTCTATGGCGAGACACCGGATAGCGCTTTGACGCTGCTCAAAGACCACCTCATCCGCTTAGCTCAACCGCTGCGCACGATGCAGTCTCCCCAATACATCCATCCTATTAGCGGCGAGACAATCCGCTACAAAGCCTATACCGGCGAACAAGTGCATTGTTTGCTGCCCGACGAGAACGGTTTCCGCTGCGTGGTGAGCGATGAGGACGGCACGCGTGTACTGCTGCTTGACCGCGAACTGGAAGCCATCCGTGTACAGACCCGCGCAACGAACGAGAAACCGATGGTCTATACCCGTATTCCGGGTAACCGATGGGTGCTCATAACCGACCAAAATATCTATATCGATGATTTGCAATGATCTACATAGCGCTTTGACACCCTTTCTCAACGACTACCAACAGGTCTGCATCGTACGCGATGAAGGAGTGAAGGAGTTAAGGAGTGAGGGGGTGAAAGAGTTAGTACTCCGCACCTCCGAGCAGACTAAATCCTTGGAGACGGTACAGGTCATATGGGATTTTCTGTTTGCGCAGGAGATGACACGCAAAGGGCTGGTGATAGCGGTTGGAGGCGGTGTCCTCACCGACCTCGCAGGATTCGCCGCTGCTACCTATAAAAGAGGTATCGATTATATCAATATTCCTACCACCCTTCTTGCTATGGTGGACGCCTCGTCGGGCGGTAAAACGGGCTTTAACTACCACGGACTGAAGAACAGTATCGGTGCCTTCTATCCCCCCGTAGAGACACTCATCTGTCCTGCTTGGCTCAAGACCCTTCCGACAGAACAGTTCCTTTCCGGCTTTGCAGAAATGCTCAAAACAGGATTGGTAAAGAAGAGGGAGGGAGAAAAGAATGCGTTGTGGGAGGCATTGTTGGGTTATGATTTGGATACTATGCCTCTGGATTCGTTAGCTCCGCTGATAGAGGAGTGTGTGGGGGTGAAAGAGGAGATTGTGGCGGCAGATCCGAAAGAGTCCGGTTTGCGCAAAGTGCTTAATTTCGGGCACACCTTCGGACACGCGTTGGAACAAATCCAAATGGTAAATGGTCAATGGTCAAATGGTAAATGGCTTCACGGCTATGCGGTCGTATACGGGATGATTGCGGAGTTATATCTGAGTGTAGTGAAACTCGGCTGCCCCAAAGAACCGCTGCAACAACTGACGCAGCTCATGCTCCATTATTACGGTCGTCCGCAATGTAAGTGTTCCGACCGCGAGGCGCTTATCTCGCTTATGCAGCAAGATAAAAAGAACGAGCGTGCCGCTGAGATCAACTGCACGCTCTTACAAGAAATAGGTTCGCCTCGCACCAATCTAGTAATCACGACCGACGAAGCAAACGAAGCCTTAGAATATCTTTTCGCCCTGTAAGGTATAGCACCCTTCTTCGGTCTGCACTACCACTACACCGTCTCGTACCACGAGGCGGTTTTCTTTTTCATCCTCCACCTGTCCGATACCTTGAGGCGCATAGCGTTCCTGACGGATGATATACAGCGTCACGACGTCATAATCATAACTGACAATAACATACGTACGCGTCGGGACATCTTGAACGAAAGACGATAACCGGAACTTATTCTCCACGGCATACTTCTTTCCTTTATAACTCAATTCGGTCCATCCGTTCACTACTGCACTATCCAGCACTAAATAGCGACAAACATCGATGGAATCGATACTTTCTGGTGCTTTTTCCGGCAAAACCTCCTTATTCATTCCCACACGGAAAGGCTCTGTCGGCGAGATCTCCGGCACACCGAAATAATTGATAAACCGTCCGACTACTCCGGACAAAGGATCACCGGCTTTCACATCCGCTCCGTACCGTTTACCTGTTACACCATCCCCGCGGTCGAAAAGCAACATACTGCCGGTTTCATCGCGTACATAGATATAGTTATCATATTTCTTGGTAACCACTACATCGTTCAGATAAACGACCGCATGATCAACCGACTCAACAGCCTCGCTCACGTTTTTCTTACGTTCCAGATGCAGCAGAACCAAAACCGACGTTTGTACATCGCCGGACGTAAACAACAAAGTATCCGTATAATGACCCGCTTGAGTGGCATTATACGTAATCGTCAATACATCTCCGTCACGATCTAAAAGTTCCGATGAAAGCGAGAAGAATTGCGTATTGGTATGAGTCACTTGAATATCCTCAGACAAAAGATTTGCATTGATCTCAATAGTCTTCGCTCCGGAAGTCTCGGTCGTTATTCCGAAGTTTACCATCGGCGCTATAATAGCCGCAACATTTCCCATCGCCTCTACTCGTCGATAGAGACAAACCGGAGTCTGCGAACGCTCTGCATAACAAGCAAAAAGCGTTGGATTATTCTGGGCGTTATACTGAATGATCTTGGAACGACTCGTACCAAGGTTTGTGATTACCGCCTCACCGCCGTTCTCGATCTGAATATTCCAATAGCCGTAATTGCCGTAACTCTTCTCACTCACCACATCCGTCCATAGAGCCAAACGGTTTTTGGTCTGACCACCGGAAGCTACCAAATACGCTTCTTCGTACCGCAACTCATCTTGGAATATATACGCGATTTCTCCGTTCAAATCGGCGATTCTTAAGGTATAAACGGCTCTATCATCTGCATCTACCTGCATCCTGTCAGCGGTATAACGTCCTTTGATTGCATGGATATTATTCACGCTTTCGAACTCATCATAATAGCCCATGATATAGTTCACGCCCTCTTGATAAACACCAAAGATGACTTGATCCGAATCCTGCAACTGCGTTACGTCCGTTACCAACTGATACGTATCCATCGTAAAGACCGAACTACCGCCCGAAGCCGAACGGATAGAGATACTATTGATATAGATTCCATTCTCTGTACAATCTACCCAAAACTTAATAGCACCATCTTGCGGAGCTTCAAAAAGTACGATGGAATCGCGATTATATACCCCTTCTCCACTTACAGCCGGTCGGTTCACAACAATAGATTGCGGATCGTTTTCGCCCACTTGTATATAGATGGTTCCCTTGCCTTTACTGCTGTTCTGGCAAAAGTTAATGGTAACCAGCCGAACGCCCTGAAAAGTCTGTACAGACGTAGCTCCGGCTCCGGAAGTACTGGTTTTAACACCAACTCCGCATGAATAAAGACGACCGTCAGCAGCCGTACGACCTGCGCTATACTCATACGCCTCTTGGTCGCACTTCCAACCGTCCGTAACTCTGTCACAAACCGTCGCACCCACCTTGCTTGCCCATGTCTTGGAAGTGAAGGTATAAGTCGTCACTCCTGCTGCTACAGACAGCGGGAAAAGAAACAAAAGGAATGTACAAAGACTCAAAGTCCCCAGTACCAATTGATTGTGTGATTTCATGTCTATTCAATTATCAATTGTCAATTATCAATTATCAACTCCCATACGCTGCCACGATCTTCTTGACCAGCGGATGACGGACGATATCTTTCTCGTTGAATTCGATGATTTTGATACCTTTGATATTCTGAAAACGCTCCATAGCATCCCGTAATCCAGACTTCTGGGTAGTAGGCAGGTCAATCTGGGTCAAATCACCTGTGACAATCATTTTTCCTCCCAAACCGAGTCGGGTGAGGAACATCTTGAGCTGCAAGGCAGTCGTATTCTGTGCCTCGTCGAGAATGACTACAGCGTCCGAGAGGGTACGACCGCGCATGAAAGCAAGGGGAGCAATCTGAATCGTCCCTTTCTCCATATACTCCGTCAGTTTGGCACCGGGGATCATGTCCTGCAGCGCGTCGTAGAGCGGCTGGAGATACGGGTCTATTTTCTCCTTCATATCTCCGGGGAGGAAACCAAGTTTCTCCCCTGCCTCTACCGCCGGACGGGAGAGGATGATCCGACGTACCTCTTTGTTTTTTAGTGCTCTTACAGCAAGAGCAATCGCTGTATAGGTCTTACCACTACCGGCAGGACCGACCGCAAAGAGCAGGTCATTCTCTTCGTATGCCCGAACGAGTGCCTGTTGGTTCTCAGAACGGGCATAGATAGACTTACCGTTCACACCATGAAGAATCAAGTTATCGGTAGCTTGCTCTTGGGGCTTGTCGCCATGTAAGAGCATAAGGATTTCTTGTTCGGCAAGTCGGTTATTACGTATGCAAAACTGCTCGCAGAGCCGCAATGAGCGCTCGAACTGCTCAACTGCTTTCTCAGAACCCGTCACCTTGACCTGATACCCTCTTGCAACAACACGCACGTCGGGATGCTGGTTCTTGAGACAAAGGATATTACAGTTATTCACACCGTAGAAGGTCGGTGTATCGAGGGAATCCTGAAGAGTAATTATTGTTTCCATCTATACAAATCGTCTGTGCCCCGTTAGAGAGCAACAAATATGGTACATTGAGTTTTCGGTTATACGTGATAGCCTGATCTAAGGTTTTTTGTGTCAAGGGGACTGTCTCCGCCTTACATTCGATGAGCATAAGAGGGGAAAGCCTACCCTGAGAAGTTCTATGACCGTCCACTGGACGCTCAATCGAGCAAAGCTCTTCACCCTGAAGGGAAGGGAGGTTGGCATAGACTACCGCATCGCACCGCTGGTTAATTGAGAATTGACAATTGACAATTGACAATTTTTGCAGAGGCACCTCTACCGCGATGAGCGAAGCGGGATAACCCCCTTCACTCACCATGCGGTGTAATAACTGCTGGCGAATCCATTCTTCGGGTGTCAAACGGACCCAACGGTGTCGCCATTCGCAGAAGATCTGCTCTTTGTTGTTTTGAACACGCGTCCTCATGACAGACCGCTTCGCTGTTAGACTTATTTACTTCAAGTAGTTATCCTTGAGGGAGCAGGTACGGTTGAGGATGAGGTGCTCGGGTTGGGAGTCATCATCCACCACAAAGTAACCTTGTTTGAGCAACTGGAAATGGTCTTGCGGTTTGGCTTTCGCAAGCGATGCTTCGACCTTAGCGCTCACCACTTTGAGACTGTCGGGGTTGAGCAGGTCTCGGAAATCACCTTCCTCAGCGCTCGGGTTCTCTACCGCAAAGAGTCGGTCATAGAGACGAACTTCAGCTTCTACGGCACTGTTGCACTCTACCCAGTTGATGGTCGCTTTAGTCTTGCGGTTACCACCTTCGGTTCCTGACTTGGAGTTCGGGTCATAGGTTGCATAGACGGTTGTGATGTTTCCGTTCTCGTCCTTCTCGCAACCTGTGGCTTGGATGATATAGGACGCTTTGAGACGTACTTCGCGCCCACCCGGGGAGAGACGGTAGAACTTATTGTCCGCCTCTTCGAGGAAGTCTCCGCGTTCGATCCAAAGTTCCTTGCCGAACTTCATCTCACGCGTACCGAGTTCGGGGTGACCATCAATGTTTTCGGCTACGATGGTCTCGCCTTCGCCCTCATAATTGGTAATGACGAGTTTGACGGGATCAAAGATGGCACATACACGCGGTGCGGTCTCTTTGAGATCCTCACGTATAACGTGCTCCAACAGTCCTTGGTCAATCATTCCTTCCACCTTCGTGTACCCGATCTTATCCATGAACGTACGGATAGCCTGCGGAGTGTATCCACGACGACGCAGACCACAGACGGTCGGCATACGCGGGTCGTCCCATCCTGCCACGAGACCTTCTTTGACGAGTTGGAGCATTTTGCGCTTGGACATGACGGTATAAGTGATGTTCAGGCGGTTGAACTCACGCTGTTTCGGACGATAGTCGGGTCCGTAAGGTGATAGACCGGCGAAGTTCTCGCCTGTTATCTGATCCAAGAAATAGTCGTACAACGGACGGTGTACTTCAAACTCCAGCGTACAGATGGAGTGGGTCACACCCTCAAAATAGTCGGACTGTCCGTGGGCAAAATCGTACATCGGATAGACGTTCCACTTACGCCCTGTACGATGGTGCGGATGAGAAGTGATAATACGGTACATGATCGGATCACGGAAGTGCATATTCGGGTTCGCCATGTCAATCTTTGCCCGGAGCACCATCTTGCCCTCCTCTATCTCGCCGCGCTGCATGGCTTCGAAGAGACGCAGGTTCTCCTCGATGGGACGATCACGGAAAGGCGAAGCGACACCGGGCTCGGTCGGCGTACCTTTCTGCTCGGCGATCTGCTCTGCCGTCTGCTCGTCCACATAAGCCTTGCCCTCTTTAATGAAACGGATAGCAAGGTCGTAGAGCTGCTGGAAATAATCAGAGGCATAGAAAATCTTGCCCCATTTAAAACCCAACCAAGCGATATCGCGTTCGATGGTCTCTACATATTCGGTGTCCTCCTTAACGGGATTGGTGTCATCGAAACGGAGGTTGCAGACACCGTTGTATTTCTCGGCGATACCGAAATCCATACAAATAGCCTTGACGTGACCGATATGCAGGTATCCGTTCGGCTCAGGCGGGAAACGGGTCTGGATACGTCCGTTATTCACACCCTCTGCGAGGTCTTTTTCTACAATCTGCTCAATGAAATTGAGACTACGAGCCTCGGGCTCATTTACCATTTTATCACTTACCATTTTATCATTTATTTTACATTTCTTATTTTTGTATTATGCCCGTACGATGCCTCGTGTAGAGGAGCGCACGAAATCGATAATCATATTCCTCTCCGGGGAGGAAGGCATCGTTGCCTCTATATGATCAAGTGCTTGCGTAGTATTCATACCTCCCTGATAAAGAAGCCGATAGACTTCCTGAATTGTATGAATTTGGTCGGGTGTGAACCCACGTCGGTTGAGTCCCACGGAGTTGATACCGCAGAAAGCGATTGGATCGCGTGCAACGATAGCAAAAGGCGGAATATCCTTGTTGATCTTCGAGCCCCCCTGTATCATCACATGTCCTCCTATATGCGTGAACTGGTGTACCAAAGTACCCCCACCAATCACGGCATAGTCGTCAATCTCCACTTCTCCCGCTAACTGGGTAACGTTGGACATGATGATGTTATCATGCAGGATACAATCATGCGCTACGTGACAGTACGCCATGATGAGATTGTTATTCCCGACCACCGTTTTGCCTTTACTAGCCGTACCACGATGGATTGTGACAAACTCACGGAGCACACAATTGTCACCGATGATGGTCCAAGTCTCCTCACCCTTGTATTTCAGGTCCTGCGGTACAGCACCTATCACTGCTGAGGGAAAAATATGACAGTTATCCCCGATGATCACATTATCATCGATATACGCGAATGCATCGATGGTCACGTTCTTGCCAATCTGCGCTTTTGGGCTCACATATGCTAATGATGATATCATTAGAATTAAAAATTAAAAATTACGAATTAAAAAATTTATTCACTCAATATTTGGTTCCTAAGACGACGGATACACTGCGTATTGAATGTATGTCCCGGTTTATAGGCCACCACTTTACCCTGCAAACGCAGACCTAACAACGACACATCGCCGATAACATCCAGCAATTTATGCCGTGCCGGCTCATTGGGATAGTTCAGCGGAGAGAGATAACCGAGTTTGGTAGCATCCAGATGAGGTTGACCTAATTTATCGCAGAAATAATCCATACCGGACTGGGACAGTTCCTGCTCATAGATTACAAGCGCGTTCTTGAGGTCCCCACCCTTAATCAGTCCTACGCGCAGCAGAGGTTCTATCTCACGCACGAAACAGAACGTACGCGCCGAAGAGATAGCTTGCGGATAATCCTTCAGATCCGTAAGCGAAGCATGCTGCTCTCGGAGAATATTAGACTGAAAAGAGATCGTCACATCCACCTCATAATGGTCACATGGTTCGATACGCATGCTATGTCCGTGTTCGGAGATATACTCGATCGGCTCTTTGACCACATAGACCTCTTGTTCGGCATCCTGCTCCACTAATCCGACGCGCTGGATCTCCCGCACAAACAGGCGGGCACTGCCATCCAAGATAGGCATCTCCGGTGCATTCACATCGATGATACAGTTATCCACGCCCAAGGCATATAACGCGCTGAGCGCATGCTCGACCGTACTGATTTTCCATTTTCCGCGCTCAAGGACCGTACCACGCTCCGTACCGGACACATAATCCGCCAACGCTTGATAGCAGGGCTGACCGGGCAGGTCCACGCGACGCAGACAGATACCCGTATTCTCCTTTGCCGGATGGAACGTAGCGGTCACATACAAACCTGTATGCAATCCTACCGAACTGAGGGTAAAACTTTCTTTTAGAGTATGTTGCTTCATTTCTCTTTAGCTGCTTGTTTGAATTTAACTACAGCGCGACGCCATAAACCGGCATCGATCGCCGGATAACCCATATACGTACCGGGTTTGCGGATACTGTTGGGTACACCCGTCTGTGCCCCGAAGACACAATGGTCGGCTATCTCAATATGTCCTGCTACGCCCACCTGACCGGCTAAGATACAATGGGCGCCTACTTTCGTGCTACCGGCTATACCTACTTGTGCGCAGAGGAAAGTGGACTCTCCCACCTCCACATTATGGGCTATCTGCACGAGGTTATCTATCTTTGCGTTCTTGCGTATGATAGTCGAACCCATCATTGCACGGTCAATAGTGGTATTGGCTCCTACCTCCACATCATCCTCAATGATAACATTGCCAATCTGCGGTATCTTTTGGTTCACGCCCTGTGCATCGGGTTCAAAACCAAAACCGTCCGAGCCTACTACTACCCCGGCATGGAGGATACAATACGCTCCTATTTGGCTATGGGCGTACACCTTCGCACCTGCGTACAATATAGTATAGTCACCTATCGTCACATCATCTCCTATATAGACATTCGGATAGATCTGAACCCCTTTACCCAAACGGACATTCTTACCAATATAAGCAAAAGCCCCCACATAAGCATCCTGCGGCACAGTCACCCCCTCGCTGACGAAAGAGGGTTGTTCAATCCCCTGCCGGGGCGGGTTCATCGCTTTGGAAACGATGCCTAACAACTGACCCATAGCACCACGGGCGTTTTCCACTAAGATCACAGCACCGCCAGCTTTTCCTTCTCCCTCCGGAAAAGTAATTTTGCCCTCCACCACACTGCGCGTGATAAGCACCACCCCTGCTTTGGTCTGCTGCAAATACGGCAGGTATTTATCCTCCGTAATGAAGGCTAAGTGTTGAGGCTGAGCATGCTCTATCGGCGCTACGTCACTGACTTTAGCGTTTGAATTGCCGTATAAGGCGCCGCCTAACAAGTTTGCTATCTGTTGTGCACTAAATTCCATCAAGCCATTTACTATTTAGTCATTTACAATGTACCATTTATCGGGTCCAAGCGATACTTAAACAAATATCGCTTGATCGGTTTGCGTGTGAGTGACGCGAGATCCAAGATCTCACTGGCATCAGATATATCGCGGATCGTACCATCCGAATATAAGATATCAATCGAATCAGCCTTCTCCGAATACGTATTACTGGTAGATACGTGCTCGCTCCACAAATATTCCGCTTCCTTCTCCGTAATCCCCAGTTTAGCAGCATACTCTTTATCCAAAGCCTTTTTCTGCTCCTCGTTCAGAGCTTCACTCAGCAATTCGCCGCGGAAAAGTTGGCGGTTGATGAACGATTTACTGAGAACACTGAGCACTTTGTCTCCGCCTGCAATCCACGCCTTAATGGCGCAGAGTACATCATTGTCATCCAGCAGCGCATACTGCTCCAAGGCTTCGCTGGTAGGCGAAAACATATCAAAAGAAACGGGTTGGTACAAGAAATAACGCAACGCCGGAGAGCAGAAGAGTTCGTCCTTGGTCGTACGTGCCAACTCTTTTGCTCGGCTGAGAATCTTAATCAGATGTTGCTCCGCTGCTACAGAAGTCTTATGCAGATAGACCTGCCAATACATCAACCTACGCGCCACCAGAAATTTCTCCACCGAATAGATGCCTTTCACCTGCACCACCAACTTATCGTTGCGCACATCCAGCATCTTCAGTAATCGCTCGCTCGCCACACGCCCCTCCTGCACGCCTGTAAAAAAGGAGTCGCGGCAGAGATAATCCATCCGGTCAACATCCAACTGACTGCTGATGAGTTGATGCAGGAAATGCTTCGGGTACTCGTTGCGGAAGATAGAGATGGCAGTATCCAATTGTCCGTTTAGATCAATATTGATACGTTCCATCATCAGCAGCGATATATCTTCGTGCGTCACACCATCCACCAGCGTGTGTTCCAACACATGCGAAAACGGTCCGTGCCCTACATCGTGCAGCAGAATAGCAATCATCGCCGAAGTAGCCTCATGCTCTGTTATCTCCACGCCTTTCAATCGCAACGAACTGATAGCCTCTTGCATCAGATGCATTGCTCCCAACGAATGACCGAAACGGCTATGCATCGCACCCGGATACACCAAATAGGAAAGACCCAACTGACGAATACGGTTCAATCGCTGCACGTAGGGGTGCTGCAGCACATCGTATATCAACTCGTTCGGCAATGACAGAAAACCGAAAACAGGGTCATTGATTATCTTACGTTTATTAGCCATAAATACAAAATGCGTGCAAAGATACTACTTTTTTTATAGAGTTATGTGTAAAAATTGACACTTTTAACTATTTATGTGCAAAATTTAACGTTTCTATCATTTTTTCTTGCATACATGGGAAAAATGTTGTACCTTTGTACCCGATTTTGATAGCCGCGGTGGTGGAATCGGTAGACACGAAGGACTTAAAATCCTTTGGCCAGTGATGGCTGTGCGGGTTCAAGTCCCGCCCGCGGTACATGTTACCTGTTGATTTCATAGAGAGTATGCGTCAGCAGATGGGGAATGAGGCTGAGCTACTATTACGGGCGCTGGAAACGGAGCCCGTAACTTCTATTCGGCTCAATACTAAATTAGATGTTCTCACGTTCGCGTGCGATACCGATGAGGTACCTTGGCATATTGACGGTTATTACCTGAGCGAACGTCCCCAATTCACTTTAGACCCGCTTTTCCATGCCGGTTGTTATTATGTGCAGGAAGCGAGTTCGATGTTTCTCCAGCAGGCTCTGGAACAATATCTCAACCCCTCTTCTATCGTTTTAGATCTTTGTGCTGCACCTGGAGGTAAAAGCACGCTCATCAGCGAATACTTGGGCTCGGATGGTTTATTGCTGAGCAATGAAGTGGTGCGCCAACGAGTGTTTATCTTAAGCGAGAACATCCAGAAATGGGGAAACGGCAACACGATCGTGACGCATAACAGCGCAGCCGAATATGGCGAGCGGTGCAAACATCTGTTCGATTGTATTCTGGTGGATGCACCTTGCTCAGGAGAAGGTATGTTCCGTAAAGACGAACAGGCACGCAATGAATGGAGCCTCAAAGCAGTCAAACAATGCGCTGAACGGCAACGCAGCATCCTGATGGATGTTTGGGACGCCCTCAAACCCGGCGGATTACTGATATACTCCACCTGCACGTTCAACGAAGAGGAGAATGAGAAGAATGTAGAATGGCTGGCTGAGACATTAGGAGCTGACGTGCTTCCGATTGATTACGACCCTTCTTGGGGTATAACAGAAGGCACAGTGGGCTATCATTTCTATCCGCATAAAACCAAAGGCGAAGGATTCTATCTATGCACATTGCGCAAAAATGAGGACGAGCCGTTGGACATGGTCAAGATCAAAACCCCGAAGAACGCTGCCAACATGCCCCATCCGGAATATATGCCGGTGATGCGGAGTTGGTTGCAGCACCCCGACGACTGGGCTATCCGCTATTCGGATCGTTTTGCTACCGCTTATCCCATGAAATACAAAGAGATCATCGACTGGATGAGTACCCAGTTGACCTGTATCTCCACGGGATTCGGTCTGGGCGAAGAGCGCGGACGGGGTATCGCCCCGCAGCATAGTTTGAGTATGCAAAAAGACCTCCGTAAGGAAGCCTTTCCGAATATACCATTGACGCGCGAACAAGCGCTGTCGTATCTTAGGACTGAGGCGCTGACTTTGAGCGATGTGCCCCTCGGTCTCTGCCTTTTGACTTATGAGGGTGTCCCCCTCGGTTTCGCGAAGAATGTCGGGAACCGCCTGAATAACCTTTACCCGAACGAGTGGAGGATTCGGAAGCTTTAGAAGGATCTAAAAAACGCTCTATCCTTTTCCAATAATGTAAATCATCCGGTGAGACCAGCGTCATGGCTTCGCCGCTATTCTCTGCCCGCGCCGTACGACCGATACGATGGACATAATCCTCGGGATCGTGCGGTACGTCGTAATTGATCACCAGCGGTACATCGGTCACGTCAATACCACGGGAAACGACATCCGTAGCCACCAATACCTCCACCTTACCATTCCGAAAATCAAGCATCACCTGATCCCGTTCGTTCTGCTCCAAATCACTATGCATCGCACGCGCGTCTATTTTTAAGGAGCGTAACGTGCGCGTGAGATCCTTGACGCGCTGTTTCTTTCCGGCAAAAATGATGACCTTTTTAAGACCGGATTTTCCTGACAGACAAGCAAGTACTGCCTCCACTTTCTTATTCTCATCCACGAACTCATGCATCTGTTTGATTGTCTCGGGTGGACGTGAAACGGCTATCTGCACCTCCGCCGGATCATGCATGATGGTTTTCGCCAACTGACGGATCTTCGGCGGCATCGTAGCAGAGAACATAATCGTTTGCCGCTCTTTCGGCAACTTACGCACGATGGTCATGATATCGTCATAGAAGCCCATATCAAGCATTCGGTCCGCTTCGTCCAGAATAAAATACTTGACACCAGAGAAGTCAATATCATAGATATTCATTTGGCTGAGCAGTCGTCCGGGCGTAGCGATGACGATGTCCGCTCCTTTCTGCAGACCCGTGACCTGCGTGCCCCATGCCCCATTATCTTTACCTCCGTAGATAGCTACTGACGAGAATGGTACGTAATAGCCAAAACCCTCCATTTGCTGATCTATCTGCTGCGCCAACTCTCTTGTCGGCGCCATGATGATGGCATTCAGTTTATCCGGATCATGGTCGTCGTAAGCAAGATTGGTCAGGAGTGGCAGGATATACGCTGCCGTCTTGCCGGTTCCCGTTTGGGCACAAGCAATCACATCGCGGCGATCTAAAATCACCGGAATCGCCTTCTCTTGCACCGGGGTACACTCATCGAAATGCATGTCCCACAGCGCATCTAATACTTCGTCTGATAGTGCTAATTCGTCAAAATACATTATTCCCAGCCTTCAAATACCTCCGGTCCATAGATGTTATCCTCCTTGGCATCGTGAAGCGGTGCCCATAACTGCGCAAAGAAGGGGTTTTGCTTAGCCACCTTATCCCAATGCCACGGCACCTGTTTCTCTTTCGGTTCACTCGCGTACGGATACGGCATGTCGTACGGAGACCAGTGTCCGCCGAGCAGAACCAGACGGCGTCCAGCCTTGAACGTATTACCATTCGCGTCCTGCCACATGTCGTTACCGAGGTATTTACCTCCTCGGAAAGCAGCTGCTTTATTCAACTCTTCATCCGTCAGCGTCTCCACATCCTTGCTCTCGTCATAGCCATGATCCAGCAGAACAGGTGTCTCGCTGTTATGGCTCACATCGAAATGCGCCCAATCCGGAATAGCTTGGTAAGCCTCCATCGAACCGTAATAGGCGTTGATACGCTTGGTGACATTGTTCTTAATCCACCACTGAGTACCATGCTCTTTGCTATTTGCCATGAACCACATTGCCGCCTTGACGCAATGCGGGAAGAGTTTGGCGATTCGCGTTTTAGCGGCAAACTTGATTCCCGCCGGAAGGGACTTTGCTTTCGCCATCTGCGCGAAATACTCCTTCACCGGCACATTCGCACGGAAATGCAAATACTCCTCTAATTTATCGCCGTCTATATACCACATTCCGTGGAAATTACGGGTAGTGAACCAATTGGCATTGAAGATCAGTTCGGGTTTTGGGCAACCGATACAATCGAGCAGCAAGCACTCAAACTCATAGTTAGAGAGGCGGTACTCCTTTCCCGATCCTATATTATAATAGTTTTTCCAGAAAGCGGCAGGTACTTCCGGTCTGCACACACGCTCAAGCAAACGTCCGCTGTCCTCCACTGTAGCCCACTCCAACACACCGCGGATCGGCACATGGAACATGATCGGGTCGTAGTTCTTGAGAATCGCCGGATAGAGGATTCCCGACTGACGAAGCGAAACCCAGGTCTTGATGCCCGAATCGGTGATGATCCGCTCAGCCAGCGCCTTGGTGAGGCCATAATGGTCGTACGCCGAGACGCAGATTGGATCTCCTGTACGTCCCCAATGGAGCGGCTCGCGGCGGTCACCCATCTGGGCTACCGAACCGATATACACCACTTTGGGTTGCTGCTCCTCGGGCTGCGCAAGAACAGCCTTGGTGATGTTCTCAGCTGCGATGATATTCGTCCGCAAAGTTGCTTTCGGGCGATAATCCGCCTGGGGAGAAACCATACCTCCTACATGCAACACGATATCTGCGCCCGAAACACCTTTCAGAACATCTTCGTACTTGGTCAAGTCTCCCCAGATAACATGGAGGGCGGAATGTTTCGCCAAGATTGGCGAAAGTAACTCTTTGTTCTTCTTGCTTGGACGAGCCAGAATACGCAACTCATACAGATCGGGGTACTTCAGGATCTCAGTCATTCCTGCAAACCCCATGGTGCCTGTCGCACCGGTTAGGAAAACTATCGTTTTCATATATGATTTATGATTTCAAATTTGGGATTTCAAATTTAGGATTTATGCATCCACGCGGTTAATTTCATCCAGCGCTCCTTAATTTTCGCGCGCATTTGTGCCCTCCAGAGTGCCTCCTCTTCCGCCTCGTCTGTCATCTGTTTATAGGTTGCCTCTGCGTCTGTGTCGCTGATAACCAGCAGTCTGTCACCCACCTGTAACTCGCTTGCACCCGTCGGCACAAAGAAATCCTCGGCTCTGCGCACCATGATAATCAGGGTGTGAGGCGGTATATCGATATCGCGGGGCGTGTTTCCTTTTGCCAAGATCCGTTCGGTCACCTCTACCTCACGGGCGGATGATTGGATCTCGTCTGGCAGGTCCAGATCGAAATATTCCAACGAGCGTGCCTCCCTTCCCGGGGTGTCCAACGCTAATTTCTTCGCTACCACTGTCAAGGTTGTTCCTTGTACTAACAGCGAAACGATCGTGCAGAGGAACACTACATTGAAGATCAGGTCCGCAAAGGGAATACCGTTTGCCTTACACATGATAGCGAAGATGATCGGCACAGCCCCTTTGAGTCCCACCCAACTCAGCAGCAGTTTGTCACGCTGATGGTATTGACGGAAAGGCAGCATACACAGCCAAACAGCAAGCGGACGGGAGATAAAAATCATCACAATACTGATAATCAGGCAAGGAAGCCACACGCGGTAATGAAGTAATTCCGCAGGTTCTACCATCAGACCCAACATCAGGAACATCACCAACTGGCTAAGCCAAGTCAAACCATTAAAGAACGATTTCGTCTGTCTTTTGCGTGTGAACTTATTATTTCCGATAATCAGTCCGCCCACATATACGGCGAGGTATGTATTACCTTTGAGGTAATAAGTGATAGCAAAAATAAAGATACAGGCGGTCAGGATCATAATCGGGTATAGCGCCTCGTTCCCTAATTTGACGCGTCTCATGAGCAGAACCAGCCCTTCTCCGAAAGCCAGACCGAGCACCGTGCCCATGACGAGCTGGATGACGATCGTCTGGATGATTGGCAAAGTCTCTACGGGACGTACCATACCGACAAACGTGTCGGTGCTCAACACCACGCTGATCAGCGTAGTCGTCAGCACATATGCCATCGGGTCGTTCGCACCGGATTCCAGTTCTAACAAGGGACGTAAGTTATGTTTCAAGCCTATTCCGTTCGTACGAAGGACGGAGAAGACACTCGCGCTGTCGGTACTCGACATCGTAGCTGCCATCAACAATGCCAACCAGATAGACACCGTCGTTACCGCATTGAGCCAACCGAAAAGAAAATAAATCATCACGCCGGTGATAGCACAAGTAATCATTACCCCCAAGGTTGCAAGAGTGATACCGGGCAAGAGAACGGACTTTATATCGCTGAGTTTGGTCTCCAGACCACCCGTAAACAAGATGATACACATCGCTACGGTACTCAGCGCTTGCGCTGTATCGGTCTTGATCTCGATACTGCTGGTTCCCATCAGTTCAGCGATTGTATGCGAACCAAAAAACATACCGACCGCCAAAAAGAGCAACAGAGCCGGTACGCCATATTTATACCCTATCTTGTCCGCAAAAATGCTAACGAAGAATAGTAGCGATAATATCAACAGAATGAACTCAACGTGCATAATTAATGTTCCTACAACGAGGCTATCTCACTTTTTTTTCTCCAGCAAGAACTCGTCAATAATCTTAACGATTTCCTCTTTCGGATACAAGCCCTTGAGTAACATCGGTTTACCATCCACAGGGACATAGAGTACTTGCGGAATCGAATTAATGCCGAAGACGTACGCCAACTCACGTTCACGCTCTGTATCGGCTTTGTAAAACACCACTTTGTCGCAGTATTTCTGGCTCAATTCCTCCATGATAGGCGCCAAGCGTTTGCAGGGTCCACACCAGGTCGTATAGAAATCAATCACACAAGGTTTCTTACCCTTGAATTTCCAGTCTTTCTCGTTTTTGTAATCAAAAATCCGCTCGCGGAATTGCTCTGTTGTGATATACACTACATCTTCCGCCATCAACGGCATCATCATCGTCGCCAACAAAAATGCTGTCAGAATCCATTTACGCATAATAATCCATTTTAAAATCGGCTGCAAAGGTAGTAAAAAAAAATGACATATGCAAGCATATGCCATTCTTTTTGCATATTTTTCTGCTTTTTAGCCTTTATATGCTTCGTCGGGGAGGTTAATCGAGCGGGCGGAAAGATTGTTGCAGCATCGCACGGATGAATGTATTGAGTGTGCGATATTTTCGGCGTTGAACCTTAAATGAGTTAGGGTTATACTGCGGATCCGTCTTGGAAAGGATCGGTGCTTGCGGGTCCGGAGTGGTGAGTTGGGCATTAAAGCGTTCTTTGAATGCCGCCAATTGTCTGCGGAGCTCTTCGGTTTGTTCTCGGAGTTCGTCGGACATAGCCGCCAATTCGTCATCGGAGAACTTGCCGGATTGGATGATTCGGGTGGTGAGGCGGCTGGCTTGCGCAAAAGAATTGATGTTTGCCAATTCAGCCCCTTTTGGCGGATCCTTTTTATAATCGCGCGGATTGAGGATTTCATAAGCCTCTTGTGCGCCGTAGTTGATGACTTTTCCAGTTTCGGCACGATATTTCTTCTGCCGGAAGATGGTGTTGTCTCGTTTGTTGAGTTTGCCGATCACCTTGCTGAAGGCGACGTTTAATTTGACTTTTGCCATAAAAATATCCTGTTAATTGTATATTATATAAAAATATATAATATAGTATTTGTTGCAAAATTTAGAGCCTTTTCCGAGGGTGTTCATCCTTTTTCGTAAGTGCGAGGTACGCCGATCAATCCACTAACAGCCCACTAATCACCCACTAATCACCCACTCAAGGCACGTTTTAAGACCGATGAAACCATATAGTTGAACTGTAGTTAACGGGAGCATGGGGAGGTGTTTTTTGGGGGATGGAGGTTGGGAGGAATGTTGTCCGGGAGGGTATCTGGGTGGGTATCTGGAAGGGTGTTGGGGTGGGTGTTGGGGTTATAGAGGAATGTTATTTTAAAATCGGGTGCAAAGGTACAAAAAATATTTGGAATATGCAAATAAGTTGATGCAAAATTTGTATATTTGCAAAAAAAGTAGTACCTTTGCAGCGTTTTTTGGAAAAATGACAAGTTTGACAGACATACGGAGACCGATAGAGTCGGAATGGAAGCAGTATGAGCGGATTATGGAGAGCTCTTTGCGTGCGGACAATAAGTTGCAGCAGGAAGTGCTTCGCTATATCGGTTCGCGTCGCGGGAAAGAGCTGCGTCCGCTGTTGACGTTACTGGCTGCGCAGATATGCAATCCCGTGACGGACAAGACCCATCGTTCGGCAGTAGCGTTGGAGTTGCTTCACACGGCGAGTTTGGTTCATGACGACGTAGTCGATAGTTCGGATACGAGGCGTGGAATGGCTTCTGTGCATGCCAAATGGACCAACAAAGTGGCGGTTCTGGTAGGCGATTACATGTTGGCTAAAGTAATCGGTCTGGTAGCTGAAGTGCGAAACATCCGTATATTAGAGATTGTGTCGAACTTAGGCAAAAGCCTCAGCAGCGGGGAGATGGTACAACTGCATGTGGGCCAATCGATGTGGATTGACGAGGAGCGTTATTATCAGGTGATTGAACAGAAAACCGCGCAACTCTTTCAAGCCTGCGCAGAAGCGGGAGCCGAGAGTGCGGGTTGTACCCAAAGGCAACGTACAGCTCTTCGTGAATACGGACGTTTGTTGGGTTTATGCTTCCAGATCAAAGATGATATTTTCGATTACAGCGATCTCGAAGAGATAGGCAAGCCGACGATGAGTGATCTTCGCGACGGGAAAGTGACGTTGCCGTTAATTGAAGCCCTTCGCCGGGCTCCTCAAGCCGAGGCGGCACATATCCGGGAGTTAGGCGAGTTATTGGCGGCACACAGCGAGAGCATAGAAACAGAGAAGGCCCTGCAAGAAGTCAAAGCTTTTGTTCTGCGTTTCAAAGGAGACGAGTATGCCGTACAACAAATGCTCGTCTATAAAAAACAAGCCACGGAAGCGCTGGGCGTCTTCCGTGACAGTACAGAAAAAACGAGTCTGTTAGGCCTCCTCGATTACGCTATCAATCGCGTTCAGTAAGTTCTCTTTGATGGTTTCATCAGAGATTTTATTGAGTACTTCTTTCATAAACGCGTTAACGAGCAGTTGGCGCGCTTTTTTTGGATCAATACCGCGCTGCTGCATGTAGAAAAGAGCCGATTCGTCGAGTTGTCCGGTGGAAGCGCCATGGGTAGCCTTCACGTCATCGGCGTAGATTTCCAACTGCGGCTGTGTACGCATCTCGGCGGTGTCGGAGAGGAGGAGATTGCGGTTGGTCTGATGTGCTTCTGTCTGCTGGGCATCCTGTGCAATCTTGAGGTCTCCGATGAATCGTCCGCGGGCATTGTCATCCAAGACGAACTTGACAAGTTGGTTCGATCGTCCGCCTCCGACGGCATGGAGCACATGTGTCTCGGTGGTTACTTTCTGCTCGCCATGCAGAAAAGCGAGGGCATAAACCTCCGTTTGGCAACCTTCTCCGAGTTGCTCAATGAAGATTTGATTCGAGATTTCGAGATTTTGAGATGTCGTGTTCTCGAGATTAATCACCACTATTTTCACCTGCGAACCGGCTTCCTGTTCAATATGGAGGTTTAGTCCGGGTTCGTTGATAAAAACGCGGTCGAATATGTCGCCTTTAGAGATTTTCATATCCATGCTCTTCGAGTTCGAGTGCCAGCGATTTATCGCCCGTTTTGACGATCCTGCCATCCGCCAACACATGTACAAAATCCGGTACGATGTAGTCCAAGAGACGCTGATAATGGGTAATCACTATCGAAGCGTTTTGCGGCGTTTTGAGACGGTTGACCCCTTCCGCCACGATACGGAGGGCATCTATATCCAGCCCCGAATCGGTCTCATCCAAGATAGAGAGACACGGCTCGAGCATCGCCATTTGGAAGATTTCGTTCTTTTTCTTTTCACCTCCGGAGAATCCTTCGTTCACGGAGCGGTTATTGAGTTTTTCGGGCAGCTCAAGGAGCTTTTTCTTTTCCCTCATCAAAGCCAGAAACTCCTTGGCGGAAATGGGTTCTTTGCCTTCATACGCCCGCTTCTCGTTGAGGGCAGTACGCATGAACGTGGTCATACTCACTCCGGGAATCTCGACAGGATACTGAAAACTGAGGAACACTCCCGCCCGAGCACGCACTTCAGGCGCCATCTCCAAGAGGTTTTCTCCCTTCAGATAGACTTCTCCCGAAGTCACTTCATACGCCGGATTTCCCGTTAACACCGCACTAAGGGTGGACTTACCCGCTCCGTTGGGTCCCATGATTGCGTGCACCTCGCCTTCGTTAATAACGAGGTTCACACCCTTCAATATTTCCTTGCCGCCGATAGAAGCGTGAAGATCTTTTATGACTAAAAGATGATTTGCCATTTTGTCATTTACCATGTATTAATTGTAATTTGCGGCTGCAAAGGTACTACTTTTTTTGCAAATATGCAAGAAAAAGAAGATTTTAATGCAAATATTTGCATATATAAAAAAAAAGTTGTAATTTTGCGGCGTATTTTGCGCGAGTACGCGCGTGTTTTTATGAAAAGAAATGGCAAAATCGGATTTTATTATTGAGGTGAACCATGTTTCGAAGCAGTTCGAAGATGGTAAGTATGCATTGGATGATGTAAACCTCCAAGTGAAAAAAGGTGAGTTCGTCACCATCTTAGGCCCTTCGGGCTGCGGCAAAACAACGCTGCTTCGTTGTATAGCCGGTTTTCAAGTCGCCAGTTCAGGCGAGATACTACTCAAAGGCGAGGATGTAACCAAGACTCCTCCGTACAAGCGTCCCGTAAACACGGTGTTTCAGAAGTACGCTTTGTTTCCGCATCTGAATGTATTCAACAACGTTGCTTTTGGTCTGAAGTTGAAGAAAGAGGACCCGGCGACGATTAAGAAGAAAGTGCGTCAGGCGCTCAAAATGGCGAACCTGACGGGCTACGAGGAGCGTAAAGTGGACACACTCTCCGGTGGTCAGCAGCAACGTGTAGCGATAGCTCGCGCCATCGTGAACAAGCCGGAAGTGCTGTTATTAGATGAACCCTTGAGCGCTCTGGATTTGAAGATGCGGCACGATATGCAGATCGAGTTGAAGGAGCTGCACGAACAATTGGGTATCACCTTCATTTACGTCACCCACGACCAAGAAGAGGCGTTGACGCTGAGCGACCGCGTGGTGGTAATGAGCGAAGGAAAGATTCAACAAATCGGTACTCCGACAGATATTTACAACGAGCCGCAGAACTGCTTTGTAGCCGATTTTATCGGTGAGAGCAATATCCTCTCCGGCACGATGATCAAAGATAAAAAAGTACAGTTCTGCGGACAAATCTTCGATTGTATCGACACGGGTTTCGGAGAGAACAACCCCGTTGATGTAGTCATTCGTCCAGAAGATATTTATGTTTGGCGCAAGGAAGATGAGAAACGCGGCAAAGTCGTTGCAAACGAAGAGGACGATGCCGAAGACCGCGTGCCCAAAGGCAAGTTCACGAAATGGTATGGCGTAGTGCAGAGTTGTATCTTCAAGGGCGTGCATTACGAGATGCGTGTCCTGACACCCGATAACTATGAGTTCCTCATCCAAGATTATCATGAGTACCTGCCGGGAACAGAGATCGGTATGCTCGTCAAACCCGAGGATATCCAGATTATGAAGAAAGAGCACTACCTCTACAATTATCTGGAGGGCGAAGTTCTCAAGAACGGCAAAGTGCGTTTCTTAGGAGCCGAATGGGAGGTGAACGAGGAGCAAGTAGCCCGTTTCGCAGCCGGTGACAAAGTAGTTGTGCGCGTACCTTTCCGTTCTATCGATTTGCAGGACTACGAGGAAGAAGGAACACTGTCGGGCGAGGTGCATTTTATCCTCTTCAAGGGCAACCATTTCCACCTCACTATTCGTACCGATACGGGGTATGACTTCTTTGTGAACACGAATGATGTGTGGGACGACGGAGACCGCGTAGGTATCGTCATACCGAAGAATGATATTTTGCTTTCAGCAGTTGAAAGTTGACAATTGAAAATTGAAAGCAATGAATAAGATTATTCAAATAGCCTCTTCGCGCCGCACATGGGCTTGGCCTTATGTCGCTTTCATGGCGATGTTCGTCGTGCTGCCGCTGATCCTTGTGGGCGTCTATGCCTTCACGGATATACAAGGTCATTTCACGCTGCATAACTTCGCAAAGTTCTTTACACATAGCGAAGCCATCCAGACTTTTCTCTATTCGCTCATGATCGCGGTTTTCAATACCGTCATCTGTCTGCTGATCGGATATCCGGCAGCGTATATCATGGCACAGGAAGATTTCAAGACGCCTAAAGTGATGGCAATGCTGTTCATCCTGCCGATGTGGATCAATTTTCTGCTGCGTACGGTAGCGACGGTGGAACTATTCAATATGTGCGGTTTGCCTTTGGGCGAAGGAGCACTGCTGTTCGGTTTGTGTTACGACTACCTGCCGTTCATGATCTACCCCATCTATAACACCCTGCAGAAAATGGATAACTCGCTCGTTGAAGCGGCGCAGGACTTAGGTGCCAGCAGATGGCAGAGTTTCTGGAAAGTGATAGTACCTCTGTCCATGCCGGGCGTGTATAGCGGCGTGGTGATGGTGTTTATGCCGACCGTCTCCACCTTCGCGATTGCGGAGCTGCTGACGCATAATAATATCAAGCTGTTCGGTAGCCTCATTCAGGATTATATCACTACCACGGATTTGTTGAACTACGGAGCGGTGTTGAGTCTGGTACTTTTGATTATTATTGGTTTGACGTCGTTCTTCGGCGAAAATGATACCGCAAGCGAGGAGAAAGGAGGGCTGGTATGAAAAGATGTACGATGTACGATGTACGATGTACGATTGTTTCGCTGCTACTGATGTTCAGTGTCAGCGTCTTCGCGCAGTCGAATCTGACCTACGAACTGAAAGTAGGCACAGCAGAAGAAAACAAACTGCTAACGGACTTCCCGGAGAGCTACGCAGGACAGAAAGTGAACATCACAATCCAGACCGTTCCGCTGACAGAGACGGACTTGGATTTCGTCTTCGCGGATGGATATCAGCCAAGATTGGCTGATAGATACGATAGTATCTATGGGTACACGGATGCCTCGGGTATAGCATGGACCGTTTGGCGTAATAATAAACCGATTAAGAACCGCGCGCAGCGGGTGATGGTTGGCAATGCGTATAGTACGTTTGAGGCGTACCTGCATGAGCAAGTGGACGCACGCCGCAGCCAAGGATGGATTTGGTGGTTGTTGGCAGGGCTGGTGATCGCTGGAACCGCCATGTACGGCGGCTACGTGGTGTATTGCCGCCGAAAAGAGAAGAGCCTGTCGAGCGTGGAGCAGGAGATGCTGCGCCGCAAACGGATGGGTCTGCGCAGACATTATGTGTCGCAAGCGTACCTCTGGCTCTTGCTCTTGGTACTCTACGCCCCGATTGCCCTCATCGCCGTTTTCTCTTTCACGAAAAGCAAAGTGTTGGGTAACTGGACAGGCTTCTCAATGGACCTCTATGCTAACCTTTTCACCGGCAAAGCGGACGCGGGTTTGAACAGCGCGATGCTGTACACCCTCATCATCGCCCTCATCGCTGCCGTTTGTTCAACCATATTAGGAACCTTAGCGGCAATCGGTATTTACAACATGCGTGCAAGAAGCCGTAAGATGGTCAGTTTCCTGAACTCCGTGCCGATGATCAACCCCGATATCATTACAGGTATATCGCTCTTCCTGCTGTTTGTGGCGTTGGGAATGAGTCAGGGACTTACTACCGTCTGCATCGCCCATGTGGTGTTCTGTACGCCATATGTCGTGCTGAGCGTACTGCCGCGTTTGAGCCGGATGAATCCCAACACCTACGAAGCGGCGCTGGACCTCGGCGCAACACCGGCGCAAGCGCTGCGCATGGTCATGCTGCCCGAACTATGGCCCGGAATGCTCTCCGGATTCATCTTGGCGCTCACCCTCTCCGTCGATGATTTCGGCGTCACTTTCTTCACCAAAGGAAGCGGAGGATTAGAGACGCTCTCTACCTTTATTTATTCGGACGCGCGAAAAGGTGGTTTGACGCCGGAACTGCGCCCCCTCTTCACGATCATTTTATTGGTCATGTTGACCGTACTAATTTATATCAATATACGTAATTCAAAACAAGAAGAAAAATGAAAAAGAACATTTCTTTGTACTTTGTACTTTGTACCTTTGTACTTTCCTTGGTTTCCTGCGGCGGTTCGGACCGCGCTCATCAACTCAAAGTGCTCAACTGGGCGGACTACATCAACGAGGACGTCAAAGAGAATTTCGAGCAGTGGTATTTTGAGCAGACAGGGGAGAAAGTGGAACTCGTTTATGAGACCTTCGACATCAACGAGACCGCGTTGACCAAGATTGAAGTGGGACACGAGGACTACGACGTGTTCTGCCCGTCGGAGTATATCATCGAGCGTATGCTCAAGAAAGGTCTGATTCTGCCGATTCAGAAAGATCTGATTGCAGACTCCATCTATTATTTCGATAATATATCGCCGTTCGTAACCGCTAAGTTCCAACAGATGGCGCCTTCAGCCGACGTGACGGTAAGCGATTATACCGCAGGATACATGTGGGGAACAACCGGATTTATCTATAACCCGCAGTTTGTCAACCGCGAGGACCTGCTCAGCTGGGCTGCTGTTCTGGATCCGAAATTCGAGAACCGAATCCTCATGAAAGATGCGTTCCGCGATGTGTATTCGGTATTGGTTCTCTACGCCTATGCAGATGCTATCGAGCGCGGCGAAGTGACGCGCGATGAACTCGTTCGCGACATCACTCCCGAGCGCGTAGCAGCTGTCAAAGAGGTGCTCCTCAATGCTAAAAAACAAATCTGCGGATGGGAAGTGGACTTCGGAAAAGAGGAGATGACCAAAGGCAAAGCATGGCTCAACCTCTCTTGGTCCGGAGATGCTCAGTTCGCTATCGAAGAGGCTGCAGAAATGGGTGTCATGCTCGATTATATCGTGCCGCAAGAGGGTTCGAACGTATGGTTCGACGGATGGGTAATCCCGAAATATGCGAAGAACGTCAAAGCCGCTACCTATTTCATCGATTATATGTGCAAAGCGGAGAACGCTCTCGCTAACATGGACGAGATCGGTTATGTATCCTGCTGCGGCGGCGAGTTGGCGGCAGCTGAGATCCTCGAAGAGATGAATGACGACGAGGAATGGCCGGAGACCGTGGACGCTTCTTATTTCTTCGGCGACGCTCCCATTGAGGTAGAAGGCGAGATGCTTGATCCGCACGCACTCCACCTCAACCCGGTTTACTACGCCGACAAGAGTATCATCGATCGCTGCGCCCTCATGCACGATGCAGGTGACAGCCAAGAGATGCTCCTTGAGATGTGGAATGAAATCAAACTTGCACGTTGATGGACCGCTTCGCTAAAAGAGTAAAGACCGCTTCGCTAAAAGAACAAAGACTTGTTTCTATCGGTAGAATCATTTGTGTCTTTATTCTTTATTCATTATTCCTTACTCCGCTCTTTGCTCAAACGAGCGAAATGGAGCAGCAATACAATGCTCTTGCTGCGCGTTTCGACGGGCGGGATAAGTTGCTGCAGCGGGATCTGAAGGCGTACTTGGTCGCTTTCCCTTACACCACGTTTGCGGACGAGGTGAATTTCATGCAGGGTGTACTGCAGGTGGAGAAAGGTCATTACAAGCAGAGCCTCAAGATCCTCGAGCAAGTGGAAGCGAAGGCACTGACGAGACCCCACCAGACGGACTATTCGTTCTATCGCGGATATGCCTATCTGATGCAACAAGAGTATCAGCGGGCATCGATCTATTTCGCGCAACTCGGCAAGACGGATAATCGCTATGCTACGCGCGGAACTTATTACTACGCGTACTGCATGTACAAGATGGAGAAGTATGACAAAGCGCTGCCGGCTTTGCTCCAACTGGAGAACGAACCCGCCTATGCCAAGACCGTTCCCTATTACCTCGTGCAGATTTATTATGCGCAGGGTAACTACGAAGAGGTGGGTGAGCGTGCCGAAAAGTTGCTTCGTGACAATCCGGACAGCCCCAACAACGGAGAACTGCATCGTATCTTAGGTGAGATATATTTCCACAGAGGCGAGTACGCTTTGGCAGTGGAGCACCTGCGAACTTATCGTACTACCGCGAACGGGCTGAAAGAAGAGCTCCTGCGTGGGGATATATACATGTTAGGAGCCGCGGAGTATCAGTTAGGCGAATACGCTGCCTCCGTGCAATCGCTCAAGCAGGTCAAGCAAGAGAAAGATACCATCTCCGAGGCTGCCTGCCTGACGATGGCGAACGCGTATGTGCAACTCGCGCAGCCCGAGCAAGCCAAGCTGTTCTATCAAGCAGCAGCCAACTACGCCCTCACGCCCGCCATCACCGAAGAGGCGGCATATAACTACGCCCTCTGTACCTATCAGAGTTCGAGCGCGTTAGGCGAATCGGTCACCGCTTTCAATGATTTTCTCAAGCAGTTCCCGGACTCCAAGCACGAGAGCCGAATCTATCAGTTGCTCTCCGATGCATTGCTGCGCAGTAAGAACTACGCAGCGGCGATCGGGGTATTGGATTCGATAGACCATCCTACGCCTAAGATGCTGGAGACCAAGCAGTATCTGCGCTATCAGTTAGGCGCGGATAATTTCCTGCAAGGCAAGATGCAGCAGGCGGTCAAATGGACGACGGAGGTGGTGAGCCATGCCGCCGAGTCGGACCGCTATACGACGGAAGCGTATTACCTTCGCGCGGAGGCGAACTATCGTCTGCGTAACTACGAAAACTGCGAAGCAGACCTCGTTTCCTTCTTCGCCCGCCCCGATGCCAAAAGCTCGGCTAACTACAGCATCGCACGCTATCTGGACGGTTACTGCGCTTTCTCGCAATCCAAATACGACAAAGCGCGGGAGGCTTTCTCGCAATATATAGATGCAGCCTTGGCGTCCGAACCGACGTATGCCGATGCGCTCAACCGTATCGGTGATTGCTATTTCAACAACCGTCAGTTCTCCCAAGCGATTACTTATTACTCGCAGGTGAGCAAGCTCCAGTCCGCCGGAACCGACTATGCCCTCTTCCAACGCGGCCTCGCGTTGGGTCTGCAGCATAAGTACGGAGAGAAAATCAACGTGCTCAGCGAACTGGCTAAGCGCTATCCTAAATCCGATTATGCGGATGATGGCGTGTATGAGACCGCACGGGCACAACTGCAACTGGACGACGAGAGAGGAGCTATTGCCACTTATGAGCAACTGCTCAACGCCTATCCCCATTCGCCGCTGGCACGCAAGGCTTCGCTCGAACGCGCAATGATCTTCCGTAACCTGCATATGAACGACGATGCGATAGTCGCTTACCGCCGCACGATTGAGAAATATCCGGCTACGGAAGAGGCGTACACCGCCCTCGATGCGCTGCAGGCATTGTATGTGGAGGCAGGACGCGTGGATGAATACATGGCATACACGAAGAATCTTGCGAAGATTAACATGACCGTCACCACGCAGGAGGATTCGCTACTCTATGCCTCGGCGGAGATGCAGTACATGCAGGCGGATTATCAAAAAGCGACTGTCAGCCTCAGCAATTACCTCACGCAGTACTGCGCCGGAGGACGGTATTGTACCTCGGCGCGCTATTACCTTGCGGACTCGTATTACCGGCTTGGCAAGAGCAGCGAAGCGCTGAATCACTATATCGTGCTGGCGGAGATGAACGCTAACCCTTATCAAGAGGAGGCGGCTACCCGCGTAGCGGAGATCTGCTATAACAAAGCGGATTATAACTGCGCGTTGGAGGCGTTCTATCGAATGCACGCTTTGGCTTCCGGAAGCGAGAAGACAGCTGTTGCACGACTCGGTATCCTGCGCTGTTCGCAAGCCTTGGGTCGTCATCAGGCGGCTATCGACATTGCGAACCAGATCCTCAGCGACCAGCCTCTGAGCGAGGACACCAAGAGCGAGGCGCTCTACTGCCGCGCAAAAGCATATATCGGTCTCGGTCAATGGAGTCAGGCACAACCGGATCTCAAGACCCTCTCCAATGAGGTACGCACAGCGCAAGGCGCAGAGGCGAAATTCCTCTTGGCGCTCAGTTATTACGAAGCGCAGCAGTTAGACGAAGCCGAAGCGCAAATCATGCAGTTCACCCAGATGAACACGCAGCAGCAGTACTGGCTGGCGCGCGCGCTTATTCTGCTGAGCGATATCTACCGCGACCGCGGAGAACTGTTCCAAGCACGGCAGTACCTCTTAGTGCTCCAGCAGAACTACACCCGTACGAATGATGATATACAGACGCTCATCGTGGAGCGCATCGTCGTGCTCAACCAACTCGAACAACCTGTAGAAGAAAAGGAGGAGAGTTATGAAAATGAAGACTAATTTCGATATAACGGTATATCGGTATATCGGTATATCGATGATGATGCTCACTGCACTGTGCGTTAATGCACAGCAGGACTCCGCCCTCAACCGCTCCGTGACCGTAGAGCGCGATTTTCAGCCTGTCATTCAGGCGGCAGGCAAAGTGGCAACCAAACCTGCCGTAGTGGAAACTACTATCGAACCGGCGCCCGTGGAGTACTCCACCTATACGGTGCAGGTGTCTCCCGAAGCGGCGATTAATCCGATGCTCTCGCAGCCCACGCGCTTTGAGCCATCGAAGCCTTATAACGGATTTATCCGCGGGGCGCTCGGTCATCCGTTCACACGCCTCGATTTCGGGTACCATTTGGATGACGGCAAGAAATCGATCCTCGATGTGTTTGCCCATCATGACGGCGAGTGGTGCAGAGAGATGATGCTGAGCAAGACCAAGATCGGGCTCAATTTCACGCATCCTTTCTCTACCTGCGATCTCTATTTCGGCGTCAACGGCGGAAATATCTATTACCACCGTTACGGCGACCTATACGATCCGGCGAGACCGAAAAACAACACGAGTCTATGGATGGCGGAGGTTTTCTTCGGCGTCAAGGCGAATGCCAAACAGGATGTGCAGTACATGGCGCAAACCGGCTATCAGATTTTCGCAAAAGCGAATGCCGTCAGCGAGCATCAGCTCCGCACGAAGGCTTCCTTCGATTGGCATTCCGACGCGCATCATGTGGGAGCCAAGTTCTATATGCAGAATAACTTCATGCAGCTCAGCGGCGACCTCGCTAAGAATATCGACCCTTCGCTCTATAACAGCCGTCATAACTTCCGCATCGAGCCGTATTACGCGTATATAGGAAAGCGCGTGCAGGTACACGCGGGCGTGAACTTGGATATGAATATCGGCTGCGGGCGAAATAGCCTCTCCGGCACGGAGAACATCACTTTTGCTCCTTCGCCGCATGTCTATTTCGAGGCACAAGTGGCGAAACAATGGCTCACGCTCTATGCCGACGTCACGGGTCACCATGGTTTCGGTAATTTGCAGGAGTTCATGGAGAACAACCGCTACCGCAAGATCGACGACGGTATCAAGGAGCACCATCCTGCAACGTATGTGCCCGTGGATGGCGAACTCGGTCTGCGTATTCGGCCGTACCGCGACCTCTTTATTGAGATTCACGGAGGATACGCGCGGATGAATGACGAGGAATATTGGATCTATAACAACGGTGAGTTTGATTTCGATTACACCAATTATAACCGCGGTAAGATCGGAGCACAGGTGAATTACCACTATCGCGACTACGTGCGCATCAATATTGATGCCGACTATTTCCTTTGGAGTGGCGATACGACGGTGTATGACCGTCCGGATTGGCGTCTGGGCTTCCGTGTGGACGGCAGGATTGACAAACACTGGTCTCTCTATTCGGAGAACCGTTTTGAGGGTAGTCGCCGCGCACTGGCTTTTGATGCAACAAACAACACCTATTCCCAATATACCCTCAAACCGCGCATCAACCTCAACCTCGGTGTGCAGTATGAGATGTGGGTGGGTAGTAAAAGCGAGAGATTAAAGGTGAAAAGCGACGGAGGGCAAGTGCTTCGTCCGGAGCCTAAACCGAACCTGACGCTCTTCTTGCAGCTGGAGAACTTCATCCATCGCAAGAACGAGATCTACTATGGCTTCCATAGCCATGGCATCAGTGCTCTTATCGGTGCCTCCTATCGCTTCTAAAAGACACCACCACCGAAAGATAATAGCCTGCAAGTTCATCACCTGCAGGCTATTGTTTTATCCTCTCATCCACTAATCCATTAAGCCTCAGAGCGTTTGCGGCGGAGATAGAGGTAGCCGCAGAACGCGAGGGACATCATCAGCAGCGGTAGCGCTGCATCGCCGAGGGGTACGTTACCATCATCTTCTTCATCATCATCCGGATCACTCGGGTTATTGATATTCGACTCTGTTCTTCGGATACTTCCCAGATGTCTTGAACCTATCCCGTATGCTTCGCTATTCACGGTTCCATCGCTATTGAGCGTAGATTGCTCTCCGGTACTAAACTGGCTGGAATAAGCACTCGTGGATTGGAAACCCGCCATCGGAGCAGTAGCCGTCGCGGCTACTTTATACTCCACGTGCTGACGCGGTTGCTCGTATCTCACTCCTTTGTACGTGCTCTTATAATCCACGGCTTGCGCCTGCACGGCGCTAAGCAGCGCCGGCAGGAAAGCCAGGATCATCACTAATTTTGTATTACGCATGATAGTTTTCATAATGCTTTTCATAATGCTTTTCCTTTCTCTAAACTCTAAACATTCAACACTCAATCATTACTTAACTACCTTTCCTGTTGCGTCATACAATCTTCCTCCTCGGATGATATACAACTTATCGTTATAAATGATTTTCTGTACTCTCGGAGCAGCAGCATCCAGATTCTCCATACCAGTAGGCACTTCCGGTGCATTGATGGCCGTGCGGCTGATGTAGAAGCGGTTAGCGGCATCGCCTTCCTCGTAAGTGAAGGTATAGGTCTCGCCTTCGCTGATTCGGACGGAGTTCTGAAGCTTGATATCGTTGAGATAATAGCCGTTATCCTCGCCCATAAAGCTGAACGTATATTCCGTTTCTTGGCCCGGCACGAAACCAACTACCGTACCTTCATAATCGTACATAGCTGCTACTGCCATCTGTCCGGCTTCGGTCTCGGCATACAACTTCGCCGAGCGGCCGTCGCCATTCATGTACTCTGCTTCCCATCCGTTATCGAACGCCTCGCTGAAGCGGTCGCCCTCGAACAAGCTGAGGTCCGTATGCGTCTTGCTGTCCGCTACGCGGATATTGGTCATCGTCACCTCATTGGCGGCCATGCGACGACCCGGAGCACGCAGTTTGGCATTCAGGTCATTTGTACTTCCGCGAACCACTTTGTCGTAGTCCAAGGTCAGTGTAGCCTCAGCGTCAACCTTGATTTGGAATGCCTGCATTGCCGGAATGACACTCAGTTTGCCTGCGGCTTTCCATGTCTCGAAGGAAGCAGCTTCGAACGGCACGGCCAGCCATTGACCGGCGGTCTCTGTGTCACCGGAAGTAGCTTCACCTTTGACTGCATCACGGCCTGCGCAATAGATATATACCGTCTGGTTATCCAAACCCGCGTTATCTTCCGCCAGTGCTCCAATCTGAATCGGTGCCATCCAGCTGTTGCCTATCAGGTTCAGACCTGCGCCGTCATGCGTCAGCGTGATTTCTTTCGTAGCCGTCGAAGCGAGGTTTCCGGTCATCGTGTAGTTCATTGGATCTGTGGACTTCGTCGTGATACCCAAGCCCTCGAAAGCAAACAGATCATCGTAGTATCTGCGGCGTTCCCAACCGGATGTAGCCTCATTATATACGTAGGTATAGATACCCGTACCGCCGTGTGTCTCGTTGGCGAAGGTCGGATTAACCGGCACTACCTCCATCGGAACTGCGAAGTATTGGTATTGGTAACTGCTCTGCTTGCGTCCAAGGCTGTACAGGTTCACCGTTGCCTTCGTATCTGCATCGTCGTTATCGAAGATCAATGCCGCTTGTGCCGTGCTGCCGGTATTGATGATCAGTTTCGACGGATCATCCATCGGCATCAGGTCATCAGCACCGAAATGCGGAGCCTCTGCCTTACGGATTTTGCCGCCTACTATCAGCGAACCGCCTGCACTGATGGTCAGTCGTCCGTTAGCGGTACCGCCATCCAACTTGCTACTTGTTCCGCCCGTAACTATATCCACCTGCGATACATGTACCTGCGTGCCTTCTCCTATCTCGCACTCCGCGAGGATTCGTACTTTCGCCTCGCTGGACGGCAGCTCGGTCTTTGACCAGTTGTCTGCCTTGCTCCAGTCATTATCGAACTTTCCGGTGAAGTAGTTCGAGCAGTCGTCCACCTCCTCCATGTTGGTCTTGAGCAGGTACGTCAGGATGTTCTTTATCACGATCTTTCCTTCCTCCGTCAGCGCATTCGGCAGAGCCTTCGCTTGGATGGAGAATACCAACAGACGTGCCGCCGGTTCTTCCTGACGTTCGATAGCCGCTTGCAGTGAGCCATTCGATATACGTCCGAGACCTAACAGGCTACCCGAAGCAGTACCGTCGAATCCTTGCAATGCCGGAGACTTATTACCAGCCGTCTCCTCATTATCCGCCAAGCCTGTGTACGGGCTCTTGTTATGATCCACCAGTACCACATTGCGATAGGTCTCGCCGCCTATCACTTCATCCCATACGTGCGTTCCCGGTGCCGGATTAGGCAGACCTGCTTTGTATATTTCATGGTCTTTGCACTCCAACCGCAATGCGTACTGACGCGGATTTGGCGATGTAGGCTCACCGGCAATACCTTTGGTCTTCCAGTTTGCCAGCGCACTCACATACGCCTCCATCGTCAGTATAGGACGTACATCCACCATCGTACCGAACGCATTCACATAACCCTTTGTCTTATAGTCGCCGCTCGGCGTCTCTTTGGTACCCGGGTCATCGGTGATGAGGATAGCATCGAACTGCGAATAATGCTCGCGGATAGCCTTCTCGTCCGTGGTAGCGTAGATATTCTGTGCCGTCAGGTCAAATGCACCCGTTCCGCCGCTTGCCGTGTTATCCAGATACTTATACAATGCGGTATTCACAGAGTGACTCTCGTTATCCGCATCAAACGCACCGTCCTTCGTTCCATCTACTACGAACGCCACGCTCTTTCGATCTGTTGCATCCTGCTTATGGATAGTAATATCCAATCCTACGGGGCTTCCGCCACAGCCATTTACGGTTATCGTCAGCGTCTCATCTTCGCCGCCTGTCAAACCACTTGGAGCGTTGCCGCTACCGTCTGCTGCCGTTGTTCCGTTCAGGTAGATAATACCATTCTCGTCCATATGGAAACCGCAACCGCCAAAGCCCGTCTTGGTGCTTCCAGCACTCTCCCATATAGTTGTCGAACCGCTCTTCACAGTAAAGCTCTCTGCGTTTTCGCTCTGAACCAGAGCCACATCCGGCGTACGCCTTCCGTTCTTCACGTACCAGCTGTCAACAATCTTCGTTGCCTCGGCCGCAGCCTTGGCTGTTACCGTAACCGTATTCGTCGAAGCCATCGCGCAGTGGCCTGTTCCGATATTCGTTACTTTCACGTAGTACTCACCGGCTGCCGTAGCGATATAGGTGGCACTTGTTGCACCGGATATCGCTTCATCCGGGCTTCCTACTTTATACCATTGATACGTTGCACCAGCACCTTCTCCAGTATGTCCGCTGACAGTCAGTTCTGTTCCGTCGCAGCCGAGGTCGCGTGAAGTGATTGTACCCGGTTCGTCGATACAGTTATCTACCACGTTAATTGTATAGGAAACAGTCGCGCCTTCGAAACATCCGCTTGCTGCCAGTGTAGCCGTAATCGTTGCCTCGCCTGCTGCGCCTACGATATGTACCTTTCCCGTCGTCGCATTGACAGTCGCTACAGCGGTATTATTACTGCTATACGTGATCGCGCCGAGGCTGTTCTTATCCTGCGTTGCAGTATGCGTAAAGTCCGCATCGCCGACCTCTTTCTCTACCGTAGTTGACAAATCCGTCTCCCAACTCAAAGTAGTAGCTACGCCGCCTTCTCCGGCTGCCGGAATAAGTGTAACTGTAATTTCACCAAATACTAATTTATCTGAACTACCTAATATATAATAGGTACCTGCCGCTAAATTGGTAACTTCATCTAAATAATAACTACCGGAAGAACTAATCGTGCGGTTTGCATACTCATGATAAGACGTAGAAGTTCCTGCTGTTTTTGATACACCGAGAGTGCTTCCGCCTCCTCCGCCACCACTTACGATATACAAGTTTGCCGTGTAACCTGTGGGAACCTTTAATTGAATATAATAATCCGAACTGGAACTATTACCTCCCATCCGAAGTCCGGCACTATATGTCTTTCCATTACCTGTTGAGTTAGACATGCTAGTTGTGTACAGATCTTTCTTTACTCCTTTACAGGTGTATTTGAAACCTGTTTGGGGATCAGTATGCTCAACTCCTTCTTTATAAGAGGTTCCATCTACATCTGTCTTTTCTATCGCGGTAGTTCCATCAAATATAGAAATAGTTGATCCGCTGCCACCGCTACATTCATCCAAATCCTTATCATCCGTCAACTCTGCCGAAGCATAAGTGCCTGCGGCAGGAACGAAGAGGGTGAAGGTGATCGATGTTGCATCAGCATCCACGCCGGTAGTGATATCGAAGTTTGCTGTCACTTGTGCCTTGTCGGAGCCGTTGATGCTCTTGACGATATTCTTCAGCGTCACGCCTTCGGTAGCCGTCAGTTCCAAGTCATCCTTGTTGCCGCTTGCATCCCAGTCCGCTTGGTCCAGATAAACGGTCACGCTGTAGCCGCCACCGCCGCGATAGAGTTTGCTATCTACCTTTGTCACGCTCCATGTAGCCGTCAACGCTGTACCCCACTGCGCATACAGCGTAGTGTTGGCGTTTAGCTCTATGGCGTCGCCCGGCTGATAACTGTCGCCGGTGCCATTAGCTGCGGTATTCCATCCGAAGAACACCTTGCCGCTCGGAGCTGTAAAGCCGTTGTCTTTTACTACGGCGTAGTGTACACCCGTCTCGCCGGTCATCGTACCGGTACCGGTGTTCGCGTCGTAACTCAGGTTATACGCACCGATGACGGTGAAGTTATCCGAGTTCACAGAAACCATCGTGTTTCCGCACGCGTCCGTACCGCTCGCGGTTAAATAGGTGCTACCTACTCCCACATAACTTACCGTCGATCCGGCTACAGTAGCTACAGAACCGTTATTGCTGGTAATCGTCACAGCCGAACCGTCCGAGCTGACAGCCGTCACCGTCTCGTTCGTTCCTGACAAACCGCCTGCCGGTTGCTTCGTCCATGTGATCGTCGCCGTCGGAGTGGCTTCGGTGCCGATAGTACCGAAGATCTTTACATTCGGTCCCATACGGAAGGCTGAACCATCTCCGCCTGTAGAAGAATTCCAAGCCCAAACCTTTAAAGTAACTACTCCTTGGAAATAAACTTCTTCATCGTTTGATATCTCCAATTCATTTAATACTCCATCAGAAGCTGGTGTCACTGTCGCGCTGATGCTGTGCCCGTAAGTATCTGACAACTCCGCTTTGTGTGTCATCTTACCGTCGCTACTACCTCCCACATTCGCAACTTCCATCCATATGCCTGAGGGTGTCAATTTCTTTCCACATGCCACTTTGAATGTGAAAGTAACATACTTGTCCGGTGTTGCACTGGATGATAGAGATAATTTACAACTCTTTCCTGTAGATGTTCCAGTCTGAATGTCAGCATTGTCTGTAGATGTAGCCACATTTGTGAGATTAGTTGCGTCATTGTTGGTTGGCGTGGCAGTCCATGTAGATACGCCGGTAGAAATTGCCCAATTTACTATCGGCGTTGCCCCTGCCGCCAATGTCGTAAATGAGTCATCATCCAATGCCACCCAGTCGGATTTATGGCTTGCGTCGCAAACGGCACGCACCCATGCGTAGTATTCCGTTTCGGCTTCTAAACCGGTAATGGCTTTGGTCTTGCTTTCGCTGGTCGTCGTGGCTGCTGTACCTGACGTCGGATCAGTAGAACTCGTCGAATAGTAAATATCATAACTTGCTGCATTGCCCGCATCGGTGATCGAGAAGGTTACTCCGCTACTCGTTATGTTTCCAGCACTAAACGCCGTCGGGGCAGCAGGAGTGGAGCAAGTAATCAATTTCAAGCCATAGACACCGGTATTACTTTCTCCATTTCCATAAATGTAATATACGGAATTAGCTTCTACTGTAGTTGAGTAAATCTTACCGGAAACAACCTGTGTCAAGCCGGTAATATTACTTGCTGTGCCGTCCTCTTTCTTGAACTTAACCGGACAACTGCCATTTTCTATATACAGATACAGCGTACCTGATGTGCTTGGTGTTAAGAACTTTATAGAAGGAGCGCTTGGTATTCCATCCGTAACGGTAGAAGTACCCTTTACCCACATCTCTGATGTGAATGTAGCCTCGTAAGCTTGACCTGAACCCAAAGTAACCTCAGAAATAGTATGTGCCTTGGGACCATTACCTGATGATACATCATAATAGAAACGATTATCCGTTGAATAAGCATCATCTGTGAAATACGTATCGCCACTAGATAATGGAGACATTCCTGTACAAAGCATATTAAGAGGCTGATACAACGTATTTTCCTCGATAGCCGTCAGACTTGCTGCATCAGTTGTTCCGCTTTGGGCGGCAGTCGTGCCGCCGTCGGCGCAATAGGTCGAACCGTCACCCTGAGACTGAACCTGGCAGTAATACGTCGTTTCTGCGCTCAACGTGCTAAACGTAACTGTAGCCACATTGCCGAGTTCTTGACTCTCTACTTCGCTCGTACATCCGGCATTACTATACAACGTAGCCGTATAAGTGCTTGCATGATCTGCCTTCGTCCAAGTAAATGTCAAACTGCTACTCGTATGTGCCGAACATGTCAATCCCGTCGGAGCATCAACAGGAGTGCAAGTAGCCGTTACAGTCAAGGTGTAAGTGATACTCTTCGTCGGATAGCAGCCTGATTCGGCAATAGTAGCCGTAATAGTTGTTGAGCCGGCACTTACGATGGTCACTTCTCCCGTACTGCTGTTGATAGTTGCCACTGAAGTGGTTCCTGAAGAATAACTTATCGCGCCATTGGAGTTGTTGCTCGAAGCGGTATAAGTGAAGTTCGCATCACCTACGGTCTTATCCACAGGGCCTTCGTCCACCAATCCGCCGCTCCATGTGAGGTTTGTCGTTTGAGAAGAGCCGCCACCCGGACGAGTAATAGTAATAGTACGAATTCGTCCGTTTGAACCATTTCTACCTATATAGAACACACTACTTCCTTCCAATCCATCGCCGGCTGTTATAGTATATTTTTGCTCTGTAACTACATTTTTAGTAGAAATATTTCCATATGTGTAACGAACTTCTCCTTCTGAATCATATAAAATAAATGTTCCCTTATCGTCACTGGTTACTGCGTCAAACAACGTAATTACATCTCCCGCAGCAAGTGTCGTACCAGATAATGTTATCTTTATATACCTTTTCGATAGCGAAAAATCCCCACCAATTTTATAGTAATCTACTTCATCAATAGCTGTAGCACCGTCATCCAATCCGTTAATATCTACAGAACCTCCTGTTGCAGAGCCACCTGTGACATCAGAAGTACTCGTTATGGTATAACTATAAATGGTTGAGCCACCACCTCCTTCACAGCTACCTAATTCGATGTCATCATTCGTTTCCGTTTTGGCGGCATAAGTAGAACCGGCAGAAGTGGTCAACGTCAGTGTCGGAGCGGAAGAAGCATTAGTGGCTATCTCCAGATAACCGGTAAATACGCCATCCGAAACAGCCACACCGCTCAGTGTTCCGTTAGTGCAAGTCAGGTTGCCTACTACTAACGAAGCGTCAGTATTGGTAGATACCTCAATAGCATATTTACCACCCTTGTAAACGGTACTCGGTACGGTCGTCCAAGTCACAGTCGGAGTGATTTTAGCCGCAGCGGCAACGATGCTTACTTTATCACTCGTCACTTCGCCGCAATCGCCGGTGACTACCACCTGATACCATTTCGTACCGGCAGCAGCAGGTGTCACGCTGTACGAAGCTGATGTTCCTTCGGATGCCACATTGCTGTAGGTGCCGTTCTCCGTGTCGCTCACTTTCCATTGATACTCCAGATTCGTACCGGCAGCCGTCACGCTCAGTGTCTGCTCCACGCCTACCGTAGCATCTGCTATTCCGTTCGGCTGGCTGCTGATAGAAGTAGCTGTTTTGTAACTTATTGTTACTTTACTGCTTGATACTTTTTTTGCCTGATAGTTGGTTGTCTCAGTAGTAAAACAGTAATAATCGCCTGTAGTGGCACTGCTTACTGTGAAAGACAATGCCGACCCTGTTCCTTCTTTGCTGTCTCCTATCGCACTACCGCCACTACTACTTTGGGTGACATAATACGTTGCGCCCACATGGCTCCCTGCTATAGTGAATGTCACATCACTACCGGAACAGATAGAAGTGTTATCCGCCGAGAATGCATATGTGCTCGGTGTAATCTTATTCACCGTAATAGCACAAGTAGCGGTTATGCCGCTTCCGTCATTAGCCGTAGCGGTAATGGTTGCCGTGCCCGGAGCAACAGCCGTTACAACTCCTTCACTGGTGACGCTCGCTACACCTTCATCGCTTGTGCTCCAAGTCACGGTCTTATCCAATGCCGTTGCAGGCGTTGCTGTAGCCGAAAGTGTCACTGTCCCGCCGACATTTAATGTCTCGCTGGACGGGTCAACCGAAATCGCCGTCACCAGAATTGGTCTCCAAACAGCATAGAGGGTAACATCCGCGCTCAATGTAACATTATCGCTCGGATCATAACTATCATCTTTTGTTCCGGCATCTGCTTGAGACTTATTAGGATTCCATCCGTAGAAATAATATCCCGCAGGAGCGGTCATTCCTGATCCTGCTGCCACAGCCACCGTGCGTGCTGCACTATTACCGTCAGCCGCCACTGACTGCGCAGCCGGAGCGCTACTTCCGCCGTTAGCATCATAGGTGATAGCATAGTGAGGATAGAAATGCAGGTGGAAGTTCTTCTTTACATTATCTACCCATATGCGATATTTACCATGCGGGCTATATTGACGCCATTCACCTGTTACTTCCCAATCAGCCCCTGTCATTACGTAGAGGTTCTTCGTTGCGTCTAAGCTCACATTTCCGGTAGACGCCCATTTTACTCCTTCTGACCACGATGGTTTCCCTGCTCCATTGGGATTTTCACGAACAAACTCTATCTTCGTTGTTCCTGTCGCAGGAATCCATCCTTCATATATTCCGTCTCCATCCGGATCTATCATCTTATCATCACCCCAGCCTTCTTCTGTACCCCAATAGTAAATGTAAAATTCGGCAGAGGCATCTTTCCAATTAGATGTCGGTTGGAAGAAAATCTGACGAACACTCTTCGTTTGACTATAATCGGCACTACTTGAGGTTGTTTTTAAACCGACAGATAATGCACTTGCGGCATTGGATGAAATTATTTGTTGCAAATCGGATAACCAAACCGTCTCTGTTAAAGAAGAGGTCGTGCCTTCCATTGGTATATTATCCCCACCCCGGCGAACTACATAACCAGTTGGAATGAATCCAACATACAAGTTTTCTTCGCTACTATTGGCATATATACGCAACGAACCTTCTACTCCATATGCACTCACGCCCACTTTTGCAGCACGGGCTAAAGCCAGAGACATATCTGCCCATGAATGCGAAGCGAAAGTAGCGCTTTTATCACCGCCATTGGAATATTTACCTCCTTGCCAGTTAACTACATAGTGCGTGTGATTCGGTCGTGTATAATCATCTATACGCCATTCTTTCGTTCCCTCGTCAATCAGTTCGAAGCATTGATCATCTTCATGCGTATTCCAAACATCGCTTCCACCCGTGTGGAAAGAGAATGCCGAACAACCGGAAGCCACTTCTTCCGCCACCGTTCCGGTAATTGTGATAGGCGTACCAAAACGATATGCTGTAGCTTCATCAGCTTGTTTATATGCAAAAACCTTCAATGTTACTGTCCCGGAAAGCGTTGTCCCACTTCCGCTCCAAACGACGTCTTCTGGAGTAGCTCCCTTACTGGTGGTAGCCGCAAAATCTTTGCTTATGGTATTGACTCCATCGGTCAATTCATAGTGGAAATTACATAAACCTGATACAGATTGGAATTTTACCGCAACTGAGGTTGGTTCAAATGTATAGCCGTCAGCCACTGTAAAGGTATAATACACATAGTTACTCGAAGTATATGTCGATGTGCTGTTGTCTATAAAGAACTTCTGTGTCTCTGAAGATTGTGCAGATTGACCGGAAGAAAGTGGTCCTCCCGAACCATTTGTTCCAATTGTCTTACTCGGCTCCAAATAAAGAGAAGTAGGAATAACTGATGGACAATGCTGCAATGCGGTGGAATTCACATTAACATTCAAATTATATGTTATTGTATGCGAACCCATTTCCGTTGAACCTACTTGTATATATGCATATTTAGTAATAGCATCATAACTGCCATTTGCCGCTTGCACTGCTTTTACCTTTGCATAGCCCGCCGTTGTTGCACTAAATGCAGCCGTAGAAACACTTGCACCTGTCGTTCCCGCTGAATCCACCGAAAAAGTTACTGCTCCATCGCTATTACTTGTCCACAAAGAACTCAAATCCAATGCACTTCCACCGATAGCGTACGTATTATTGCTGAATGTTGCTGTAGGTGTTGTTAAGGTTGTAAAACTGCCACTACCCAACGCCACCCAGTCGGATTTATGGGTTGCATCACACACGGCACGTACCCAAGCATAATAGGTTGCACCGCTTGACAAGCCGGTCACCACTTTTGTCTTGTCGGTAGTGGTTGCTGTGGCTCCTGTGCTTCCTGTCGGTTCCGTGTTGCTTGTGGAATAATAAATCTCATAGTTGTTGGTGTTCGCGCCATCAGTTATAGTAAACGTTGCTCCTGTTGATGTGATAGTACCCGCGGAGAAACCTGACGGATTAGACGGTGCAGCAGCACATTCTTCTCCTCCAGAAGTCAAAACAAGTTTATATAGAATTACCTTTGAATTGTCACACTTAAATTCTACCCGTCCACTTGTTGTTACGACAAGAGTTTCCGTAGTGGTTTTGTTTTGTGCTACAGTAATTGTTGTAGCATTGTCAGACTTACGTTTTGCATTTGTCAAAACATAGCCTTGAGCAGATGAGTTTGTATTACTGAACGTAATTTTTATCTCATCATCTTTTTCTGCTGGAATGCTGAATGCTACGTTACTATTGCCGTATGCCAAACGTCCATCTTTATTTCCTGATGTATTTGGGAATATACGAATATTAGCTGTTCCCATATTAGAATTGGAACGCATAAATTTCATATCTTTGATTTGAGTAATCGTGGTAGATATGACATCAGTCCAAGTTCCGTTAGTTGGGGTAAATGCATTATCGTAGCGTTTATTAGAGGTATTCCATGTCCAAGCAGAAGTCAATGCGTCATAAGCAGTTTTATCCGCAGAAGACATTTCTGTAAAATCCCATGTTTGGTCTCCCCACACTTGTCCGACGCTCATCACGAGCACCACAAAAATCATGGCAACATACTTCCATCCACGGTTCTTCCACCTTCTTTCATCGGATGCTGATCGGGTGCTCATCGGGTGCTCATCGGGTGCTCCATATGACGTCATCGGAACATCTACGGCACTACAACCCGATGTCACTTGCGCACCTTCAGATCGCAATGCGCAGTATTGCGAAGCCCCCCCCTGTATTTTTCGAGTAACTTCGCAGCTATAACGGTACGGTTAATTCTGTTTTTCGCTGCGGGGTCTAACAAAAAATAGTTAAAGTGTTTCATAGTATTGTGTTTTTTATGTATTATTCAATGTTATGCATAGTGTATACTAATCATCCTCTTCTTCTCCACTTAAAAGAATACGGGCGCTCGGATCTAAACCCGGCTCAATCATTAGACTTAGAAACTCAATCCCGCGCTGCTCTTTGAGATGTTGGGATTTGCTTCTATTTCCATATTCATTATACCAAGCGACATAAACTTGTTTCGGAATCTCACCGCCCTTGAGCCAGTCCTTTGGAAATGGAACTTTTACTCCATGAGAATAGGCATTGCGAATAAATTTCAAAACCAATGCCGAAGATACACTTTCTGATGTGTCTCCGGTAAACTTATTCAGTTTTTTGACTTTATTAAATTGCTCTAATTCTGCCCAAGATGGTATAAAACGTGTTTCCATATATATAGTCTTTTGGTTTATTCATGTATTTCTTTCTCCATCTGTTTTGCGAGATAGATGGCATTCTCCTTAATCACATTTATAATTATGCTACGTTCCTTTATATTTGAAGGACTCGGCTGCTTCTTATTTTCATAATACAACGATAGATTTTGCATTTGTTCCTTTAACAAAGCTACAGTATCAAGATTATCTTGTAAGGACGGATATAACTCTTTCATATCTCCGAACTCCAAGAGTTTAATTTGATCTAACGCCGCATTCGAAAGCCTCTGCATTTCTGCACAGTTATATTCTTTTGAATCTTCGGTTGCAGTGAATATACTTTCGAATATAGCATGAAAAACTCTAATCTGACTTGTTTGCGGCTGCGCCTCAAAATTCTCATTATCAAACCCTCCATACTGCATATCTTTTTCTTGGAACATCCATTCCTTAATGCGCTCTATTCCTGTTATTCCATTCGTAGCCGCGACTCTGCATCGGATATACTGGTATTTATGATTCCAGACAAAGCCTCCTTCCGTATGGACAGTATAATAGCACTTATCCACTCCTTTCAAACGACCATAAACAATAGACAGACTATTTTTATTGATAGGTATTCTTTGGGTTCTTGCACTTTGTCCGTCGTGGATATACCGCACAAAGTCCAATTCTACATTGATATTCGTAAGGGATGTACATAAATAATCATTACATATCTGTACTTTTAGTTGATTGGTATTTGACAAAGCCAAACGAGGCGTTACATGGAATTGCGGACGCAGACATAAAAAGGCCGCTACTATACCTATAAAAGAACTTACTATTCCTATTACCGGTGCATTATCCAATATAAAATGCCAAAGATACTGCCATATCGTATCCACTTGAGAATAGGACGGTTCACCACTGCAATAATGCGCGAATAGCAACAATGCGCCAATTAACGCAAAAAGACAACACCATAACAACAACTTCCAGATAAGACCAAGTACGACCCTGTAGTTAAATTTAAGATATTTGATAAAATTGTTTTGATGCATTCTATCTTTGTGTTTTTATGTTATTCTATTTCTATTGTCGGATGGCATCCGACTATAATTAAACTTACTAAAAAATGAGAAAATGTACATATATCGCAAAACTTCCAAGCAAAACGCAACAATTCTTCGCCAAACGCCTTAAAAAATTTACGCCAAACTACTCAAAATATGTAAAATTAAATGCGCTTATGCGCAAAATCGACACAGACAAAGTTGGCGAACCTGCTTTCCGGATGGTGCTTACCGCTGTCGGCAGCTATGCCGTTACATTGCAAGATGGCACGTTGTTTGTTCCTATTGGATGTCTAAAAGATTAGTTTCATCTCTCATTTCTCAGTATGTCAAAGATCTTTTTGCCTCGCTTTTGAGCCATGAGGCAGGGCATATTGCATTTTTCAAAAGATACACACGCGTACGTACGAGTACTTTATAATATACGACAAAGCAACACACCTTTCGGCGCGAGTTGACACATGGTACTATGTCATCCTACAGTTTTCGTGATTATTGCGTTTTTCAAGGTCAACCGGTACGTCTGAAGAGCAACATACCGTGTTGTGTTTTTCAATTCCGATGCAAAGTTATGAAAATTATTTCATATGTGCAAACTAAACTTTACAAAATAGACCATTTACGTCAATTTGTCCTATATTTCCGTCAATTTAGTACCTGTAGAAGGGCTTGCAAGAGAGGACTATAGACCGTAAAATAAGTGTAAATTTATTTAAAGTCGATTAGAGCCCAAGGAAGAAACCGGTCTGTCATACGGACACCAGCACATTAAACAGAAACAAAAGACACAGGTACTCATTCTTTAACCGCTATTACAACACCAACACCACCCGAAATAACCTTCCTTCCAACTGATTTTTCAAGAAAAATAGTACTAAATTTGGTTATGTGTAAAAATTATGTCAATTTTTCCACCATACATTGCAAAAAAAGCAGTATCTTTGCGCTCGATAAAATATTGATACTTTTAAACCGCGAAAAACAAATCATTTAACACAATAAAATCTAACAATTATGATCAAGCCTTTCATGGACAAAGATTTCCTGCTGCAGACAGAGACCGCACAGGAACTGTATCACAATCATGCGGCTAAAATGCCGATTATCGATTATCACTGCCACCTCATTCCCCAGATGGTTGCCGAGAACAAACGTTTCGAATCCATCGCACAGATCTGGCTCATGGGCGACCACTACAAATGGCGCGCGATGCGTTCCAACGGTGTGGACGAGCGTTATTGCACAGGCAAAGACACCACCGACTGGGAGAAGTTTGAGAAATGGGCAGAGACCGTTCCTTATACTTTCCGCAACCCGCTCTACCACTGGACCCATCTGGAGCTCAAGACCGCTTTCGGTATCGAGGAGCGTCTGAACCCTGAGACCGCACGTGCTATCTATGACAAGTGCAACGACCTCATCGCCAACGATCCGAAGTTCTGTCCGCGCGGACTGATGAAGCACTACCATGTAGAGCTCGTCTGCACGACCGATGATCCGGCAGACAGCCTCGAATGGCACAAGATGGTGAAGGAAGACCCGACCGCAGAGGTACGTATGTTGCCGACTTGGCGTCCGGATGCAGGTATGAACATCGAAGCCGCAACTTGGAAAGCATACATCGAGAAACTGGCAAAGGTAGCAGGCGTGGAGATCCGCAACTTCGCTGACATGGTGGATGCTCTCCAGAAACGCCATGACTTCTTCGAGTCGATGGGCTGCCGTCTCTCTGACCACGGTATCGAGGAGTTCTACGACGAGCCGTACACCGACGCAGAGATCAACGCTATCTTCCAAAAAGCCCTCGCCGGCAAGGAGCTCTCCGTCTATGAGATTCGCCAGTACAAGCACGCTTACCTGCACGCGCAGGCTGAGATGGACTACGCTTCGGGTTGGACCCAGCAGTACCACTACGGCGCAATCCGTAACAACAACTCCAAGATGTTCGCGCAACTTGGCGCAGACACCGGTTTCGACTCCATCGGTGAGTTCACAACTGCAAAGGCAATGAGTCATTTCCTCGACGAGATGAACAGCGAAGGACACCTCGCCAAGACCATTCTCTATAACCTCAACCCGTGTGCAAACGAAGTAATCGCTACGATGCTTGGTAACTTCCAAGATGGTTCTGTTCCGGGTAAGATTCAGTTCGGCTCGGGCTGGTGGTTCCTCGATCAGAAAGACGGTATGGAGAAGCAGATGATGGCTTTGAGTAACCTCGGTCTCTTGAGCCGCATGGTAGGTATGCTGACCGACAGCCGTTCGTTCCTGAGCTACCCGCGTCATGAGTATTTCCGTCGCACGCTCTGTAACGTCCTCGGAAACGACATCGAGAACGGCATGATCCCGTACACCGGTTACGAGAAAGCCCGCGTTCAACAGATGGTAGAAGACATCTGCTACAACAACGCAAAGAACTACTTCAAGTTCTAAATACTCCCTCACTCCCCGCTTGCCTCTCTATTCGAGGGGTGAGCGGGTGGTGATTTAATTACGAATACACTGCGTTCGCAATCACAAAGAATATAAACATATGAGTAACCTCATTCATATCAACAATGAATACCGGCAATGGATTCAATCTTTAAGCCAACGCTTTCACCAAAGCCAGATTAAAGCAGCTGTGCATGTCAATCAAGAGATGCTGCGTTTCTACTGGGAACTTGGTAACGAGATCGTTGCACTAAAAGTAGAAGAGCGTTGGGGTGAAAGTGTGATGCAGTCTATTAGCCAAGATTTGAAAGAGGCATTGCCCGGTATAAGCGGTTTGTCGCCGCGCAATTTATATTACTGCAAGCGCTGGTTTCTTACTTATAATCAGGAATTTATAAATTTGCAACAACCCGTTGCAAAAATTGAGAATAGTACCTCTGCACAAAATTTACAACAGCCTCTTGTAGAAATTCAAAAGGCGGTAATAAGCGAAGCGAACGCCCTTTTTCATAGTTCAAGCCAAATTTTGCAACAACTTGTTGCAGAATTTTTCGCTATCCCTTGGAGTCATCATATTCGTATCATAGACAAGTGCAAAAAAGATTCCGCAAAAGCGTTGTTCTATGTGCATCAGACATACCAAAATGGCTGGTCGCGTGATGTGCTGCTCAACTTTCTTGACACGAATTTATATGAGCGTGCAGGCAAAGCCATTACCAATTTCTCCACCACAATGCCTGCCGTAGATAGTGATTTGGCGCAGCAACTGACCAAGGATCCTTATCAATTCGATTTCTTTAAACTCAAAGACCGATACAAGGAAAGTGAATTGAAGGATGAGCTGGTTAAGAACATAGAGAAATTTCTGCTTGAGCTCGGTCGAGGTTTTGCATATATGGGACGCGAATACCGTCTGGAGGTAGACGGAGAGGAAATGTTCATAGATATGCTATTCTATAACGTGCCTTTGCATCGCTACGTAGTCGTAGAAATTAAAACAGGTAAATTAGAGAGTGCTAATGTCGGACAATTAGGTGGATATGTAGTCGCAGTCAATCATATGCTTAACACTCCCCAAGACAATCCGGCCATAGGCTTGCTGATCTGCAAAGAAAAGAACGATATTTTGGCACAATACGCATTGGAGAGCTCTTCACAGCCATTAGGAATTTCGCAATACCAATTGGCGAAACTTATCCCCGATGATTTCCGTGGCACAATGCCAACTATCGAAGAAATTGAAAATGAATTGAATGACAATAATATAGATATATAAAAACGACACCCGATAGTTTGACTTGCGTCAGGGACTACCGGGAATTCCGAGTGCAAAGGTACAACAAATATTTGGAATATGCAAATTTTTTGAGAATATAACATCATATATAATTAAATAAAACTATGGAGGTTCGTTGGAAGATGCGGGAACAGTAACTGCCTATGTGAAGGATGATGGCATAGATGGCGTCATCAAAGAAGATAAACTCGGACTGGACAAAATTTACGTACAAGCAAAACGTTGGAATAATTGTGTGGGGCAACCTGAAATCCAGAAGTTCGTTGGCGCGTTAGTTGGTCAAGGAGCAAAAAAAGGAGTGTTCATTACGACATCTTATTTCTCCAAAGAAGCACGCCAATTCCAACCAAAAGGGGATATTAAAGTCGTTTTGATTGATGGTAAAGAATTAGCTAATTATATGATTGAATGTGGCGTTGGTGTTTCGCTGAAACAATCATATCAAATCAAACGCATAGATACCGATTATTTTGAGGAATAACGATTTATGAAAGCGAAGTGGGTGAATATAGTGGATCGGTTGCCTCTATCGTCCCGTATCCGTCGGATTTTAGGAGTTCTATGTTTGCCTTGCAAACTCGCGCGGCGTACTTACTCCTTCAAATGTCCACTGGACATTCTCGGTACGCCTGAATCGCTTCACGAATGTTGCTCGTAAGCCGGTAGTAGAGAATAAACGATGAAAAACGGAACAGAAGTGGTTAGTACCACTACCCAACTGACCAGGGTACAAATTGTACCCCCACTCGAGAACTAAAAGAAATTATGGCAGAACAAGAGGCATGGAAATGGCAAGAGACGGGAACGGCATGGAGAGGTGTCGGCATTTACCATGTTACGCTGGTTGTGCCAAGCAGAGAGAGTTTATTGGGAAGGCTTGTTATTCCGGAGAATGATCCGAAACAAGCGGTGGTGGAAAGGACTGAGATGGGGAAAGAGATTGTTTACCTAATAGGCACTATTCCTCAACATCATCCGCAAATTCGGCTAATACAATATTGTTTGATGCCGGACCACGCACATTTCATACTATACGTCACAGAATCCATGCCCGTTAGTATAAAAGCAGTCGTGAGAGGATTTTGGCAGTCCGCAAAACAAGCAGGAAGAGAATATATTTCGTCAATTAGCCCGAATGACATTCGGGACAACAAACGAAATAACAGCAACATAAAAGAAGGAGCAAGCATATTCCCGATTTTTACTGAGATGCCTTTTGTGCGTCCGATGTCACACAAAGGACAACTACAAACGATGATCCGCTATGTACAGATGAACCCGCAGAGGTTAGCAACGAAAAGGTTGATGCCGGGATATTTCAGAGTGCAGCGAGATATAGAGATTGCGGGACAGAAATATAGCGGAATTGGGAATATAGGCATTTTGCAGGCAGAGAAGTTCTCTCCGGTACATGTACGGAGGATTTGGGTAGAAGATGCTGAGCAGCATGGAGACGCAACACGGCTACGCGAGTATATGAACGGATGTGTGCTGGCCGCTCGCAAAGGGGTAGTGATGGTGTCGCCGTTCATTAGTCCGAAAGAGAAGGAGGTATTGGAGGTGTTGCTGTGCGAGAAACATACCATTATTTATATCGCGGAGAATGGATTTGGCGAGTATTACAAACCTGCAGAGGGATTGTTTGAGGCGGTTGCTGATGGGCGGATGTTAATTCTATCACCATGGCAGCATGATCCGGACAAGCCTCATGTGACCAGAGCTGAGTGTGTGGCGATGAATAAAATGGCAGAGGAAATATGCGAGGCTTTGAACAAACCCGCATAAAATGCGGGGCTAATAGACGAAGGCCAATCCTAAAAAACAGAACAAATAGATAATATAAACAAAAAAACAACACATAAAAAAAAGCAACTAATTAACAACAATATTAACCAATTTTAATTCATTTAACCTATGGCTAAAATTATTACGTTGGGCGAGATCATGCTTCGCCTGAGTCCGGAAGGACAAGACCGTTTCATTCAGTCTGATCATTTCCGTATCATCCCCGGTGGTGGTGAGGCTAACGTAGCTATCTCGTGCGCTAACTACGGTCACGAGGCTTATCTGGTAACCAAACTGCCGAAGCACGAGATCGGTCAGATTGCCGTTAACTCGCTGCGTCGTTATGGCGTGAAGGACGATTACATCGTTCGTGGCGGAGACCGTATCGGTCTGTACTACTGCGAGACCGGTGCTTCGATGCGTCCGTCAAAGGTGATCTACGACCGTGCTCACAGCGCTATCGCTGAGGCTGATCCGAAGGATTTTGACTTCGACAAGATCATGGAAGGCGCAGCATGGTTCCACTGGAGCGGAATCACTCCGGCTATCTCGGACAAGGCTGCTGAGATCACGAAACTCGCTTGCGAGGCTGCTAAGCGTCACGGTGTAACCGTTTCGGTTGACCTTAACTTCCGTAAGAAACTGTGGACCAGCGAGAAAGCTATCTCGATCATGCGTCCGCTGATGAAATACGTGGATGTATGTATCGGTAACGAGGAGGATGCAGAGTTGTGTCTCGGCTTCAAGCCCGATGCAGATGTAGAAGGCGGCGAAACCAACGCTGAGGGCTACAAGGGCATCTTCGAGCAGATGATGAAAGAGTTCGGCTTCAAGTACGTTGTTTCGACGCTTCGCGAGAGCTTCAGCGCTACGTTCAACGGCTGGAAGGCGATGATCTACAACGGCAAGGAGTTCTATCAGAGCAAACGCTACGAGATCAACCCGATCATCGACCGCGTAGGTGGTGGTGACTCGTTCTCCGGCGGTCTGATTCACGGTATGCTCAAGTATCCGGGCGACCAGGCATCGGCTCTTGAGTTCGCAGTAGCAGCTTCGGCGCTCAAGCACACTATCAACGGCGACTACAACCTCGTAAGCGAGGATGAGGTACTGAGCCTTGCAGGTGGTAACGCAAACGGACGAGTTCAACGATAAATGACCAAATCGTAAATGACTAAATCGTAAATGATTTTATGGCAAAGTTTGATAAATTTCAGGTGATGGCGAAGATTGCCGCTGCACCGATGGTTCCTGTGTTCTATCACAAGGACGTAGAAGTATGTAAGAACGTGATTAAGGCTTGCTACGAGGGCGGCGTACGCGCTTTCGAGTTCACCAACCGCGGCGATTTCGCACACGAGGTGTTCGGCGAGTTGAGCAAGTGGGTGGCTAAAGAGTGCCCGGAGCTGGCTCTCGGTATCGGTAGCGTGGTTGACGCTCCGACGGCTGCGCTCTATCTGCAACTGGGCGCTAACTTCGTAGTTGGTCCGTTGTTCAACAAAGACATCGCAGTGGTCTGCAACCGCCGTTGCGTGAATTACTGTCCGGGGTGCCTCACACCGAGCGAGATCGGTGCAGCACAGGAGGTTGGTTGCGACTTTACGAAGGTCTTCCCGGGCGATGTAGTTGGTCCGAACCTCGTGAAGGGTCTGATGGCTCCGATGCCATGGTCGAAGATCATGGTTACCGGCGGCGTGGCTCCAGAGAAAGAGAACCTCGAGAAATGGTTCGCAGCTGGTGTTTACTGCGTGGGTATGGGCTCCAAGCTATTCCCGAGCGACAAAGTAAAAGCCGGCGACTGGGCTTACGTAACCGCCAAGTGCAAAGAGTGCTTTGAGATCATCGCGGCGTGCCGCAAATAATCTCAAAAGGACGAAGGATAAATGTACGATGTACGAAGGATTTATGAAGGGGATAAAAAGGACGAAGGTCGCTACCTCATGTAAATCGTAAATAACCCGCGCAAGCGAGCAATCATACATCAATCGTACATCGTACATCGTTAAATCGTAAATAAATTTGTTTTTTATGAGTAAAAAAGAAATTATGACCAACTGGCGTTGGGTCATGTGTGCGATGCTTTTCTTCGCCACCACCGTCAACTACATGGACCGTCAGGTGCTATCGTTGACCTTCAAAGAGTTTATTCAGCCTGAGTTCCACTGGACCGACTCCGACTACGGAACCATCACCGGTGTGTTCTCCATCGCCTATGCTATCTTCTGCCTCTTTGCCGGTAAGTTCATCGACTGGATGGGCACGAAGAAAGGTTACCTTTGGGCAATCATCGTTTGGTCTTTAGGTGCCGTTATGCACGCAGGCTGCGGCTGGGTAACCGAGCAGGTTGTTGGCTTGGAGAGCAAGGCAGCGCTGTTGGAAGCGACCGGAACGATAGTAAGTACCATCTCAATGGTGAGTGTGTATCTGTTCCTGTTCTGCCGTTTGGTTTTAGGTCTTGGTGAGGCAGGTAACTTCCCTGCAGCTATCAAGGTAACCGCAGAGTATTTCCCGAAGAAAGACCGTGCGTTCGCTACCGCCCTGTTCAACGCAGGCGCGTCGGTGGGTGCACTCGCTGCTCCGGCTACTATTCCTCTGTTGGCGAAGAGCCTCGGATGGGAGATGGCGTTCATCATCATCGGTGCGCTGGGCTTCATCTGGGCAGGTATCTGGATTTTTGTCTACGACAAACCGGAAGAGTCCGCTCATGTGAACGAGGCTGAGCTCGATTACATCCACCAGGACGAGAAAGATGCTCCGAAGCAAGAGGCTAAGGAAGAGAAACAGATGTCGTTCGGCGAGGCTTTCAAACACAAACAGACCTGGTCGTTTGCGTTTGGTAAGTTTATGACCGACGGTGTTTGGTGGTTCTTCCTGTTCTGGGCTCCGGCTTATTTCCAAGATCAGTTTGGAATCAAGGCTTCCGACCCGCAAGGTATTGCCTTGATTTTCACGCTGTATGCGATTGTAACGGTTATCTCGCTGTTCGGTGGCTATCTGCCGAAGATCTTCGTAGAGAAGAAAGGCATGGAGCCGTACGCAGGCCGCATGAGAGCTATGTTGATCTTTGCGTTCTTCCCAATCTTCGCGCTGTTCGCACAGCCGCTGGGCGGTATCTATGGTCCTTGGGCTGTAGCTATCATCATCGGTATCGTGGGTGCTGCTCACCAGAGCTGGAGTGCGAATATCTTCTCCACCACAGGTGATATGTTCCCGAAATCAGCTGTCGCTACCATCACCGGTATCGGTGCCATGGCAGGTGGTGTGGGTTCGTTCCTGATCAACAAGGGTTCGGGTATGCTCTTCGACCACGCTGCTCAGATGGGCGAGGCCTTTAAGTTTGCAGGCTTCACCGGCAAGCCGGCTGGCTATATGATCATCTTCTGCGTCTGCGCAGTGGCTTACCTCATCGGCTGGAGCGTTATGAAGGCTCTGGTTCCGAAATATGAACCGGTTGTAGTTAAGTAATTCGCGTACGTACGCGTATAGATAAGAAAAGAACCTTGCTGCTTAGAGCGCAGCAAGATTCTTTTCGTTCATCAGCTCTTTGCCTTCCGCTGTATAGGCGTAGTCGATGCGGTCTTGGAAATAGGTCTCCACTTTTCCTCGTACCACTTTCATGGTCGAGTTGACGAGGTGGTTCTGCTCTGTCCATGCTTCGTCCAAGACAGCGATGGAGGTAGGCAGCCAAGCCTCCGGGAAGATGCCGTCTCTGCTTCCTCCGGGGCGGTACGCATCCACTTCACTTTGGATCTTGAGCAGCATACATTCCTTCCCTTCTTTGGTCGCCGGGTCTTTTCCTTGCGCCTTTGCCCATTCCTGCAATGCCTCTTTGTTGGGCACCATGAGAAGAATGGTGTATGGGTCCTGATTGTTATGCAGAATACATTGGTCCACGTAGATACTGCTGTCGGTCAGGGAGTCCTCAAACCCTTCCGGGCTGTATTTCTCTCCATCGGCACGAATAAGGAGCGATTTGAATCGCCCTACCACCCATAGATAACCCGGGTGCTCTTTGGTGACATACCCCATGTCGCCGGTATGCAACCAGCCGTCGATGATGGTAGATGCGGTCGATTCAGGGTTCTTCCAATACCCTGCCATGACGTTCTCACCTTTGATGACGATCTCGCCGCGTTCGCCGTCCGGCACGATGTTTCCTTCCGCATCGCAGATTTTCAACTCCAAGGGCCGCACGATGCGTCCGGACGAACCGAAGATAGCGCCGTCTGCGGAGTTGGAGCAGATGATCGGGGTGGCTTCACTCAGACCGTAGCCTTGGAACATAGGCATACCTATCGCGCAGAAATAGCGTTGGAGCGCTATATCCAATAAGGCTCCACCGCCCACAAAGAACTTCATTCTGCCGCCGAAGTTCTCACGAACGGCTTTGAAGATAAGTCGGTCGAAGAGTTTCACTAAGGGGTAACGCCAAGCGTTCTGCCATCCACCGCGGTTCCAGTACTCGCGGTTGTAAGCGATGGCATTATTGAGGGCAAAATTGTACAATTTCTCTACCTTGGGCCCTTTTGCTTTGATACCGGCCTCTATACTCTTTTTGAAATTACGCGCCAAAGCAGGTACAGACAGCATAATGTGCGGACGCACCTCTTTGATAGCAATCGGGATATTCTTCAGCGTCGCCATAGCGGTCTTTCCTACCGGCACGGTGGCTATCGATCCGCCGTACGACATCATCGTATAGAAACCCGCCACGTGTGCAAAACAGTGGTCAAGCGGCAGGATAATCAGCATGACGTCATCCAAATCACAATGAATGACCGACGCACCTTGCTCCACATTCGCGGTGTAGTTGCGGTGGGTCAACAGAATACCTTTAGGGTCGGCCGTAGTGCCGGAAGTATAACTGATATTCGCATAATCATCCGGTCCGACTGACTCATACCGCGCTTGGAAAGACGCCTTGTCTTTAGCCAAGAGTGCATCGCCGAGCGCGATCACTTCGTTGATGAATATCTCTTTCTCTTCGTATTTCTCCAGCGGGTCAAAGACAATCACCTTCTCTACTTTCGGACAATCGGCGATAATCTTCCTTATCTTATGCAGCTGTTGGCCGGAGCACATGATAAAACGGGCGTCGGAGTGCTGAATACGGAAGAGCAAATCACCTGCTTCCTCTAATTTGATACTCAGAGGCACATTCACGCCACCGGCATATAGGATTCCTAATTCACCTGTAACCCAGAGGTTGCGTCCCTGACTAAGCAATGCAACGCGTTCGCCTTTTTGCAGGCCCAGCGCCATCATTCCGGCGCCGATGCGGTGTGCAGCTTCGCGCGTCTCTTTGAAAGTAGTTTCTGTCCAAACATCATCTATCTTCTCTCGAAGAAATACATGTTCGCTGAATTTGTGGGTATAATGCTCCACAAAATCGATAATTGTTGGCTTTGTCATTTCACAACTTCAGCCTCTTCAAACCCATCATTCTTACCTTGACTTTTTTCCGGCATTACAAGCATCATAATGAGGTATAGAATGAGACCGGGAAATGCTGCGCTGAAGAAACTCAAAGCTACGTAGCCAATACGAATCACAGTAGGATCTACGTCAAAATACTCACCGATACCGCCACAAACGCCTGCCAAAATCTTATTGGTTGAGCGGGTTAATTTCTTTGTTGCCATAAAACTATTTACGATTTAATCATTTACTATTGGGTCATTCGTTTGACCATTTTGTCATTTTCTCTATAAAAACTGTACCAAAGCGAGGGCTGTCATGGCCTCAACAACAGGCACAGCGCGCACCGCCACGCACGCATCGCTTCTATTTACCATTTTGACATGTACCATTTGGTCATTGAGTTTTTTCAGGGCTTTGGGTGTAGTAGGCGTGGGTTTGAATACGCAGCGGAAGACAACCTCCGTTCCGTCTGCTATCCCTCCGGCTATACCTCCGCTGATATGATTGATGGCAGAGCCGGGTTGCGTAACTCCTTCAAATCCGGTACCATATTCGAATCCTTTGCAGGCATTGATACTCATGACAGCGAAAGCTAAATGTGCTTGCAGTTTGTCGAAGATGGGTTCTCCTGTACCGACGGGAAGACCTGTTATACGGCATTCGATGATACCGCCTATCGAATCTCCTTCTCGCTTGTAAGCTGTTATCGTGTCAGCAAACTTAGCCGGATTGGTCTCGGCTCCTACTTGAATCAAGCGCGCATTGATGCACACTCCTTTGGAGGCTAACTCTTGCTTGGCAATCGAACCGGCTACAACGCGTGCTGCCGTCTCACGAGCCGAAGCTCTTCCTCCTCCACGCCAATCGCGAATCCCGTATTTCTGCTCATAGACCTTATCAGCATGTCCCACACGGTATGTATGTTTCAACCACTCGTAATCCTCCGGTCGTGCATCTTTGTTGCGTATGATAAAAGCAATGGGCGTACCGAGAGTTAGTAACCCCTCCCCTGCCCTCCCCTCAAGGGAGGGAGTAATGACTCCGGAGAGCCACTCCACTTCGTCCGGTTCGCGCACCGCACGAGGCGACACTCCCGTCTCCCTCTCCTTGGGAGAGGGCTGGGGAGAGGTCTTGCTTCCCGCTCTGCGCGCCAATTCTGCGCGGATCATCTCCATGTCAATATGCAGCCCGGCAGGTACACCATCCAGCACACCACCAATCGCCACTCCGTGCGATTCACCGAAGCTCGTAAACGTCCATTTGTCTCCAAAGGCATTCATAATTGAACGCAAAATTACTGCTTTTTCCTCAAATATGCAAGAAAAAACAAAAAAAATGCTAAATTATTTGGTCATTTCAAAAAAAAGCAGTAATTTTGCAGTCCGTTTTGAGCCTCTGGCGATTGCATTAGGCGTTTAACGAGTGAAGGAGTAAACGAATAAACGAGTTAACGACCGAATAGTAGTAAATGCTCTAAACGTATTAACGAATCCAGTATAAAAAAGAAAAGAAATGGATTTAATCAAAGTAGCTGAGCAAGCTTTTGCCGGCGAGAAAAAAGAGTTTCCTGCATTCAAGGCAGGTGATCAGGTAACTGTTGGTTACCGTATTAAAGAGGGTAACAAAGAGCGTGTACAGGAGTTCCGCGGTGATGTCATTTGCATCCATGGTAGCGGCGACAAGAAGCGCTTCACAGTTCGCAAAATGAGCGGCAACGTTGGTGTAGAGCGTATCTTCCCGATGGACAGCCCCTTCATTGAGAGCATTACAGTGAACAAGTACGGTAAAGTACGTCGTTCCAAACTGTATTACCTCCGCGAGCGTACGGGTAAAAAAGCCCGCATCCAAGAGCGCCGCGTTAAGTAAGCGACAAAGGGGTCTCATAAGAGACTCCTTTTTTAATTTTCATTCAATTTTTATTCACGACGTCACGACGAAATGACGAGATCACGAAATAATGTTCAAATTAGAAAGTCCATATAAGCCCACAGGGGATCAGCCGGAAGCGATAAAAGCGCTGGTTGAGGGCGTGAAAGCCGGCGCGGACGCGCAGGTGTTGCTTGGTGTGACGGGAAGCGGAAAGACGTTTACCGTCGCGAACGTAATCAAGGAACTGAACCGGCCGACGCTGATCATGAGCCACAACAAAACGCTTGCAGCGCAGTTGTACTCGGAGATGAAATCGTTCTTCCCCCACAACGCGGTGGAGTATTTCGTGAGCTATTACGATTATTATCAGCCGGAGGCGTATATCCCGAGTACGGATCTGTATATCGAGAAAGACCTGAGTATCAACGAAGAGATCGACCGTCTTCGTCTCTCCGCCGTGGCGGCGTTACTAAGCGGACGGAAGGATGTGATCATCGTCTCTTCGGTCAGTTGTATCTATGGTCTCGGTTCGCCGCAGGACTTCACGCAGAACGTGATCGAACTCAAACGCGGAGAACGAATCCAGATGGACACGCTGCTCAAGCAACTTGTCTCCGCGCAGTACGTACGCAACGATATTGAATTGGCGCGTGGGCGTTTCCGCGTGAAAGGCGATACGATTGATATTGCGTTAGCGTACGCAGACTACATCGTGCGGATTGAGTTCTTCGGCAACGAGATTGATGCTATCCTGACGATTGATCCCATTAGCGGACAGGTGCTCGAAGAGTTCGACCGGTATAATTTGAGTCCGGCAACGATCTTCTTAACGTCCGCAGACCGCATAGCTGCCGCCAAAGAGCAGATACAAGCGGATTTAGCGAAACAGATCGAGTATTTCATCTCTATCGGCGAAGAGTTGTACGCCAAACGTATCGAGGAGCGTGTGAAATACGACCTTGAGATGCTGGACGAGTTGGGTTATTGTTCGGGCGTGGAGAACTACAGCCGCTATTTCGACGGCCGTGAGGAAGGTACACCGCCTTATTGCCTGCTCGATTATTTCCCGAAAGACATGCTGCTGGTTATTGACGAGAGCCACGTGACCGTTCCTCAGATCCGTGGTATGTACGGTGGTGATAAAGCGCGCAAGGATAACCTTGTGACGTACGGTTTCCGTCTGCCTGCTGCACGCGATAACCGGCCGCTCAAGTTCGATGAGTTTGAAGCCAAAACAGGTCAGACCATCTACGTCTCCGCCACGCCGGATGAGTATGAGTTGAACCGCTCCGAAGGTATCGTCATCGACCAGTTGATCCGACCGACAGGACTCCTCGATCCGGAGATTGAAGTACGTCCGACGGAGAACCAAGTGGACGATCTGATGGACGAGATCAAGTTCCGCATCCATCGCAACGAACGCTGCCTCGTGACGACGTTGACCAAACGCATGGCGGAGGAGTTAGACGAGTACCTGCGCAAGTACCGCATCAAATCCGCGTATATCCACAGCGATATCGACACGATCGAGCGCGTCAAGATCATGGAGGACTTGCGCAAAGGCGAATACGATGTGTTGGTGGGTGTGAACCTGCTGCGTGAGGGACTGGATTTGCCGGAAGTAAGTCTTGTAGCCATCCTTGATGCCGATAAATCGGGTTTCCTGCGCGACCAGCGAAGTCTCACGCAGACGGTCGGTCGTGCGGCGCGACATGTACACGGTAAAGCGGTGCTCTATGGTGATAAGATCACACCGGCGATGCAGGCAACGATCAATGAGACGAACCGCCGCCGCGCAATCCAGATGAAGTACAACGAGGAGCATGGTATTACACCGACGCCTATCAAGAAAGAGATCAACACCTCTGCGCTCGCAGGTCTGTACAAAGATCCGGAGGAGGAGAAGCGCAAACTAACCGAGTCTATCAAAGCCGGTTGGAAGAATGCCGAATGGCAGAAGATGGACGCAAAGAAGTTGGAAAAAGCGATCGAAGACAAACGCAAAGCCATGCTCGCTGCAGCAAAAGCGACGGACTTTGAGACCGCCGCTTTCCTACGAGACGAGATGCTCGAGATGCAAAACCGATTGCAAGCTATCGGAGGCTGAATGATTAGTATTCCGCGAGGATAGTAGCCGAATAAGGCTCTACTACCACTTGTGTGCCTTGAATCTGACCTAAACCGGAGATATCTGCTTGGGCATCGTGCACCAAAACGGTGTATGTACCTTCGGGTACTTCGGCTTTCGCCTGTTTGGCGCTACCGTTAAGAAGGACGGTAAGAGATTTGGCGGTATCAATGCCTTCCAGATCTTTGATGCGATAGATGATGAGCGATTCGTTCTCCGTATCCATGAACTCCACATGTTCTTTCACCAACTCAGCCGTGCCGAGACGGAATCCCTTGTGCGCACGACGAATAGCTATCATCTGCCGATAGTACTCCACCAAATCCGCATATTTCTCCTTATTCTCCCACGGAATCGTGTTGATGGAATCGGGACTTTGGTAACTGTTGTCAATACCTTTTTTCGTACGGTATAGTTCTTCGCCGCCATAGAGGAAGGTCATTCCTTGCGACACCAGAACCGCCGTTTGCGCGAGCTTGTTCATGCGGATTTTGGTCTCTTCGGTTTCGCCTATAGCCGACACATCGATACGGTCACGCAAGCAGTAGTTGTCATGGCAGGTGATATACGAGACATGCTGCATCGGTTCTCCACTCCACTCCGGGCACGCGATCAGACCGCGCATAACATCCTTGGCAGACGACGGATTACCGGACGCGAATCCGCGTTCGTGATCAAAGGGCGAGCCGATAAGCGCATTGCGGATATCGTCACTAAACGCGCCCACACGCGGCATCTTATAGGTCCATTGTTTCATAGCGAGCGAATCATACGGATAAGCCGGAGACATAGCAGCCCATCCTTCGCCATACGTAAGAATCGTCGGGTCAATCTTGTCCAACGCCGCACGGATCTGACGCATGGTCTCTTGGTCATGGATGCCCATGAGGTCAAACCGGAAACCGTCGATATGGTATTCGCGCGCCCAGTAACAAACGGACTCCACCATGAAGCGGCGGTACATCTCATGGTCGGACGCGGTCTCGTTGCCACAACCCGAACCATTCGCGTATGTGCCATCGGCATTGAGGCGGTAGAAATACTTCGGTACTACTCTACCCAAGGCGCATCCCATGACGTCGTAGGTGTGGTTATATACCACATCCATGATCACGCGGATTCCTGCTTTATGGAGCGACTGAATCATCTGTTTGGTCTCGCGGATACGACATGCCGGATCATAAGGATTCGTGCTATAACCACCGTCAGGCGCATTATAATTCACAGGATCATAGCCCCAATTGTATTTATTCTGATCCAGAGCTGTCTCGTCAATGGAGCCATAGTCGAAGATCGGCAGGATCTGAAGGTGCGTAATACCCAATTCCTGAAGATGTTTGATAGCCGGCTCCTCGGTCATGCCGATAAACTTACCCTTGTGCTCAACGCCCGAATTAGACGACATGGTGTAGTCGCGCAGATGGGTCTCATAGACCACTATATCGGTCATATCCGGCATAGCAGGACGTACATCTTCTTTCCAGCCTTCGGGGTCTGTCTTGGCAAAATCGATAATGGCGGCTTTTTGTCCGTTGACGGAGACAGCCTTGGCAAAGATGCCCGGGCTCTCCAATCCCCATTCGCCGTTCTGGAACGAACGGACCGTATAGAACTGACCAGCCAGATCACCCTTTACGGTAGCTGTCCAGAAATCGCCTTCGCTCTTGGTCAAAGGAACAACCTTTGTACTTTGTACATCATCACTTTGTACATAAATACGCACTTCCATCTGTTCCGCGGCATTGGACCAGAACATGAATTGCGTTTTCGAGGGAGTGTAAAGACACTCATTCTCTAATTGCGGATTGTGAAGAGATGAACGCTGACAGCTCAATAATGCTACTGAAAGCATAAGCAATAAAATGTTTTTCATAGGATTATAGTATTAATGAATGTTCCTACCTGATAAACGATAAAGGATACCAACCAAGCCAAAGCCAAACTATGGAAGACAGTGAACCATGCCCAGCCTCTTCCCGCCTCTCTGCGCAAAGTAGCGATCGTAGCTACGCATGGGAAATAGAGCAGAACAAAGAGCATGAACGAGAAAGCGGTAAGCGGAGTGAATCCCGCTGCGCTGATATCTCCACCATATAAAATCGCCAAGGTTGACACGATTGCCTCTTTCGCCGGCAGACCCGTCAGGAGACAAACGGACATCTTCCAGTCCATGCCCAGCGGAGCCAGCGCAGGCGAAACGAACTGACCAATGGAGGCTAAGTACGAGTGCTCCAAGTCAGATAGATCCTGCGAGGGGAAATACTCAAGCGCCCAAATGATGATAGACGCCCATAGAATGACCGTACAGATCTTCTGCAAGTAATCCGCCACACGCTCCCATATATGCGCCGCTGTATTACGCGCTTTAGGCAGACGGAACTCCGGCAATTCGTTGACCGTATCGTCCGCGTCCTGCCTGAACCAACGCGTACGTTTCATGATCACCGCAAAAAGCACGGAGAGGAAAATTCCAATCGCATAAAGCGAAATCATCACCAGTGCTTTATAGCGCTCAAAGAACGTATCGACAAACAGCATATAAACCGGCAGCCTTGCCGAACAGGACATGAACGGCACCATCAGCATCGTCAGCACACGGTCCTTGGGGTTCTGTATCTCCCGTGCCGCCATGATAGCCGGTACATTGCAACCGAACCCCATCAGCATTGGGATGAAACTACGTCCGTGAAGCCCCACACGGTGCATGATCGTATCCATGATAAACGCCTCACGCGCCATATATCCGGAATCCTCCATCAAAGAGATAAAAAAGAACAAGATGATGATATTCGGCAGAAACGCCAAAACCGCTCCTACTCCCGCCAACACGCCATCAATGAGCAAACTGGACCACCAACTGGGCGCTACCAATCCGCTAAACCATTCACCCAATAAGCCCACCCCTCTCTCAATCCAATCTTGCGGATAAGCGCCGAGCGTGAACGTACACCAGAAAATGAAATAGAGAATCACCATCATGATGGGGAAACCGAGCCAAGGGTTCGTCAGCACTTTATCGATACGCTCCAATCGGGTCTGATGCGCATCGTTCTTCGCGTGCGTGAGCGTCTCCGTTAAGATACCATGTACATACGCGCGATAAGTGTCTTCGTCCTCCTGGTCACGCAAGTGATAAATAGGGTGAGCTTGAGAGCCTGTTCGGGCAACTGCCTCCAGCAAGATTGCTATACAATTCTCCAACCCATAACTCTTACTTACCGACACGCGACAAGTAGGCACACCTATCAGTTGCTCCAGTTTGGGAATATCAAGGGAGTGATTGGTTTGGAGCAATAGATCATACCGAGCGATAGCCAGTACTATTTTCTCCTGCTCGTCAATAATATGAGGCGTGAGCATCAGGGACTCCTCCAGACGAGTCGAGTCCACTACTTGTAACACCACATCATACTGATGATCATGCAACTCGTCGGGGTGATGCACCTCGACAAATTTCAACCTCTCATCGCTTTTATCAGCCAGCGACTGGAGTGCCTGAGTTAATGCACTCTTACCGCTCTGAGCGAGACCTATAACCGCTATTTTTTTCATTCCTTCCATGCTTCAATTTTGCATGTGCAAAATTACTGCTTTTTGAGGAAATACACAATCCCTAATTATAGGGATTTTAAGGTTTGACACAGCCAACGATAGCAGCGCTCGGTACTCGGGATGGACAGTCTCTCTTGCGGTGAATGCACGCCGTACATCTGCGGACCGATAGAGACCATATCCAGATACGGATACTTCTCCAAGAAGAGTCCGCACTCCAAGCCCGCATGAATCGCCAGCACTTTGGGTTCTGCCTTGTAGAGATCGATATACGCTTTTTTCACTGTCTCCAAGAGCGGCGAATGGGGGTTAGGTGCCCATCCCGGATACCCGTTGCCATGCGTTACTTCATCACAAGCCATCGCAAGCGCTTGCTCCACCGCCCATTTCAGATGATGTTTGCTAACCTCCTTGGAAGAACGTTGGGAGGTATTGATTTCTATATATCCCTCTTTCATCTTTATGGAGGCGAGATTGGTGGAGGTTTCTACGAGTCCGGGCATGTCTTGCGACATAGCGATCATGCCGTGCGGACACTCGCAGAGCGCCATAATGAGCCGATAGGCTTTCTCGGACGGGATGACGGTGGACGGCAGGTCAGTGGTCTCCAAGTCCAGACGCATATCTTTCTCCACCTCACCGAAGACATTCTCCATCTGCGCTACGTAGTGATTCCACTCCACGCGGATCTGCTCCTTATAGGACATCGGAATAATGATTGTCGCCTCCGCTTCACGGGCAATCGCGTTGCGGAGGTTACCTCCTTGGATAGAAGCCAATTGTATCTCCGTTTGCGGCCAGATACGCGCCAAGAACCATATAATCAACTGGTTGGCATTTGCACGACCCTTATTGATATCATCGCCGGAGTGCCCACCGAGTAATCCGCTGACGGAGAGACGGATGGCTATTAGCGATGTGTGATGTGTGATGTGTGATGTGTCAATCGGTTCATAGTGCATTTTAGCGAGGGTATCGATACCACCGGCACAACCGATGAAGATCTGACCATCGTCCTCTGAATCGAGGTTGATGAGACGTTTTCCTTTCAGCATACCGTCTTGCAGTTTCTCGGCTCCCGTCAGACCCGTCTCTTCATCCACCGTAAAGAGACATTCGATAGCAGGGTGCGCCAAGTTCTTATCCGTGATAGCCGCTAATGCCATCGCAATACCGATACCATTATCCGCTCCAAGCGTTGTGCCCTTCGCTTTGAGCCATTCGCCGTCCACGTAGGTCTCAATAGGGTCGTTCAGAAAATCATGCGTTACATTACCGTCTTTCTCAGCTACCATATCCATATGCGCCTGAAGGATAATTCCCTCATGGTCCTCATACCCCGGAGTAGCGGGTACACGCATGATCACATTCATCGCTTCATCAGCCACATATTCGATACCATGTGCCGCTGCAAAAGACTGTAACCACTGACTGATTTTCTCTTCATGTTTAGAAGGACGAGGTACTTTGCAAATCTCTGCAAAGATATCAAAAACTGCTTTCGGTTCCATCATAATTTCAAAATTTTGTGCAAAGATACAAAAAATAATTGAAAATTGAAAATTGAAAATTGAAAATTTGCGTATTTCATATTTTTTTTGTAATTTTGCGCCATAAAAACTATATCTACCATGCAAAAAAGTATCTTTTTACTCTTCATGGCAGCCCTCATGGGCGCATGTATGCGTCAACCGGTCCATATTACCGGCTGTACTACCGAAGCTATTCCCGTTGATGCATCTTCAGACTGCTTGCAGGATACCGTTTATCTGGCTCAATTAGCTCCGGTCAAAGCGGATTTGGAGCGCGAGATGAACGTGCAGATTGGGTATGCAGCGCAAGATATGTGGGTGGGAGAACCCGAATGTCCAATGCTCAACTGGGCAAGCGATGCGTTGTGGGAAGCCGCCAAACGCGCTTATCCCGGTCATGTGGATATAGCGATTGTTAACATGGGCGGAATGCGTTGCAGCTGGCAAGCCGGACCGATTACCCGCGGTTGTGTCTTTGAACTCATGCCGTTCGACAACTGTCTCGTGGTCCTCACCCTTCAGGGCAAAGAAATTATTGAGTTATGCGAATCGTTTGCGCGTTATGGAGGACAAGGCGTAGCCGGTATGCGCGTAAAAACAGTAGATGGTCAGTTGGCTGATGTGACGATAGGCGGCAAAGACGTTCATCCTACAGCCCTTTACACCGTAGCCACGAGCGACTACCTCTCCGGAGGAGCCGACCATATGGAAGCGCTGACGAAATACGTGGATTATTGGAAAAGCGATTTGCTGATCCGCGATTTGTACTTAGAAGCGGTTCGTGAGCAGGACACCATCCGTGCTGCTGTGGACGGACGTATGACCATGTATCCATAACGGTACATTATGCTCCACATGCCCAATGGGGGCATTGAAAATCAAGGGGTAGTCGTAATCCACGACTGCCTCTTTTATTGTCTCATAGACCGAGCCACCCATTCCGGGATCATCCTCACAATCGCTGAACTGACCGACAATCAGACCACTCAGGTGCTCCAAAACCCCACTCATGCGCAGGTTATTCATCATCCGGTCTATATGGTAATGCCGCTCTGCGATGTCTTCAATCAAAAGGATGGGGGAAGCCACTCCACAGCCCTCGCTCAAAGGGAGGGAGTAAGGTGTGCCTTGGAGGCCGTATAGGACAGACAGGTTTCCTCCTATTAGCAGTCCTTCCGCTTGCCCATCCCGATTGAGCGGATGACGCTCCCAACGATACGTTAAGTTCTCACCGGCGAGGGCCTTGCGTAGCGCAAGGATGGGTTCGCTATCCTCCGGCAGAGTAGCTATATGCTTACACATGATACCATGAACAGAGGGCTGATGGCAGATCGCGGAAAGTTGATGCAAGGCGGTGATGTCACTAAACCCGATGATCGGTTTCGTGATCCGAGGTACACGGTCAATGATTCGTTGTAATCCGTATCCACCTCGCGCACAAAGAATGAAATCCACCTCCGGATCGGTCAACGCCGCGATAATATCCGCCAAACGGTCATCATCTTTTCCCGCGAACCTTCCCCATTTATCGCGCGCGTGCGCGCCCTCGCTCACTATATATCCCCACGCGCGCAGGCGAGTAGCAGCCCCATCGATGAAGGAAGGGTCTATAGCTCCCGAAGGCGATATGATACGAATATGTTTCATTTAAAAAGATGTTAGGAATAGACTTTATATTCGATCCAGTTGACGAGGCGTTTTGGCAGAAGACGTTCCAAGAAACATAAGACGCGGTAACCGAAACCTCCTACATACTGCGGACGTGGACTGCGGCAAGTAGCTATATGATAGAAGAGCTTCGCCATCTGCACGGGCTGCATACCTGCTCTTTCATCGCGTTCCATCGCCGTGACAGCTTTCTTCGCGGCAGTGTAGATCTGTTCGCCGGCAGCGGACTTATGTCTGGCGTCCGTAAAACTGGTACTCACATCGCCGGGCATCATCACCGAAACAGATATTCCAAACGGGCGTAATTCGTTTGCCAAAGAAAGTGCAAGGGCATTGATGGCTGCCTTCGAAGCGGAGTAGAATGCCTGAAAGGGCACTGCCAAGATTGCTGCTACCGAAGAGGTGTAGATGATCCGTCCGGAACGCTGCATGCGGAGTTGCGGCAAGACAGCTTGGGTGAAACGGACAGCTCCTAAGAAGTTGACATCCATCTGATGCTCCACTTCCTGAATCTCCGTGAACTCGACAGCTCCAGAGATACCGAAACCGGCGTTGGAAATGACTACGTCGATATGATCGGCCTTCGTAAGTACTTCTTCCATCGCTTTCCTGCAACTCTCCTCGGAGCAGACATCGCAGGTTACATGAATAACCTCCTTGGTACTTTCCGCTCCGTGTCGGCTGAGTTCAAAAACACGCCAGCCACGCTCTGCAAAGAGCATGGCTGTTGCTTTTCCTATACCGGAACTACCACCGGTGATTACAAGCGTTTTCATAATCACATCTGCGGGGCACCCTCTCGAAGTACACGTGCGATGATCTCCACCGCCTCGTCAATGATCGGCTCAGTATGTGTAGCCATGAGCGTTGTGCGGAGGAGACATTCTCCTTCAACGCAGGCAGGTGCGATAACGGGGTTGACATAAACGCCTTCATCGAACATCTTCTTTCCGTAGAAGAGTGTATCGAGCGTTTTATAGGTGAAGATGGGCACAATCGGAGTCGGTGCCTCGATGATCTTCACTCCGTTCGCCAAGAGCGATTTCTGGAAATACTTCGCGATATTCATGAGACGAGTCGGTCTCTCGGGATCCAGAATCAACTGATGCAAAGCCTCCAAAGCGGTAGCTGCCGAGCAGGGTGTGATCGAAGCGGAGAAGATGAACGGTCGGCTCACATGGCGTAACCAATCGGCTACGCGGTGCGAGGTGAGCATACATCCTCCGATGGAGGCTAAGGACTTGGAGAAGGTCAACATCGTGATATCCACTTTGTCGGTCAGCCCGAAATGTGCAGCCGTTCCGCGTCCACCGGGTCCGAGTACACCGAAACCATGGGCATCATCGACCATCACGCGTGCACCGTATTTCTCAGCGAGCGCACAGATCTCCGGCAGTTTGCAGATGTCTCCGCGCATAGAGAAGACACCGTCGGTGATGATTAACTTACCTGCATTCTCAGGGATGGATTTGAGTTGGCGCTCGAGGTCCAACATATCCGAGTGACGATAGCGGAGTACCTTCGCATAACTAAGACGGCAAGCGTCATAGATAGATGCGTGGTTCTCGCGATCGTTGAGGATATAATCGTCCTTACCGCAGATAGCGGAGATGATAGCGAGGTTGGTTTGGAATCCCGTAGAGCAAGTCATACACTCCTCGTACCCCGTAAAGTCCGCTATCTCTTTCTCGAGTTGTAGATGCAGGTCGAGCGTACCGTTCAAGAACCGGCTACCGCTGACACCCGAACCGTATTTATCGAGTGCCTCATGTCCGGCTTTGATAACCGCCTCGTTCTCGGTGAATCCGAGGTAGTTATTCGAGCCTAACATGATCACACGGTGGTTTTCCATCTGGACAACAGGTGCCTGACGGCTCTCCAACTCGTGGAAATAAGGATAGATACCTAATTTGCGAACCTGTTTGAGGGTCTCAAAATGGTCGCATTTTTCGAATAGATCCATAGGAATAATTTACGATTTAACGATTTACGATTTAACGATTTATTGACGAGTTTATTGATTTACGATTTTTAAGCTGTAGACAATCGTCCATTTCTTTCAATCGTCAATCAATCGTACCTCGTCAATCGTCTAATCGTCAATTAAAGAACATTAAGTTCTTTGAGGATAGCGGTAGTTTTACGAACGGCAGCTTCGGACTCGTGCAGCTTAGCGCGCTCCTCTTCGCTGATATTCAGTTCAAGGATTTTCTCAATACCGTTCTTGCCGATGATACAAGGCACACCGATGGTGATATCCTTCATGCCGTACTCTCCTTCGAGGGCAGCAGAGCAAGGGATCATCTTCTTTTGGTCCTTGATAATAGCTTCTGCGACCGAAGCAGCAGCAGCTCCCGGAGCCATCCAAGCGGAAGTACCGAGGAGTCCTGTGAGTGTAGCACCGCCAACCATCGTCGATTTAACGACGTTCTCCAACTCCTCTGCGCTGAGGAACTCCGAAACGTTGATACCTTTATAGGTAGTATAGCTCGTCAGAGGAATCATGGTTGTGTCGCCGTGACCACCGATTACGAAACCATCCACATCGTTGGCGTTGCACTTCAGAGCCTGGCTCAAGAAATATTTGAGACGAGCGCTGTCCAATGCTCCACCCATACCGATGACGCGGTTACGCGGCAGACCGAGAGCGTGGAGCGTCAGATAAGCCATGGTATCCATCGGGTTGGAAACAACAACGAGGATAGCGTTCGGGCTATATTTGAGAACCTGGTCGCAAACAGATTTCACGATACCGGCGTTCACACCAATCAACTCCTCACGGGTCATACCGGGTTTACGGGGCAGACCGGAAGTGATGATCACAACATCCGATCCGCTGGTCTTCGAATAATCATTTGTTACACCGGTAACAACCGTGTCAAAACCCATCAACTGAGCGGTTTGCATGATATCCATCGCCTTGCCTTCTGCAAAACCCTCTTTGATATCAATCAGACATACTTCGTTGGCTACCTCATTTACCGCCAACACATTTGCGCAAGTAGCACCTACGTTTCCTGCGCCAACAACAGTTACTTTAGACATAATTTATATATATTTAAAACGATTTAACAAATTAGCCATTTAAAGTTTTACGCCCATTAAACTCAAAATAGCGTGCAAAGATACAACAATTTTTGTAGATATACAAATAATTAAGAATAAAAGTGCAAATTTTTTCTGTTTTTTGAAAAAAGTTGACTTTTTTGAGGGTAAAAAGCATCAGTCCGCCGACTTTTCTAAACCGTTTCTTGGCTTTTGGTAGCACTGAGGTCATAAGAAGCTTCCATTGAGCATCTATTGAGCATCCATTGCGAACAGAGGAGAGTGTTATTGGTAAAATGCCAAATAAATCAAGCAAAAATGAAGAAAAAATACATTTTTAGGCGAAAAAATTTGGTCATGTCAGAAAATTATTGTAATTTTGCGGGCTTTTTGTCGCGGAAGTGCGATGGAAAGGAATTTTCGAGACATCGAGATTTCGAGATTTCGAGATTTCGAGATCGAAAAAAGCAAACTATTATTAACTTAATTAAATTAACAATTTACTACAATGGTAAATCATTATGAAACTGCCTTCGTCCTGACACCCGTTTTGTCTGAGCCGCAGACAAAGGAGGCAGTAGAGAGATTCGAGAATCTTCTCACGCAGAATGGCGGTACCATCCTGAATCGTGAGGAGTGGGGTTTGAAGCAACTTGCTTACCCTATCCAAGGTAAAAATTCGGGCTTCTATTTCATTCTTCAGTTTGATGCAGAGCCCGCAGTAATCGCTACCCTCGAGACCGAGTTCCGTCGTGATGAGCGCGTTATTCGCTTCCTGACAACCCGTCTTGACAAGTACGCTTTCGAATATGCTGAGAAGCGTCGTGGCAAAGGTAAAAAACAAAATGAAGAGGAGGCTTAATCATGGCACAGAATGACGAAATCCGCTATCTGACTCCGCAAGGTTCGGATCAGAAGAAGAAAAAGTACTGCCGTTTCAAGAAGAGCGGTATCAAGTACATCGATTACAAAGATCCTGAGTTCCTCAAGAAGTTCCTCAACGAGCAAGGAAAGATTCTTCCTCGCCGTATCACCGGTACTTCGCTGAAGTTCCAACGCAAAGTTGCTCAGGCTGTTAAGAAAGCACGCCACTTGGCTCTGCTGCCTTACGTAACCGACATGATGAAATAATCGTTCGAGTGAAACGAGAAAAGAAGTAATTCTTAACCATTAATTGAAAGGAAAAATTATGGAAGTAATTCTGATTCAAGACCTTGCAAACCTCGGTTTCAAGAACGACATCGTAAAAGTACGTGACGGCTACGGACGTAACTACCTGCTGCCGCAGAAGATTGCTATCATCGCCAACGAGTCCAACCGCAAACAGTTGGCAGAGAACCTCAAACAACAGGCTCACAAGGCAGCTAAGATTCTGGCTGACGCTCAGGCTCTCGAGGCTAAACTCGCTGAGACCGTAATCGAGGTTAAAGTAAAAGCAAATGAGGACGGTAAGATCTTCGGTACCGTTACCACCCAGAACATCTCTGACGCTCTCAAAGCACAGGAGATCCTGATCGACAAGAAAGTGATCACCATCGCTGAGCCGATTAAGCAAGTAGGTGAGTACACGGCACAAGCTCGTCTCCATCGTGAGGTAAAAGCTGACATCAAGCTGAACGTAGTAGCTGAGTAAACTAATTCGTAATTTTTAATTTTTAATTTTTAATTGTTATGAAAGCTGGAATTCATCCTGATAACTACCGCGTAGTAGTTTTCAAAGATATGTCTGACGGTACTCAGTTCTTCAGCCGCTCTACAGCAGCTACCAAGGACACTATCGAAATCGACGGCGTACAGTATCCGCTGATCAAGCTTGAGATCTCGAACACGAGTCACCCGTTCTACACCGGTAAATCGAAACTGGTGGACACCGCAGGTCGCGTGGACAAATTTATGTCTCGCTACGGCAACCGCAACCGCAAGTAATACTTGCGATTTTCAAGGGGCGAGCACATGCTTGCCCCTTGTTGTTTTTAACGACTAGTCCACTAGTCGACTAGTATACTAGTAAACTAGAAATATTCATCACTATGAATAACACACATCTCTGGCGCACTTTAGGCCGCAATTTCATAATCTCCATCCTCCTTTTCGGAGCACTGTTAGGTTTGTTATGGCTCATCGAATGGAGCGTTAACGCCTTTCAACTTTCAACTTTCAACTTTCAACTTTTAAAATGGCACGATCCAGCTTGGGTAGTCGGTATTCCGGCTTCGATCATCGGCGTCGCATATATTCTCACTGTTCGCGACCCGCATAACTACACCGGATTTTTTGCCGGGGTGTTTATGTCGGTCTTGTTAGGTATTCAGTTTCTGCTGCAAAACCAATACGACAGCGCCTTCCTCTATTTCTTCGTTTTCATCCCGTTCCAGCTGATGTCCATCTATAAATGGAGCCGAAATAAAGATGATGGAGGTGCCAGTTTCGAACCGAAATTTCTTGATACCCCTCGTCTTTTCTTGTCCGTAGCGCTGCTCTTTTTCATTACCGCAGGAGATCTGTTAATCAATCTATATGCTATTCATGGCTCGCTGTCTTTACCGGGCGGATGGAGAGAAGCGGTAACAATCCTGCTGAACGGACTCCTGATATCGTCCTCCTTCCTCGCCAATTACTGGCTCATCTATCGTAAGACGGACTCGTGGATTTATTGGTTCATCTACAGCATCGCGGGAATAGGCTTGTTTATCTTCCTTGGCAATGCTTTCTCCATCGTGCTCTTCACATTCTTCATGGTCATCAACTCCATGGCAGGTATTGCGTGGATCAAAGCCACAAAACCCGAGAACATGGGATGGCTCAAACGCATTTGTAATGAATAACGAGCAACTATTTTGTTTAACCCTCGGCATACATGCCGAGACAAGAGTTTCCTTATGATGAAACGCAAAGCAGATACCGTATTAAAAGTCACAGAGCCGATGGCGCTCATGGACTTTCTGATCGCTAAGATGGGCGGCATGGCTCGCTCGTCTGTAAAACAATTACTGGGTCAACGACGCGTCAAAGTAGGCAACGCCGTTCAGACTCGGCATGATTTTGAGTTGAAACCCGGGGATGTTGTTTCCGTCTCTTCCGGACGGGGTAACAGCCAGCTCACTCACCCCAAACTCAAGATCGTTTATGAGGATGACGACCTGATCGTGGTCAATAAGCAACCTGGGCTGCTGACAGTCGCTACTACTCCGGGGAGCAAAGAGACGACCGTCATGTCTATCCTCCGCGCGTATGTAAAGAAACAGAACGCGCGCGCGAACATATACGTCGTCCATCGTCTGGACCGAGAGACGTCCGGGCTGCTTGTCTTCGCGCGCTCCGAGGAGCTGCAACATTATATGCGCGAATACTGGCGTCAGCTCGTCACAGACCGCACATATATAGCGCTTGCCGAAGGCGTACTCGAACCCCGCGAAGGCAAGATCACCACTTGGCTGACGGAAGACAAACGCAATGCCGTAGTCTATTCCTCTCCCGTCGATGACGGTGGCGACATCGCCATCACCAATTATAAAACGCTTCGCGTCAGCCATCAGGCATCAGAGCAAGAATCCTTCGTACATCGTACATCGTCCCTTTGTACATCAATTTATTCCCTCGTCGAACTCCATCTGGAGACCGGAAGAACCAACCAGATCCGTGTCCATCTCGCTTCCAAGGGTTGCCCCGTAGTGGGAGATCGCAAGTACGGACACGGCAATGAATCCAGCCCTATTGACCGCCTTTGCCTGCATGCCAAAGTGCTGGAGTTCATCCATCCCGTGACGGAGAAGAAAGTTCGTTTTGAGTCCCCTGTTCCAAAAGAGTTCAACCGCGTATTGCTATAATGCGCCAACTCTTATAACTCTTTCACCAGTACCGCCCGCACGAAATTAGGGAACTGCATCGGTTCTTTGTCCGTCAGTTGCGCACGCCATCTCTCATACAGTTCCATGTACCGCGGATGACTCTTGTCGTGGAGAATGGCGCTCGCCGCGCGGCAGGCTTCGCGCCATTTGGTGCGCTGGTACTGCTCGCCCTGCGTTAGCGGGTGCTCCTTATAATCACGCGGATCCTGCGCGTAGATCTCCTTCGCTCCATAACCCACCACATCGCCTGTAATCGGGTCTTTGACTGACTTGATTCGGGTGACTAAACGGTGAGCTTGTTTTTTCTTCTTGCTCAATGCGCCGGTGAAAAACTCAAAACCGGCTGTAGGAACGTATCTTGCCATAATATTATTATTTTTTTGGATGTTAAATTTTTGTTATGACCGTTTTGACCTTTTTGACCGTTTCACCTCCAAACGGTCAATACGGTCAAAACGGTCATGTCATTTTTTTATTGCATCCGCCAAGTTTGGCGGATAAATCGTTAGTTGTTCTTGGATATTCTTAGTCATCTGTTATCCATTGCCGAGGGTATTACCTATGCGGAAGCCAACTGTTTCCTATACACGCCATGACGGATCTTTTGTACAAGCCCCTTCCCTTGCCATTCTTCATTCCACCGGGTAGCGGTGCGATAAGACAAGCCTTGGCTCTTCGCTTCTGTGACCAAGTTTTGAACAGTATACTCCGCCGGTAGCAGACTCAGCAACACCTGTCTCTGGTCCAACACCTGCACCTTCGGCACCGCCTCTTCTTCCACACCCTTGATCATCTTGTAAGCCGCCGCCATATGCAGCATCAGCTTGTTCCCGATCATCTCCGCCGTGGCATAGTTCGTATCGGAGCATTCCATTCGTAATTCGTAATTTTTAATTCGTAATTGCTCTCCGGCGTGCCGGAGCGCAGATAATATCATCGCCATCCGCTCGATCTGAACCGCCATACGCAATACCACGGAATGGAAATTCTGCCCTAACAGCTGCATCAGCATCGGGTATGCGTTCTCCAAATGCTGCCCGAGGCGTGTGCGCTGGTCAGCGGTCAAAGCAAACTCTACGGGCTTGCTGAAATAGAGCTGCTCGTACAGCCCGTATAACTGCTCCGCAGCCACGCGCATCACGCCGTTACTCCCGCGTCCCGGCTCCACATACTGATGGTTAAAAGCCTGCTGGTCATTCACAATCAAAGTCAGCAACCGCGAGAAATAACCGTTCTCGATACTCGGTACCAACGCTTTGTACTGACTGAAAGTGCCGGTGAGCAGCACGGACAGTTGAGGACACGCGATGACGGAAGAGTTGTTCGCTCGGTTGCGGGTGATGGGTTCGTGCTCCGCTGCCTTGCGCAGCGCGGTGTTATAGTTCGCTACCGACGAACGCCATACATCGGTGATAACCGAACCTTCGCTCTCGTGGATATACCCGCGACCGTTCTGTTTCTCCAATTGGCGGTAGAACCCCGGATAGGAGGAGTCGCCGGCGATAACCAGCGGTTGCGCCTCATGCACTTTGCTCACTAACTCCAACGCGAGATTGGCGATACCCTTTCCGCAAGCCGCCGAACCCACAATAAAACATTGCAGATTAGCATAGTACTTTTTCCCCGTCAGTCCGTAGCGGAAATAGAGGTTCGGCATACAGCTGCCCGCGGCAGTCAGCAGCGCAAGCAGCAGCATGTCTTTCTCGGCATCCGTCTGCGCAAGTGCCATAACCGGTTGAATGATTGCCGGCAGTGCCTCCGGCTCAATGTGTTTGGCGATGTGAAGATCCTGCTCCTCCTTCGCCTGAATAGATAGATTGTTGATCATAATTAGTAAGGTGTTAAAATGGTTAAACATTAAAGTCCTTAAAGACCCTCTCTATATATAGTCGTTTTAGGCATAGCACCACAGGTAAATGCGCCTTTCTCCCCTCTCGACCCTCTCACCAAGTAGCGACAGATCTTTCCCCTCTCACCCCTTGTAAAACAAGCCCCTCCCCAAAAGCACCGCAAATCCTGTCGCTTTTTTCTCAGTCGGCGTTTTCTTTGTCCTCTCTCGCCTAAATCCGCCTATATTCGGCATATTTTTTTCCAAAACCCTTGCACATATCAAAAAAAACAGTACCTTTGCAGCGCAAAACAGAAGTTTTGCCGTATCGAGCCCACGCAGAGGGGATATGTCTTTCGGGCGGGTGAGATACAGGACATATTGAAAAAGGCGTCTTAAGCGCTTTGTTTTGGCTTGTTGGAATCTCGCAAATTCACTACTTAGGCCCAAGACATTGCAGCACAAGATGCCCGTGGGTATGTAATTATTGATATACACGCATGGCGAGTATATTTTTACATACGGCGTGGGCTACGTGTTGCTGTTTGGGTTTAAAGGCAATGCGAGAGCCTCAACAAGCGGAACAGCAATAATGCAGTCCCGCTTTTTTATTTATGTATATAAGCAGAACGGAGAAAGCCGAAAATCCGCTACAGAGTAGGCGATTTACTTAAAACGAAGAGGCGATGCTATAACAGCCTAAAAATGTATGAAAAACTACAAGTTCCTCACTTTGATTGTTGTCTTGGGGCTTACGTTCTCAAGCTGCAAAACGGCACTTAATGTTCCGTTGACTCAACCCAAGCAACAGCTTTTCGGGCAAGAGCGGATGGAGTTTATCGGCTTCAAGAACTTGCCGCCGAAGAACAAGACGCTGGAGAATTTCGGTATGCAGTTGGAGCGCGCACACATCGCAGTTAACCGACAGGATTTCTACATGGGTGTCTATTCTTTCCAAGAATTAGAGGTCTATAAATCCTCCATGAGGTATGTGTCATTTGTGGACATCGAGAAAATCTCCTCCACTTACAACGACGGCATTAATGACAATCCCAGTTTGACCACATGGGGATGGTTTATGGCGGGTTTTACGGTCTTTACCTTACCGATGGTTTATGTGCCCATGATCGTTTGTGGTAACAAGGATTACTGCCAATTGTCAGTAAATCTCAAATGCAAACTGTATGTTTATGACACGGTGAAAAAAGAGATAGTCCTTACAACTCCGATCGACTATCAATGGGCAGAGACGTACAAAGGTCAGTACCTGCACAAAGACACCAACCGCGATGCCATCAACGACAGCAACCAGGCTCGCATCTACAACGAACTGCTGGACTATTACGCTCGCGCGTATAATTTTATTGAAACATTGAAATAACCACATTAACCTTTTAAAATATATATTGTTATGAAAAAGTCATTTTTACTGCTCGCTCTATTGAGCGCTTTCATGTTCACCAACGCAGAAGAGTACTGCGACATGGGATTCTGTTTCGAACTTGGTAAATTCAAACCATCACCTTTAAAAATCGAGAACATAGTAAGAGCCACCAAAGGCATGTTTACCGTCATGACAATTGAGGGAAATTGGCATCCAGAGTTGGTCTCTACGGAAGAAAAAGTTGAGTTTATTAAAAATAAATTGGACAAAGCGATGGCAGACCAGACTCGCAATACGATGGTATTCTACAAGATCGAATTCTCGGAAGAGGATGAGTATTTGGGTATGATCCCAGCACATTGCTTAACCGGTTTAGTAAAGATGGGTATGGGAGCAACGCAATATAAATTCTATCTGTTTGAGAAAGATAATATCCCATACTGTGTCGAGTTTTCCACTCCTGGCGGCAAGAAGGGTTTCGAGAAAGCATTCCGTACTATGATTGATTCATTCTATATGCCACAGTAAACCCACAATTCCTATTTATCTGCAAACCACTTTTTATTTGTGAGCCGGCGCAAGAAGCGTCGGCTTTTTTATCCCTAAAACTGCCTATTCCGGCATAAATCCATAAGTTCAAGTTGGAAGTGCAACGTTGAGTAGTTAGAAAAGTAGATAAAATAGCAATGTAAAATAAAAAACGTGGGCTGTGATTTGCACAGTCCACGGAAAATAAGTAATTTTGCATTGCCTATGTCAAAACAACTAAATTCGGAGCAAAGGTACGAAATTTATTTAAACGGTTCGGTGATTGGGAAATGGATCTGATCGTGGACAGTTACAAGCACTGTATCCTCACTTTGGTGGAACGCAGTACGAACATGCTGCTGATGGAGAAACTGCCTCATGGACGCAAATCGGTGCCTGTCGCCCAAACCGTTATAAGGCTGCTGATGCCCTACAGGCAGACGATTAGACTATTACTACGAATAACGGACCTGAGTTTGCCGCACATGAGATGATTACGAAGGGCTTGCATATGAAAGGGAAAGAAGATGTAACCGTTTATTTACGGACGCTTACTCCTCCTGGCAGAAAGGATGTATCGAGAACACCAACAAACTGATTCGGAAATACATCCCCAAAGAAGCCAATTTTGCACGGTTTAGTGACGAGAGAGTTAGGAAAATACAATACAAATTAAACAGGAGACCAAGAGAAAAATTGCATTTTTACATGGAAGATTTTGAAGCATAAATTTGCATAATTCAAATTTTTATTGTAATTTTGCAAGCAGAAATCTTAATACCATATGATTATGAAAAAACAAATGTACGAACCGGATCCTATTTCATTACCTGCAGAGTTTCCACAGTCATTTAGGGATTTATTCCAGAACGAAGAGTACAAGCGACGACAAACTTTTATCGGTTATGGTAATCCATCTGCCAAAATCTTGATATTGGGAAAAGAAATTACTTGGAAACTTGGTTCCGGAGAGCATCTTCACTATTGCCAAATGAATTTTGAGCAATGGAGAAAGAATTTAGAAGCTAAAGACTATATTGTTGTTGAGTCAGAGGTGCTTTATCCGTCTGATGGAGTGACCACTAAAGCGTGGGAGAATTTTAATCCTATCTATCCACATTATTTGAAATACAATAAGAAAGCAGGCGGAAAAAAAGATGAAAATGGAAATATAGTACTTGCCACTTCAAATTATGGAGTTTCGGTGACGTGGCTAAATTATCAAAAGCTTATACAACAAATAATTGGATATAATAATGGTAATAAATCGCCAATTGATTTTTTCAGGTATGCTTTCATCTCAGAGCTAAATGAACTCACACGACCAAATAATAATGACAATACAAAAGATGACGACAAAAATATTGAGAACTCAATAGGAGAAAGATTCCCTTTATTGAACGAACCATTCTTTAAATCGTTTCCTATTATCATTTTTGCAGGTCGCCCTTATCCTACTAAGCTTTTTGAACCTTTATATGGCTTCAAACCCTCCGACTTTACAAAGAAACATAGATACGATGTGTACACGAAGGGAGATCAAATTTTCATATGGACAGAACAATTCTCCAACCACATTTCAACACAAATGATTGAAGATATTGCAAATGAGGTTAAAATAAAACAACGCAACATATACTGACAGGCGTTAATAAACGCTGTAAAAACCTAAGGAATTGCCCTGCGGTTTTTCTTTTATACCTACCTGCGCCTGCCAGAACCATACATTTTCATGCAGTTTGGAGCTAAAAAATATGCAATTTCTTGCAGTATTGAAAAATTTTTAGTACCTTTGCAGCGAATATGCTATTAGAGGATTACCGTTTTAGCGAAGAGATGGAATACACGAATCACCGTCTGGTGGTACGCAGCAAGGACATCGAGATCGGCGGCGTGCTGGGCGCGGCGTTTGTATCTGCATTACTGGTGGACACGGACGAAGGCAACCGCCGCGGCATCGCCATCGACAGCGACATGGAGCAGCGGCAGTGGATAGCACGTTACGAACGCGAGGTGCGGCGCGAGGGCTGGGGAATGCTGCCGGTCGAACTGCACCTGCTGAGCGAAGCCTACATAGCCGTTGTGACCGAAGAAATGGGGTTGGAGGACATCTGTCCGAACAGCCTGCTTCTTGATCTGGCGATGCAGTTAACCGTCCGCTATATGCGGTATCTGAGTACCGAGGCTTTCGGCGAACATATCTGGGAGTGCTGTCCGTGGGAGACACCTTTTGCGGCTTGGCTGCTGAACGCAGCGCAAGTGGAGACCCGCCGCCAACGGTTTCTGCAAACAGACTGGACTGATCCCGCCTTAGTGACTGTGCTCGCAGATGAAATAGACAAAGACAAACAGGAGCAACCGACCTTGGTGTTCGAAGGCGAAGGAGCGGAAGATATCATGTACCGATACCTGAAGTGGGTCTGGACAACCTATCAGGCACAGCTGCGCGAGATACCGGGTTCGCAACCGCGGGCACCCAAGCACCGCAACTATATAGTGGAGCAAGAGACCGACTGGCGATACGTCATGGACGAAGTGAAGGCGCTGAGCGAAGACTCGCAGCGGCTCTTTTCACAATGGATGTGCGACTGGCAGCGGTTTGTCACCAAGCACCTCAAACCGCAGAAACTGGTACGCTTCTGGACCGAAGAAACGAGCGAAGAGCGGCAGCGCCAACTGACCCAATACCTGCGCCTCCAAGAGAAAGAGTGGGACTATTTCAAGTGCCTCTCCGCCGCCATCTATGCCATGCGGCAGATGGGGTATGTGCGCCGCGGAGTATCCATGACAGACATCACTCGATGGATGACCGAAGAGCTGACCAAGGACTATATCACAAAGAACAACCGCGACCAATTCCGCCGCGCTTGGAACGAACTGAGCCGGTATCACGAAGATGTGCGCCATTTCGTACAGGAACTACAGAATCTTTTAGAAGCCTGAAAGAGATTAACAACACTAAAACATATTAACCATGAGAAAGATTATTACCTTTGTACTTTGTACTTTGTACCTTTGTACCTTGTCTGCCGCTCCGCGGCGGGTACACACCATCGGCGACAGTACGATGTCCGATTACAAACCAGCCGCTACCCCAAAACGCGGATGGGGAATGTACTTGCAAGTCTTCTTTAATCAGGATTCGATCGAAGTCAATAACCGCGGAAAGTCCGGAGCATCCACCCGCACATTCTATGAAACGGAGAACCTGTGGCCGTCCGTCAAAAGACAGATGAAAGCTGGGGATTACCTCATCATCCAATTCGCGCATAATGACGAGAAATGCAAAGGAGAAGATGTGTACGTACAGAACGCCAAACTGCGCGCAGAGGGCAAAGATACGCTCACCGACATGCGCGGTACCGAGCCCAACACAACCTATAAACAATACCTGCGTAAGTTCATTAACGAAGCACGCGAAATGGGCGTCAAACCGATTCTGATGTCCCCAATCTGCCGTGCGTACTTCAAGGACGGCAAGATCAATGAGGAAGGAAGACATAATTTAACGAGTGAGCGAATGAACGAGTTAAAGAATGAAGGAGACAAAGATTATGTCCGTTGTATGCGTGAAGTGGCAGAAGAGATGCAAGTACCGTTTCTGGACATGACCGAGCGGACGAGAGAGATGTACGAGAGCGAAGGTCAGGAGATCTGCATGAAACGCTATTTCAACTGCGGCGACAAGACGCACACCGGCCAGGAAGGCGGCATGCTGAACGCTCATCTGGCATATTTGCTCATTAAGAACAGTCCGGAGTTAGCCGAACTGCATCATTTGGTAGCCTTACCCCCTATAGAGGTCAGCGTGGCTTACATCCGCGGTATCGAAGAGAAAGGGCGTAGAGAAGCCTTCAACGCACAAGGAATGCCCTATAAAACGACCATTAAGAACGCCAAGATGCACAACATGCAACTCTCCCGCCGCGACCGTTATATGCCGTTAGGAGGCGTTTGGCCCGCCGGAGAGATAGATGAGGTAGCAAACCGCTACATCGAATACACCATCACAGCAGAGAAAAAGAAAGGCCTGGTTATCGAGTCCATTTATCTGCCCGTCAAGGCGATCGGAGGACCGGGAATGAACATCCATATCAACTATGGTTTCGGCGATGAGTTCCGCAATGTAACCACCATCTATGAGAACACCGCACTCCCAAAGAACCAGGAGATTTCCGTTTCGCTGAACTACCCCATCCTCGTTCCCGCCGGACAGACAATACATATCCGTATTCTCCCATGGTACGACTCGAACGGCAAAGGACAAAGCGGGAAATTCCTCCAATTAGGAGCAATGAAAATAACCGGAAAGAAACTGCTATAAGACGTCCGTAATGGTCACGTAAATGACCCGTAAATGACCGGTAAATGAATTGTTGAGAGTTTTGAGTTTAGTGTTTAAAGAAAATGGGGGTGTGCCATATTTTTGACACACCCCCATTTTTATATTGTGCATTAATGCACAAAATTAATAGCTTGTGCGCTGCGTAGCAGCGTAACTAATCTTCAATGCATAAGCGCGACGGAGCTCCTGTTTGATGTCAGCAATAACACCCATCTTGGTCTCCTTGTCGGCCTTGATGGAGACAGTCATCAAACCCTGGTCGGACTCTTTCATGGAGGAACGCTCGTTGATGATATACTCGCCAATCTCCTTCACCTCTGCAAACTGGTCGTTGAGCTGGATACGCGTCTCAGCACCGTACTGCTTGCGGAACTCAGCGGTCGGCGTACCGACGTAGATATAGCGCACAAGGGATTTGTTCTCCAGCTTGGTGAGCTCCGTTGCCTGCGGGTTCTTGAACTGCACCTTGTAGCTGACCTCTTTCATAGACGTAACGGACATGAAGAAGAAGAGCAGCATGAAGATAATATCAGGGAGAGACGACGTATTCAACGCCGGCATCTCGCGTTTTTCATTTCTACGTATCTTTGCCATAATCAGTTACCATAGTTTTTAGGCTCAGCCTCTGAAATCTTCTGAGGATAGATCTTCTGGATCCGTTTCTGCTGGTCCTCTTCAAGTTCAGCGTAAGCTTTGTGGAAATACTTCTGCGCGCATTCTTCACGCAATTCATTATAAGCCGCTACGAGTTCGTTCTGAACGTCGAGATACGCCTGATACTGGGTATCGACATCGTTTTGGACGGAGATAACGTGGTCCTTGGTGTAACGGATGACACCGAAGGGAGCGCCGAAATCTTCCTCTACGAGTTTAGGCAGAAAAGCGTTGTCGTTCTCGTTCTTGATGAACTCTTTGGCCTTTTCGCGGAGTTGCTTCACATCCATCAACTGGCCTTGTACCATCAATTGGTTAGCCGAGTTAATCTTGACTACCAAGAGGTTGCGCTTGTTGATATCCTTATCCTCCACTTTCTGGTCGGGCGGAATAGGCGCAGGCAGACGGCGAGCCAGTCCCTGGTTGACATCCATAGAGGTGGTCACCAGGAAGAAAATCAGCAACAGGAACGAAATATCCGCCATGGAGCTGGCGTTGATCTGTGGGACTTTCTTTGCCATGATAAATGTGAATTATTTCAGTCTTTTAGTGTGGACATAACCCCAGATCATCGTACCGATGGTAGCGATAACGAGGATGTAGCAGGCGTAGATAACGGCGTCGGACATCTGAGCCCAGAAGCCTTCGTTATCGGTACCCTCATAGCCGATGATGTTGATTTTCTCCGGGCTGCCGAGGAACCAGCATGCGCAAGCAAGCACAACAAATCCGCATACGACACCGAGCGTCATATAGGCTTTGCGGCGGTTATATTTCCAGTTATTGATGAAATCTACGATAACCACGCAGAGCGTGATCAGAACTACGAGCCCCAGAAGGATGTAGTTCCATACGAGGAAAGCATCGGTGAAACGAGGAATATCCAGGAAGTCACCGGCCACCTCTAAACTACCGTTCGAGCCACCGAGGAAGAACATCGCGATGAACACGATGCCCAGCGCCAGAAGGCTCCAAAGGGTAATTTTCGGTAATAATTTATAGTCTTTCATATTTGCTCAGAATTTATAAGTCAATAGTTCACGCGTGTGCGCGTACCTTATTATTATTTTTTCTGGGCAGCGTCGTACTCTACTACGATATCGAGCAGGCTAATCGAGCTGTCCTCCATTTCATTCACCAGACCCTCCACGAGGCTGAGAATATAGTTGTAGAACAACTGAAGAACAACGGCAATAATCAAACCGAGGAGGGTAGTCAACAGAGCGACCTTGATACCACCGGCAACAACGGTAGCGGAGATATCACCTACCTGCTGGATCTTATCGAAGGCCTCGATCATACCGATGATGGTACCCAAGAATCCGAGAGACGGAGCGATAGCGATGAAGAGGGTGATCCAGGAGAGGTTCTTCTCCAAGAGACCAAGTTGTACGCCGCCATAGGAAGCAACGGTCTTCTCTACTACGTCAATACCCTCGTCATAACGGCTCAGACCCTGATAGAAGATCGAGGCAACCGGGCCACGTGTATTGCGGCAAACCTCCAGTGCTTTCTCAATGCCACCTTCTTTCAAAGCAGCCTCTACGTTAGCGAGCAGGGCTTTGGTGTTGGTTTTGCTGAGCGAGAGATAGATGATACGCTCGATGCAGAGAGCCAAACCGAAAACGAGGGTCACGAGGGTCAGCGCCATGAAGCCGGCACCACCTTCGATAAACTTGGTTTTGAGAGTCTTGTGAAGCGCTACAACGCCACCTGCCTCCTCAGCCGGAGCCTCTGCTACTTCCTCAGCTGCAGGAGCAGCCTCGTCTACTTGTTCAACAGCAGCCTCTTCAACAGCAGCTGCTTCTTCTTGTGCCATTACTACTGCGCTGCCAAATGTCAGCATCGCCAGCACTGTAAGGGTTGCAAATACTTTTTTCATGAGATAAAAATTTGTTAATTGATTTATTGTGTTTATTGTATTTCGGTTAATATTTGTCTCCACGGGGATTTCTTATAACGCTCTGCTCGAACGATTACTTCTTCGTAATCCCCACAAGCTGCCGCTGGCACCTTGTTCAAAGCTTTTGCATCTATCCGTGTCTGTAAGCAAACTTACTTACCCGGCTCGATGCAAAATCTTTGCGGAGAGACGGGGATTCGAACCCCGGAAACCCTTTTGGAGTTTACACGCTTTCCAGGCGTGCCTCTTCAACCACTCGAGCATCTCTCCTTTGCGCAAAAGCGCTTCAAATCAAAATCGGCTACAAAATTACTACAAATTATTGAAATACGCAAGTTTTTTTGCAATTATTTTTTATTTTATCACATTTTAATCGATATATTTGCATATATTAAAAAAAAATCGTACCTTTGCACCTCGAATAAAACGTATTTCGTACAATTGTAAATCGTACACCTCTTTATGTTTATTATCGGCATTGCGGGCGGTACCGGCTCGGGCAAAACAACGGTAGTCAAGAAACTCATAGAGCGCCTTCCGAAAGGCGAAGTAGTAGTAATCCCTCAAGATTCGTATTACAAAGACAGCAGCAATGTGCCTGTTGAGGAGCGCCAGAACATCAACTTTGACCATCCTGACGCATTTGATTGGGCATTATTAACCAAGCACATCGCTACCCTTAAAGAGGGCAAGTCCATCGAGCAGCCGATCTACTCCTATATTACCTGCACACGCTCGGAGGAAACTATTCATATCGAGCCTCGGGAGGTGATTGTAGTAGAAGGGATTATGGCGTTGCGTGAACCAAACATGCGCAAGCAGATGGATCTGAAGATATTCGTGGATGCCGATGCAGACGACCGTCTCATTCGCGTTATGAAACGCGACGTGTTGGAACGCGGACGTACCGCAGAGCAGGTAATCGAGCGATACCAACGGGTGCTCAAACCGATGCACGAACAGTTTATTGAGCCTTGTAAGCGTTTCGCAGACGTGATCGTGCCGCAAGGCGGACATAACAATGCAGCGATCAACATGCTCGCGAAGTTCGTCAAGCAGCAGCTGGCGGATAAATAATCGATCATGAATGGTCGATGGAACATGTTTTTTCAGCTTTTTTGGACATACTTGAAAATCGGAACCTTCACCCTTGGTGGAGGTTATGCGATGTTACCCCTTATCCAGCGCGAAGTAGTGGATCGCAAGGGATGGATAGATGAGGACGAATACTTGAATATGATCGCCCTTGCTCAGGCAGCGCCCGGATTGATTGCAGTCAACTCTGCTATTTTTATAGGATGGCGCGTGGGCGGTTGGCGTGGTGTTTGCGGTGCCGTATTAGGGGCTGTACTTCCCTCTTTCCTCATTATTCTGATTATCGCGATGATTTTTCAAGACTGGAAAGAGATTCCTGCCGTGGAAGCCGCTTTCAAAGGTATCCGGCCTGCGGTCGTTGCCCTCATTGCCGCCCCGCTCTTCAAACTGGCGAAGTCCGCGATGAAGGAAAAAGGAAAACAAACAAAAGAGAAAGGGCAGAATGCCATTTTTCTATTGATTTCTTTAGCCGCAGCTCTGCTGATCTGGCTCGGACACATTAATCCCGTTTGGGTTATACTGGCGACAATCATCATCACATTATGCTCTATTTGGCTCTCTTCATATCGTTCTTCAAAATAGGTTTGTTCGGTTTTGGCGGCGGATTGGCTATACTTTCTCTAATACAGATGGAAGTAGAGAAACACGGCTGGATGAACGAGCAGGAGTTTGTGGATATAGTTGCGGTGAGCCAAGTAACGCCGGGACCAATCGGCATCAACTGCGCTACGTATGTGGGATATACGGTTGGTGGTTTTTGGGGCAGCGTACTCAGTACATTTGCTATCGTGCTACCGAGTTTGATTATCATGCTGACTATCTGTAAGGTCTATTTCCGGCTACAGACAAAATATCAAGGAAACCCATATTTTGAGCAGACTCTCAAGATGTTACGTTTCACAGTAATCGGACTCATTGCTTCTGCCGCACTGATGCTTATCAAACCGACTACATTCATAGACCCGATCAGTTGGATCATTTTTACCTCTGTATGTATCTTCACCATTCTGCCGCAACTTTATAAAAACAAAGTGACTGAATTTTTCAGCCACCCTATTCTACTCATTCTTCTTGCCGGTTTGGCGGGTTTATTAGTCTATTCTCTCTAATTTAGCATGAGTTAGCAACAACGTCTTTGTCCCCTGCTTGTCAAAAGCAATTTCTATCTTATCATTCTCCGTCAACTCATCCCTATAGACGCGTACCACAGTTCCCTGACCAAACACGCGATGCATCACGCGGTCGTCTGTCTTCCAATCAGATGGTATATCCGTTGTAGCACCAGCGACAGGGGTCTTCGGAGTACTGGGATTGATTGGAAACCTCGGAATACTTGGGATACCAGGCATTGCCGAAACACTCGGAGCAGCCTGCCTTGCCTCGAAATAGGTTCGGTCTATATCTTTTAAGAATCTGCTCGGAGAGTTAAACATCATCTGCCCGTTCCTAAAACGCTGACGCGCATAAGTAAGATAACACCTCTCCATAGCGCGTGTGATAGCAACATACAGCAGCCGGCGTTCCTCCTCTATCTCGTTGGGTTTAATACAGAACTGCGAGGGAAAAAGGTTCTCCTCCATGCCTGCAATGAAGACGATTGGGAACTCCAGTCCTTTAGCAGCATGGACGGTCATGAGGGTCACACGCTCCGTCGTATCCTCCAGATTATCATCCTGATCGGTCTGCAGGCTCACTTCGCTCAAGAAATCCGTAATCGGCGTATAATCAATCCCCTCTTCCTGGCGCTGCGCAACAAACTCACGGATAGCATTGAGTAACTCCTGAACGTTCTGGGCACGGTCTATACCTTCAGGCGACAAGTCCACCGCTAATGCCGTCAAGACTCCGGTAATTCGAAGAGTCTGCTCCGCGAACGTGTAAGCATCCGTCTCCTCGCTTAATTGACGCAAACTATCTATCACTGCTGCAAAATTGCGAAGTCTATTTTGGGTAGCCGTAGCTACATCCAATCCCGTATTCTCGGGATTACGCATCACTTCCAAATAAGCGCAACCATTGTCAATAGCGTTGGTCGCCACCTTTTTCATGGTCGCCTCGCCAATACCTCGTCCTGGAAAACCTACTATACGCAGCAGCGCCTCGTTATCACGCGGATTAACCGCCAAACGGAAATAGCATAAACAGTCCTTTATTTCCTTACGCTGATAGAAAGAAGTACCGCCATAAATACGATAAGGAATATTGAGCTTGCGCAACTCGTTCTCAAACGCACGACTTTGCGCATTCGTCCGATAGAGAACAGCTATATCGTCATAACCGTGCTGTCCCCGCGCCTTGCTGATGATAGTAGCAACACCGAGTGCTTCGGCGCGATCGTCCATATAAGCTTGCAAACGTAAAGGTTGACCTTGCTCCTTCTCAGAGAAAACAGTCTTTTCTATCTGATGTATATTCTTATGAATGAGCGAGTTAGCAGCATTCACTATATTTTGTGTAGAACGATAATTCTGCTCCAGTTTGAATAATCTGGCATTTGGATACTGGCGTTGGAAATTCAAAATATTCCGTATATCCGCGCCTCGGAAGGAATAGATACTCTGGGCATCATCACCCACAACGCAGATGTTTTGTTGCGGTTCTGCCAGTCTGCTCACTAAGAGATATTGGACGTAGTTCGTATCCTGATACTCATCCACCAATATGTACCGAAACATGAGTTGCAGTTGCTCCCGTACATCTTCATGCTGGTCCATCAGCCGGAGCGTATTTAGCAGCAAGTCATCGAAATCCATAGCATTAGCAGCTCGAAGACGGGCTTGGTAAAGCTCATACACCGCTGTTATCTCATACATCCTCGCTTCCCTGTCAGCCTGCAACAACTCACGATTCATCCCGTACTGCGCCGGACTGATTAGATTATTCTTCGCCATGGAAATACGTCCTAAGACGGCAGTAGGTTTGTATATTTTCTCATCCAGTCCGCGCTCCTTGCAAATCGCTTTTAGGAGCGCTTTGCTATCCGTTGTATCGTAGATAGAAAAATCCCGGGTGTACCCCAAGCGTTCTGCATCCCTACGCAGCAGTTTTGCGCAGATACTATGGAAGGTACCCATCCATAAGTTCCGCGCATCCGTACCCACCAACTTCTGGATGCGCTCCTTCATCTCTCGCGCAGCCTTATTGGTAAAGGTAAGCGCTAAGATATTTCCCGCCGGTACTCCTTGTTGTAATAAATACGCAATCCTATACGTCAGCACTCGAGTCTTACCAGACCCAGCGCCTGCAACGATAAGGGACGGACCCTCGGTGTACATAACCGCTTCACGCTGCATTTTATTTAGTGCGTCCAAAAAATGCATACTAATACCGACGAATAACTACCAGATGATGCGAATATTCACCTTGCTCAGCAGAGAAAATGCCGGTTTCATCGAGCTTTTCCACTTTCACTCGACCCGAACAATGAATCACTCGTTCGGGATCAATAACGATGCCGACATGACTGATTTTACCATCCTCATGGTCAAAGAAAACGAGATCTCCGGCTTTTGCCTCTTTGAGCGAATCAACCATTTCGCCCTGCTGAACCTGCTCAGACGCATTGCGCAAGAGGTTCTTGCCAAAAAGTCCCATGATTGTCTGTGTAAAACCGGAACAGTCCATCCCCATTGCATTCTTTCCTCCCCATAGGTAAGGGACATTCAAAAAGAAGCGAACAACTTGCAGCAGATTCTCCTGATTCATCTCCAAGGGTTGCACACACACCATACTCGGGTCAATGCGAAATCCTACTCCAAGCACCTCAAAGCGTCCTTCTTTATATTGAGCTAATTGCGTACCAGCCGTCAAAGGGATAGTTTGTCCATTATTCTCACTCACGGCATACGTCATTGGGAAAATAACCTTTGCCGAAGATGTGAGCGCCTCTGAATAGGTTTTATACTCATCATCCGACATGGGGGTTGTCATCTTCGCATCGACCCATCCTTCTTGTCCGTCCGACATCAATTTAATCCGATTCCATCGGGATTTTTGTTCTAAGATGGTGCATAATTCTCCGAAGAGCATCTGCGTACTCTGCTCGGCGCATTCAGAAGGTTCGGTCCGTACCGGAACGACACTATGTAAAGAAAGGGCTACCATACTTCCTGCGGATGGTCAGATTCTTTTTTCGGATAATCAATCGAATAATGGAGACCGCGACTCTCTTTACGTTCAATAGCCTGACGGGTAATGAGATAGCCGACGTTGATCATATTACGCAATTCGCATATTTCCTTGGTAGCCTTAACACGTTTGAAGAGGTCTTCCGTCTCTTCATAGAGCAAATCAAGACGTTCCCATGCACGGCGCAGACGTAAATTGGAGCGTACAATTCCCACATAAGTGGACATAATCTGCCCCACTTCCTTCACATCCTGCGCAATAAGAACTCGCTCCTCATTCGTCAATGTTCCTTCGTCATTCCATTCAGGAATTTGTTCGTTGAAATCGTAGTTTTCTATCACTGACAAGCTATGTTTAGCTGCTGCATCTGCGTAGACAACAGCCTCAATGAGAGAATTGGATGCCAACCGGTTTCCCCCATGCAGACCCGTACACGAGCACTCACCAACTGCATAGAGACGATGAATAGTACTCTGCCCGTCCAAATCCACCTTGATACCACCACACATATAATGGGCGCAAGGCGCAACAGGAATATAATCCTTAGTGATATCAATGCCTATACTGAGACACTTAGCATAAATATTCGGAAAATGATGCTTGGTTTCTTCAGAATCCTTATGCGTCACATCAAGGCACACATGATCGATAGCATGAATTTTCATCTCGTTATCAATCGCACGTGCTACAATGTCTCGCGGAGCGAGAGAAAGACGCGGATCATATTTCTGCATAAACTCCTCGCCGTTGGGCAGACGCAAGATGCCTCCGTATCCACGCATAGCTTCGGTAATGAGGTATGCCGGATGCGTCTCTTTGGGATTAAACAGACTCGTCGGATGGAATTGAACAAACTCCATATCTTTTACTACACCTTTAGCACGATAGACCATCGCTATACCATCACCAGTAGCTATCTCGGGGTTCGTCGTAGTTGCATAAACTGCACCTGTACCACCCGTTGCCATCAGCGTGATTCGACTGAGATATGTATCTATCTTCTGTGTATCGGGATTAAGGATGTATGCTCCGTAACACTCTATATCTGGCGTGCGACGCGTCACGCGTACGCCCAAATGGTGCTGGGTAATAATCTCTACTGCGAAATGGTTTTCCAATACTTCAATATACGGGTTTCGCCGCACAGCTTCCATGAGTCCGCGCTGAATCTCAGCACCCGTATCATCCGCATGGTGTAGAATACGAAATTCCGAGTGTCCTCCTTCACGATGGAGATCAAACGAACCATCATCTTTTTTATCGAAATTGACACCCCAATTAACCAACTCCTCTATCCCCCTGGGGGCATTACGTACGACCTGTTCAACAGCAGCCGGATCACTCAACCAATCCCCCGCGACCATCGTGTCGTGGATATGCTTATTGAAATCATCGACCAACAGATTCGTGACAGAGGCAATGCCACCTTGAGCTTTAGTGGTATTTGCTTCCTCCAATGTTGTCTTACAACACAATGCGATGCGATATTTACCGGATTGCGCTACTTTGAGCGCAAAACTCATGCCGGCTACACCACCACCAATAATCAAAAAATCAAATTTATTAACCATATTTATTCTATCGTGCCTTACATAAGGCAAAGACACTAAATTTCGCTCCTCTAAAACGCTTCATTGCTTTCAAGCAACTCCGCATTGTTTCACCGGTAGTAACCAAATCATCGACCACCAGTATATGCTTATGATAAAACTGCTCAGGATGATTCACCGCAAAGGCGTTATTTACATTCTGTTTGCGTTCATCTCCGCGTTGCAGTGCCTGCTTAGGCGTATTTCGTTCTCTGGTAACATGAGTTGTATCTATCGGTATTCCTGTTACCTCGCTGATTCCTCGGGAAATATATTCAGATTGGTTATACCCCCTTTCGCGCAGTCGTATTGGATGCAGCGGAATAGGCACAATTATATCGATTCCATCGAAGAAATCCGCATACTGCATCTCCAGAGCTGCCATTCGCCCGAATTGATAACCTATCATCGGTTGATCGGCATACTTCATTTTATGGATAGCTTGTTGGACAGGATGATCTTTCTCATAAAAAAGAAATGCCGCTCCTCGCACCAGATGCATAGCTTTCTGTGCCGCTACGGAATCATATACATCTCCGATCAATGCCTGCTCCATACTATTCCCACGAAGCTCCGCCTGCTCCGTTCGAGGCAAAGAGCGGAAACATACTTCGCATAGTCCGTCACTATAGCCCCCGCACATTGGGCATGTACGGGGGTATAGGATCGAATATAAATTAGAGAGTAACACCGTTTTTGAAGATAGCTATCTCGTGATAACCATTCTTCTCGTTGTTGGTCTTGGCTCCATTAGCAACCTCAATGACGTAGTCCGCAAAACGTTTTGCCACTTCGTCCATCGGTTCGCCTTCAGCAATAACACCGGCATTGAAATCTATCCAGTTGGGTTTGTTCTTATACAAATTCGAATTGGTAGAAATCTTCATCGTCGGTACATAAGTTCCGAAAGGCGTACCACGGCCGGTAGTAAAGAGCACCATATGGCATCCGCAAGAAGCGAGAGCTGTGGAAGCGACGAGGTCGTTACCCGGTGCGGAAAGGAGGTTCAATCCTTTCACCTGCAGCCGCTCGCCATAAGCCATCACACCGCGCACAAGGGATTTACCACATTTCTGGGTACATCCGAGGGCTTTATCCTCAAGCGTCGAGATTCCTCCGGCTTTGTTACCCGGACTCGGGTTCTCGCCCACCGGTTCACCGTGGGACAGGAAGTAATCCTTGAAATCATTGATAAGACTGACAGTCTGATCAAAGAGTCCTTTGTTCGCACAACGATCCATAAGAATCGTCTCTGCGCCGAACATTTCCGGCACTTCGGTCAGCACAGTCGTACCGCCTTGTGCAACAAGCCAATCACTCAAACATCCTAGCAGAGGGTTAGCAGTGATACCACTGAAACCATCCGAACCACCACATTTGAGACCAACGCGCAGTTCACTCAGAGGTACCGCTACGCGTTCGTCTTTCTGGGTCTTGGCATACAAATCGCGCAGGATTGGCATGCAATACTCTACTTCATCGCCTTGGATCTTTTGAGTAACAACAAACTTAACGCGGTCTTCATCAATCTCGCCACAGAACTCCTTGAACACGTCCGGCTGATTATTCTCGCATCCAAGGGACACAACGAGTATAGCACCTGCATTCGGATGATGAATCATGTCACGCAGGATCTTCTTCGTGTTCTCGTGGTCGTCGCCCAGCTGCGAACAGCCGTAGTTATGCGGGAAAGCGAAGATATTGTCCGCTCCTGTCTCCTGACGCAGACGCTCGGCACATTTCTGGATGATACCGTTCACGCAACCCACGGTCGGAATGATCCACACTTCGTTGCGGATTCCCACCTGGCCGTCTTTGCGGCGGTAGCCCATAAAAGTCCCGGATTCATCGGGAATATTCAGCACTACCTCTTTCGGATGATACTCATAAGAAAGCAGTCCGGCGAGGTTCGTTTTGATGTTGTTCTCGTTCATCCAAGAACCGGCTTTCTTCGCCTCTTTGGCATGCCCGATCGGGAAACCATACTTGATCACGTTCTCGCCCTCAGCGAGGTCTGTTATGGCAATCTTGTGTCCGGCAGGCACGTCCTCAAGGACTGTGATCTGCTTGCCGTCCACTTCAATAACCGCTCCGGCGGTTTGCGGTTGTATTGCTACCACCACATTATCCGCCGGATTGATTTTTAGAATATTTGTCATAAATTCCTTTGTACTTGGTACTTAGTCACTTGGTTACTTAGAACAAACTTTTGATCTTTGCAATCACATCATCCACCTTATCAGCAGCGAGCATGAGCTGGACGGTCTTGAGCATGCCGACAGACTCGATGGAGTTGAGGTACAGCTCTACCATGTCGGTCAGACCCGGGATCTTGTTGAGGTCCTCTTTGGACTCTTTCCAGATGATGTCGGTTGCGCCAAGCACACCTTCCGCCACCTTGCGGGTGTCGCCGGTAGCCCAGAGTTCTTTCAAGAGGTCCATGATCTCCTGTGCATCGTTCGGCTGGATAGGTGCGCCGTCATCACGCACACCGCCTTTGTAGTATTCGATGATAGCAGCCAAACCGAGAACCAAGCCTTTCGGCAGTTCGCCCTTGCGCTCCAAGTACACCTTCAGACCCGGCAGGTCACGTGTCTCGAATTTCGGGAACGAGTTCAGCATGATGGAGGTTACCTGGTGATCCACATACGGATTGTTGAAACGCTCCAGCACGGACTCGCCGTAAGCCTTCAGTTCCTCCTTCGGCAGGTTGAGGGTCTCCAGAAGTTCGTCGAACATCACCATGTGGATGTACTTGCCGAGTACGTCGTGGTTGCAAGCGTCGCGGACGATGTTCACGCCGGAGAGGTAAGAAACAGGCGAAAGGACGGTGTGCGGGCCGTTGAGCAGCGTCACTTTGCGCTCGTGATACGGTTTCTCGCTCTCAGCGATGAGCACGTTCAAACCGGCTTTGTTAGCCGGGAACTCAGCCTCTAACTCCTCAATACTCATGTTCTCCGGTTTCTCGATTACCCAGAGGTGGAAGATCTCAGCCTGCACAACGAGGTTGTCGTTGTAGCCCACTTTCTCCTGTATCTCGGCGATGTCTTTGCGCGGGAAGCCCGGCACGATACGGTCCACGAGGGTAGCGCAGACGTAGTTGTATTTCTCAAACCAATCTTTGAAGCCCTCATAGTCTGATCCGAAATCGTCTTTCCACAACTCGATGTACTTGCGGATGCAGTCTTTGAGGTGGTGTCCGTTCAGGAAAATCAGCTCGCAGGGCATGAAGATAAGACCCTTGGTAGGATCACCGTTGAAAGTTTTGTAGCGACGGAAGAGCAACTGAACGAGTTTGCCCGGATAAGAAGAAGCCGGTGCATCGGTAAACTTACAGGAATCATCAAAGGTAATACCCGCCTCAGTCGTGTTGGAGATAACGAAACGGATCTCCGGCTGCTCAGCGAGCGCCATGAATGCCCAGTTCTGAGTGTACGGGTTCAGCGCGCGGCTAATCACGTCGATACGCTCCAGACTGTTCACAGCCTTGCCGTCCAAACGACCCTGGAGGTTCACGTGATAGAGACAGTCCTGACCGTTAAGCCATTCTACCATACCTTTGTCGATCGGCTGAACAACTGCTACGGAACCATTGAAGTTCGTCTTCGCGTTCATGTTCCAAACAATCCAGTCCACAAATGCGCGGAGGAAGTTACCCTCGCCAAACTGAATAATTTTCTCGGGAGCGACACTCTTCGGTGCGGTCCACTTGTTAAGTGCTTTTTTTGCCATAGAATTTTGATTTTATTAAATGAAATGATTAATTGTCCACACTTTGCGCTGCAAAGTTACTAAAAAAAAATAACATACGCAAGCGTATGCTATTCTTTAATCGGAATTTCTGCAATTATGTCAATTTTTCCACATCAATCTTGTTCTTTCTTCTCAAGATCATACCTGAAGCCAAGATATATTTTCCACCCCATAGTAGGTCCGCAAACCATCGAAGCATCAAAGTCCGCTCCATAAGGATTGAAGCTATCCACAATAGGATTCTCTTGTTTGAAATTCGTCATATTCTCTGCGCCCACATATAAACTACAAGTTCTCCAATACTTAGTAACTTGCGCCATAAGCTGGGGATACCAAGTGAACGGACGATCAAAACCATCGGGCATACGGCTTACTCCGTTAAACTGCGCCGTAACGTCAAACTGCCATTTTTTCAATGGAGTCTGGTAACTTGTAGTGATTACTCCTTTATATCTATTCGTAAGTGCTTTGGAACGTAAACGTGCTATTCCATCGGCACAAATCGTAGTCTGCTCCACATCGGTATAGCGAAAAGCAGCCGTCCACGTCCAACCGCGCAGCACCTCAATCGAGGCTTCAATCTGCGCACTATGTGCAAAAGACTTTGCGCCCGAAAGGTCAGTCTGATTATAGATATGCACAGCATGCTTGTCCTGATCCATATCAACGATTAGCGAATTGAGGAAATGGGTGTAATAATACTCCATAGATAACTGCAACTCCTTACTCCCCATCGGGATATAGAATGTAGTAGAAATACCCGTATTTACTGCACGTTCCTGCCGGATATTATCAATCAAGGTAAGTTTCCTACTGGATGGCAAGATAAACGCATTGTCGGCTATCGCATTCGGGCTACGATATCCCATCCCCACACTTCCTCGGAGTGTCCACCACTCAAAAGGTGTATAACGGATATTCATACGCGGTGTAACAAAGAACCCATATCGCGTGGAATAATCCGCCCGCACTCCTGCCACAAGAGAAAGAAACTCGTCATATTTGAGATTATACTCTGCAAAAAAACCGGGCACCACCTCATTTCTATCCAATAGGAAGTTATCCTCCAATTGTTGGTTAAAGGGCAAATGAAGATATTCACCAAATCGGTCGTAGTTCACAGAAAGACCTGTGCTCAGACGATGGTCATTATCAACGTCTCCACTGCCCTCAAAATTGAGTTGGCAGATCGCATTCACATAGAGGTTGAGTTGGTTGGCTTTCCATTTGCGCAATCCATATAAATTATCCATGTTATGATAACTGACAGCTGTTATGATTGCCACAGAAGAACCACTTTCATCATCGAACACATACCCATTCTTAATATATCCGTCGACACGCCACGTATTCAGGTTGATACGATAAGGATTAGCAATCGTGTCTGTCATCTGCCCTCCCCGACGACGATCATACAACCCGCGCACAAAAGCTTGAAACGTATAATGTCCCTGCTTATAAAACCAGCGATTGGCAAGGTTTGCATTTTGCATCTTAGGCATGTCTGCAAATGAATCATGATTACCATCCATAGTCATAAAACTACCGCCATAGTGCGCCAAAATGCCAGTATAGAGATGCTCTTTAAGTTGCCATCCTCCCATGATATTCGCTTCGGTCATGGATTCGCTATTCACCATCAGGTTGAGGCTGAGCGGATTCTGGATGTTGGGTTTAAGCAACTCCACATTGATTTGACCGGACGTGGCCTCATAGCCGTTAATCACAGAGGAAGTACCTTTGCTAACTTGAATACTACTCATCCACGGACCCGGTATATACTCCAGTCCGAAATTCTGCGCCAATCCACGCACACCGGGTGTATTCTCTTGTAATAATTGCACATATGTGCCATTCAAACCGAGCAAACGAATCTGTTTGGCTCCCGTCGCAGCATCGGAATACGCTACATCAACCGAAGCATTCGTCTCAAATGCTTCGCTGAGGTTGCAGCACGCTGCGCGGCAAAGTTCTTCGGAGTTAATTTTCTCTGTATCAAAGGCTTCCGTACGACTTTTCACCTTCCCCTTCTTGCGTTGAACTACTGTGACTTCTTCAAGTTTAAAATCACTTGCTTCCTGCGCAAATAGAGGTAGGCAGGAGAAAAATAATATTGCAAATAATAACCTTTTCACTTCTTTACTTCCTCATCCGCCTGCATTACTTTAGCCGGTTTGTCTATACGATCAAAGGCCGTAAGCAAGGTCTCCACATCCGTTTTACGATTATCAAAAGTGACCGTAACGGTTTTCGTTTTCAAATCGCAAACGATATCCTTCACTCCTTTTTCCCATGCGATATTCTTCATGATCTTATCGCAGCAACCTTGGCAATGCAGGTCGCAAGCCAGAACCACTTTTTCCTTATACGACTTTTTATTAGGTGTTCCGTTCGTACGCTCTGCGTGTAGTCCATAGAGCGGGAAAAGGGTAATTACCAACACTAAAAGAATCTTATTCATACTCATTTTTTAAAATCGGGTGCAAAATTACTGCTTTTTAGGAAATTGTGCAATACCTAATAATGGGGATTTTTCGGTTCTAATCTCCAATAAATGGTATTTTCTTGCAGAAATCAGCCCACATTGAACTGACTTCCTCCTATAAATTCACGCAAAATAGAGGTTTTTGGAATATAGGAAGCCTCCAGTCCTTCAAAAAAGCTAAGGTAGAAGAGCAATCGTTCGGCTATCTTATATTCTTCCGAGGAGGCAGGTACGGTTTGCAAAGCCGTCTCCACAGTATATCTAATCGCAGGCATTTCATACATCATAGATGTATCGAACCGTGCATTTGCTTCCTTTCGAAAGGGTTCAATCCATTTCTTTTCTCCCTCTCGAACCGACGGCCATGCCGCAATTGTCATTTGCGCACTCTTACCACGCGTACGAAAATCTCTACTGATACGTCTAAGTAAACGATGAACATATGTTGGAATCCATTTCTCACCATCCAGCGAAACCGGACTCATAGGCGCCGCATATATCTTAAACTTACAGGACGCATCTATGTGTTCAGTCAATATAGGATTCAAGGCATGAATTCCCTCAATAACCATAATTGTATCGGGCTCCAATTGCAAAGTATCCCCTAAATATTCTCTTCTCTCCTCTGCAAAATTAAATGTTGGCAGAGCTATTTCACGACCAGCAATAAGCGCCTTCAAATCCTCCTCTAACTGCCTGATATCCAATGCATAGATCGATTCATAATCTTTCGTTCCATCTTCTTTTCGCGGCGTAAGAGTACCATCCACATACCAATTATCCAATGACAATGCGACAGGCTGTTTTCCTTGCGCAAGCAACTCCAGACAAAGACGGTGACTCGAAGTGGTTTTACCGCTTGAAGACGGTCCAGCCAGAAGAACCACTCGCACCTCAGGACGCTTACAAATCTGACGTACAATACGGGCCAATTGCGCTGCATGGTACTGCTCTCCCCAAGCTACCAATTCGGCAGCGCGATGCGATTCAATCATCTCGTTGATATACGCTACCCGGCGTTTAGATTTTTCTATCATATCGGATCTATATCTATAATTAGCTTCACATTTTTATTCGATGAAATCGACAAAATACGGTCAATTGCCTCCTTCAATCTTCTTTTTGCCTCCTCTATATTTGCCGAACTCTCAATGCGCAATGTCAATTCACGGAGTGTATATGCCTGAATGCGTTCTACAGATGGAATGATCACTCCAGAAACACGATCTCCAAAAATACGTAGCAGATAGGCCTGCAGTTGGGTAGTTACCATATGCACCCGAAGTGCATTATGATCCTTCATTTGCAAACGAATTACCCGATAAAATGGAGGATAATTAAACATTTTACGTTCCTCTATTTGGTGATTATACAATGCCTCATAGGCATGTTTTTGCACCATCCCAAGTACCATATTATGGGTATCGAAAGTCTGAATCCACACCTCGCCTTTCTTTCCCTTTCGACCGGCTCTACCCGCGACTTGCTCCAACATCTGATATGCTCGTTCGTACGCTCTAAAGTCCGGTTGGTTAAAAAGCGGATCGGCATTCAACACAGCCACCAAACGTACATCATCGAAATGCAGCCCTTTAGTAATCATCTGCGTTCCAACGAGGATATCGCATTCATGACGAGCGAAGGCATTAATGATTTCTTCATACGAATTCTTGTTTCTCGTGGTATCGAGATCCATGCGCAGCACGCGCGCTTCAGGAAATAATTTTTGTATCTCATCTTCAATGCGCTCAGTACCTATTCCAAACGCCTTGAGTTCTCCTCCACATTGCGGACAGACAGCCGGAACGGGAGCATGATACCCACAATAATGACACCGCAGCTCATTGTCACGTTTATGCAAGGTCATCGGGACATCACATTGCACACAACGAGGCGGTTGTCCACACGCCATACACTGGATTTGCGGCGCATAGCCTCGACGATTTTGGAAGAGGATAACTTGCTTTTTATCCGCCAGACATTGGCGAATCCTATCTACCAGTGGGTCACTAAAATGACCATACATCTCCTTCCGATCATACTGACGACTAAGATCAATTAGTTTAATATCAGGCAGCTCCGCCCCACCAAAACGCTCAGTAAGCGAAACCAAACCATATATACCTTTCTGTGCCAAATAATACGATTCTATAGAAGGAGTGGCTGTTCCTAAAAGAACTTTAGCGCCATGCTCCTTCGCTAACACAATAGCTGCAGCCCGAGCATGATAACGGGGATTAGGTTCCACCTGCTTATAACTGGGATCATGCTCTTCATCCACAATGACCAAACCCAGATTAGAAACAGGAAGAAAGATTGCACTTCGAGTCCCGAGCACCACAAAGTTAGTTGAGGTTTGGGATTTAAAATTGGAAATTTGATTGTATCGCTTTTCACGCTCCGCATCTGTAAAGCGGCTATGATAAACAATAAGCCGATCACCAAAGATCAGTTGCAGACGCGAAGTCAGTTGCGTAGTTAAAGCAATTTCCGGCACAAGATACAACACATTCTTTCCTGCTTTGAGCTGCGCCTCTATCAAATGTATATATATATCCGTCTTACCACTGGACGTAACACCATGCAGCAGAACAATATCTTTTCCATTATTCCAAAAAGTTCCGATGGATTCGACACTTTTCGATTGTGCGGAAGATAAATCATGCATTGATTCTATCGGGCCATCATACGGAATCGATAACACTCTACGACGCTTAGGGGGATTGGTCAGGCGTTTATCCAATCCTCCGGGCAATGCAGCTGCCATCACCTCTCCTAAGGCACACATATAATAACCACTCATCCACTTCCACAACGCCAATTGCTCCGGTGAAATCATAGGAGCAGAATCAAGCATCGCTATCACCGGGCGTATTTTTTGTACAAAGGCGTCTTCTACCGGTTCCGTATGCGCACGAAGCACCACACCTCGCACTTCTTTTTTCATTAATGGCACAAGCACGCGCGTACCTGCAGCGGGTAAAGGCAAATCATCCGGAACGCTATAGGTATAGCAATCCCGGATGGCTAAAGGTAATATGACATCAACAAGCCTCACTTGCTATTGCCTTGTTATAGCATTCGCGGCAGAGGGGTTCATAACTATCGGTTTCACCCAGCAAAACACGCTTATCAGAAGCCACTAAACGATGGCTGACATACGCCAAGTCTCCGCATTGAACACAAATAGCATGAGTTTTATACACATCATCCGCGATAGCCATGAGAGCCGGCATCGGACCAAACGGAACACCGCGGAAATCCATATCCAGCCCAGCACATATGACGCGTATACCGCGATCTGCCAATTGTTTGCAGACATCTACAATTCCCATATCAAAGAACTGCGCTTCGTCAATTCCCACCACGTCAATATCATCCACCATCAAAAGGATGTTTTGGCTGCTATCAACAGGTGTGGACTGAATGACATTGCGATCATGGCTTACCACATCCTCATCACTGTAACGAACATCAATAGCGGGTTTATAAATCTCCACGCGCAATTTGGCAAACTTTGCGCGTTTCATTCGGCGAATCAGTTCTTCAGTCTTACCACTGAACATTGATCCACATACTACTTCAATGGAACCTCGTCTCAAAGACGGTCCTTTTCTGTCTCGCTCTGAAAACATATCTGTAGGTAAATTATTTATCACACTTTTTGCGACTGCAAAGGTACAACTATTTTTTGGAATACGCAAGAAAAATGCAAAAATCTTTTCAATTTTATCAGAACAGGGTTGAGTAAACCTAACGAACGATGCGTAGTGTTTAAGATGAGATAAGGGTAAGATAAGGAGTAAAGTCTAGGATTCTCTCGTGATTGAACTGTGATAGACCGGTGATTGACGCATAAAGATAGGCAAAAAGAGGAGTTTAGTGCTTTTTTTGAGCAAAGATTTGCATATGTCCGAAAAAAGTAGTACCTTTGCAGGCGCAAAGGTTTTTAATCGAATACCGAAGGTGAGAAAAAACATTTGGCAATGATGGTAAAGGTTTGAGAATGGTTATAAATGATCCAAAAATAGAGAATCCGGTGCTTAAGATGGTTGGCGAGACAGCCGACCAATTGGACTTGGAGTGCTACGTAATAGGCGGTTGGGTGCGAGATCTGATTCTTCATCGTCCTTCCGACGACATAGACATCGTGGTAGTAGGTTCGGGTATCACATTAGCAGAGGCGGTAGCCAAAAAAATAGGCAAGAAAGCACATCTGTCGGTATTCAAAACGTACGGGACGGCTCAGGTGAAGCGAGGAGACTTGGAATTGGAGTTTGTAGGGGCGCGGCGCGAGAGTTATACACGAGACAGCCGAAATCCGATAGTGGAAGACGGGACATTGGAAGAAGATCAGAACCGGCGTGATTTTACAATCAATGCCATGGCAATATGTCTTAACAATTCCCATTATGGCGAGTTGCTGGATCCTTTCGATGGAATCGGCGATTTAGCGTGCTGTCTCATCCGCACGCCTTTAAATCCGGATATCACATTCAGCGATGATCCGCTTAGGATGATGCGCGCCATCCGTTTTGCTACCCAATTGGGATTTAATTTAGACGGTGAAACATTCGATGCCATAAAGCGTAACAAGGAACGTATCGGCATTATCACAAAGGAGCGTATTGCAGAGGAGTTGAATAAAATAATGTTGAGTCGCAGACCTTCGGAAGGATGGCTTTTACTCGATAAAACCGGTCTTCTTCCGCTCATTTTCCCCGAATTAGCGGCATTGAAGGGGATTGATGTAAAAGAAGGGCGTGGACATAAAGACGTATTCTTTCACACGTTGAAAGTGCTGGACAATGTAGCGGAGTTAACGAGTGAACAAATGAACGATTTAACGAATGAACGAAAGGATAAAGTCCTTTGGCTTCGTTGGGCGGCGTTGTTACACGATATCGGCAAACCGCGCAGCAAACAGTGGGATCCGCAAGTGGGATGGACATTCCGGAACCACAACTATCTTGGTGCCAAAATGGTTCCGAAGATATTCGCAAAGATGAAGCTTCCGCTGAACGAAAAGATGGAGTATGTGCGGAAGATGGTGGACTTACACATGCGTCCTATCAATTTGATAGAAGACACGGTAACAGACAGTGCAGTCAGAAGATTACTGTTTGAGGCCGGCGATGATATTGATGACTTGATGCTACTTTGCGATGCAGACATCACAAGCCGCAATGAGGAGAAAAAAGCCCGATTCCATCGGAACTATCAGTTGGTAAGAGAGAAGATGGTAGAGTTGGAAGAGCGCGACCGAATCCGCAATTTCCAACCGCCTGTAGACGGAATGGAAATTATGGAACTATTCCACCTCGAACCCTGTTCTCTTGTAGGAGAACTGAAAGCCGCCATCAAAGAGGCTATACTGGATGGCATCATTCCGAATGACCATGATGCGGCAAAAGCATTTGTACTTGAATTATGGCAGAAGAAAACGAAATAAATTTGGCCGCCGTGGAATACGGTGAAGAGAACATTATCCATTTGGATGACATGGAACATATCCGTCGTCGTCCGGGCATGTATATTGGTAAGTTGGGTGACGGCAGTCATTCGGATGACGGAATTTACGTGCTCATCAAAGAGAGTATTGACAACTCTATTGACGAGTTCCGCATGGGCGAAGGCAAAGTGATAGAAGTGGAAGTCGCTGACGGTCGTGTACGCGTGCGCGATTACGGACGCGGAATACCATTAGGTAAATTAGTAGAAGTGGTTAGCGTGCTGAATACCGGTGGTAAATACGACAGCAAGGCCTTCAAGAAATCCGTGGGTCTGAACGGTGTGGGTACGAAAGCGGTCAACGCACTGTCTTCGTTCTTTGCGGTTGAGTCCTACCGCGAGGGAAAAATGCGCCGTGCCGAGTTTGCACAAGGCAAGTTAACCTCCGATACCGGGATTTTGGATTATAACGGTTCCGAGAAACGCGGAACAATCATTGAGTTTGTGCCGGATAACAGCAAAGGGCTGTTTGAGAACTATCGTTTCCGCGACGATTACATAGAGGAGTTGCTGCGCAATTACGCATACCTTAACACCGGTCTGACGCTGGTATATAACGGTAAAAAATTCGTTTCGAAGAATGGTCTGCTGGATCTTTTGACGGAAAACATGACGGTAAATCCCCTCTACCCGATTATTCATATCAAGGGAGAAGATATTGAGATTGCTTTGACCCATACCGATCAAAACGGCGATGAATATTACTCATTCGTTAATGGTCAGCACACTATCCAAGGCGGAACACACCAGGCAGCATATCGTGAAGCGATAGGTAGAACCATCAAGGAGTTCTTTAACAAGAACCAGGAATTGGCCGATATCCGAAATGGCGTTGTTGGGGCGATCGCGATCAATGTAGAAGAGCCTGTCTTCGAGAGCCAGACGAAAGTGAAGTTGGGCTCGAAAGATATGAGCCCGACAGGTGGCGTGAGCGTGAATAAGTTTGTCAATGACTTCGTGAAACAGCAACTGGACAACTATTTGCACAAAAATCCACAGACAGTGGATATAATGCTGCAGAAGATTCAGGACAGCGAGAAAGAGCGCAAGGCAATTGCGGGCGTAACCAAAGCTGCACGAGAGAGAGCAAAGAAGAATCTGGTTAATAATCCCAAGTTGCGCGATTGCCAGATTCACCTGAACGATTCCAAGCCTGTAAAGAGTGCTAAAGATGCAGATGATGATTTGCGTTTGGAGAGTTGTATCTTTATCACGGAGGGTCTTTCCGCATCTGGTTCAATTACCAAAAGCCGCGATGTCCGCACACAAGCTGTGTTCTCACTACGCGGAAAACCTCTCAACAGTTACGGACTCAGCAAATCGGTTGTTTATGAAAACGAAGAGTTCAACTGCTTGCAGTCGGCGCTGAATATAGAAGACGGATTAGATGAACTGCGATACAACAAAGTGATTATTGCCACCGATGCCGATGTAGATGGTATGCACATCCGACTTCTGATGCTGACATTCTTTCTTCAATTCTTCCCGGACTTGGTTAAGAAAGGACATGTCTATATTCTACAGACCCCACTTTTCCGTGTGAAGGACAAGAATCAGGTTATCTACTGTTACTCCGAAGAAGAACGCCAGAACGCTTTGGCGAAAATCAAAAATCCGGAGATTACCCGATTCAAAGGTTTGGGAGAGATTTCTCCCGATGAATTCAAGGGTTTTATCGGTTCAGGCATTCGTTTAGACCAAGTGACGCTGCGCAAAGAAGATGCAGTGAATGAGTTATTGGCATATTATATGGGCAAGAACACGTCCGAACGTCAACAGTTCATCATCGATAATCTGGTGATAGAAGAAGATCGTGTTGAAAATGACGAATTGACAGAATGAAAGCCCTTATTATATTTATAGTGATGGCGGTTATGATCTTAACACTTATTGAGATCAACGAACGCATTAAGAAAAGGAAGAACATGGGGCAACCGGCTTCTCCAGACTCCGAGGACTGCGCAGAAACGGCCTGTACGGATTGCAGCCTGATGGATATATGTGAGAAAGAGGAAAAGAAAACAGGACGCAAGCAATAACGGATTAATACCATGGATACACTTATTTCTATTATCGGCGGAGCGAATGTGGACTTAATAGCCACCTTGAACGATGCGTTCATCGCAGCAGACTCTAATCCCGGACACATAGATGCCGGTTATGGAGGTGTGGCGCGTAATATTGCCCATAACCTATCCTTATTAGGAGCCCGTACGCAGCTACTGACCATTTTCGGAGGAGACTTATTCGGAGGATTGCTGCATGACTACTGCAAGCAGCAAGGCATTGATATCCACTTATCCGAACGCGAACAGTCTTTGAGGAGCGGAATCTATCTATGCCTGAATAACCATGGGGGAGAGATGATTGCTGCGGTAGCAGATACGGAAGCCATTCGGGCTATCACACCTGAATGGTTAGCTAAACGAAGCGGAGAGATCAATATGGCGGAGTATGTAGTTGCAGATACAAACATCCCGGAAGATGCCATCCGATGGTTGATGGAGAACGTAACCGCACCGCTTTTCATAGACGGAGTAAGTTCAACCAAAGCACATCGAGTTGTGAATGCGCTTAAAAAGTGTAAGTTGCCTTACCTACACACTCTCAAATTAAACCTCAAGGAGGCATTGGCAGTGACCAACACCACTACACAAGCCGAAGCGGCACAATCATTGCTGAACTTAGGAGTAGCACATGTCTATATCACAATGGGTGCAGAGGGTGTCTATTGCCGCAATGCAGCAGAAGAATGGCTCTTTCCTGCACTACCCGGTGAGATAGTAAACACGACAGGTGCCGGCGATGCTTTTCTCGCAGGAGTAGTGTACGCACATGCCAAAGGAATCGATTTTCCGCAAACGGCGCAGTACGGTCTAATGGCGGCACGCGCCACACTGATGAGTTCAAAAGCCGTTAATCCGGATATTGCAAATATATTATTATAAGATAAAATGATGAATAAATATTTATCTATCTCGCCGGAAGTGGCGAAAGCATTAGAAGAGGGCAAGCCGGTAGTTGCATTAGAATCTACTATCATCAGTCATGGAATGCCGTATCCACAGAATGTAGAGACGGCACTTCGAGTAGAACAAACGATCCGCGATAATGGAGCTATTCCAGCTACTATCGCAATCATCGGAGGCAAATTGAAAGCAGGTTGTACCCCCGATGAAATCGAGTATTTAGGGAAGAAAGGCCAATCCGTTATCAAAGCTTCGCGTCGCGATCTACCGGTATTGATTGCTCGGGGGGAAGACGGCGCCACGACCGTTACGACGACCATGATAATTGCCGCGATGGCAGGTATACATGTTTTTGCAACGGGCGGTATAGGAGGTGTTCACCGCGGAGCCCAACAGACTTTCGATATATCCGCAGACTTAGAGGAATTGGCACAGACACCTGTAATGGTAATCTGCGCCGGAGCCAAATCGATTCTGGATCTTGGATTAACTTTAGAGTATCTTGAGACGAAAGGAGTACCGGTTATCGGCTACGGAACAGAAGAGTTACCGGCATTCTACACTCGTCACAGCGGTTTTGGTGTAGATTATCGGATAGATACGCCGGAAGAACTTGCAGCCGCTTTCAAAGCTAAATTAGAGTGCGGTCTGAAAGGCGGTATGCTGGTTACGAACCCTATCCCGGAGCAGTTCTCCATGCCGGCTGATGTGATTAACGCGGCTATAGAACAGGCACTTGCAGAAGCCAATAAAAAAGGCATACACGGAAAACAATGTACACCTTTCTTATTAGCCAAAGTTAAAGACTTAACGGGAGGTGACAGCTTGGCGGCAAATATCCAACTCGTACTCAATAATGCACGTTTGGCAGCCCTCACAGCAACTGCTATGACCCGAATCAATCTTTAGTTTTTCTCGATAGCCTCGGCAATGGAGTTGGCGATAAAGGCCATCTCCTCTGCCGGCAGGTTAAGTTTCGGATTGGTAAACAGCATATCTTTCTCCGAATTCATCGGAACCAAATGGATATGGACATGATTCACCTCCATACCCAAAACAGCTACCCCTACCCGCTTACAACCAGTTGCCGCTTTAAGACCTTTAGCGACACGTTTGGCAAAATGCATGAGGCTTTCGTACTGCTCATCCGTGAGGTCAAACAAATAATCGCTCTCCGGCTCAGGAAGTTTAGGAATAACAAGCGTATGTCCTTTTACAAGCGGATTAATATCCAAGAAGGCATAGTTTTTCTCATCCTCCGCAACTTTATAGCTCGGAATCTCACCCTTAATGATTTTAGTAAAGATTGTCATGCCATTTACGATTTAGTCATTTACCATTTACGATTATAAACTAATCTCAAGGATTTCGTACTCCATGAGTCCGGCAGGTACTTGCACTTGTGCAATCTCACCCACTTTCTTACCCATTAAACCTTTAGCGATCGGAGTAGTAACAGAGATCTTACCTTCCAGAGAGTTAGCCTCACCCTCGGTAACAAGTTGATATGTTTTCTCCTTTCCTGTTTTGATAACACGAACGCGCACTTTTGTCAAGATCTGGACCTCATCCGTTTTAATATCTTTGGTATCCAGCACGCGCGCCTCCATCAATTTTGCTTTGATGTGTGCAATCTTGCTTTCCAGAACACCTTGTTCTTCTTTTGCGGCATCATACTCCGCATTTTCACTCAAGTCGCCTTTCTCGCGCGCTTCCGCAATAGCGGCAATCACACGCGGGCGCTCTACAGTCTCCAACTGTTGGAGCTCTTCTTTCAATTTCTGTAGACCTTCTTCGGTCATGTACGTTACTGCCATAATATATTAGTATTTTCTATTCAAAATCTCAGACGCAATGATTGCCTTGCGTACTTGCTCCATATCCGACAAATCCGGAAGTGTATTTTTATTGTCTTCAATCATAAAAAAATAAGGCCTTTGCCTCTTTTTTGTTTAAAAACGAAAGGAAACTTCACAGCCTCCTTTCGCCATTAAACCTAAACCTTAACTATGAAAATTTATTTGTTTTCGATACAAAAGTACTACAATTATTTCATATGACCAAATTTTTTTACAAAAAAATGCATATTTTATCATTTTTTACACCAATTCGCCTTTTAAAGTAGCAGCAGATGCCTCTAAAACACGAATTTTAACTATATCTCCTATCTTCTGATCAGTACGCGGGAATACTACTGTTTTGTACTGTCCGGTACGTCCATACATGTCGTCATGGCTTCTTTTGGAGAAACCCTCAACGAGTACTTCCACCACATTTCCCACCTCTCGTTGGTTAGACTCAAGGGAGAGTTGTGTTTGGAGGGCAATAATTTCGTTGAGTCGTCTCACTTTTTCTTCTTCGGGTATATTATCCGGCAGATGCTTTTGGGCATACGTTCCCGGTCTCTCGGAGTATTTGAACATAAATGCGCTATCAAACCCCACCTCTCGCATGAGACTGAGCGTCTGCGCGTGATCTTCGAGCGTTTCATCATGGAAACCGCAGAATATATCTGTGCTGATGGCAGCATCAGGTAAGATACGACGAATCGCGGCAATACGCTCCAGATACCACTCACGGGTATATTTGCGGTTCATGAGTTTGAGGATGTGATTGGACCCCGACTGTACTGCCAAATGGATGAACTTACAAAGGTTATCATGCCGACTGATCACTTCGAGCGTCTTATCTGACATATCTTTTGGATGGCTGGTGGTGAAACGGATACGCATATCCGGCACGGCTTCTGCAACTATTTCCAAGAGGTCTGCAAAGTCAATAGATTTACCCTCATCACCCGGGGTATAGCGATAGGAATTGACATTCTGACCAAGGAGAGTCACCTCTTTATAACCACGTGCGTGGAGATCACGCACTTCGCTAAGTATCGATTCCACATCACGACTACGTTCACGTCCTCGTGTATAAGGGACCACGCAATAGGAACAGAAATTATTACAACCTCGCATAATGGAAACGAAGCCGCTGATGGATCGTCCAATGCGGGCAGGAATAATTTGGCGATACGTCTCAGTCGTGTTGAGTTCCACATTCATCGCTTTATTCCCCTGCTCACATTGCGCCAGGAGGTTTGGAATATCCAAATATGCATCAGGTCCGGCTACAAAATCAACGCCGAAAGTATCAATCAGTTCCTGCCCCATGCGCTCAGCCATACAACCGATGACTCCGATAATCGCTCGGCGATTATCAATTTGAAATTTGTGATTTGAGATTTGAGATTTATGATTTCGCAAGAGTGCTTTCAGTTCACGCAGCCGCGAACCTACCTTCTGCTCCGCATTATCGCGGATGGAGCAGGTGTTCAGAATAATAACATCTGCATTCTCCCAAGTATCGGTCATTTCCGCCTCAGTTGTTTGCATAATAGCGGCCACTACCTCGCTATCAGCGACGTTCATTTGGCACCCATAAGTCTCAATATAGAATTTTTTGGTCATTTTCGTTAAAAAAAGTGCAATAAATTTGCGTATATCAATTTTTTGTTGTACCTTTGCACCCGCTTTTGGAAAAAAGCGTTCGGGAAGTGGCGCAGCCCGGTAGCGCAACGGTCTGGGGGACCGGAGGTCGCGTGTTCGAATCACGTCTTCCCGACAAAGATGGTTTAACGACCATCTTTTTTTATTTTACAAGCGGAAGGTTCACTTCTGCAACAGGGAGGACGTCAATTCCGATGAGAACAGCCTGCATATGCGCATCTTTACGGACAAGACCGATCCACCAATCCGCTTCGTCCATATCGGCAAATCCGCTTACACGCAAAGCACAACCTTCTCCCAGAATCGGCATTTTCTGCAACTCGAAATCGCGGATAAGGAACTGTGAGAAGTTAAACAACGCTACTTCGTACAGCAGCTCATTAAGTGCTTGCTCATCCGCCTGCTTCATTCGCAGTAAAACGACGCTTGCTTGTTTGCGATCGTTGCTCCATTGTTGGGTTTGTTCTTCTTGCTCAGGTTGCTCTTGCGTAACCTGACCACGTTTATCAGCCAAGGTAGCGGTAGAACCGCCTTTCTTACTCTCCATACCCTGCCCCATCATTGCGAGCATATCTTTCGCCATGGCACCAATCTCCGTTTCACCATATGCTTCCACAATATGCTGCAATTCCTTCACGAAAGCATCTTGTTTTTCCGTACGAGCCACAGACACCGCATTAAGGAATAGGAAGCGCGGCATAAGCTCACTCTGCGGGAAGTTCGTTTCCGCATATTGCTTGTTAGTCTTCACCTCTTTGAAGCGACCATGCGTATAAGCCACATAAGTTGCCTCATAAAGCGAATCCTGCTCCGCCAACATACGTCGCATGCGGGCAATATACTCAGGATTGTTACGCAAAGCGCGTAACTGTTGTTCCTCATAGATTGTCGCCAATGACGGGTGACCTGCGAATCGCTCCTCCAGTTCGCGTAAGATCTCCGCAGCAAGCTGCTCGTCCTCTACTTTATCGCGATAGATATAATAGAGATCCACCATTGCTTGTCGCAAGAGACTGTCGCTCACCTCCATTTGCTGCGGTGTACGCGGAATCTGCTGGAGATAATATTCCGGTTTATGGATGTCGGTTTCGTATGCCTGCTGCGGTTGTTTAATAGAATCGGAAGCTAACATAGCAGAATCCGTTTCCTCATTGTAGGTCTCTTCATCGAAAGCGACTGACACTTGTTTATTCTGTCTGCGCCAGTTATCTTCGAGCGCGCGACTTCCCCATCTGCGGCGCCATTCCTGCTGTCCCTGCTTAATCAGTTGCTGGTTGTAGAAATACCACTCGCCCTTTTGGAAAGCTCCTGCACCTAACATATTAGCCGTATTGACACTGCGCGGTTTCATACCATCGCGCGCTATTTCACGAGCCTCATCTGCCTGTTTGGTAGAATCCGCTTTCTCAGAGGCAATGAGATCGGCAATTATTTTATCTACTATAACGCGTTGTTCTTGTTCAGACTTTGTACTCAACCGCTGAAGCGAATCTTGCAATTGCATCTGAGTATATGCGAGAATGAGCTCATCCAGCACCTCGGAGCGCTTTCTGATACGAATATAGGTAGGATTATCGGCAGTGAGTATGTTTATCGCTTCCCGATAGCAGGGTTGCGCTTGCGGATACGCGCGTACCTCATAATATAAATCACCCGCGCGCACGAGGACATCCGCTTTCGATGACCCGGCTTGCGTAGCTTCCGCAATGGCTTTCTCATACATATCGAGTGCTTTCGCTGTATCGCGGTTGGCGAGGTAAATATTACCCATAGCACCATATATCTGGTCGAGTTTATCTTTGTACTTTGACTGTTTGGTCATCGTACGCAGTTTCTTTATGGAGTTTTTTCCGCCCAGTTCCGCCATACGAATACGGGCATTGAAATCCATCTCAATCGGCGGTGCCATCCGCACAACCGATTTGTATGCACTAATAGCTTCGTTTCGTTTTCCCTCCATCTCGTATAACTGACCTAATACATAGGAGAATCGCGGACGATAGATCTTTCGTTTCTCGGAAGGAATAGCCAGTTTGACAAAGGGAATAGCAGCGTGGTATTGCTTGCCTTTGAGCAGCACATCCGCTTTAACGGCGGAATAGAGTTTTGCATGTTTCTTGCTTAGTGCATCTATCTGCACACGCTGCAGCATATCTTCCGCTTCATATTGCCATCCCATCTCAGCATACGCACGCGCAATCCATAACTGGCTTTGCGCAATCATATCTGCATCATTCTGATAATGATTGATGATATACTTGAAGGTGCTTACAGCACCTAAGAAATTTCCTTTATGAAACTCCGCCTCGCCCAATCGAATCCAAGCAAGACGCATATTGGCATTGAACTCCTCGGATTTCAGCCATTCTTTATATTTGGGGTCAGAGGATTTCTTGGGGTTGCGTTTCGGTTTAGCTTTTATTGAATGTAACTTGATACATTTGCGGCATTTCTCTATGGTCTTATCCATCTGGGAAGAGGCAGCTTCTGCTGCTTTATGATTGGATACGGGATAGAGATTAAGCACCTGACTATAGTCATCCGTATTGGCATCACGGATGGCTTTTAAACCCTCATCATAAGCTATATTGCCATTGTAGAGGATATTATATTTAACTTTTGTTTGATGGAACGAACGAGTCGCCCATGTGTTTTTCTGGGTTGAACAGGAAGAAATGGACAAATGCAAACTGAAAATCGAAAGGACCATTAACCCTCTCAAAACACTACTATATATTTCTCTTGTACTTTTCACTTTTAACCTTTCACTTTAAACGAGTCCTTTAACATGACTCTGCGCTGCAATAAACTCTTTGAGATAAAATGGCTCGTAATACGCCAAATCCTTACCTTCCAGTTTCTTGTTCCCTTTTTCTGCTAACATTCCCACGTACTGCGCTTCGGGGACAATATCAGGAACAAAATGCCAATTATGCTTCGTAAACACTTCTGCACATTTCTCCGCGCCGTCACCGAAATAATAAACATCTGCTTCTCCTGAATATAAACTATCTTCGTTCTCCACTACAACGGCCTTAGTCTCCCCATCTATCATCGTATAGATTTCCATCCTCCTTGCATCAATCATCGGTATCATGAAAGCATCCTTGACACCTGATGCTACTTTAAGCACTTCGAGCGTAGATACGGCAATCAGTGGAATTTCCAGGCCATAGCATAATCCCTTCGCAGTACTGGCTCCGATTCGCAAACCGGTATAACTACCGGGACCTTCACTCAATGCGACAGCATTTACGGTCAGGTTTTCCTTACGAGCGAACTGGAGTAATTCCTCTATATACAAAGGCAGCAACTGCGAATGGTTACCTCCTTTGAAGGATATACATTGTTTGATCGGCTCGCCATCCTTGCAGATAGCGGCCGAACAAACAGAAGTACTTGTTTCGATACAAAATATCGTCATATGCGTATCAGAACAAACGTGAGTCCTTATTCTGGCGTTTCTTCGGGAAGTTGAAATGGTAAGCCAGTTTCACACCTACATCGAAGAATCCCAATCCTGTAACGAAGGTTTTCGTAGCCGGATTAACCTTAATCTCAGCTCCCTGCATATCCGATGGAGGGGTAACTACAGAGATAAGCGGATTGAGGTTCGCCTGGTCATTCTTGTAACTATTATACACACTATATCCGGCATAAGCTCCCAAGCCAAGCGAGTTACCGCTCTTCAGAATCCACTCGTAACCGATCTCAGCACTAAGCATGATATTGATGGTGAACTTGTTTCCATAATCAGAACCTTTTTCCTGCTTGTCAGCCAAAGCGCCGAGGAACGCATTGTTCGGTACATCGACACCGGTCTCTTGGATATAAGCATTGATATAAGTGTTCTCATTATTCGAGATGTTCTGCTTATACGGTGTATAAAGCGGCATCATGAATCTCGGACCGAAATTGAAAAACAGACCATTCTCATGCAAGAGGGTGAACATCAACGGTATTTCCAGTTGCAATTGTCCATCATGCTCTTTTACCTCGTCGGCCTTGATGGTATAATTGATATTATAGGAACCTGAAGCCACATTCGGCAAGAACGAATTGACACCTGTCTTCATGCTACTCTGCGAATAACCGATACCGACACCGGTAAGGATACCCATATCCACAGGGCGACCATCCTTCGTCCAATAATGGGCATATTGCAGGTCAAGCACCACATCTCCACCAACATTCCATTTGCCATTCTCCGAGCTATGCAAAAGAGAAGATACACCGCCACGAAGTCCGATTGTGAAACGGTCATATCCACCGATAAAGCTTTGTTTCGATTTCACAGAGTCACCTTTAATCTGCTCATAAACCACAACCGTTTTGGGTTTCTCAACAGGAGCGGGTTCAACAACAGGAGCCGGCTCTTCCGCAGGTTTGTCCTCTTTAACAGGTTCCTCTACCGGTTTTGGTTCCTCTACCGGTTTTGGTTCCTCTACGGGTTTTGGTTCCTCTACGGGTTTACCGGATTCGAATGCTTCTCTTTCTTCTTTCTGTGCCTCAACAGCTTCTTTAGCCGCTTCTGATGCTCTTCCGTTCACTGGGATAAGACAATCCTCGCACATCCAGGAATAGATATTCATTAACAGTACACCATCAGGGAAGCGTTTGGTACCCAACTGACGTACGGTATGTACTTTATCCCATACCCAAGTAGAAGGCGTTTCACCGGTGCAGTATTTCTGGCACTCACGTTTAATCATAACCGAGTCGCCGATAGCCACTTTAAACTCGTGTTTCGGAGCGGGTTGCGCAGCCTGCTGTGCCGACAATGTCGACACAACAGATGCACTTATCAGGGTGGCTGCAATCAAAATTGATTTAATAGTTTTCATTGTGCTACCTCCTATTCTTATTTAACAATATAACGTAATGTTGATTTTATGCCTTCGCCGGTCACTTCTACGAGGTAGAATCCATGCTCAGCTGCAGCCTTTATTGTGAAGTTATCCCCCCCATGAACCGTATAGGAACTATGAAGCATACCTTCGGTCGTATAGATACGTACGCGAGTCTCTTTCTCCGGATCGAGGTTAACGAGACGAATCTCTTCTCCCGGACGAACGAGAGACGGCATCAATGCCGGAGCTGCATTATTGGAGGGAACACATACGATTTTCTTCGTATAACCATACTGTTTATCGCATACGTCATCGCCTGTTTCAACCTCTATCTCAGCCCAATAAACACCTACAAGAGGTTCTGCCGGGTTAACGTTGGTAAGATAATAACCGTTGGTAAGATAATTACCGATACCCACTTCTTGCTTATTGGTTTCCTCGATATCATCGGCACGATACCACTTCACTTCCGGTGCTACTCCTAAAGCTCCGAGAGAATCGAGTGCCCATCCTGTTGTCTCATTAATAGAGAAACGGTTAATCATCAACAGACGGTTATTGTATGCTGCAACAGCTTCCAACTCATAGATAGCAGGAGTCTTGAGTTGCAGATCCAAGGTGTAATAGATACTATCACATTTACCATCTGCCGTCTTCAAGGTTCCCTTATATTTGTCGGATTTTGTATATGTAATACCGGTTACAGGCCATTTATATTCATTACATCTGTCAGCAACAGTAGTATCTTTCTCCTCTGCAGTAAGGATTGTCAGATCCAGATAGATGATACTATCGCACTGACCATCTGCGGTCTCGGTGGTGTAATCATACTTACCGGTTTCTGTATAGGTACCGATTTCTTTGGTTACGCCCTTTTCGACTGTGGTCCAAGTGTAAGAACAGAGTTTCTGAATCTTGAGTGTATCCTCGCTCATAACCGGACCGGTCACATTAATAAGGAGTGCTACAAGGCTATCGCATCCGTGAGGAGTAATACCGACTTTCAACGTATCCGACATTACCGGACCTTCTTTGCAGTCCTCTGCTGTATAGGTCTTATCACCCCATTGGATAGGACGACAACTGGTCGAATCATCGATAAAAGTAACCGGATTATAATAGAGATCCTCAACTGTAACAGTATCCTCATTACATTCCGTTACCACGCGATAGCGAAGTACTATTCCTTCATACGGAAGCGGCGTCTTTGGAATCGTGTCAAACTCACTATTGTTTTCATTAATACTCCACTCCCAAATGATACTTTTTACCGTCTTGACAGTGTCATCTTGATTATGCTGTTTCTCAAATTGATCCAGCAACCATTCTGTTGCCTCATTCATATTGAGCACTTGATCCTTCTTCGCAACCACCATATTTGCCGGAATAGGCAAGAGATTTAGCTCTTTACGCTCAACTACTCTAACGGTACAGATCGAATCCCACTCAGCAGCAACAGTATCGTTGATGAAGGGGATGCTGTCATACTTATAAGTAGTGGTCGGATCTTCGAAATCTATGGTCCACTTAATACCAGTGTACGGGTTAGTCAGTTCATCGCCGTCGCAGGCTACCAATGTGGTATCCGCTATTACTTTTCCACGTTCACGCGCTGAAACCACTTCTGCCCAGATATGTACATCCGATTCCGAAGTGAACTCAATCAGCGGGTTAGAATCACCTATAAGCAACTTACGATCAATATTACGCCAAACGTCTTCGTTGGCTTTGAGGGTATAATTGATGGTGCGCTGTTGCTCTTTCGGCGTATTGACATCAAGGTGTACCGTAGCGGTTGCCTTTGCTTCCGCATCGCTCCAGTTGGTCACATGCAGACGCAGTTCGCATGTATCCGGAATACGGTCAATTCCATCTTTGAGGTCAACGAGATACCAATTTAATTTATTCATTGGGTTTACATTACCATGCTCCCAATCGAAGAGCATCGGGTTATTGATTGCATCACCCTTGGTCTGCATAACGCCATCGATACGGAAATGCAGCGGTTCGGTAGTATGGATGCGCACTTGAACAGCATTATGGGTAGCAGTATCAAGATAGTGACGAATCATACTATCCACTACTGTCAGTTTCTGATCCGAGAGATCAATCGTTTTGCCGGTAGCTTTACTGATTGCTTTAGCTGCCAGTTCTCTCCAAGTCTTAGTAACACTACGTCCCGCCGCTACAGAACGTTCGCGAACAGGAATGTCATAGGTAAGTGTATCCTGGAAGGTAGCCGTTCCGGTGATTTTTGCAGCATTCTCATTACTCATATTCTCAAATGTAGCACGGCTGTTCTCCATCAATGCATAATTTCTGAAGAGACTCGGTACACAAGCGCGATACCAAACCGTAGTATCAGCCGGAATATAATAATCTACATCCGGAACAACCAGTTTAGCTTTCTGCTGATTGGGATCCGCAGCAGCCTCGGCATAATCCTCGAGTCTGGTAGAGAAGGTCAAAGGCTGATCAGTCTCCACGCTTACATATATATCGTTATCAGCCAAACCATAAACTACGTATGCAGGGAGTGAACGGGAAACAGAAGCACCTGCTTTGACAGTACGTTTTGCCTTGTCTGCATATATATCAAACAAGTTATCACCGTCACAACTATCAAAGATACCTACCTTGATGGTTGCAGATTTCGAACCAAGGTTTTTGCTTTTAACAATCACTCTCTTTCCATACAAGGATTTATCCTTTTTGATTTTAGTGATATTGATACGATACCAGCGAACAGAGTTAGCGGGTTGGTCAATCTTGTCTCCAAAAGCGACACGAACAGCATCCTTGCACTCACCTCCATCATAAGGATTGATGAGCGTAGTGGATATTGCAATCTTTCCGTTAGCAATAACGCGGATGAGCACACTATCATTCTTGACATACTGGTCTCTATTCATCGGAGCTACCACTTCGCTGACGTTTCCGCCGTCTTTGATTGTCCAGCTCTTATTGGACATGGATTGGGTAACAGGCATATGGAAAGCATAATCCACGCGCACTTTCGTATCCACACCAGCCAAGTTGGTAATAGTTGCTTGTGGCACATAGGAAGTCTCCGCCAAAATATTCAGCTGCTCTTTGCTGACATAATACCATGCGGTATCTTTCTCCTGGATATAGGTCTCTTCCCATTTCAAAGGAATGAACTCAATACCCGCTTCCTCAATCGGGTCAAACGGAGCAGGTTCAACCAGTTCAGCCTGAAGATGGAGTGCCGTTGAGCCTTTAACGCGGACATAAATAACGCTATCTGTTGCTTGTGTCCGGAACCAACTGTTCTCCTTGATTGCAGAACGAGTCTCGTTAGCCTTGAGCGTTGCGGTTCTCGAAATCGGGTTCTCATCACCGGAGCAGTTATAAGCCAGCCATCCGCTCAACGAACAATTCACATTATCCTTGTTAGTAACCGAGATCTTCACATCCTTGTTCGAGCTAAATATTCCTCCCTCTCTGAGGTCTATTTCATACCACAGATCATCTCCGGCATTCTGGTCATTACCGATAGTCCAGTTGAAGGGCAGTGCCGCTTCACAAGCGCTACCGGCGGGTTTCTCTTTCATGAGCATCTCCAGCGCAAAGGGTTGGTTAGCCACAATGCGGACATATACCACCGGTTGCTGGATACCATTGAAGGTACTTCTCTTGATACTGTCCACTTTATAAGAACCACCTGCCGGGATGGAGAGAGTACGTTTCTCTGTCGGCAATTCATTCGGACAATCAATAGCCATTTCAGCCTGGATGGTCAATTTTCCATCACCGCGGTTATAGATATAGAAAATCGGGAACTGTTTGGTATTTCTGAGCGTATCCGTCGGAACGGCATACCAAATCGTCTCGTTGGGCTGGGTGTACTCAAATCCTTTCCACTCGAAGGGTTTTGCATTTTCGCAGGCGTAGTCAGGCTCATGCGTTTCAGCATCTTCGGTAGTCAACCAGAACTTGATCTCCTCCGAAGTCTCGATGCCGAACCATACGGTATCCTTCATCATAGAATATGAAGTCCAATTGATGGTATGGGTCAGCTCCTTACCGTTCGCAGCGATCGTGCGGGTGATCTCTTGCTCATCACCCTTAGTAGGACAATCGAATGCGAAAGAAGCTTTCACTTTAGCCGCCTCGGTTCCTTGGTTCAGGACATGAGCAATCAGGTTCTTACCTGCCTCACGAGCATCGCCCGTATAAACAGCATACCATTGTGTAGTACGCGCTTCCTGCACATGACCGGTTTCCCAATTGAAGTCAATATTGGTCTTACATGCCTTACCCTCACGGATATGTTTGAATCGGCTGGTGAACCGCACATCACCCTCCACCGTAGTGAGGAGGTAGATATAAGGAACATCTTCCAATCCTTCGAGCATGTTCTTCTTATAAACGACTACCGCTTCTTCACCCGGAGCGATCTCATATTCAACATTGTTGGTACCATACGCCGGTTTCTCGAAGGCCATTTTAACGAGCACCTTTGCAGGAGTAGAGCCTACATTGCGATAGGTAAATTCGGGTTCGTACCTCGCCGTATCACGCATCTCGTCCACGCTGAAACGATAGAGCGTCGTAGATTGAGGCATATGCTCAATCATATCGGTCTCCACATGCATGTCCGTGAACGGATCATTCTCTTTGATAATGGCATTTTCCTCAATCTGTTCAGGTTGGTCAATCAACTCCACCTTCATGCTGATGGGCTGATTATTCTCAATACTGAAATAGATATCCGAGGGCTGCACGGATTTCACCATACTCTGCGGTATAGTATCATACATCGTTTCGCCGGCAGCGAGGGTGAAGGTGCGTTTGGTCAAACCGGACGAGGGGCAGTCAAGCGACTGACCGGCAATGAGCGTCAGTTCGTCGTTACCCTTGTTGGTAATAGTGATCTTTGCATCCTTGTGATCCGCCTCTTTGACCGGGAAAATATCCAGACGCCACCATGCGGCATAACCTGCCGTTTGGGTCATCTCGGTATTCCAACGAAGCGAACGAGCATCTTTACAGGTCTCGTCCAAGTCCGTCGATTCGAACACCTTGGCGCTCAGCTTGATAGTCCCATCTGACTTCAATGTCAGATAAATCACATCCTGCATACGAATCAGCATAGATGCATTCTCGGTGTAAGTTTTGTACTGGTGCGGAAGAATGGTGTAATCTTTCTTTTCCTGATTACCCATCACAATCGCACTCATGCTTACGTCAACCGACTCATCACGGCTTGGATTGGTTACATACAACGTCAAGGACGGATTCTCCTCCTCCTTAAGCGGACTCAAATCAACACGATACCATAAAGCCGGTGATCCTGGAGTACCATAATGGGTTACTCCTTCATCCCAATTAAAATCAATGGCTTCTGCTTTCGATGAACCGTTACCTGCCATCACATAGACAGTCAACACGGAAGCCAAAAACAAAAAGAATATCTTTTTCATAAATAGTTGATTAGTTAATATTATATTTATTTTGTTTGTTGTCCCAACAGGGTATATTTGCGATTATCAATAATGATAAATAATTGTCCGTCCTGCATACGTTTGTATGGTTTTTCCGGCGAGCCGGATACATCATCCAATCCTTGTTCGGGTTCTTTCTCCAGCACAGAGAGTTGGATAATGCGGGTACAGGTATTCGATTGTTTTTTCTCTAATATTCTATCGCCAAACTCATAGATGGTGGTGCCGGTGGTTTTATAGCGATACCCCTTCCCTATCTCCGTTGCCAACACATAAGCGGTATCATACTCCATAACCGGAACGGTGAACGACAGATTCACATCCATTGTCTGCAAACGCATGGTGTTCATTGTATCTACCGACACCCAAAGCAAATCGGTAAAGGCCGTATCTTTGCCATAAGTCCGTTCGTTCACCTTGATTGTCTTACCCATACAAGTCGATTTGGTTAGGGGTTCTGCCGGATCGGTAAATTCCGGATTTTTTACCATACGCACCCGTCCTACGATATCTTTCGCATGTTTTACATGCAACCATAGTGTCCGTTTAGCATTACGCGCATCCACCAGCGAAGCCGAATCGAGCATATGTACATGCAGCGAGTCAGACAAAGTGAACCGATCGATCTCCTCACCCGTACAACTATCCAGGGTCAACCACATCTCTCCCGCCAAGTTCTTTTTTTGCTTCCAATGAATCATCGCTTTGCCGGATTCAGGAATGAGTTTGTAATCTTTCATGCAATACACATTCTCCTGCGCCTCACACACATAGGTCATTCCCGGACGCCACTCCATCGGATCATCGCATGTGGACTCCGGACCTTTATTATACGGATAGCAATAGACACGTCCGGATCCGTTCTTGGCATTGGGATAAACACGCATATGAGGTGTGAGCGTTGATATTGATCCGGCGAACTTGTCACCCATTGCATTGATCTTGTCATAGATATACTGGGCATCCACATCACGCATCATGTTTTTCCCAACAGTCATCGTATAGATCGGTGTCCATCCGGTACAGAACGCATAGATCTCCATCGTGACGGAACAATCGGCAAACCAATAAGCAGAAATGCCCTGGGTCAGATCACTCATGGTAGCGGTGTACCATGTAGTATCCCTGATGACCGTATCGAGCGGGAAAGCAAACTCATGACTCTCCTGATGGCAATCGCAATAGTAATAGGGAGCATGAATCCGAACGCGGTCCTGTTCGCATTGCTCACGGGTGCGATCGTCCATCGTCTCAGCAAACAAGGTCGCCCCCATCATGAGGAATATGTATAAGAGTTGCTTTTTCATATGCACTATTCAAAGTCTGTAGTCAGATGCGCTTAACGCATTTTTATACCTAAGATATTGTATTTCTCTCCGCGACGCATGATAACCACATATCCGTTCTCGATGCGCTTTACCGGAGTACGCTCCGCTTCTATGCTCTCCACATCCATCGGATAGGAATTATTATACATCTCGCCGCATCGGAACAAAATCTGCACAGCCAGTTTGCCGGCTTCGATCCATTGCGGCTGGTTGCCCGGCTCAAGAGGCATATAGGTAGTAGTATGGGCATTGCGCACACTCCAAACAATGCGGTCTATCGGGGTCAGTCCGTTGACATAATGATTACGGAGGTTCGATTCGGCACGCGCCAAGTCCACCAATGTACGGTCATGTTCCGTCTCCAAAATCGCGCCCTCCATATAATCCCATTCCGCAGGTGACTGATAGGTATAGGGCAGATAACGGCGAACGAGTTCATCGCTGATACGCTCCTCGTGCTCTTTATTGAATCCACGACAGAAATATGCGGTATCATACCTCTCATTATGATCCAGGATGCTGATATGAAGCATGACAACGGAATCGCAACCGAAGCGATTCACTGTATGCTCTTCATAATCGCCGGACTGATCATAAGTATTCCCCATATCGGATTTATAGGGTTCGTACTGCGAAATAGACAATCTTGTAACGGATGAATAATGCACCGTAAACACCATCGTCTTGATTGTACGATTACCATCTGCCTTTACAATCGTATCATTGAAAGAGCAGGAAGCGGTATATTTTTTCCCTTCATAGAGGATACTATCACAATCCGTCAGATTCAACGTCTCGTACGCCGTTTCCAATATAGTCAGATGAAGCGTAATGAGGGAATCGCAGCCGGCTGCATTAACCGCCGTATGGGTATAATCCCCCGATACCGAATAGGTCTCACCCCATGCCGCCTTGTATGGCTCATACTGCGAAACGGTTATTTCGGACCGGGAAGAATGATGGATATGCACATCTATGAAATTGATCTGACGATCGCCCGTCGGCAAGACCGTTGTATCAACGAGACAGATGCCCTCCGCGGTATATTTTACATTTTTATACACCAGGCTGTCACAACCCGTCATCGGAATTGTATCATACAGCGTATAATGAACGGTCAGATGCAGCGTATGGGTATATTCACATCCGCTCGGTTCATCAAAAGAAAGCGTATAATCACCGCTTTTCGTATAGGTCTGTCCCTCCCAGGCAATGCTATCCCATACCTCTGCTACCATTTCGGTACTCTCCGGGCAAACGAACGGCTCCACCAAAATGACGGCACTCTCATGGGCCTTAATCTCCATAATAGCAGTTTTCTCCGTTTTCGTAAGTTCCCATTGCCATACCGTTTTGCAATCAGAGAAAATAACCGACGGCGTCAGTTCCTTATCCGCTACCATCGCCGTGGGAATAGGTCCGAAAGCCGAAGAGGGGGTATAGGTTACCGCCGCGGGCAGATGATCCGGCTCGATACGGATAAAATTGCTACCGCTCTGTACCGACAACGAAGTCATTACCGATACACGCGTAGCCTTATCAACCGTTGTAGCGGCAGGCACCAGCGCAAAAACAGAAGCGGCATATAGCAACATAATCCCCATCACAGGGATACTTAAAAATCTATGTAACAGATTGCTCTTCACCTCAACGATATTCAACATTTACTATATATGCACACGCGCTAAATACACACGCACATGCGAAAAATGGACTGCAAAGGTACAAAAAATATTCGAAACCACCAAATATTCAAGGCTTCTTTGTCAGTTTTTCTACAAATTCAGTATAATTTTCTCATTATTCCCCTGCAATGTGTATTTTCCGGCGGGAAGATTAAGTATATACGGATTGGCAGGATCCGCCTCCCATGAATCAACAGATTCTCCCTTTTCATTCATAATCACAATCGTCTGCGTCTCACTCACGCTGACAACCACATGCGATTCCTCACAGCTCACCGCAATAGTGGAAGCAGGGTAAACAGGATCGGCATCGGGAGCAGCATCGGATTTCAGTCTCATCTGCCATTGATACATGGACTGGGTATGATTAAAGCGGGCGTATATATTTCCATCTTCGGCTACTTTTTCCGCCCAAGAGGCAATGGTCTCCGCAGGGATAGTTACACTTTTCTTAGATGCAGTCAGTTTATGATAGAAAAGCAGATTAGACGCCGTCGATGATAAAGAAATATTACAATCAGTAGCAATAAACACTTCGCATGCAGCACTGGTGGAAGCCCCCTTTTTGGTAAAGGTAAGCGTCATATCTCCTCCCACATAGCGGGGATAATCGAGCAGATAATTACCTCCGGTGCTATTACGTGAAACAAGGAAAGCGGTGTCCAAAGAATGGATCACATTCTTCGTGTTGGCAACGCACGGATCTTGTTCCCATAGGGAAGGAGTGATAGTCGTTGCTTCGGTACATTCAAAGCGGATATAGAGGTAATGCTCGTTCGTACGCTTCCATAAAGCCGTCATCTCTGCACCGCTGATACCAAACCCATGTCCGTTAAGCGATTTATCAAACGGGCATGTCCGGAGGATATGTTCGTCCTCAAAATCCGGATCATTGGCAATATACATAGTGAACTTATGCCGGGTAGGTGTAGAGAACAACACCGGTTTCTTCTCATCATTCCATGAATCCGGAATAGCGAAGAGAGCCGTCTCATTGGCATTAAGCGGATAAGTACGGTCATAACGCAGAAGGGTTGCTTTGCCTCGAGGCGGGGATTGGGGCACTTTCTCAATTTTGATTACACCTTGTTCCTCGCTATAGAATTTAGCGAAATACATACCTGCTTCGTTGGGATACTCTTCATCATGGACATAATGATAGAGCTGGTTGGCGGTAATCTTAAAGGATCCGCCGGGTTCTATTACTTCGTAATTGATAATCTCCGGATTGGTATTATCGGTAGGATCGAAATCACAGGTATTTCCCACAGCTAACTGGCAGGGCTTGGTACCATCCCATTTATAGACAATGGTATCTTCCTGCCATTGTACATAAGGTACAATGACATGACGTTTCTTATCATTGGGTTTGACCTTAACGGTATCGCCCAGATGCATGAATTTCGCATTATCCACGCAACTGCTGAAGAGATCATCCGGTGCCATAGAGATGATACCGGCACTATTATACGTAACCTTGACATAAACCTCCAAGTTTTCGCTGATACCCATCTTGAGCAGATAGTCGCGGTAATTCTTACCAAGAGACAGATAATAGACGAACGTACCATTATCCAAAGTTTTGGAATCCAGTTTTGGAGAATGCGGCATATCGAGTTGGATTCCGCTACCTCCGCTGGTTTTACAGAACAGGCTACACAAGATACTATCTTCGTAAAAACCGGGGGTACAGGTAAAATCCATCTCTACATGCGGCGCAGGATCATCCTTGCCATTCTTCGGTGCAAACGTCACTGTCAGAGGCAGATCGAAGGTCCATGCAGAATACCAAACGGACGTACCGCTTTTGATAGTAGCTGTATAATCCTTTCCCATAGGGATAGCATCCTGACAAGAGGATCCCGGGTTCCCAGCGTGCGCAGGCACGCACATTCCGATAAGGAACGCGCATGCGCACCATATAGCACTTAATCGTTTCATAGGCATTTCCTTTCTTTGTTCCTGTTAGAACACATCGGTTCGACGTGCGGGCGCATTATTTCCCGGTCCGGGAGGCAACTCTGGAGATGTGCCGGACGCTTTCATCAACACGGACGTATCCAATAGTAATACGTCTGTCATAGGTACAATATACTGTTTCTTTTCCATAATTCTAATGATTTTTTTCGTCATTACGTGATTACGTTATTACGACTGTTATTTTACCAATTTTCCGTCAATGCTGTACATCTCGCCATTGCGGATGATAAATACCTTATCCTCGACAATCACTTTGCGGATAGCATCGCCGTTTTGGATTGTTGCTTCCTCTATTCCGGTTGCCACTTGAGGTTGGCGCGCCACGACACGCAATCCGTAATGCATATTGGTACCCTTATTCAGAGGAGCGATATATCCTCCGTAACTCAGATTCCAGATAGCCTCGTTATCATAGGTAAGATAGAGCATTGTCTCATCATTCGGCTGGTCAGCAATGAAGAGTTCATACTCGCCGTCTTTCTGAACGCTTATACCGAGCGGATAATCAGCGGTATTATCGAAGCCGGCTATTGTATTGATACACATCTTACTGTCATAACGGGCAATCCACATCTGAGGAACCATATCGCTGACACCCATTTTCACCAAGTCTTGACCTACGATATAGGTATCTTCCTCTTTATCCTGATCCATACGAACGATGATACGGTCGGACACATCGGCATCGCTCGAAGCCAACATCAATTCGTATCTCGTCATCGGAGCACTCCATTCTTCCGAGCGGCGTGGAGCCAGAGAAGGATTATAGGCATCGTCATGAGCTGCATAAGCTACTACTGATGTATTGGTTTCAATTGCCTGCACGAAAATCGGCTGGCCTACTACCAAATTGTTCTCGTTCATATTTACCACCGAATAGGTTCTCGTCTCCGCGTTATAAACCTGACCTACATTCAATACATTGGTAGAATAATTCTTCACGTTTGCATTAATATACGCATGATAGGTAGCCGGGTTAGCAATACCATTCCAGTTTGCATCTTTATTGTTTCCGGTTCCTAATGTAAATGCATATACAGCCAACGTATTGGTTATGAGTTTCGTACCGCTCTTACGCTCGAATCGGATGGTCTGCGCGTCATAGGTAAGATAGATCATATAGGCGCGTCCGGGATACATGATATGCTTATCCTGATCATCGTCTTCTACATACTTCCAGCAATCATTGCTATGTCCCTCTGCAGCACGGCGCTCTCCATCATAATAGAGGAGGTCAAAGGTAGTACCCATTTTTTGGCGAATAGGTTCTGCACTGCCGTTAATAATATAAACACCATTATTTTCCGCATAAGCCCTCACATCTACCTGCCATGGAACAGCTACGGCATACCAAGTCTTTGCTTTGAATCCGCCCGGTTGCGAGAAGTCGAATAGCGCACGTGTTGCTGTTACCGTTCCCTCGCCGGTAATCTCACCGGACGAAGACGGAGTACCTTCCAGAATCAAGTCGTCGGTGGTAAGAGTCCTATTCTCGGGCACATTCAGTTTGCCTTCTACACGGACCGTAGTAGTGGTAAGAGTAGTATTCTCTTCGATTGGCTCTTCCGCAGTAATAACAAGATCATCAATACGCTCATATTGCGCCGTATAGACGTTAACATCGCTGTTCACCTCATGAATTTCCGGACTCCATCCGGTAAATTGGTATTTACGATTCTCTGCGTCAGTATAGGTCGGCGTTTCATTATAAATCGAATATGCAGGTGTCTCTCCCCAATAAGAAGTAGTATTATACAAAGTCGATCCGTCATAGTTCAACCAAGTGATGGTATAAGGACGAAGTGTCTGGTCAAACTGCGCCGTATAGGTGGCAGCCCCTGTTACGGCTGTTATTTCAGGATCCCAACCGGTAAAGACGTAGGTATAAGTCGCGTCAGCCGGTTTGGTTGGCGTTCCACCGCTATAGACAGGCGTTGTGCCTGCTTCCATTATGCCGGATTGCAGTTCGGTCGAACCGTTCTTGAAGGTAATCGTATAAATCTCCGCTATCTTATAGCGATAGCCGTTGGCATACTCCTCGTGGGTAGTGGGTAATGTCCAAACGGACTTTGGAACTACGGCGTAGGTAGCGAGGTTGGTCGGGTGTACGAAATAACCGCCTTTCAGTTGCATATGTCCGACAACACCGGCTGTTCCGACTTCGGCAGTAGCACCATTAAAGAAACCGTCCAGCACTTCCACTTCCGGTTGAGCCACAACGCTTCCTTGCGTCTGCTTGCCATCAAGCGAAATTACATACGCAGAACCCGATGTGGTGAATTTTGCATTATACGTACCACCATTGATTGTTGCACTGGCAGCCGTAGCATAATCTCCTGCAAAATTGCCGGAAGCGATATTCTTCTTCACAGATTTCAAGTAAATTGTGTATGCTTTCTTTCCACTTGTTTTTGCCTCGGCTGTAACTTCTGTATTTCCTGCTTCGCTGAGGTCAAACTCTCCATGGAAACAATAACCGTGTGTAGCATTGATATCCACATAGCCTTCCAAACCATAAGCGGCATCCGTCGCAGTAGCCGTAATGGTAGAGTTCTTGATGGTAGTCGTTTTATCTACAGCACGCACACCAGAAGCTGTACTCTGGTATTTTGTTGCATTTCCAGCTGTTGCTGTAATCGTACAACCGTCAATCAAAGTAGGACCACCTGCGGAAACGCCATAGGCAGATGTACTCGTGCCTGTCCGGGCAATAAAGGTAGCATCATACAGGTTCATCACAGGGGATGCGGTTGCTACTTTGTTGGTCGAAATAGAAGTACCCGGACTATGTGCTCCATAAGCAGAACTTGTTCCCGCAGTAGCGGTATACGTTCCACCATGAACAGTAACCGTAGGAGCAATGGCTTTTTCGCCAACTTGATATATATTATAATAGTTATTTCTATTCGAAGAAGTTAGCGCTTCTTTTTGAGCCTCTGTCTGCGTTCTGGTTGCTCCTGTTACATACAGCGCGCGTGCTGTTGCTCCGGTTCCTGTCGTTGCTGTAACATTCAGATTGGTCAGTGTGGCAGTAGGAGCATATGCAAACATTGTATTTGCGGCTATCGTTCCCTCCAAATGGATTCCGTTAGCAGTATTACTATTAGAGGTTGCAGTAATAGTGGCATTGGACACATTCAGTGTGCCGCTTATTGCATAGATACAATATGCATAGCGCGTTGTTGCCGTTGCTTGGAACGTTCCACCGGTAATAGTAGTGTTTCCACCATTGGATACTGCACGAGCCGTTTCCGTTCCTGCCGTTGCAATAAATGTACCATCTTCTATATTCAGTGTTGAATAGGCTTCAACTTGTCCGCCTAATTGCTGATAAAGTGCAGTACCGGAATGTCTGGAATATGTATTTATCTGCTTCGTAGATGTTCCTGATGCATAGGCACTTGAGGTTTTAGATTTTGCCTCATACCTTCCGCTATGAACGGTCATATTAGCACCGATAGCATATTCTCCGGCATATATACTGTTGGTTGCAGTCGCAACACCATCTTTATAGGTATATTCATACACTGCACCCTGTGTTGCCGATGACCAAATTGCATATGCTCCCTCTGCGGTAGTGGTTTCTGCATATACATCGCAATTGGTTAATTCGAAATCTCCATTGGTACAACCACCATTACCGGTACCGGAACTTATTCGAGCTGACGATAGAATACCATAAGCACTCGCCCGCGCATATACGTCCACTTCTGTGTTCTTAACTTTAATTACAGATGTAGATTTATCAGCTGAATTATAACGTCCATATCCTACAATACCATATCCATTATTAGCCTTGGTATTGACTTCAATTTTAGCATTTTCAATAGTTGCTTTAGCAGCATATTTCTGTGATAGAGTACCATCGGTTGCTTTTGTATTTGCAGCCCCCGTACCGGCGAAATCCGCATATAGATTAATACCATACACATTGGATGTGTAGTTTGCCGCTACATCTGAAGTTGCTTTTACAGTTCCGCCCGTCATAGTCAGGGTTCCAAAGCAGCAGCTGGTAGCCGCCTTGTTGGCAGTACCTGTCATATAAATACCATAACAAGTTGTATGCGCTTTGATGTTGTTCGAAGCATCAGTAGCAACAAATGATGCATTTACAAGGTGATCATTCAGTTTAGCTTCTACCAATCCTCCGCTAATATTCAGTTTTCCCGAACAACTGATACCATACGCACCACAAGGAGCTTCTGCATAAATCTCTCCGTCGGTGATGGTCACTTGCGTTGTATTAGCGTTATTACCGGAAGCCGCGATACCATACGCGTTTCGTGTTGCGTATGCTTCTAAGCGCCCACCGCTAATGTATAGTTTTTGGGCAGCTGCCACTTGTACGGCGCGAGCGCCGCAAGCGGTCAGCGCCGTAACTGCTACGTTGTCAACCGTAGCTGCCTTGGATGCGTACTGCGCAGGGTTCTCAGCATGGATTGTACCATGCTCCACATTGAGCGTACCAGCCATCAAATGAACGGTATAAGTTACCTTATTCTGATTACAGATATTTTCTATCCGACCTTCCTTATTGGCACTATTATCTGTGATCGTGAATGTTGTTCCTGATGCATTGATTTTAAGCAGACCCCGGTTATTATCATCGGTAAAGGGAACAGCACCGCTGACAGTATGACCATTGAGATCAAGGGTGCAAGTGGTGTTGGCAGCCGTGAAGGTCATCTCATTGTTTATACCGCTGATGTCTTTGAGGATGGTGATGGTGGCATTCTTTTTACCGGACGCAACAGTAATTGCATCAGGCAGGAAATAGAAATCACGCGTCTCGATAGCATCCGTTACGCGCACTTTAGGATCTGCCAACACCCACTCGCCGTTCTCATACTCATAATATCGCTTTACGTTCTGATCATTGTAATCGAAGAAGAACGGGTCCTCACGCTCTACGAGCGACCAATTGTTGTTATACCAGATATAGTCACCGCCCTCTACGATATAGGCCTTTTCCTCGCCTGCATATTTGGTAGCCGGATGCCACGTACAACCGGCGAAGCTGATATAGTAATTAGTCGGGTTAGCCACATCATGCCATGCCTCGTCTTCCGTATTCTTTTCAAGAGCTACGAAATGTCCATCTACTAACGCTTTCTTTACGCCTCCGATGGTGTACAAGCAGTTTTCATCTACCGATCCGAGCGAGTTAACCGCACATCCTTCTACGGCGTACAGACTGTTATCCGAACCGCCATACACACCTTCCGTTTCCGTCTTGAGCAACTGTAACCAACTATCCGACGGATAGGTATAGCGAATATCGCTTGCCGGCGTCTCGTTGAGTGTCTGGATTGCATTAAAGATATTGCTACAAGTACCATCCTGCGCTACATTGCACCATTTCATACCTGCTGTCAGACCGGTTTTATCTGGAGCATAAAGAGCATCAACTGTAGAAGTCGTTCCGTCTGTTCCGCTTACCGCTCCACTGCTGATATAAGTGAAGTCATACGTATGGTTGGCTTTCTCGTCTTGTGCCGATGCTGCAAACCAACGGCCGTTCACGTTATGGAAAGTAGTAGAAGCAATGGATTTAGTATAAGAACCATCTTCATTACAGAGGTTGGCTGCAGCTATATCGTTTGGTGCGTCTACAATATAACTTTGGTCCTTAGTGCCCACAGTTACGTGATGAAGTGTAGTAGAACTGGGCAACGCGCCACCAAAGACAACTTTTCCGCCACCGTTACCCATAATATTTGCGCCACCATTGGTGCTATATAGATAGCCCTTCCCAGAAACTACGTTGAGCGTACCATCTACTATGATTTTGGCATCCTCCAACCCTTCATTGGAATTCTCCGCGCCGCGATTTTTGTGGCTGGTCAAATTGTTAAATGAACGGAAATAATAATCATGAATATATTTCCCCCATTCGTCCTTATCAAACACATGCATGCGGGCTTCCAAATTAGCAGTAGCATCTTCTTTAATCTCAATTACCGAACCGGCCTGCATCGTCATGGGCTTGGACAATGTCATATTGCAGTTCTTCAAGATGATGTGCATACTATTACTAATTGGCAAATAATAATCACTTGAGCTAACACTTATGTAAACCACTAAATTCAATGCATCCAATTTTGCTGTGCCACTTAACTCGTAACACGTCAAATCTGTTGTTGGGTCATACCATTTTCGTACGGTAGATTGGGCATCCTTGAGCAAAAAGAGTGTATTACTACTTCCAGCGATATCAAAATCCGCAGGATTATTTCCTCCTCCACCATTAACAACAACAAAGGTATTCAAAGTAGAGCCATATTCGTATGTCGTAGGCACTTCTACATTTTGAATGGAGTAACTTTGAAACGGAAACAATTTCCAATCATTCTGTTTGTTATAAATAGCATATGTAGCAGTTCCTCCTCGCCAATCACCAACGGAAAAATCCTCTTTGATGATTGCCCCTGAATGAGCCGTAATTGTTCCTACTCCGACAGTATTATTTCCCTGATCCATATCTTGACCTTTGATGAAGCCCCAGCAATAAAGTTTCGCTCCACTATTCAACTCGATATGTCCGCCATTTGCCATATTGATAACGCCACAAGGACCAGTAACATAAGCAGATTTGCTACCACCTCCGGCAGACATAATCTTACCACCTAAACAGATATTTCCATTACATACTATATTCACTCCATCCTTCAGGACAAGCGTACGATATGCATATAATGTCTCTGCAGTTGTGACTACGTCCGGCTCCAACTGCATCTTATTATCAGCTGTATGAGGCACTAATAGTGTAGCACCTGCTTTGATGTTGTAAGTACCATTATCAAACGGCATCAGGTCGGAGCCGTCCACAAGCGTTTCATCCGCTACCGGCACTATCGTCCCACTACCGCCGGCTGCAACCGTAGCTGCCTTCAATCCATAATACTCTGTACTGCTTCCTTTGAGGATAAATTTACCCAAGGTCGTCGGCACAAAACGGGCACCCATTTTAATAGTCTCAGACGCGGTAAACGAAGCATCATAGGGGCTTGCAATAGAAAGGTCTTCCACAAACTCGCCTGTACTATTCAACTTGTACCATCCGGCAAAGGCATAACCGCTTGCCGGAGTGGCAGTCAGCGTCACGCCGGTTACATCGTTTTTTACCACATCGGCAGACGAAACATTCTCTGCGGAGCCGCCGTTGACAGCTATCGTGTAGGTTCCATGAGACGTAGCCTCGAAGGTAATGTTCACTTTCGCCTTCTCCACGAAATGTGCATAGAGGGTTTGGGTGGATGATTCATCGGTCACATCAAATGCCACGCCCTTAGGATTAGCATTAACCGCACCATCGGACGAGGACGCACTCGATGTCCAGCCCAGGAAAGTATAGCCATCTGCCGGAGTAGCATAGGCATACAAGGTTCCCGTATGCTGACCACCTTTGTTTCCTCTGCAACTAAAAGAAGCTGAAGCGGAACCGCTCGTGGCGCTACCACTCGTTGAGGCATAAACAGTACCGCTACCTGTTCCTTTATTAACGTTCAACGTAGCAGTATGCGTACTATGACTTCCCCACACATTGCCAACCCCAAGCGTCAGCAGCATAATTACCATCGCCGTATAGCGGAAGAGGTTTAGGTTTGCCCCGCTAACACAGCGAATGATGTTCATCATCTTAAATAAATTTTTCATCATATCTTTTTGTATCTTAAATGTTTTCTATATTATTTGTTGTAATCGTCATATATCGGCGAGTTAAATCCCACCGGATTCATGGGCTTCGCTTTCGGTTTAGCTTGCAACTCTGCCAATGATTGATTAATCAGCTCTAACTGCATAGCCGTCTCCTCGTTGATTGCACGCTGCATCTCATTGACATCATTCTGGTCGTGCATCACTTCCTCAATATACAAATTCAAGCGCTCAATCTTTTCATTCAACAACTCTACTTTCGCCTCTGTAGCTGTTAATGCTACCAACGCCTGACGCATTGCCACGAACGCACGCGTGATTTGCACACTCATCTTTACTGCAATCTCACTCCGCAATAATGATGCCAACATCACCACGCCATGCTCTGTGAAAGCGTAGGGTAACTTACGAACACCTCCCCAATTTGAGGTCACAATTTGTGACTTCAAGTCTGCAACATCCTCATTTACAGAAACTTTCATCCATTCTTGATGAGTTAGTTGAAACATAAAGTCCTCGGGAAAACGCTCTTTGTTACGTTTCACCGCCTGGTTGAGCACTTTTGTCTCCACCTGGTACAACGCCGCCAAGTCACGGTCCAGAATCACCTTCTGTCCGCGGATCTCGTATATCTTACGCTGTATGACTGCTATATCTTTCATATCTGTTTTGTACTTTAAATTTCGTTATATTTAGATCGGTCAAGATTGGCCGATAGGGTTTTTATCTCTTTTATTCTTATCCTCAATATTACACGTTCTTATCCTCAATATTACACGTGCAGGTGCTTATGCAAGGGAGCTTTGCACTTTGAGTGTGCAAAGTTACTGCTTTTTTAATTAATAAAAAAAAAATCAAAAGAAAAACGCAAAAAATCTGCTTTTTGCTATACAAAAGTGACAAAAGTACAGAGTAATGTTCGCAAAAATGACGTAATAACGGGATTATGGAATCTTTTGGTTCAAAATGGGTCCACATAAAAAATGAGACAGCAGGGAAATAGCTTTTTTTAAAAGGCTGAAAGACAGAGGCGTAGATGGTGTGTTGCTGTTGCAAGGGAGCCAAATGGAACCAAGAGACATACGGAAAGAAGTTGCAGGGGGTCTTATATTTGTCGCAGATTTCGATTTTTTCGAAATAACGTAATCACGAGATCACGAGATCACGAGATCACGAGATCACGAAAAATTTTTTAACCCAAAACCACTAAACATTATGCTTAAAAACCTAAACTTAATGGAGGGACAGGAAGACCTCCGCATCGTTGAACATCTCGACATGCAGAAACTTCCTGAGAGTGTACAACAGATGCTTTCGCTGGCTTCTACGCCGAAGGAGCAGGACATTATCCTCATGGCGACGCTTGCGGCAGCGAGTGCGTGCGTGCCGAAGATGTATTTTACGTATGGTCCGACGGGCAAGAAGTACTACGCTAACCTGCAATGTTTCATCTTGGCTGCCGCAGCTTCCGGCAAAGGTATCGCCAATCAAGCGTTGGAGATGGTACGCGTGATTGATGAGCAGTATCCGATGCTCATTGCCGGCGACAGTACGTTAGCGGCATTTTACAAGGCGTTAGAGGAACAAGGCGGCTGCGGATACATGCACGAATCCGAAGGATCTGTGATCACGGACATCTGGAAGAACGCGGCAGCGAACTACAACACGGCGCTCCGTAAGGCGGCGGAACATGAGCCAATCTCGCGGAACCGCGTCAAAGGCGCTTCGGAGATCAAGAACCCGCGGTTGAGTATGCTGCTGACCGGCACTTTCGGGCAGTACAAAGCGCTGGTGCCGAGTGTGGAGAACGGTTATTTCAGCCGATTACTGACGGTGGTGATCCGCGGCACGAACCCGTTTGACAAACGTTATGTCTCGTCCAAAGGCGGGCAGAGTGCGGTTCCGAAGATCGTCGGACAGCGGTTACTGCGCGTGTACGAATCATTATTGTGCGGCGGCGAGCGGGAATGGAGTCTGACGGAGGCGCAGAAAGAGCGGCTGGGCGAGCACCTCGAAACGGAGTACGGAACACTCATTTCGCTCCTCGGCAATAACTTCCACTCGGCGGTAGTGCGTATGGCGGTACAGATAGAGCGGATCGCGATGGTGCTAAGCGCGATGAGAGGGGGAGAAAACCCGCATACAATGCGGGGGAATGAACATACGGAAGGCCGGATACCATCCGGCATAATGGAAGAAGAAAGAAAGCGCGGAGCAGCCAACGAAGATGGGATGTCCGGATATTATCCGGACGCAAAAAACGAAATCATTCTTTGTGTGGATGAGGATTATGAGGCGGCGGAGATGATCGGGAATAAGTTGCTGCTGCATATGGCAAGTGCGTATCGGATGATAGACGGAGATGCGCAAGACGTAGTGCCGGAGATCAAGCCGCTGGATCAGAGAAAGGTGCTTTTTGAACAGCTGAAGGCTGAGTATGCTTTGGGAGAACTCATCCAAGAGGCTAAAAGTCAGGGAGTATCGCGGAGTAGCGCAATCCGATGGAATAACGAATGGATAGAAAATGGTATGGTTACTAAGGAGAATCATGGTATTTACAGAAAAGTAGCATGAGACTTTGAAACTTTGGAACTTTGACGAAACTTTATAAACACATTATATACAGCATATTATAAGCGAAAGTATCAAAGTTCCAAAGTTTCATAACGAAAATTATTGTCGGATGACATCCGACCTAATGGACGACGTACAGGAGGATGTTAGGTGGATGTTAGGTAGTCGTACCGATGATATCGAACAAATATCAAACAAATATCAAACTTATTTCTAAATTATAACTAACGATTCTAAGTATTATGGCACAAGCAGAATTAAGCGTAGGCATTGATTTGCTGCGCGGTAAATTGAAACGCGACTCGGAAGTGGTGACACGCCTGAAAGGATACCGAGCAGATGACGGGACTTTGATCAAATATGGTCCTCAGGAGATTTATTTTAAGGAGAAACGCGATTACAAGCATCATCCCCGGCAAGGAGCAGAGGAGGCACAAGCACAGAAATGGACTGCAGCCTGTCGGGGTGCGAGTGTGATTATCAAAGATAAATCGCACCCGAGATACGGGGAGTTACGTTCACGATGGAATGCGCAGTTGAAAGGTCAGCCGGATCCGTTATTGGATCCCAAGCGTGTGACGATGTTTCCGAATTTTGTGCGGGTTATTCTACTTCGGGAGCTTGAAAACGGAAATACCCCATAGACTTGAGGGCGAAGACTTCGTCTTGCACTTGAGGAGTATAGCGCCCGTGTTCGCGCATGGCACGCCGGAACTGCGAGGCGTTGTTGCGTTCGGTGTAATCGATTTTGAGATGCTCGCTGAGCCACTGGCGCATATCCTTGTCGGAGCATTTGCGGCGGATATAACCAAGTTGGCGCATGGCATAGACGGCGGCAGTCAGATCGCGGAAATGAGCAGGATGCTGCTCCGCTAATTGCAGATGGTAAAGGAGATGGTTCTGTGCTTCTTCCGGCACATCATCCACCCAGAAACGGATATCCTTCTTGGGCAGGAGTCGCTCGGAGAGGAAACGGTTCCACTCCTTTTGCCATTGGAACCAATCTTTCTGCTCGGAGGCAGATAAAAGCTCGATTTCATCGGACAAAAACGCCAAGTCGGTTTCCTGCGAGAAGATATACTTTCGGTCGGCAGAAGTGATTTTAGCGCCGGGCATCTCCTGCTTCATCGCCACATATTCGTCGGAGAGCCAGAGGAGGTAACGCTCCATGATGTCGGCGGCTTTCTCGCCTTCGAAAAAGAAGGTCGGCACTTCCGTCTCGTCCGGCATATCCGCCAGCTGGATGACGGTCGGGAAATCGGTCCAGTCGGTTTGGAGTAATCGCTGGCGGCGTGTCTCCACGCGTGCGGCATCTATGAGCCATTGTCCGAAAGGCATTTTCCAAGGCATCGCCTCCCATATATGTTTCCCGAAAGGCTCCAAGACCAGACAACGCATATAGTTCGCAAGCAGTTCCATCGCGAGGGAGAGAAGGCGTTTATTGGGGCAGAGCTCAACGAGACCGTTCGGTACGTCGATAAACTGGACGTAATTGTCGCGGAGTTGGTATATTTCCGCAGAGAGATAGCCCCAGTCCTCGCGTCTCACCTCGCGGTCGTAACGGAGGAAGAATTGTGCCTGATCCTCCTCCGTGTCCAGCGCTATTGCGCGCGCATTGCCTTCGTCCGTATCAACCAGCAACACCGCCGCGAGGGCGGCACCAAGAAATCCGCCGAAGACGAATTCATCCTCGTCATCGGCGCGGGTCACATAGAGCCGATGTGCCTCATAGCGCATGGCGGGGGAGAAGATGTAATCAGAAAGGAGCATTGAAATGTTGTTTTACCAGGACGACGATGAAGGAGAGGGCGAGGATGATGTGCGGCCAATCGACGAGGACGTGTCCCCAAAAGAACTCGCCGGACATAACGAGACACCAAATAAGGAGGATTGCCGCATATGGCAAAGCCCAATACTTGCGCCAATGCCAGAAGATAGCCGGCAGGATATTAAAAGGAACAATGAGCCAGTTCCAATCGGTACACGGGAGGTTGGAAAACAGAATCAGATAAGTCATCACCGCACCTATCGTCGTGTACAAAGCTAACAAGGCATAATCCACCGCCTTCCATGGCGCGAACGACAATAAAAGCAGCAACATACTTACCAGAAGCGGTGTACACCATGTGCCTTCGTTATGATGGGTGGCATCCAGTAAGATACGCGGTTCGGTATCTAAAACAGGTTCTCCGTTGTCAAAAGTGGCTTTCTGCCATACCTCCACCAAGTCGGTCGGCACAATCAGTTTCTGCTCGTATGGATAGTCTTTATCCCCTTCCACACCAATTAGAAAATACATAAAGAACTCTTCCCATGGCGCTCCTTCAATGAAATTGCGCACCAACTCCCGTTGAGTCAGTTTGGTATATTTATCATCCCATGGGGAATAATGTATAGCACCGGTTCCCAGGGCTTTATGAATGACCTGAACGACCGATTTGGCGCAACCGCGACGGAAATAATCATAGGGGATATTAGCTCCTTTTGCCGCCAAATTATCCATCACCTCCCATAACTTCTGCTCCTGCTCCGGGGAGAGATTGATGGTATATTCTCTAACGCCCCGGCCTGTCATTTGATATACGCTTAAAAACTCATCCGTCGGAATGCCGAACATGCCCATCTTCAGATTCCCTCTTAGGAATGTCCATATCTTATCCCGCACATTTTCGCTCTCATAGGAAAAGATATAATCGAGGTTGAAAATAGGGCATTGCAAATGCAGCGCGGCATGTCCGAGTGTCGAATAGAGCACCTCATCCGGATCGCAGACCACAAGACTGACGGTTACAAAATCCGGGGCGAGGCGATCGATGGTATCATTGAATCCCTGGGCGGCATTACGCTCAGCGACAGTCATCGCAGGGTCTTGGGCGGAGACTGATGCTGCAAACAAGAGCAACGACAGGATGATATGAATCTTTTTCAACATAGTTTAATTTTTCGGAATGATGAATGGTTTCGGGATCACGTTATTTCAGGATAACGGGATGACGATAATTCGCCACAAAAGTACAACTTTTTTTTTGATTGTGCAAGAGATGATACCAAAAAAGCGCCCAACGGACGCTTTTTTGTATTTAGAACACCGGCGTGCGGCGTTTGGGAGCACCGGGACCGATAGGTGGTGTTGGAAGCTCAACCAGACTACCATCCAAAATACAACTGCTCAGATTGATTTGTGATACCTCCATGAGAGGAGCGTTATATAGTTTCTTTTCCATAAAGCTAATAATTTTTTATAGTGGACTAGTATACTGGTATTCTAGTCATCTAACCAATTGTCCATCGATGCTATAAACCTGATTGCCACGGATGATGAAGACCTGATTATTGATCAGAACCTTCTTTGTCTCACCTTGTGCATCAACGACTGCTTCGTCAATACCGGTAGGTGTCTTACGTGCGCTGATACGCAGACCGTAGTTGGCGGTAGTGCCTTTCTCCAGTTGGAGCACATAATCGCTCTCCGAGAGGTTCCAGATAGCTTCGCCGTCGTAGGTCAAGTAGAGCGTAGCGTCGCCGCGTTCCTGCGAAGCAGAGAGGACGTAACCGCCCGTTTGCGGAGCAGAGATATGGAGCGGGTATTCGACGCTCTCACCATGCAGCGCAAGGGTGTTCTTACAGAGTTTCGCATCATAGCGGTTGATCCACATCTGTGCGTTCAAAGCGCTGACGCTCATCTTCGCGAGGTCTTTGCCGATAACATACGTATCTGCTTTCTCCTCTGCCGTCTGAACGATCATACGGTCATTCAACTGACCAGCGAGCGAGAGTTCTACCACGAAACGATTGTTCGTAGTAGTCACTTGCTGTGCACGGCGATAAGGAGCAGGAGCAGCTGCAATATCGGCAGTTACGTTAGGATTCGGAGTCTCAACTTGCACAAATACCGGTTCGCCGACAATCATGTTGGTAGTAGAGCCGATTATATACGCATCATTGCCATTGTATTTCAATACATCCGTAGCACCTGTGCTCAAATCTGCATGGTACAAAGCGGGGTTGGCAATGGCATTCCAGTTGGATTGCGCACCTTCGCCCGTTGTTGTTGTAACAGATACCTCGGTATTCCAAATCGTCGTCTCACCTGCTTTCTTATAGAACTGAACGGCTGTTTGCGCGGAGCGGAACCAGATCATATAGAGTTTACCCGGCTGCATGTCGTGACCATTTTGATGCAAGAAGTGCCAGTAGTCATTTCTGCCGCCTTCACGATTTGCCGACGCATAGACTTCGGCGTCAAACTCAAGGACATAGAGGCTGTTTGCAGCGAACGCATTACCGTTCTTATCACGAATGCCGCTGAGTGCTACCGTCCAAGGCACAGCTACGGCGTACCATGTCTGTGCAGCAAAGTTCTTTTCCAAACGGAAGATGGCTTCACCGGTTAACGTCAAGTTATCTGCGCCCTTTAACTCAGAAGAGTTGATACCATTAGAGGTAATAACAAGGTCATTCTTCTTGACGTTCGCACTTGCAAGATCTGTGCTGCCGCCTGCACCCAAGATAAGATCCGTAGGCAGGACAGGGGTCTTGCTGAAATGTGCATAGAAGGCTGCATCACCGCTTACCGTAGCCGGCAGAGAAACCACTGCACCGCCTTGAGTTGCAGACCATCCGTCAAAGGTATAACTATAGTCAGCATCTGCATTCTTGGTCGGAGTAGCGCTATTATACTCGATAGTTGCGCCATACGGTTGCTCATAATCCACTTCGATATCCGCAGTACCGGCTTCGTTCTTCCAAGAGACAGTATATTTGCGTGCTGTCTCATTGAAATATGCGTAATAGGTTGCATTGGCAGTAGCCTTCGGCGTCATACCGTTCTTGTATGTATTGAGGATGTTTCCATCGTTATCCCTTGTGGTCCAGCCATAGAAGGTGTAAGTTACGGCAGCTATAGCCTCTTTCGTCGGAGTAGCACCGGTATAGGTAGTAGCGGTTCCTTCTACTTGAGTAACAGACTTAATGAGAGTACCATCCTCTTCTTTCCAGTTAATAGAATATTTTGTTGCTTCACCTGTATAATTGAAGTTAGCCACGAGGTCAACATCACCTGTAAGCGTGGTCGGAAGTTCGGATACCACCGCACCTGTTTTTCCATCCGTCCAATTCTGGAACGTATAATTGGGTTTAGCCGTTTGCGAAATGGTGATAGCATCTCCATGCTTATAGATACCTGCACCCGTAAAGGTACAAGCTTCAGAAGGATTGCTCTTCAACTTAACGGTATATTTGATTTTCTCACCTGTGAAGCGTGGTTTATAATCCGCATTTGCCTTCACAGCCTCTACCGTCTTAGTATCATCCATCATATTCTCCCATACGTAGGTATAAGTGTATCCGGCTTCACCCGGTTCTATGATTCCGGCAGTAGGAATAGCCGGTACTGCACCATATGCCAATTTTTGATCATCACCGATTTGCGTTTCTCCATCTTCCTGGAAGAAACGAACCGTATAAGTTACAGCTTCCTCGCGATAGACAGCCGTATAAGACTTCGCGCTGGTAGCCGAAACTTCTTCCAGAGCCGGTGCCCAATGATCGAATACATAGGTGAACTCTTTGTTACCTTGTTCCTCTGCCCACGTTGCCTTGCCAGTCGGATCAGCCGGAGGTGTCGGAAGAGCACCTACTGCAACATTACTTTTTTGAAGAATATATTTACCATCGTAATCGAAGAACGTAACTTCATACTCCGTAGGCGGATTCTCATGCCATATAGCGCGATAGGTAGCACCGCCTGTAACGGCGGCAATAGCCGGGCTCCATTCGAGAGTGTGACCAATCTTAGTCGGAACATTCTCGCAAACAGGAACCTCGTTATGAGTAAGGAACTGACGCTCGATCTCTACACCACCTTCGTTTTGGAAGATGATAGTGTACATACGAGGCTTCTGAGTATAAGTTGCCGTATAAGTCACATCGCTTGTAACGGGGCCGAGAGCAGGTGTCCAACCTGCGAAGTCGTAAGTGTAGTCTATCGTTGCCTCACGAGTCGGGTTTGTTCCGAGGAACTCAGCCATCGTACCGTAGGTTACACTATAATCTATAGGAGCAAGATTATCTTCTCCACCAGAATGGTCATAAGATATAATTTCTGTTCCATCCCAGTTTTTCCAAGTAATGGTATAGCGTTTTTCTGCCCATAATTCACTATCCTCATCCCAATAATAATAGGTATCATTATTCGGGTGGATACAATGGTAGAGGTTGGCTTTCTTCTCTACTTCCCACCATTGGCAAGCATCCGGCATCAAGATAAAGAGTCGTCCTGCACCATCCGCATCGGAATAGGTATGGTCGGCATTGCCCTCTATTACTTTATATTCATCCTCGGTATCTTTGTTATATGTAACTTTAGTCGCTACAACAGCCACGTACTCTTGCGGCTTTGCGTAGTAGATATCAACTCCTCCTCGATTCTCTTTCATGAAACAGCCATCCTGAATCATCGTGGACCATTTGTCATTTTGGTAACAGTATGCCAAGTCGGCTATCGCTTCGTCCGTATTGACATATTGAGGATCGGCTATTCCATTCTTCAGACGAGCGGGATAGAACGTAAGGCTCTCGTATGTTTTAACTCCTTTCACATTATAAACAGTCCGCGTACCGGCATTGACAGCATCATCATTGAAAATGAACGTACCAGCGTCTTCATTAGAGGAGAAGATATTTGCGCCACTTGCTGAAGTATAAACAAATCCTGTAGCAGTAGCGAAAGTACCGTGCACATTGATGGCAGCATCAGCCGGCTTGGTTTGTTCTGCACGCTTGTTTGGACGACCCTTCCATGAGGGCGAGTAACGCACCACCTTGGTGTAAGCTGTGCTACTTTGCATATTCAAACCATCATATTCGTTGCAATAAGCATATTTCCCCCATTGATCAGCATCATACACATATACAGCACCGGTATATGACACTGGGGCATCTCCCACCTTGCCACCTTCAACCCATGCGTCGTATGCTTCTTTTTCTTCCTCTTCCATTGCCACAGTAACCGTAGCCTCTTTATCTACCTCAACTTCCGCTCCAGGCAGCAGACAAGTATTCTGCTGGAAGTCCATTGTGCCGGAAAGGAGGTGGATCTTAAAGTTACAAGTAAGCGGCAAGTCAAACTTTGCAGAATTCAAACGAATAGGCACTGTACCATATGTAAGCAAATTGATATCACCCATATCCAACAGCATCGAGCCGATGTGTGCGGCGCTATTGATATCATATACCTGTATATCATTCTCCACGTCATACCACTTGCGCACCCATGTATTCTCTGCATCGGCGTTCTCATCCATCAGGAAAATTGCCACATCGCGGTCTGTATTTGATCTGCTTACACCTACGATTCCGATATCAGTAGCCGCCATGGATACACTCATGCCCATAAGACCTTCTGAAACTGCAGCAGAGGTGGAAAGTAACGAACCCGGGTGATATTTAACTGGAGATTCGATATTCTGGATGAAGTATTGGGTGACAGGGAAGATTTTCTTGTCACTGTAATCGCAATTATTTACCTTACCCTGACTTTTAACAACATCACAAAGAAGTTCATTATCTGACGTAACCAAACCGGTAATCGCTACCGAAGTCATCGCACCTTTCCAGTCTCCCAATTGGAACATCTCACGCACCTTAGCGCCACGACGGGCATCGGTTTCACCCTTACCGGTCATGAATCCCCATGCACGTAATTCAGAACCATCCTGCAACGTCATGTGACTGCCTTCTTCCATCACCAGACGACCATAAGAACCAACCGGTTGGCTGGTATAAGCTTCGTTGCTGGCGTATTGCGAACAGGTCAATTCAATATCTCCAAACACATCCATGTTCACACCCTTGGCAAAGGTCAGACGGCGGAACTCGCTCGGCTGGATAGAAACATACGGGGTTTCTGTTCTCTGATCGTTAAACACAATACGCGGTGCTGTCAGGTTTATCTCTTTCTCTTGAGTATCACTCATCGGGACTACGATAGTTGCATTAGCCGGCAAAGTATAGTAACCGGCGGGCAACGTATAGTTATTGGTCATGAAGATGACGATATTCTCTACACTCGGATTATTGTTCGCGTAAGCAATAGCATCTTCCAATTTAGTATAGGAAGTGGTACCAATACGGCAAACACCTACGCCGTTAGCCAAAGCAGATTCACTTGTTCCCAAGAAATAGCGATAACCCTCGTTATATTCTACACCGGCACTTACCAGCATACCTGTCTTTCCAGCACTCAAGCCAACGGTATCTCCTACATTTTTGAAGAAACCGGCTGTGAAATTGATGCTACCATACAGCGGTTTACCGAACTTACCGCTCACCACATTCAAAGTTCTGCCTGTTTGCTGTGCGGAATAAGAACCATCACTGGTAATCGCAGCTAATTTTTGAGTAGTAACCGTTCCTCCCGACACAAGCAAACCACATGATGCACCATTCAGCGTACCTTTCTTGACATCTGCTGTACCTCCGGCAACTTCAACTGCGTTTGTTCCATTAAATGTACCGCCTTCTATAATCAGCGTACCATAAGAAGTCAATCCGCCATTTATGATTCCCTCTGTTGTAATAAGAGTACCATTATTCGTTGCATCATCGGATATTGTAGCACCATTCTGCTCAACGGTACCATTAGAACCAATAATCAGAGAGCCAAATGTACCACCCTCTAAAGTGGTTGTTCCTCCATTCACGGTGAGCGAAGTAGCTGAACCACCAAACTTACTATATGCGACAGTCACATTACCGCTTGAAACGGTGATTGCCTGCGCGACATTACCATTCAAATCCAAGGTGAAATTCTTCCCCGAGAAATTGAGGTCAATATTAACCGGCTTGTTCAGCTTTAGAATAGGATTGGCATAAGCGCTAATATCCATTGCAAGGATTTCTGCCAAAGCTCCACTAACAGGACTCTCATCGTCTTTACCATCCAGCCAGAAAGCCTCTGGGCGAGCAGGATCCAACGCCCCTACCGATAGATTCACATTCAGAACAGAAGGATTATCGCCCGCCATAGAGATAGTCATTGTTGTATTTTTCGCTCCTGCTCCTGTGTTCTTATAGGTATAAGTAACTGGAATAACAATTCTCGTCTTTTGCGCCGAAACTTGTTCTCTGGACGCCAAAGCCGCAGCTAAATCGTAAGACCATTCGTCGCTTCCGTTATTGGTAAAGGTAAAATCAGCAAAATCCGCCTCGTCCAACGAAGCAGTATCTCCGTTTACTTCGACAGTAACTGTTAGATGGGCTTGCTCGTTCTCCACCGCTTCCAAACCAGCACTGGTAGCCACCGAATTTCCCAAGAGATACTTGTTAAACACCGCATAGATGTTATTATATCTATTCTTTTTTACAGACTGTGCCGCAGCTAACGCACCAGCCATTTTAACAGCATACTGTAGATCAGAGTTGTCGCCCGGAAACAACGCACTATTCTCAGCAGACGGCAGCACCTTAAAACAAGGAGTTCGAAGTGGAATCGATTTTTCCTCATCTATCACATTCACCCAAGCATCCTCTTCTGCTGACCATTCTTCTTTATATACCAATTCGCCCATCGGGTCTGAAGGGCTCATGGAACTTGTCATGCGGGTAACATACTGGTTTTCATCTCCGACAATCTGCCACTCCGCAAGATACGAACCATCTGCAGGCTCCGCCTCTGCATGGAAATACACAAAGGATGTCATATAAATCTGCGAACCGGTTCCCATCTCCACAGGTGTTTCCATTCCTTCCATGGCAACCATCGTTCCACCAAGAACTTGTGCGGTTGGTGCAGGACCAGAGTATGTTTCTGCACCTTCTATTTCATTCCAATCCTCAACGCTACCCATATACCAGAGTCCCTGCATAGCTTGAGAGTTATTAGTCCAATCGATGTCAGAGTTAGCAGCCCAATTTAATTGCTTTGCAAGATTAACTTCCATCGGTCTGCCAGTAATATCTAACCATGTCAATTTAACATTACCAGAACCCGTTGATGATGGATCCTTTTGTGCTTTAAGCGAAGCATAATAAATTGTTCCATCATCTTCTGCCCACGCTGCGTTCACGCTCATCCCGAGCACAAAGAGCAGCATTGATAATTTAATAAAGAATTTTTTCATCTCTTTTATATCTTTTTTAAACGTTATTTAAGTAGTTTATCCCGCGAATACACATATACAAGTGCAAACGGCGCATAAAAGCGCCGCAAAGTTACAACATTTTTTCTAAATACACAACTTTTATAAAATAAAAGAAATGAAAATCTTAAAATCGTAATATCAATTTTACATATAGATTGTAATTTTCGATATTTAAGAACTGATTTAGAATAATTTCAATTGACGATCATTGAAGATGGCATACCCGACTTCGCAGTTGATGCACTCATGGTGCTGGCAGTAGTTCTGATAGAGATGCAAAAGTGCCTGTGTATCAGCAGCATTGCGCACCGCCTGTCCCAACACGCGCCACTGACGGATGATGGTGTTGTTCTCCGGTGCAATGAGTTCCATCAACGCCATCGCCTGCTCCGCTTCCAAAGGGTTATTCCTATGCAGTGCATAAGCGTACTTATACGGAATGACGGTATTAATGAGCAAGATATCTATACTGCTGCCGCCCATCTTATCCACCGCAAAGAGTTGATGCAAGGAGTTCAAATCATCTGAATCAAGTATCTTACTGAGTAAGTTCTCCGATTGATAAAGCAACTGCGCAAACTGCCTGATGCGCAGTTCGGGACTATTCTGCGGACGGAGACGGGCATGCTTCCAGATCGTGCTGTCCATCGGCGTGAGATCGAACTTAATCCGCAGAAAATCATACTCTTTCTGCATCGTCGGTTCATCTATTAATCCGGCTTGCCCCATCAGCAGAGTCGTCAGTTGGAAGAGACTATTACGATGTTTTTGGAGGTAAGAAAGGGGCGTATTGATTGCCAGTTGCTCGAAAGGAAGACTATTGGTATGGAAGCCGAAATTACGCGCCAGCGATATATACAAGGCATGCTCCCAACTGCCTTTAGTGATCTCCAGAAGTCGCATGATCGAAGCCCGTTTACATTCCAAACGCTTACGCAGTAAGGTCTTGCGCCATCCATCGGTCAGCAATGCCGGGTCATGGAGGAGTTGTTCAGCGCATCCAATCCGCGCGACCGCACTATCCATCTGCTTCGCCGCAGCAAAGAGTCCGCTCAAATAATCCGTGTCCCCGGGATACTGCAACTCGCATTGGGGCACCAGTTCGCCACGCGTGTTATAAACAGGCTTATCCGCCGTTCGGACCACATGCAAGATCACATTATCATACGCCTTATCCAAATGATGATGATGTTTGATCCAATCGGAGGAGGAGACATGGATCTCGATATTTCCGACCCATTCCTTATCGTCTATGAGCACCCGCGCATGGCTGTAATCAGGTCCTGCGTCTCGATTATGCTCCCCCACGGAGAGGATCTCCACCTTCCGTCCGTCGGTTGTCCGCTGCGCCATACCCGCCCATAGACAATGCTCCCATATGTAATGCAATACTATCTCCGGCATTCCAATAGAATCGGCAAATGGTCAGAGAAACCATCCTGATACCGATACCCGTTAAATGTTCGCTTGGGTTTGAGACCCATAAATTTATCATCCTGCTCCATAATCCATTCCGCATCAAAGATGCGCACATCGCTGATACTATCCATCGCAGGGGAGGTATAGAACTGGTCCAGACAGGTCCATTGCCCATGCCATTTATGCGTTCCTTTCGCCCCATTCATCCTGTTAGTCAGACCCACCAGATCATCCTTGGGTGCGCTGTTCATATCTCCCATCACTACTATCTTTGCCTCGGGCTGAAGGGCAAAGACAGAATCCACCGCCAGCTGCAGGGTCTTTTTCGCTATTTGCCGCTTCCATTCCGTCTCAGCGGCACCTCCACGCTGACTGGGCAGATGGCAGACAAAAAAATGGACAGTATCGCGTTTATCCACCCGCGCAGAGACATAGAGTATATCGCGCGTTGTCTCATATCTGCCAATCTTGGCAGATTGCAGAGCCACGCTGATAGCCCGCGTCCGGATGGTATCTATCCGCGCTTTCTTATAGATGAGCGCCACATCTATACCTCGTCTATCGGGGCTCTCATAATGCACAAAAGCATACTCATTGCGCCGCAGCGTATAGCACAAGCGCTTGAGACATGCAGCGTTCTCCACCTCCTGCAATCCGACCACATCTACCCCATCCCACTCACCCATAACGGTCAGCACACGGGCTATATTCTCCGTCTTGCGTTTATACCTCGTGAAAGTCCAATGCCGCTCGCCGGAAGGCGTCCACTCCTCATCCTCTGTCGGCACTCCCGCCACACTGTCATGCGCCGGATGAAAGAGGTTCTCTACATTATAATTGACCACCCGCAATGGTTCGGCGTACAGCGCAGATAATCCCCAGCAGACTAACGAGATACACACGAGAGAGAAGCGGAACGGGAGCATCACGGAGGCAATTCGAGGTTAAGACAGCATCATCTGCGCTTTTTTGAGCGCCGCTATGAAAGCATCCACATCGGTTTTATCGTTATACAATCCGAACGACACCCTCACCGTTCCGGGTACGCCCAGATAGTCTATCAGCGGCTCGGCACAATGATGTCCGGTACGCACCGCTACTCCTTGCTGGTCCAGCAGCGTGCCTATATCGAAGGGATGAATCAAAGTCGATAGTTGACCATTATATACATTGAAGCTGATGACCCCGGCTTTGGGCTGTCCGGCGGCATAGATATGCACGCCTGGGATAGCGGATAGTTGTGCTTCGCAGTACTGCGTCAGTTCGCGCTCATGGGATTCGAGTGCCTTCCAACCGATGGATTGCATGTATTCAACGGCTTTATGGAGCGCGTAAGATCCAACGAAATTAGGGGTACCGGCTTCGAACTTATAAGGCAGTTCATTATAGGTTGTCCCCTCCCATCGCACATGCTCAATCATCTCTCCTCCACCTTCGTGCGGCGGCAGTTTCTCCAACCATTCGCGCTTGCCATACAGCACGCCGATACCTGTGGGACTATACATCTTATGTCCGGAGAACGCGAGAAAATCGCAGTCGAGCGCTTGCACATCCACTTGCATATGCGGCACACTCTGTGCGCCATCAATACATACGGGGATATGCTTCTCGTGCGCCAGACAGATGATCTCTTCTACGGGCTGAATAATACCCAACACATTGCTCACATGCGCCACGCTAACGAGCTTCGTTCTCTCGTTCAGCATGCCCTTATACGCCTCTAAATCAAGCGTAAGGTCCTCCCGTAAAGGAATATGCCGCAGCACGGCTTTTTTGCGCGCACAGAGCATCTGCCATGGTACGATATTCGAGTGATGCTCCAGCCCGCTGACGATGATCTCATCGCCTTCCCCCACAAAAGCTTCTCCATAGGAAAATGCGAGTGCGTTGAGGCTGTCCGTCGTGCCCTTGGTAAACACAATCTCATCGCTGCTACGGGCATTGATGAACGCCGCTACCGCTTTGCGCGCCTCCTCATGGTGAGCCGTTGCCACCTGACTCAAATGATGCACCCCACGATGGATATTACTGTTCCACGTGCTATACGCCTCCATAATTGCCTCCACCACCTGACGCGGTTTCTGGCTTGTAGCGGCATTATCCAGATACACCAACGGCCTACCGTGTACCTGCTCTTTCAATATCGCAAAATCAGATCTGTTCATGGTTTATAATAACTCTCTTCCAATATCTTTTGTGCGTCACCCTCTGCCATCAACTCCTGCAGCGTGACCTCTTTATTATGCTCCATATAACTCTCTGCAATTCGCCATCCGAGCCAAATACCCAACCGTCCCGGCGCATCTTGCGAGACCTCCGAGGTAAACGGACCATCGTTCAGATAGCCCGTCAGAATCAGACTCTCGGTCTTGAATAAATCCCGTTTATCCATTACTAAATGCCAGATAGCCTGCTCGTTACGCACACACCACTCCCATTGCTCTTTCGTCCAACCCATCACTTCATATCCGGGCAATGTATCGAAGATCCGTGACGTGAGATACATCACTTTGCCGCGATAAAGCATCTGGTCCAAGAGTCGGCTTTTGGCACTCGTATAGGGTAGGGTACGGAATAAAAACGCACTCACTATATCCACCGGAATACACTCCTTACGCATCGTTTGTTTCTGATAATCATACACGACACGGTTGTAATACTCATAATCGCTGCCGAGATACATATCCCCGCCTACGCCGATGAGGTCATCCCCGAAATAAATAGGGGTCTGAAAGCCCGAAACGAACAGATACATTGCCGGTATCTCCGTCTCCGGATAGAGATAAGCGATTCGCGCAAAAGCCATGCTAAGCGATTTCTCCAAATCCTGCACATCGGCAAACAATTCCTGCTCACGCTGATTAGTCGCTTTGAACCCATACAGCGTGTCATTCAGGAAAGCCGGTAACTGCTGCTCAAGATACAGAGTATCCTCCGATGGAATACCCAATATATCTTCCACCCACAAGGGCATAAACACCGGATACTCCTCATACAACACACGTATATCCTGCGCTATGGTCGCCTCATGCACATTCAACAGGGCATTATCAAACCGCACCAACTCGATCCGCTGCGGCTCCAAATCCTTCGGGAAATACGTCCGTCCCTTATGGCAAGCCGTCAGCATAAGAACAGCGCTTAACAACAAAATATGAAATTTGAAATTTGAAATCATAAGCTTAAAATTACTCCGTCTTTGATCTCAATAATGCGGTCGGCAATACCTGCCAACTCTTTATCATGCGTCACAAGCAAAATCGTTTGCCCGTATTCTTCGCGCAGATGTAACAATAGTTCGCTCAACTCCTTCTTATTCTTCTCGTCAAGGCTTCCGGTCGGTTCATCCGCCAAGATGATATCAGGGCTCATCATCAACGCCCGCGCTGCAGCTACACGCTGTTTCTCGCCGCCTGACAGCTCGTTGGGCTTATGGTGCATGCGGTCGGACAGACCCAGATCGCTCAATAACTTCTGCGCCCTCGGCATGTATTCCGATTCTTTCTCCCGCGCAATCATCGCCGGAATACAAACGTTCTCCAAAGCCGTGAACTCAGGCAATAACTGATGAAACTGAAAGATAAAACCGATATGCCTGTTGCGGAACGACGCCAACTCGCGGTCCTTCATCGCAAACACATCCGTGCCGTCTATGAGTACCTGACCCTTGGTGGGACGATCCAAAGTACCGATAATCTGGAGTAGGGTAGTCTTACCTGCACCGGATTTACCGACGATAGCTACTATCTCACCCTGTTCCACACTTAGATTAACACCCTTCAGCACTTCCAGTTCACCGAAAGACTTACATATATTCTTAATCTCTATCATAACCAATAAGCAGTTGTCTGTCTCCATTCTCCTGCGGAATAATCTTCACCCATATCGTGTCATCCGGCAAAAGGGCATCGATCATCTCAGGCCACTCAATAAAACAGTAATTACCCGAATAGAGGTAATCCTCCGCTCCAAAATCAAGCGCCTCACGGATATCCTTCAACCGATAGCAGTCAAAATGATAGACCTCACCCTTGTAAGGTTGTTCCACGTCATACACATTGACAATCGCAAACGTAGGACTATTCACCACATCGGACGTACCCATCTCTTCACATAGATGTTTAATGAAGGTGGTCTTACCCGCGCCCATCTGCCCGTCAAAAGCAAAAACCCGATGCGGCTCACTCGCTTTCAAAATCTCCAGCGGACTCACTTCCTCTCCCTGCGCGTTAAGAAGAACCAATCGCTCTTCTTCGTCATTCTGATGCCTGTCGGCTGTCGGCAGACAACTTTTTATCCCTTTTTTTATCGTATAAGTTATCATATTCTTGCTTTTCATTCAATTCTCAGAGACTTATTTTAGCCTTAATTTGCTCATAAATAGCTGATCCTCTGCGTTTTCCAAGCAAATCAATCCACTCTTCAATTGTAGCTGCTCCAGCGCGTTTCACAGAACCGAAATGAGCCAGTATTTTCTGCTTAGTTGCTTCTCCAACTCCCTGAATATCATCGAGTTGACTATGTATCTGCGCCTTACTTCGCTTTGCTTTGTGATACGAAATGGCAAAACGATGCACTTCATCTTGTATATTCGTCAGGAGTCGGAACACTTCGCTGGTAACAGGCATCGAAATCTCCTTCGGCGGAAAACCATAGAGAAGGGTCTGCGTACGGTGTTTGTCATTTTTCTTCAGACCGGCTATCGGAATATGTAATCCCAATTGGTCTTCTACTGCTTCACGGATCGCGTGCATCTGTCCGATACCTCCATCCGCAATAATGAGGTCCGGCATTTGTTCGTTGGAATCGAGAAGATGTTGGTATCTCCGTCGTACCACTTCACGCATACTGGCATAATCATCCGCTCCATCTACCGTCTTGATCTCAAAACGCTTGTAATCGCTTTTACTGGGTTTCGCCATTCGATAAACGACACAACCGGCTACAGGATTAGTACCCTGTATATTCGAATTGTCAAAGCAGTCAATCCATCGGGGAAGGGTAGGGAGCCCTATCATCTTCTGCAATTCCGCGAGGATTCGCACGCCACGCTGCTCCGGATTCAGTTTATCCTCCTGTTTCAAACGATCTAACTTATACTGACGCACATTCTGCATCGCCAGATCAAGGAGTTTTTTCTTATCACCACTGACAGCTATATACACATGCAGCGAATCATCAAAAACCTCCGGAATGAACGGAACAATTACATCTTTGGTCTCGCTCTCTAAGCGGCTTCGCAATTCCATCATGCCCATCGCTAAAAGCTCCTCTTTCTCTTCCTCCATTTTACGGCGATACTCGATAGTCTGACCTTGCACGATAGAACCGCTATGCACATGTAGCATAGAGATATAAACTTTATCGTCCTGTTCATCATAACCGAATACATCCACATCTTTTGCCGATGAATTCGTGATAATTGTCTTACTCTTGAACTGCTCCAATAACTCTAATTTCCGCTTTATTTCTGCCGCCTCTTCAAATTTAAGTTCTGCCGATTTCATCAGCATTTCTTCCTCCAACTGGCGCCCAATCTCATGCGCATCTCCTTTGATGAGTTTGCGGGCTTGCTCTATCCATTCTCCATACTGCGCCTCCCCTTTTCCCTCACAAATTCCGCAACAATTCTTAAGATGATACTTCAAACAGACACGCGACTTCATTTTCTCGATGGAATCGGGAGAAATTGGCATATTACACGTTCGGATAGGATAGAGTTTATGAATCAAGTCCAACACCATATCGACAGTATATCCAAAACTATAGGGTCCATAGTATTCTCCTATCTTTTTATTGATCGTACGTGTCTTAAAGATACGAGGGTAGGGTTCTTTCGTTATGCAGATAGAGGGATAGCTTTTCCCATCCTTAAGCAATATATTATAGTGCGGCTGATACTGCTTGATCAGGTTATTCTCCAAGAGAAAAGCGTCCTGTTCATTATCAACTACTACATAACGGATGTCAGCTATATGCGCTACCAACTGGCGGGTTTTGGAGGATTGATGATCTTTGTTAAAATAACTATTTACACGACGATGCAGGTTCTTCGCTTTCCCTACGTAGATAATCTGCCCTTCGCCATCAAAGTATTGGTACACACCGGGGCTCTCCGGTATGCGCTTCAACAAAAGGGCTATATGATCACTCTTCCCCTTCACCACTAACTCTCAATTATCAACTGTCAATTATCAATTATCAAGTGCTTTACTCATCCACTTCCATCCCGAAGAGGAAAGATATATCTTCCGCCTTGCCTTGCAGATAATCACGCCCATGCAAGCCTTCCAACTCAATAATACAATTCACATAAACCTTCTTTACACCCAGCTTTTTCACCAGACTGATTGCAGCATCCATCGAACCGCCGGTTGCTAATATATCATCATGGATAAGCACCACATCATCCGGAGAAAGAGCATCCTTATGAACCTGAATGGTATCCTCTCCATATTCTTTCATATACGTAACCGAAACAGTCTCAGCCGGTAATTTATTAGGTTTACGAATAGGCACAAACCCCGCACCAAGCTCCATAGCTACAGCTGGTGCCAAAATAAAACCGCGAGACTCAATGCCAACCACTTTCGTTATTCCGAGCCCCTTGTATCTTTTAACAATCTCATCCCTCATCCATCGCAAACCCTCCGGATTATCAAGGACGGTCGTGATATCCTTAAACTGAATACCCTTGATTGGAAAATCAGGTACATTACGAACCAACGCTCTTGCTTCTTCTGCATTCATAAATTTATTATTGATTTTTACTATTCACTCTTACTTGTTCCACGTGAAACATTATAGGTAGTTTGCAAAGCAAACTAAAAATAGCTATCTACCCATCAAAACCAGCAAAACACTAACATCATTCGGACTAACACCAGGTATACGTTGCGCTTCTCCAATAGATTTAGGACGGATACGACTTAGCTTCTGACGGGCCTCCGTACTAAGACTTTGCACTTCATTAAAATTAAAGGTGTCAGGTATACGTATCTGGTCCAGACGCTGCAGTTTTGCCGCTTCGTTTTGTTCGCGTTTGATATATCCGGCGTATTTAATCTGGATCTCGCAACTCTCTACATACTCGTCCGGCATAGCGTCAATTTTCGCATTGAGTTCGGGGATCACTTCCGACAATCCTTTGATACTAACCTGAGGGCGCAAGACTAAATCACTAATTTTACATCCTTCATGTAGAGGAGTACTTCCAATTGACACCAACCAATCATCAATAGTTCCTTTGCGGACAGATTGGGTTTGCAAATATTCAATGAATTCTGCGCAAACGGATTGCTTGCGGGAAAATAAGTCATAGCGATATCTATTAGCTAATCCCAAATCATAGCTGCGTTTAGTGAGTCGCTCGTCTGCATTATCCTGACGCAATAGGATGCGGTACTCAGCACGAGAGGTGAACATCCGATACGGTTCATCCACTCCCTTATTAACAAGATCATCTATCAATACGCCGATATAACTCTCGTCTCTACCCATCGTAAAGGGGACTCCTCCATGCACATTTATATGTGCATTTACTCCCGCTACAAGACCTTGACCGGCCGCTTCTTCATAACCGGTAGTACCATTGATTTGTCCGGCAAAAAAGAGATTCTTGACCATTTTTGTCTCCAGCGTATGATGCAACTGAGTAGGATCAAAGAAATCATACTCAATCGCATATCCCGGACGATAAAGCACTACATCCTCTAATCCCTCAATCGTACGCAAACCCGCCAACTGGATCTGCCAAGGCAGACTGCTGGAGAATCCGTTCACGTAATATTCATTACTATCTACACCTTCCGGTTCCAAAAAGATCTGATGCGCTTCTTTATCTGCAAAAGTAACAATCTTTGTTTCTATACTGGGGCAATAACGAGGTCCAATACTCTTAATTTGTCCGTTGAAAAGTGGAGAATCTGCCAATCCGGCACGTAGCGCGTCGTGCGTTTTAGGATTGGTATAAGTAATCCAACAAGGCATCTGTTTTAACTCTCGATGTACATTATCCAGATAACTGAACTGATGCCAATCATTATCTCCATCCTGGCGAACCAAACGATCAAAATGGATGGAGCGCGCATCAATACGGGCCGGTGTACCTGTCTTCATTCGGTCAGCCTTAAAGCCCAATTCGACCAATTGTTCTGTCAATCCATAAGAAGCAGGCTCGGAAGTGCGTCCTCCCGGGATCTGAGTCTTGCCGCAATGCATCAACCCATTAAGGAATGTACCATTCGTTAAGACTACAGCTTGCGCCTCCATCTCAACTCCTAACATAGTACGTACACCGCATACCTTATTATCTCTGATAATAAGACTAACCGCTATATCTTGCCAAAGATAGAGATTATCGGTAAGAGACAGAACTTTCACCCATTCTTCTATGAAGCGTTTTCTATCGCTCTGACTGCGAGGACTCCACATAGCCGGTCCCTTACTCTGATTCAGGAGACGGAACTGGATAGCACTACGATCCGTAACGATGCCCATTTGTCCGCCAAGTGCATCTATCTCCCTAACAATCTGCCCTTTTGCTATTCCGCCCACAGCTGGATTACAACTCATCTGCGCTATCTTATTCATATCCATAGTAATAAGCAGGGTCTTACTACCCATACGGGCAGCAGCACTCGCAGCTTCACAGCCGGCATGTCCGGCTCCTACCACTATGACATCGTATCTAAAATCCATTTTTATCTTTACTTTTTACTTTCTTCTATTCCATACTAACGACGGGCTATGACTTCCGCGTGTTGCCACATGGGCAGTAGGTTGAAAGGCATTCTCCAGATGAGAACGATAGGTGACTTTCATCGTCTCGGGATCAACTACAATACCGATGATGTCGAACCGTAGTGACTTGGTAGAACGGCTATATCGCATATACGCATTCCCGGCAGTGATCATACGTCTTTTCTTGTTTTCATCGACATATTCTTCAGGCCGGATATCACCAAACATAGTTGTTCTCGCCTTTACCTCCACAAAAACTATTTCCTTTTTATTCTCGGCTATCAGGTCTATCTCCAAATGCCCTAAGCGCCAGTTATGTTGAATAACTTTATAGCCCTTTTTCGAAAGCATCGAAGCGGCTTCTTCTTCGCCTTTTATACCTATCGGATCCGTTACAAACATACTAATTCAATTGTTCCATACGCGCTGCATCCAGACGCAAAAGGATAAATAACAACATTGTGAATCCCCATAACGAACTACCTCCATAACTAAAGAATGGAAGCGGAATTCCTATAACCGGCAAAAGACCCAATACCATTCCCACATTGATAGTGAGATGGAAAAGGAAGATACTGGCTACGGCATAGGCATAAATCCGCGTAGATACATTACGCTGCCTTTCTGCTATGAAAATGAGACGCAGGATAAAGCTTAGATATAGCAATAAAACTCCGATGGAACCGACAAAACCCCATTCTTCACCTACCGTACAGAAGATAAAATCCGTATCCTGTTCCGGAACAAACTGAAGCTTCGTCTGTGTCCCGTTCAGGTATCCTTTTCCAAAGAATCGCCCTGAACCGATAGCTATACGTGCCTGATTGACATTATAGCCTGCTCCCGCTGGGTCTTCCTTCATTCCCAATAATACTTCGATACGGATACGTTGATGGGGTTGCAGCACTTTTTGAAACACAAAATCACATGCATGGGTATATCCGATACAGAAGAGCGTGAATAACGCCACAAGAACCAGCATCAACTTACGCCAATAGATACCAATTACAATCGAATAAACGACCAACGCAATCACTATTCCCATTGATATCCAATCAAAAGGCATAGGAATCCATATATTGATTATCAAAAAGATACCATATAAGAGAACCACACTTCCCATTAGAATCAACGCCTGATAACGCATCCAATGCTCCTTACAAATAAAATAAATCTCTACCGCTGTGAGCAACAACATACAGGATAAAATACCCACACTACCGGAACCTAAAGGCAAGGCGACAGCGCCAAAACGAATACTGACGATAAACAGCGCTACAGCAGCTACACACATCCATAACACATATCCGCTCATCCCCTGACGATAGAAAACAAGCAAGAAAGCCGCAAAAACGAGCGCCGAGCCGGTCTCTTTCTGCAAAATCATAATGATTAAAGCCGGTACTCCGATGAGCGCAAAAGGTACGATGAGATCGCGCCAAGTTCGTATTTTATATTCATATCTGCCCATATATTTGGCTACGGCCAGAGCTACTATACACTTCGCGAACTCGGCAGGTTGCAAACTAACCGGACCAAGGGAAATCCATGACATCGAACCCTTGATATCATGTGCAAGGAAAGGGGTAGCCAATAAAAGCAATAACATGGCACCATACGCCAGATATGCCAGAACATCATAGGTCTTATAATCAATAAGCAAGAGCACCATCCCGATAAACAGGGAACCCATCATCCATGTAAACTGCTTACCGGCTCGGTTGGAGAAATCAAAAATACTGGTTTGGTCAAAAGTATAACTGGCTCCATAGATATTCAACCAGCCGAAAACGGCCAGCAATACAAACATACCAATGGTAAGCCAATCGACATGCTGCCATATATTACCAGTTCTTGACGCCCTCATTGAGTACAGTACTTCCTATTCGTTTACGTAAATCTTTTCTTTTCACCTCGCCTGTGAGATATTGCTCTATCATCATTGTAGCTATCGGGCAAGCCCAGGTAGCACCGAATCCGGCATTCTCTACCACTACCGCTACCGCTATCTTGGGATCCTCCACCGGGGCGAAACCGATAAAGATAGCATGATCGCGTCCGTGCGGGTTTTGCGCCGTTCCGGTTTTACCTGCCATATGCAGACTATCCACTGCATAATGACGTCCCGTTCCATATACCATCACGCGGTTCATTCCCTCTTTCACCACCTCAAAATGCTGCTTCTTAATATCAAGATTATGCCGATGAATCCGCATGGAATCGTTCTTATTAAGGTGGGGAGAGATATAATATCCGTCGTTAGCTATAGTAGCTGCCTGATTAGCCAGTTGAAGCGGCGTAACGAGTATCTCTCCCTGCCCGATACTGAGCGAACGGATGGTGATTGCTTTCCATCCTGTTTTACCGTAGAATTTATCGTACAGCTTGGTACTCGGAATGCTTCCGGCAGACTGCTCACTAAGATCCGTATCGTCAAAACGATGACCAAGACCGAAACTCATAACCGCCTCCCGCCATTTCTCATAGGGTTTATGGATATCGCGTTCTTTCCCGTCTTTCTGCAACAGATCACGAAAAGCGCACCAGAAATAGGGGTTACAACTCTGCTCAATAGCCCGATCCAGCGCAACGGGAGAACCATGATGGTGCGTACACTTGATTGGCGTACTTCCCGGACCGGAACAGGGATAGAGGGTATTAGGCGTAATAGCACCCTGCTCAAGACATACCAGCGACTGAATGGTCTTAAAAGTAGAACCGGGAGGATACATCGCTTGGGTAGCACGGTTCATGAGCGGTTTGGTCGGATCTTGAAGCAACGCATTATAGTTCTTACTCCGCTCTTTTCCCACCAGTTTCATAGGATTCCATCCGGGGTTGGATGCCATAGCGAGGATCTCGCCCGTCTTCGGTTCTATCGCTACGGCACTGCCTATCTTACCTGCCAATAGTTCTTCCGCCAATAACTGCAAACGGATATCCAAGGTCACATACAGATCCGTTCCCGCTACCGCTGTCCGATCGAGCTCTCCGTTCTGATAACTGCCCTGAATACGACCTCTCACGTCTCGCATAAGCACTTCCACTCCTTTTTCTCCGCGTAACTGCTTCTCATAAGTGCGCTCCAGACCGTCACGACCCGAATAATCACCACGAGTATAATAGGAATCACGGTCTATATCATTCTGATTGACTTCACCGACACTGCCTAATACATGCTCAGCTGCATTGTACGTGTAATCACGCAAGGTTCGTTTCTGGATTTTAATGCCGGGAAAGAGGAATAATTCTTCCTGCAAGGTCGCTATATCCTCTTTTTTCAACTGGCCCATAAACACCTGGGGTGTCCAACGCGAATATCCGCGGTTCTTACGGCGATCCTTGATCTCTGCTATACGCTCATCAAATTCCGAACGGTTGATTTTCAAACAGTTACAGAAAGCCGTAGTATCCCATTCCTTCCCCATCTCACGCATGGTCATGGTGATTTCATAGATTGGTTGGTTAAAAACGAGCAGTTCCCCGTTACGATCATAAATCAATCCTCGCGAAGGGTAGATGGTCTGCCTAACCAAGGCGTTATTGTCCGCCTGATCCTTGGTCGATTGGTCTATAATCTGCAAAAAAAACAAACGTATTATATACACCAAAACAACCACAACGGCAATGCCGCTGATGACATATCGGCGTCTATAATGGGGATCGTTTATCATCTGTATTTGAGTATATTATACCCTATTATTAGCGAAATAGTGATGATACTGCTCACAAGGGTCTCAAGCATCACAAATCCTATATGTGACCAACTCCATGACGCCAAAAGGAAAACTGCCATATGATGCACCAACACCAGCACAACCACATACTTGGCGAAGGATTCCATGCCGACGGCGCGCAAACTGATTTGTTCGTTCAAACGGTCTTTGTCATTCACAATCAGACCCAATAAATAAGGACGGATAAACATCAGCAGGACACATGCCGCCGTATGAACACCCATCGAATTACAGAAGACGTCCATCACCAAACCGACGGCTGCACCGATAATCATATCTGCGTTATGGGACAAGGTGATCGGCATCATCAGCAGACAGATAACATAGATATAGGGATGACAAACACCCCACAACTGAAGTTGGTTGAAGAGCAGCACTTGCAAGAGCATTACAAGAACGTATCGTCCTATCTGTTTAGTCCAATCCATCGGTCAATTCCTCCAATTCCTTCTGGTGCGCATTTTGCACTACCTCCACATATTTCAATCGCTTGAAGTTCGTCTGTAAGCGAACACGAATCGTATAGTAGGAGTCTCCGTCCTTCACTACGCTGTTTTCCACGATTCCAACGGGAATTCCTTCCGGGAAAACAGGGCTCAGACCACTGGTCACTATCGTATCACCGGGGTTCACTACCATGTGCGTCGATATATCCTGAAGTTGTGCAAAACGGCAGTCTTTTCCATCCCAATGCAAGGTGCCTAAATAATCATTCTTCGCAAAGCGGCAGCTGAGGTTTGAATGCGTATTGATAATCGGCATGACTACACTATAGTTCTGCCCCACAGTACGCACTATTCCGACTACTCCCTCGCTGTTACGCACCCCCTGACCGCGACAAATACCATCTCTGCTACCTCGATTGATGGTCATATAGTTATTTAATTCCGTGGTAGTCATCTGAACTACTTTTGCCGAAGCATAGTGCATCATAGCCGTGTTGGCAGCCGAATCCAGCGCACTGAGCTTATTCCGCAATGCCACATTCTCTTCTGCCAGCAACTCGTTCTGGCTGCGCAAACTGAAATAGCCGCAAATATCACTGACTACTTCATGCTGCCAAGCTACTACCTTGTTTGCCGTACTGAATACACTACTGCGAGGATACGCGTTATTAAAAGTAATAAGCATAAACGCAGCAACTTCCAAGGCAATAAACACGAGGAAGTTGCTATAACGAAGCAGTATTTTCAGCAAATTCTGCATTTTCCACTATGCTTTTAGCGCAGCAGGAAGCCGAAGTTATTCACATTTTTGAGCGCAACACCTGTTCCCCGTGCAACTGAGTGCAGCGGATCGTCAGCTACGTGGAACGGAATAGTGATCTTATCCGTCAGACGGCGTGCCAGACCGTGCAGCAACGCACCACCACCGGTCAGGTAGATACCTCGTTTCACAATATCCGAGTACAACTCAGGAGGTGTGGACTCCAAAGCCTGAAGGATAGCGCCCTCTATCTTCGAGATACTCTTCTCCAGACAGTGGGAGATTTCCTGATAACTTACCGGAACAGACATCGGCAGCGCCGTCACTTTGTTAGGACCTACCACGATGAAATCTTCAGGCGCATCCTCCAACTCCGGTAGAGCAGAACCGACCTGAATCTTAATACGCTCAGCCGTCGGTTCGTCGATACGGAGGTTGTGCATACGGCCCATGTATTCGATGATATCCTGGTTGAAGTCGTCACCTGCAATCTTAATGGACTTATTACTTACGATACCGCCAAGAGAAATGACCGCAATCTCAGTCGTACCACCACCTATATCTACGATCATACATCCTTCAGGGCTCTCAACGTCAATACCGATACCGATAGCTGCAGCCATCGGCTCGTAAATCATATAGACGTCACGACCTCCTGCATGCTCCGAACTGTCGCGAACGGCACGAATCTCCACCTCGGTCGAACCCGAAGGAATACATACAACCATACGGATTGATGGGGAGAATAAACGAGCCTGCTTCGGAATCATCTTGATCATTCCGCGAATCATCATCTCGCAAGCATAGAAATCGGCGATCACACCATCCCGCAAAGGACGAACGGTACGAATCATACTACCACCCTTACCAATCATCTGTTGTGCCTTGCGGCCGACGGCAACCATCTTGTTGTCCGCCATAGAAATAGCTACTACAGAAGGCTCATCCACCACGATCTTGTCATCACACATAATGATCGTGTTAGCCGTTCCAAGGTCGATAGCAATCTCTTGAGTAAAAGAAAAAAGTCCCATGTTTATGATATATTATTTAAATTATTCTCGCCTTCATATTTATCTACTCACTCCATACAAATAGCAAGTTCTCAGCTCCACATTGTTCTGCATTTTACGAAAAATCGCGCAAAATTACAAAAAAAAAATCATATATGCAAGCGCGTGCGAATTTTTTTGAAAGAAAAATGATTGCTACCCTTCGCAAAGGATAGCGAACCATTTTAACGTTTCACAATAAAAAAATAGCTACTTCTCCCGATTTCATCGGATGTTTTTAAAGTAAAATATACGCTGATTTATACTCAGATACCTTGTTCTTTCGCCCATCGGAAAAGCTCCATCGGCAGGTGGCAATAACCGTCCGCCAGTATCTCTATGCCGTCGTTGGCGATCAGATACAACAATTCGAATCTGGCAAAAAAAGCAAAGCGGCTCTCCCGCTAACCCTTCCTAAAGACGTGCATTTCCAGAGCAAACCTTTCTCATTGCTTACTACCAAAGAACTCTATGAGATCCTTAAAGCACGTTTTACCGTTTTTGTGGCCGAGCAGCATATTCACTACGTGGACGAGGATAACATCGACTACCTCGCTACCCATTTCTCGCTCCGCCAAAAAGGGCTTGTGATCGCATATGCGCGCATGTTTCCTTATAAGGAGAAAGGCGTCTATACCATCGGGCGCATGTTAACCCTCGAACGCGGACAAGGCTTTGCCAAATACCTCATGGAGCAGATAGTGAGCGAGGCCCGCGCGCGACAAGCGAACACACTCCGCCTGCTCGCACAAGTTCAAGCAGCGCCTTTCTATGAGCACCTCAGTTTTCATACCGTCGGAGACATCTTCAACGAGGCTGAAATACCACACGTTCTCATGGAAATGACACTCGATTAGATTATTTTATACTTAAAATTTGCATATATGCAAAATTTTTTGTACCTTTGCGCTCGAATTTGAAAGGGGGTAGAAAAACAAAAAACATCTACCCGAAGATAGATGCTTTTGCGCTCCCTCTAGGACTTGAACCTAGGACCCCCTGATTAACAGTCAGATGCTCTAACCGACTGAGCTAAGGAAGCTTGCTTTTTCGAAAGCGGGTGCAAAAGTACTGCTTTTTTCTGACATGTGCAAATTTTTTGGCAAAAAAATGTCATTTAGGGTTCACTTTTTTGAAAAACGAGCCATTTTAAGGGCTAAAATCATATAAAAATGAAAAAAATATTAGGTTTAGGTAACGCATTAACCGACATCCTCTTGCAGGTCAGTGAGGACGATCTGCGCGAACTCGGCTTTCCGAAAGGGAGTATGAATCTGATCTCAAGAGAACAGGCTGAGCAAATCCAATATCGTTTTCTTTCTGTACGAAAACGTATGGTTGCAGGCGGTTCTGCCTCGAACACGATCAACTGTATCGCTTCGTTGGGCGGCAAAGCGGCTTTCATCGGCAAGATCGGAAATGATGAAGTTGGGGATTTCTACCGCGAGGACATGATTAAGAACGGTGTCAAACCCATTCTTTTGCTCTCGCAGACATCTATGTCCGGTTTCTCTATCGTCTTGGTTACACCCGATGGTGAGCGCACTTTCGCTACCTATCTGGGAGCTGCAGCAGAGCTTTGCGCAGATGATATACAGAAAGATGCCTTTACCGGCTACGACATCTTCCATATAGAGGGTTACCTTGTTCAGAACCATGAATTGCTCGAGAAAGCTATCCGACTTGCGAAAGAATCGGGATGTATGGTCTCGCTGGATCTGGCATCGTATAACGTCATCAATGAGAATCATGCCTTCCTCAAAGATCTGGTGAAACAATATGTAGATATCGTTTTTGCCAACGAGGATGAGTCGTTCGCTTATACCCATCTCAATCCCGAGGAATCCGTACAAATGATCGCAGAGCAATGCGACATCGCCGTAGTGAAAGTCGGTAAAAACGGTTCGTATGTACAGCAGGGAAGCAAGCGTCATCATATAGGCGCTATCACTACTTCTTGCACCGACTCCACCGGAGCTGGAGATTATTTCGCAGGAGGATTCCTTCATGCCCTCGCAGACGGCTTTGATATCCGTCGATGCGCCGAGATAGGTACTATCGCTGCCGGACGTGTTGTAGAGGTCGTGGGTACCAAACTACCGGAAGAACAATGGGAAGAGATTCGCCGTATATGCGCGCTCTACCGCGGGTTCATGCAAAAATATGATAAGGAGTAGTTGAATGTGTAATGTTGAAAGTTATGAAATATATTTTAAGACCTTTTTACTGGATTTACCAATATTTGATTGCTTGGCCAATATTAGTTTTACTGACGGCTTTCACGGCACTCTTTACCATCTGCACAGTGCGTTGGCGCAATGCCGAGTGGGTGCATAAAGAGCAACAGTTCTGGTCTCGCTCTTTCTTCTGGCTTATGTTTCTGCCGGTTTCGGTGGACGGAGAAGAACATATCCAACCTGGTCAGAGTTACGTCTTCGTTTCCAACCATCAGTCGATGTTCGATGTGTGGCTCGTGTATGGTTGGTTGCCGGTTATCTTCAAATGGCTGATGAAAGCAGAGTTACGCAAAGTGCCGTTCATCGGTTCAGGCTGTAAAGCAGCAGGACACATCTTCGTCGAACGTCGCAATGCAAAAGCAGCTCTGGCAAGCCTCAAAGAAGTGGAGAAACAGCTGACTAACGGTGTTTGCACTGTCATCTTCCCTGAAGGAACACGATCGCTGAATGGGGAGGTGGGTAAGTTCAAACGTGGTGCTTTCCAGATAGCTTGGGACCTTGGGTTGCCTGTTATACCGCTCTCTTTGGACGGGTGTTATGAAGTGTTGCCGAAAGGTAAACCATTCGTTCATCGTCATCCCGTGCACATGCACATAGGAGAACCCATCGACCTCAAGCAGTTTGCAGATTCTAACGAAGCCATCGAAGCAGTTAGAAATGCCGTCATCGCAGGACGAAGGGAAAATCGTTAAACCGTTAATTTGTTAAATCGTTAAACTGATAATACTATGTATTCCGATCCTAAAGATTGTCTCTATTGTACCAATAATGAGACGCTTCATAATCTCATGATTGAGATTGCCCACCTGCGTGTATCGCGCGCATTCCTTTTTAAAGAGCAGACTTATCACGGTCGTTGTTTGGTAGCGTATGACAAGCATGTCAATGACCTCAACGAACTGGACGATGAGCAACGTAATCTCTTCATGGCTGATGTAGCGGATGTAACACGAGCTATGCAGAAACTGTTCCAACCGGAGAAAATCAACTACGGTGCTTATTCCGATAAATTGAGCCACCTGCATTTCCATCTGGCTCCTAAATACATTGATGGACCGGATTATGGAGGTACATTCCAGATGAATCCCGGTAAGGTTTATCTCTCCGATACAGAGTACGCAGAGATGGTAGAAGCCCTCAGAGCAGAATTAAAAATTAAAAATTAAGAATTGCTTTTTCGCGAGATTATAGGACAGGAGGCGACGAAATCGCAACTTCGTCGGGCTGTGCGTGAGGGACGGATTCCTCATGCGCAGTTGTTCGCCGGTATATCCGGTATCGGCAAACTGCAATTAGCTTTGGCGTACGCACAATACCTCAACTGTCCGCATCGTACTGAAGAAGATAGTTGCGGTGTTTGTCCTACGTGTCTTCAGTTTGAGAAACTGCAACACCCGGACTTGCATTTCGTTTTTCCCATCGTGGGGTCTGATGAGACCTGTGACAATTTTCTGGAGCCTTGGAGAGAAATCATTCTTTCCCAGCACTATTTTGATTTGGAAGATTGGCATAAAGCCTTAGGCGTAGAGAGCAAACAAAGCATGATCTATGAGAAAGAGAGCGGAGAGATCCTCCGCAAACTCTCGCTCAAACCGTACGGTAACGGCTATAAGGTCATGATTATCTGGCAGCCGGAGAAAATGAATACCACAACCGCCAATAAACTGCTCAAACTGCTGGAAGAACCGCCCGCTCAAACGGTCTTTCTTTTAGTCTCTGAACACCCCGAGCTGTTATTGGCTACTATCCAATCCCGTGTACAGACGATTCGTGTACCGCGGTTGGAGACAGAGACTATCGCCGAGACTTTGGTTCAAAAAGGAATGGACTCCGTGAAAGCGAACGATATAGCTCGGATAGCTAACGGCAGTTATTTAGCAGCCCTCAAAAAGTCCGATGAATCCGAAGAGAATCAGCAGGAACTGCATGATTTCATAGCGCTCTTTCGAGACGCTTATACCGTTGGAGTTCTGAAAGACCCTGCTAAAAAATACGAATCGCTCAAACGACTCAAACAATGGAGTCTCGACATGGCGGACAGCAAAGTGGGACGAGAGAAACAAAAACATTTCCTTCAGTATGCACAGCAACAAGTACGCGAAAATTACATCCGTAATGTGGGACAGCCGGAACTCAATTACCAGATGGAGGACGAACGGAATTTCTCCGTTAAATTCGCTCCATTCATTCACGATGGTAATGTAGAAGCTATTATGAACCAACTGGATTTGGCGGAACGACAAATAGAACAAAACGGCAATGCAAAAATCATTTTCTTTGACCTTTGCCTGCAAATGATAGTGTTAATTAAAAAACCAAAGATATGAAAAAATACACCACCGGAAACGGTCATAGCGAACTGGAAGCCGCAGCTACCAAGCGTAACTCAGCGCATATGTTACCTGTGAGCGACTGGCTCTCAGACCTGCCGGAAAATACGCAACTGACTGACCTTATAGAAGTGCAATTCAAAAACACCCGTAAGGGCTATTACCATAATACTCAGGGACTTCCGTTAGAAAAAGGAGTAAAGGTAGTAGTAGAAGCTAACCCGGGATACGATGTGGGGGAAGTGGTTCTTACCGGCAAACTCGTTGAACTGCAAATCAAGAAAAATAAGATTGATGCCTCCCGTTATGAGATTCGTCAGGTGATTCGTATTGCTACTGAAGAAGACTTGGATCGCGCCAAACAGGCTCACTCACGCGAACAAGAGACCATGATCAAAGCACGTCAGATTGCCAAATCGCTCGGCTTGGAGATGAAAGTGGGAGACGTAGAATACCAGGGAGATGGATCCAAAGCTATCTTCTTCTATATCGCGGACGGACGCGTGGACTTCCGTCAACTCATCAAAGTATATGCGGAGACCTTCCGTATCCGCGTAGAGATGAAGCAGATTGGAGCACGCCAAGAAGCGGGACGTATCGGAGGAACAGGTCCGTGCGGACGGGAACTGTGTTGCTCCACATGGATGATCAATTTCTCCTCTGTCGGAACAGGAGCAGCACGGTTACAGAATATATCGCCTAATCCCCAGAAATTAGCCGGAATGTGCGCTAAATTAAAGTGCTGTCTAAACTATGAAGTACCTGTATATGAGGATGCTGCCAAGTTATTACCATCCCGTCATACTGAACTGGAAACGAAAGACGCTACCTGGTATTTCTTTGCTTCTGATCCATTAGCAGGAACTGTCACCTATTCATCAGACCCTCATACAGCAGGCAATCTGACCACTCTCTCTGCAGCCCGCGCACATGAGATTATTGCTATGAACCGAAACGGCGAGAAACCAGATACATTAGAAGGAACACGTGCCGTCTCTACAGAGATAGGATACCAAACAGGGCATGGAGACGTAACGCGTTTCGATAAGAAAAAACATCATCATGATCACCATGACCGACGTGATCGTAGAGATAGGAGAGAGAGAAGATGAAATTAAAAATCAAAAATTTCAAAATAAAGAGTATCATCGGTCCTATGTGGATTGGTCTTTGTACAGCCTTTTTTCTGATTAATTGCCGCAGAGACATCGTTCATAGCCAATTTGTATCTATTCCATCGGAGAAATGGCAGATTGACAGCGTAGCGCATTTTGAGTACGCTATCACGGATACAGATAATGATTACCGAATGCTCGTTTATGTAAGACATACGGAGCGATACCCGTATCAGAACATGTGGCTGTTTGTCGGAGATAGTTTGCATAGGGATACGATTGAGTTCTATCTTGCTGATGACCGCGGAAAATGGTTAGGAAACAAACATCACGGCTTTATTGAAATGCCGGTATTATTAGAGGAAAACTATCACTTTGCTGATACAGGAAAATATTTCCTGACTGTTCAACATGGTATGCGTGACAGCATCCTGCGCGGCGTGACCGATATAGGATTGGAGATTATTAAAAATGGGAAAGAATAAGCTCAAGAAATTCGCAGAGATGGAGACATTCTCCAATGTTTTCCAATGCGGCGCACGTGAAATGCTGCCGTCTAACCAAGTGCACGAAATGGCAGGACATTGGCGCGAACTGTTTTTTCATAATGACCATCCTATCGTACTCGAGTTAGGATGCGGAAGAGGTGAATACACCGTCGGTTTGGCGCAGAAATATCCGGAGAAAAACTTCATCGGCGTAGATATAAAAGGAGCGCGTATGTGGGCGGGAGCAAAAGAAGCCGAACTGAGCGGACTGAAGAATGCTGCCTTCCTGAGAACGAACATAGAGATTATCACTTCATTCTTCGCAAAAGATGAAGTGGATGAGATATGGATCACTTTCTGCGATCCGCAGATGAAGAAAGCTACGAAGCGGCTGACCTCTACGTATTTCATGCAGCGATACCAACAAATCGTTAAGCCGGAAGGTATTATTCATCTGAAAACAGACAGTCCTTTCCTCTATACCTATACAACCGAAATGCTGCGGCTCAATCCGTATCCTGTATTAGCAAGCACGGATGATCTATACGGCTCCAAAACAGAAGAAATCGCTGCATTCGAGGATGCTAAAGCATTACAGACGCATTATGAGAAACAATGGTTAGACCGCGGATTAAGCATCAAATATATTGAATGGCAATTAAATCCGCTTACCCGATGGGAGGAACCGACCATAGAAATCGAAAAAGACAGTTATCGTTCGTACGGACGCAATTATAACAGTGAAAGAAAGGAGAATCATGGCTAAGATCGTTGTTTTTACAGGAGCAGGAGTAAGCGCTGAGAGTGGTTTGGGTACTTTCCGAGACAGTGATGGACTTTGGGAACATTACCGTGTGGAAGATGTATGCACACATGAAGCATGGTTAACCAATCCCCAACTATGCGTTAAGTTCTATAACGACCGGCGTCGAGATACCTTAGCGGCGCAACCTAATGCGGCACACATAGCGATCGCTAAACTGCAACAGGTCTTCCCCGATACAGAGATCATCACGCAGAATATCGATGATCTGCATGAACGCGCCGGGGCAAAGAATGTGGTACACCTGCATGGCGAGATCACCAAACTGCGTTCGTCCATCAATGAGACAGCGACGGTGCCGCTGGAGGGATGGGAGCAGCATTATGGAGACAAGCACCCGGATGGTTCGATCCTGCGTCCTTACATCGTCTTCTTCGGCGAAGGCGTACCTTACTTCGATGAGGCATGCCGCATTGCTTCGACGGCAGATATCATGATCGTGGTAGGAACGAGTCTCAATGTCTATCCCGCGGCTTCGCTGCTCCATTATACGCGTCCGGGTATTCCTATCTATTTCGTCGATCCGGGACAACCCGAGTTCGGCGTATGGGCGGATCATATCACCCATATCAAGAAAAAAGCCACCGAAGGAGTACCGGAATTAGTTGAAAAATTGATAGTTGAAAGTTGAAAGAATTCAAGCGCATACTGACCTGGCTGGCTATCATGGCGGTGCTTACCTTGCTCGCGATGGGCATATGGTACATCGTCTTCGGCGGTAGTCAGAGTACGGAGAGTCTCAAATGGTTGCAGTTCCTGCAGACCACGGCTACTTTCCTCCTTCCTCCTATCCTCTGCGCATGGTTGTGGGATACCAACCACCAAGCTTTTGCATGGCTGAAGATGGACAGAGGAATGAGTGGGTCCATAGGTGCACTGGCGATCGGTATTATGGTATGCGCTATACCGGCTATCAACCTGCTGGCAGATCTCAATAGCCGAATTGAACTGCCGGAAAGTCTCAGCGCTATCGAACTTAAAATGAAGCAGATGGAAGAATCCGCAGCGGCATTGACCGAACGGTTCTTGCAGGCAGATAACATCGGTATCCTGCTTATCAATATCGCCCTGATGGCGCTCCTTCCTGCCCTTTCTGAAGAATTCTCTTTCCGCGGAACACTCCAGCAGATCTTAGGTAATAAACACACCGCTATTTGGATTACAGCTTTCATTTTCTCTGCCATTCATATGCAGTTCTACGGCTTTATCCCGCGTATGCTGATGGGTGCGATGTTCGGGTATATCTTCGTTTGGACCGGCTGTTTATGGGTACCTGTTCTGATGCATTTCGTCAATAACGGTCTCGCGGTACTGGCGTTTTACTTCTTCGGACAAAACAGCAGCGCCGATACCATCGGTACCGGCGCTACATGGTGGTTAGGCGTTATAAGCCTGATGATTACATCTCTGGGTCTACTAATATTCTACCGCAGAACTCACACACGATAATTTTCTTACGTGTACGGATATCCAACTGACGCTGTGCAGGGATCTTTGCGTGGCAACCGCCGCACGAGTCACGCTCAACTTTCACCACTGCCAAACCGTTACGTGCATTCTTACGGATACGGTTGAAAGCGGTCAACAGACGCTCGTCAATCTTCTTCGATAACTCTGTAGCCTTGAGCATCAGAGCCTCGGTCTCAGCCTTGGTCTCAGCAAGGATCTGGTCCAGTTCCGAACGCTTCTGATTCAGATCTACCGTACGCTCCTCGATCGTCTTGGTGGTCGTTGCTTTCTCAGCAATACGTGCCTCAAGTTCAGCGGTGAAATGTTTGATCTTACGCTGCGAAGCCTCGATCTCCAACTCCTGGTATTCGATCTCCTTATTCAGGTTATCGAACTCGCGGTTGTTGCGGACGGTGTTCTGCTGCTCTTTGTAGCGCGAGATAGATGCATTTGCATTCTCGGTACGTACGCGATGATCAGAGATCTGCGTCTCGCATTCCTTGATGTCATTCTCGATATTGGTCAGACGAGTCTTCAGACCTTCTACCTCATCTGCCATATCCTTCACTTCCTGCGGTAATTCACCGGCCAGGGTACGCAAGCTGTCGATCTTCGAATCCACTTGCTGCAAATCGTAGAGCGCACGAAGCTTCTCTTCTACGGTCAATTCTTTTGTTCTTGCCATACTTGTATTGGTGTTTTATCTGTTTGACTGATTATACATGATACACCTAATGGTGCTAAAATATCTTGGAATATATCCCGTGCGTGACGCTCGGAGTACCAATGGTCTATATCAATCAGGCCTATCCGTCCGTCTGCGTCCTGAAACTCATGGTACTTGCAGTCGGCGGTCAGATAAGCGTCTGCACCTTGGTGGATCGCTTCCTCAATGAACTCTGCGCCACTACCGCCACACAAGGCCACGGTCTCAATCATCTCCTTTTGCGCACGCGTGTAACGCACGTACGTACATTGTAGTATATCGCGTACATGCGCGATGAAATCCTCATACTTCATCGGTTGCGGCAGTTTACCGATTGCCCCTAATCCGCTTTCGGTCAATAATCGATAATCTGTAATCTGTAATCTATCACACAAACGTGTGTTAATCCCTCCTACCACGCTGTCCAGGTTCGTATGCGCGGAATAGATAGCGATGTTATGCTTGATCGCCATCTCCACGATACGCGCTTGCGGTGTCTGACCGCAAACCTGTTTGAGTCCGTGAAAGAGAAGGGGATGATGAGAGATAATGAGTTGGCATCCTAATAACACGGCTTCACTGACCACATCTTCCGTGATGTCTGTGGTCAAGAGGACGGACTGAATATCGCGTCCTGTGTCACCTACCTGCATTCCCGAGTTATCCCATGTTTCCTGGGCACTCCGTGGCGCTACAGATTCTATGCTATTGATGATCTCCCTGAGGAGCACTTATGCTTTTTCCTCTTCCGGCTCTTCGATATGGAAATCTTTAATACCGGCATTAATGAGGATGTTATACCATTGGATGAGTTTGCGGATGTCCGACGGATAAACGCGGTCGCGGTCCCAATTAGGCAGTACTTCATCAAACCAAGCCTGCAACTCTGCGTTACTTGCCTTCTTCGGATCAAAAGCAACGGGTTGGAGTTTTTCCTTCTTACCGGCATTGGTCAGCACTTCGCTCAATGAGATATCATCCGCGTCGGTAAACATCGATACGTCGCTCAGCGCTACTATCTTATCGCGCGCATAAGTCGGCATACGTTTACCGTCCACCAGACTCTCTACAATCAGCATGTTATTGCCGCGACTTACCAATTTATACAAACCCGGTTTACCGGTAATAGCCAGAATTTCTCTCAACATAATATTATCTTTTTCTCAAAATCGGGTACAAAAGTACTGCTTTTTTTTTATATATGCAAATATTTAATGCTTTTTTTAACTCATTTCGAGCATTCTTTGTATCGAAGAGACGGCTTTTTCGGCTGTCTCTTTTGATACAATCATCTCCGGTGCTTCGTTTTTGAGACAAGCATATACCTTCTCCAAGGTATTCATCCGCATGTACTCGCATTCGTTGCAGCTGCATCCTATGCCTTCCGTCACCTCCGGTGGAACCGGGATAAACTCCTTATCCGGACAGGCACGCTGCATCTCGAAGAGGATACCCGATTCGGTGGCGATTATAAAGCGTTTGGCGGGCGATTGGATCGTATGCTCAAGCAAGGCCTTGGTTGAACCAATCACGTCGCTCTGCGCAAGGATAGGTGCTTTACATTCAGGGTGGGCTAATACTTCCACTCCCGGGTTCTCGGCTTTCAGTTTTAATAATGCCTCTAAGGAAAAACGGCTGTGTACATGGCAGGCACCGTTCCAAAGAAGCATATTTCTACCGGTAACAGAATTTATATAAGAACCTAAATTATGATCGGGACCGAAGATGATCTTAGCGTCCTTCGGCAACTGATCCACTATTTTCTTAGCGTTCGAGGAAGTAACCACTACGTCCGTCAGCGCTTTCACATCCGCGCTCGTATTCACGTAGCTCACCACCATATGATCCGGATGCTGCGCCTTAAAAGCAGCGAGGTCCGCTGCCTTGCAACTATCCGCTAACGAACAACCGGCGTTCATATCAGGAATCAGCACTTTCTTATCCGGACAAAGGATCTTCATCGTCTCGCCCATGAAATGTACGCCGCACATTACTAATATATCCGCCTGTACGCGCGTAGCCTGTTGCGCCAAGGCCAACGAATCACCGATGAAATCGGCTATTTCTTGTATTTCCGGTCGGGTATAATAATGCGCGAATATAACCGCATTTTTCTCCTTACACAACGCGCGTATTTCCTCTTTCATTTTATAAATATAATTTTTTTCTTTTAAAACCTATGATAATTATAAGCTGTTAATACTGTTGATAAATCCCTAAATTCCCTCGATTTCAACGGATTAAAAGCGTTTATAATTTTTGCCGGATTGTTGTTGGTTTTTATAACTGCAGCGTGGAACAAGTTATATACTGTGTAGCATTGCAGTTGTTAACAATATGTTTATAACCATTTTTTAAGTCTGAATATAAGCAAGATAAGTACCACACTCATCACCATCAGACCGAGCGCAAACGCATATCCGTACTGCCAATGCAACTCCGGCATGAAGTCAAAGTTCATACCGTAGAGGCTACCGATGAGGGTAGGCGGCAGGAAGATGATGTTGATGACCGTGAAGATCTTTATGATCTTGTTCTGCTCGATGTTTACCAAACCGAGGAAGGTATCCTGGAGGTAGTCCAGACGGTCAAAACCAAATCGCGTATAGTCAAACAGTGAATTGATATCCTTAATGATCATCGTCAGACGCGTACTCAGTTCTTCGGGGAAGAAATCGCATTTCAGGATATTACTGATAACGCGTTGTTTATCCATGATGTTCTGTCGGATGATAGTCACTTTTTCTTGCAAGTCCTTGATCTGAACCAGCAAATCCTCATCTACGTGATCGCTCTCGGCATTGATTTGTTGGGAGAGTTCGGTGATCATATCCGTCGTGTCCTCAATCAAGTCTGCATCCTTCTCTACTCGCGTCTCAAACAGCGCCACGAGCACGTGATAGCCCGTCGGGAAATTGCGGGTGTTCACGAACACCTTCTTAAAAGTCTCGTTGAAGGTATCGAGTTCATTATCGCGGATGGACACCAAGATACCGTTCTTCAGAATGAAGTTCACCGGCTCCATCTCGAAGTTATTCTTCAGGAAGTTAGAGTTCGCCACGATCGAGTCATCCGTCTGGATATAACGGCTCGAGAGCTCGATCTCCTCCATCTCTTCATCTTCCTGGATATCGATCTTGAGGAATCCCTCGAGCGTATCCTCGGTCTTGTCGCTCACATCGAGCAGGTCGATCCAAATAATATCTTTCTTATCGAGTTCTTTCAAAGAAGAGATAGTACGAGCTACCTTTATTTTCTCCTTATCTTTATAGAATATCTTGATTTCAGACATAAAGCAATTTACGATTTAACGATTTACAATGTATAATTGATTTACGATTTAACCAACTGGTTATTTATCAATTTAGTCAGTTCGATGAACTCATCGACGGATAGTTGTTCGGGTCTTCGGGTAAGAAACCATTCTAAACGCTCTTCCTTTTCTCCATTCCCTTCAGGAGAGGGTTGGGGTGAGATTTCTATTAATCCTCGTAATGAGTTCCGCATCTGTTTTCGCCGCTGGTTAAATGCTGTTTTTACGACTGTTTTGAAGAGTTCTTCATCACAGTCGAGTTGTCGTCGCTTATTGCGAGTCATGCGGATCACAGCAGACTTCACTTTAGGAGGCGGGTTGAACACATGTTCATGCACCGTAAAAAGGTATTCTATATCATAATAGGCTTGTAATAATACACTCAATATACCATACGCTTTCTTGCCCGGCTTAGATGCAATACGTTCGGCTACTTCTTTTTGGATCATACCCGAACATACAGGAATACGGTCTTTGTATTCCAAAACTTTGAAGAAAATCTGGCTGGATATATTGTATGGATAATTGCCGATGACGTTAAACTCACCATCGGGATAGATGATATTGAGGTCTAATTTCAGAAAATCTCCCTGTATCAGATGCAACTCCGGATACCATTCTTTGAGATATGCCACACTCTCGCGGTCGATCTCTATCGCCGTGAGTTGGATATTAGGATCTTTGAGGAGAAACTGGGTTAATACACCCATTCCGGGACCTATTTCGAGTACGCGTATTTTTTCCTTTGTACTTTGTACTTCGTCACTTTGTCCCTTATAGGCGGTTTCAGCAATATTCCGGGCGACTGTCAAGTCCGTCAAGAAGTGCTGCCCAAGAAATTTTTTGGCATGTACTTGTTGCATTTGCAGGGTGATAATCGTCCATAATTGTTTGTAATTTTCGTTAATTTAGTAGTTTACATTATTATCGTAAACCTTTTGCGGCTGCAAAAGTACAATAATTTTTTGAATTGACCAAATATTTTACAAAAAATCTTTTTTATAGTTTTATTTTTATCAAAAAATCCCGCATATATCATCATATGCAGGATCTTTTTTGTAATAAAGAAGTCTCTTACCATCTACCTCCACCGCCGGGACCTCCTCCGCCACCGGTGTACGAACTGAGCGAGACGGACGAACCGCCCGTAGCTGTTGCCGGATAGAAACCGTCACCGTCGAATATCTCTGTTCCTGAAGCGGTAACTCCTGATTTGAGCGTTGGTGTGGAAGCTCCGGAAACAATCAGATTGCTACCACCGCTATTCGGGGTCTTGAACGCAAACACATCACTTCCGACTGTCAGCGCGTACCAGGTGTTCTTACTCCACGACGAAGCTTTGTAACAACTCTGCGTGAGACTTGCGCCGCTCTCCAAACCGCCGATAGCCACTAATGTGCCGCCCTGTACGTACAGTTTCTTCTGCTCCTCGCTGTTGGCGTCGATCGCTACTTCAGGCGAAGAAGCACCGATGGCATAGACCAGACCGCCTTTGAGATAGACATTGCCGTTAGCGTCGATACCGTCGTTATTAGTAGAGCGCGCATAGAGGAGTCCGCCGTTGACGGTGAGATCCGAAGCCGCGTTGATGGCATCGTCATACGCATTGATGGTCACCTCGCCATCGTTGAGGACGAGCGTGCTCTTACTCTCGATACCCTCGGCATTGCGGCCCGATGTGCTGACGGAGATCTTACCGCCGCTGATGATGATACCTCCCGCGTAGGTATATGTCACATACCATCCGCTGCCCGATTCATTCTTCGTGCCGGCTTTGATACCCTTCGGCGAAGAGTAATACTTGCTGTCGATATTATCGGTATTGCCGGTGTAGTTGGTGTTCTCGGTCGTGCCGTTGTTGTAATAGAGTGCGCCGGTGGTCTTAATCGTTATCGTGCCGCCGGTGAAGGTCAGCAGGCTGTCACACTTGAGTCCTTTGCCGCCCGAACCGGTACTCGTCAGATTGAGCGTACCGCCGGAGATGGTGACGTTTGCATCGCTGCTGATACAAGCTGCGGCTTTGGTCTCTAAGTCCTCCGTGTCCCACATTCCTATACCGGAAGTGGTGACGGTGATCTCGCCGCCGGAGATAGCTATGTTACCTTCGGATTTGATACCTTTGCAGGCAATGCCGGTAATGTTCATCGTCAGCGTGCCGCTGGAGATATAGATATTTCCGGAGTCTTCGTCCTCATGATCCACGGTCTCGCCTGTCGAACCGACGGTCGTGTCCTCGATGTCGCATTGCAGACCGTCATCGGCTACGTTATTGATGGTGATGGTGCCGCTCTCCATAAGGAAGAACTGCTCGCAGTTGATACCATCACCCACCGCCGAGAGAACATGGATGGTGGAGTTCTTAATACTGAAATACTCACCGGTCTTAATACCGTGTTTCACGTTACCCGTCACGTTCAGCGTACCTTTCTGCGCAAACTCTGCATGACCCTTGATATAGAGACATCCTTTTTGCTTGCCGTTAGCGGCATCCACAAGCGTGTTGGTTGTACCGTTGAGTGGTTTTACCTTGATACGCTTGCTGTTCTGGATGTGCACTGCTGCTCCGGAATAAACAGCTGATATATTGGTCAAGTTAAGGTTATTCAGCTCGACGGTTGCTTTGAACTCTCCTTCGTTATAGAACCCGCCGTCGGACGAAGCACCGGAGAGCGTATAGGTGATCTCTTCTGCCACGTCGGCACTCTGGAGAATGCTCACGTGCGCGCCCGATTGTGCAATAGTGAGTAGACGCGCGATGTTTCCGGCTACCGTAATGTCTGCGCTCGCATCGTTATATGCCACTTGCACCGTGTTGTCCGTCACAGCCGTCTCATCGACGTACATACTGTCTATCTCACTCAGGTTGAACACTTTGCCCATAACGGTCAAGGTCGAACCGTTCTCGTACGGCATCTGAGCAGTTTGTGCCGCCGGGAACTGATACAAGACATTGCCCACCTGGACGTTCAGTGTCTGGGCTGTCAGCAGACCGCTAATCGCTAATCCGCTAACCATTAATCCTATCATCTTTTTCATTGCAGTACAATTGTTTGAGAGTTTTTACCATTTGTAATCACGTAGCTGCCCTTACCGAGCACTCCTGCTGCTTGAGGCAGACTGTTGTAGTGTCCGATTTTGACACCCAAGATCGAATAGACCTCAATCGGTTCATTCGCATCCAAGATATTGTCCAATCGTTGGGCCATTTGTCCCTCTTCGGTCATGAACTGCATACACTGCAAGTCCGTCAGCGTGAAGTTCACTGTGCCTTCGGCGTTCGTCACCGTCAGGCTGTTGTCATTGACTTTCAGCGTCATGTCGGTTACTGACAGCGCTGTCGTGTCATTGTTCTGGTTCACAAATACCAAATAGGCATACTCACCTGCCTGCGCCATCCCGGTGCATACAAGCCATGCCAACATCATTCCAATCTTTCTCATTGTTACCTCCTTTTTTAGAGTTAAAAAAACGCTGCAAAATTACTACTTTTCGCGCACATACGCATTAACTATTTATGGGAAAATATATACCAAAAGTAAGATTTTTAAAAAAAAGGTTTGTATATGTCAAAAAAAAGCAGTACTTTTGTACCCGAAATGATGCTTTTTATGGAAGAAGGACGTGTTTTTGAAGAGATGTACCGGACGATTGATCGCGACGAAATGGCGGTGTTGCGGGATGTGAATCGTTTTCCGGTGTATGGCAAGGATGTGATCTCGCCTTGTATGATGGTGTGTATCAATCATTCCGGTGTAGCGCGGGCTTTGTATGACATGCAGGAAGTGGTGTTCCGACCCAATGAGATAGCCGTCGTCATGCCGAATCATATCTTGCGACCTCTCGAAAGCACCCCCGATTATAATGTAACCATTTTGGTTCATTCCCCCTCGCTATGCGAGGAACTGAAGACGAAGCGTCTGACCCACGATTATCATAAGTTCCACCGTCAACCGACGTGCCAGCTGACGGACGAGGAGATGAGCCAATACATGCGGGCAGTGGACTTGTTGGAGCATATATGCCACACCTCCACGCAACGTTATCCGCTTCGCCACGAGATGCTTATCCAACTGACGAATGTGATGGCGGAGATGCACAATGCTTTTCGTCGCGAGATGGACGAGAAGATACGGAAAGAGGATAATAAATACGCGCTTTTCAATGCGTTCTGCGATGCCTTGGCGCGATATTACCGCGAGGAGCATGAGGTGGCTTTCTATGCCGAAAAAGCGCATCTGACGACGCGCCATTTCTCGGTGATAATCAAAGAGGTAGTGGGAGTTTCAGCCAGTGATTATATTGAGCAGTATTTGGTTACTCAGGCGAAGAGTTTGCTTGCTTCTCGTCCGGATTTGTCCGTGCAGCAGATCAGCGATCATCTCGGTTATGCGGATTCATCCTCTTTTTGCCGTTTCTTCAAACGTCATACCGACATAGCACCGAACGATTTCCGCCGGCAGGGTTAATGGCAGAACATAAAGCCGAGGTAGATCCGCGGTCCTGTAGGCATACACAGTTCGCGTTGATGGAAAGCTAACATCCAATCGAGTCGGAAAGTGAGGTGTACTTTTTGGGTCATGCAATAATCGCATCCCACGAACGGTGCTACATAGAAGAATGATTGTTTATGGAAGGTACTATTGGCGTCTCTCTCCCAACTATTCTGATCCCCGTCGAGGATGTATAGACCTTTCATCGAGCCTCCTCCGATTGTGCCGCCTATATACGGCCATACTTTATTCAATCTCCAGCAGCAATCCACTAAGGCACCTCCGCAACCGATGCGGACATAACTGCCGTTCCGAAGCACATTGTGACAATCGGTAGCGCCGCTTGGCATGGAGCTCACGAAACCTTCGAATCCTACACGCAGCAGTTTCCAAAGATGAACACGAGCTACTCCGCCGATACCGAAAGTAGCACCTTGCGGGCTGGTGGAACGACCGTCCGCCGTTTGAGGTGCGTTTGCGTCGCGGCCGAACAGATAGCCGGTATGTACCATCATTCCGCCGGAGAAACCCTGAAAGACTTTTTTCTTCTCCGTTCCGTCGTTCGTTTGCGCGCAGAGGACGGTGGTTAATAAAAGAGCTATTATAAGAAACTTAGTTCGCATATGATTCAAAATTAGTTATCAATCGATGTGGATGGGTATCCGCAATTCCGAGATGGTGCCATTCATATCTAAAGTGAGGGTAAAATGATGCATGTTGAGTCGAGAGGAGAGACAGAGTGTACCTTTTTGTGCGGTGGGCAGCAGTGTTTCGAGGGACGCGTCTAACCACTTACGGAGGCTGTCGGGGTGAATAGTGAGTGTGTTCACCCAAGGGGTGAGTTGAATATGTACCTTCAACCCGTTGTTTGTCAGTTCGTTCTCATGTGCATGCAGCCAATCGTAGATGAGTATAGCGAGCGGAGAGACCTCTTCCGAGGACCGCGCTGTATGTAGTATGAATCCGATACCTCGGATAGCTTCCAAGGGTTGTTTGGCGGACCAGCCGAGTTTGCGTCTCAGTGCGTTGAGGTGTACATCGACGGTTCCGGTGTCGTACTGAAAGCGGGTTCCCCAGACCTGATCCCGTATCTCTACTCGCGGGCAGATACGATTGGCATGGGCGGAGAGATAATCCAGCAAACTGTATTCGAGTGCAGTCAGATGGATTTCTTGTCCGTCCTTGCGTACTGTGCGTTGCTCGCGGTCAATCTCTATCGTATCGATGATGGTGATGTACATTGATTATAGGTTGCAAATGAGCCAAGTGACGCCCAGACCGAAGAAAGCGTAATTCTGGGGGAAGGAAATAGCCGGCTCGGAGTTATAAATATTGAATCCTGCGTACGCGTCCAATTGCACGCGCGGATGAACGGCGTACGTGATTCCAAAATCCATGTTGATATAGTAGTGGGTGTATTTTTTGTCCATGCTGAAATTATACGCATCTGGTCAAAGAGGTTAAACGATTCCACAAACAGCCCCAAGTGGTCAGTAGGTTCAAAATTGATGCCGAGCGAGGCGAATATATCCGGCGCAGGAGCCCAATCATTCCATTGTACACCGACATCGTAACCCAATGATAACCATTCTGTTATCTCATTCTCAAAGAGCAAGTCCACCGAACCGGATACGGGCATCATCTCCGCCAGCAGTTTGGAGATAGGCAGACCGATATTACAGAGCAGTGCGGTGCGTGGAATCCATGGCTGATCGAGTTTGCCTCCCCGATGATCGCATATGAGAATCTTCGTACCGATTAACAGAGGCGAGGGTGTATATAAATGCTCGTCGGGAGATAGCGGGTCCGAATCCGGATGGTCATTGATGAACATGGAGCCGGTATATTCCATGCGCAGCTCGACGCGCTTATGCAGCCCGAAACGGAAGAGGGTAGAGGGTAAGGTCAGAAAGTGAGCATTAAAAGCGTGCAACACCTCAAACCCCGTTTCCCATTGAATCAGCCCTTTGCTCAGCACTTCGGAACCGGTTCCTTCACCGGGGCGGTCGGCACTCAACCAGATCTCGTTCTCAGAGGAGTTATGATGCTCATTGACGTGCTTAAAAGTCCATAGGCTATCGGGCAGAACATTTGCCTGCAAACTTATCGCCCAAAGAAGACCTATAACCAGTATCCGTATCCGCATATGATTCAAAATCCGCTGCAAATTTACAACAATTTTTGCACATATGCAAATTTATGCCCAAAATATTTGCATATATCAAAAAAATGTAGTACCTTTGCGGCGCAAAGGTGTACGAAATGGTTCAACTGACGAAAAAAATAGCAGAATTATGGCGATCTAATCAGGTGGTGAGATATGCGATATGCGGCGGAGGAAACATGGTTTTTGATTGGGTACTCTATTTCCTGCTTTATAATTTCGTCGTAGGCCATGAGATAGTTAAATTATCAATTATCAATTATCAATTGTCAATTACGCCTCATATCGCAACGCTTTGTATTGTATTTCCAATCACGCTGTTGTCTGGCTTTGCGTTGCAGAAATATATAACATTTACTGATAGAGGAAGAACGAAGGAGGAAGGAGTAAAGCAATTAGGACGGTACATCCTCATCGTAGCTGTCAATCTGACGATCAATTATTTCGGATTGAAACTATGTGTGGAGCATATGGGATGGTATCCCACGCCCAGTAAGATGCTCATCACCATCGTTACGGTTATTATCAGTTATTTGGGACAGAAATACTACACGTTTCGGTTAGAAAAACAAAAAATGAAACATAATATAAACCCTTAAACATTTAATCCTATGTTGTACACACTATGCTCCAAATTGCACACGGAGGTGTCAAGCTTGCCGTTCAAGGTATCTGATTCGTTCATCGAAGAGAATCAAGTAGTAGCCGTTCTGTCGGGTGGAACCGAAGCGGACTTCGTTGAATTGGTACGGGAGAAGAAGATTGACCTCAAGCGTCCGATTTATTTGATGGTAAGCGGTTTCAGCAACTCTCTGCCTGCTTCTCTTGAGATTCTCAGTTTTATCCGTCAGCGTAATGGTTTGGCAAAGATCATGCAACACCCCAATGATACGGTTTTTCCGGAACTGAGTGAGACGGAATCGCTCACTCGTACCCCGCTTGAGAAAGTGTTGCATAATGATAAGAGAGTGCGTTTGGGTGTAGTGGGCAAGCCCTCCGATTGGCTCATCGCTTCGCAGGTGGATTATAAAGAGGTGCTGGAGAAAATGAACTGCGAGCTGGTGGATATACCGTTTGAGGAGTTATCGAGTCTGGGTGAAGTAGATCCGGGCATGAAGGGCGCTGAGGCGATCCATGAGCGCTTGCGTTCGATGGTATTGAAGCATAAATTGGATGGAATAACAGTACGGTGTTTCGATTTGTTTACTACCTGTAAGAATACCGGTTGTATAGCCGTTTCCAAACTGAACGACGAGGGTATTCCTGCGGGTTGTGAGGCAGATATACCTGTTTTGCTGACGATGATGGTTTGCAAGAAACTGACCGGCGAGATCGGATGGATGGGCAGTCCTGCGCGCATTCAATCAGACGGACAGATCCTGATGGCAAAATGTACGATTGCTCTTGGCATGACGGAGAAACATGAGTTCACCACGCATTTCGAGTCTGGTTTAGGTGTAGCTATCCATGGCGAAGTGCCGGCAGGTCCTTATACGCTGGTTAAGCTCAGCCATGATATGAAACGCCTTCTTGCGGTAAACGTACAAGTGACCCGTTGTCAATATGAGCAGAACATGTGCCGCACGCAGATATGGATTCAATCGACCCCGATCGTGAGCCAATACCTGCTCTCATCGCCGTTGTCCGACCACCATGTGCTCATCAAAGGACACCATGCTGCTAAATTTTGGAGACCCTAAACAATGCAAGGTAATTCGTTATTAACATTCACCCCGTCTCATGAGGTGCTATACCAGGCTCAGAAACTGCGTTTGGGTGTGGTAGGCAAGCCTTCGGATTGGCTGATTGCTTCAACGGTCAACTATGCCGATGTGTTGGAGCTGATGAATATTGAGATAGTGGATATCCCGATTGAGCAGGTTACTTCGTTGGGCGAGGTGGATCCGGGAATGAAGGGCGCTGAGGCGATCTATCATCGTCTCAAAGAGATCGTTGAGCAATACGATCTGCAGGGCGTGACGTTGCGCTGTTTTGACCTCCTGAAAACGGTTAAGAACACAGGCTGTATCGCGCTCTCCAAACTGAACGACGAGGGTATTCCGGCGGCTTGCGAAGGAGATATACCGACGCTGCTGACGATGATGATAGTGAAACGGATCACGGGTGAGTTATGCTTCCAAGTCAATCCGGCACGTGTGCAAGCGGATGGTAAGATGCTGTTCGCGCATTGTACGTTGCCTTTAGGAATGACCGAGAAACATGAATACACCACGCATTTCGAGTCGGGTATCGGGGTCGCTATTCATGGCGATCTGCCTACGGGCGATTACACACTCCTCAAGATGAGCGGAGACATGCAGCGGATGATAGCGGTTGATGTGACTTTGGAGCGATGCCAGTTTGAGCCTCATCTATGCCGCACGCAGGTTTGGGTGCAGGCAACACCCGAGGTGAGCAACTATTTCATGACCAACCCAATCGCGAACCACCATGTGCTGATTAGAGGGCATCATGCAAAAGAATTTAGAAACTAGTCTACTAGTCCGCTAGTTCACTGGTCAACTAGATATTTTATTAAACAACAATAAAACATTTTTACAACTATGGTTTCTTACAAAGAATTAGGCCTCGTGAACACTCGAGAGATGTTTGCTAAGGCAATCAAGGGAGGCTATGCAATCCCTGCATTCAACTTCAACAACATGGAGCAACTTCAGGCTATCATCAAAGCTTCGGCTGAGACCAAGAGCCCGGTTATTCTTCAGGTTTCCAAAGGTGCGCGTAACTACGCTAACCAGACCCTGCTTCGTTACATGGCTCAAGGAGCCGTTGAGTACGCTAAAGAACTCGGTTGGGAGCACCCGCAGATCTGCTTGCACCTCGACCACGGAGACAGCTTCGAGCTCTGCAAGAGCTGTGTGGACTTCGGTTTCTCCAGCGTTATGATCGACGCTTCTTCTCTGCCTTATGAGGAGAACATCGCCCTCACCAAGAAAGTAGTGGACTACGCTCACCAGTACGATGTAACCGTTGAGGCTGAGCTTGGTGTACTCGCAGGTGTTGAGGACGAGGTTTCGTCGGCTGTCAGCCACTATACCAAGCCGGAAGAGGTAGTTGATTTCGCTACCCGTACGGGCTGCGACAGCTTGGCTATCTCGATTGGTACCAGCCACGGCGCATATAAGTTCACTCCGGAGCAATGTACCCGTGACCCGAAGACCGGACGTCTCGTTCCTCCTCCATTGGCATTCGACGTGCTCGACGCTGTAATGGAGAAGCTTCCGGGCTTCCCGATCGTTCTTCACGGTTCGTCTTCCGTTCCGCAGGAGTATGTAGATATGATCAACAAGTACGGAGGCAAGCTGCCTGATGCAGTAGGTATTCCTGAGGAGCAACTCCGCAAGGCTGCCAAGTCCGCTGTCTGCAAGATCAACATCGACTCTGACTCCCGTCTGGCTTTCACCGCTGCAGTTCGTAAGGTATTCGCTGAGAAACCGGCTGAGTTCGATCCGCGTAAGTACTGCGGTCCGGCACGTGACCTGATGACCGAGCTTTACAAGCATAAAATCATCAACGTCCTCGGTTCCGACGGCAAAGCAGAATAAGAATTGACGATTGGACGATTGACGAGGTACGAGTTATTGACGATTGAATAAATTGTTCGATTGTTCGCCGCATGGTCAATCGTAAATAAACCGCAAAGCGGAAACTCGTACATCAATCGTAAATCGTAAATCGTAAAATCGTAAATCTTATGGCACTTCCATTTATGACAGCCGAAGAGGCTGCCGAATTGATACAACATGGTGACGTCTTGGGCATGGGTGGTTTTACCGCCACCGGTGTGCCCAAGGCAGTTCCTTTTGCCCTCGCACAGCGCGCGGAGAAACTACACGCACAGGGCATCCCCTTCCGTGTAGGTCTGGAGACCGGTGCGTCTATGGGTGACAGCTGCGACGGTGCTTTGGCACGTGCGCACGCTGTGGAGTTCCGAACGCCGTATCAGTCGAATAAGTCCATGCGTGAGGAGATCAATGCCGAGGGTACGCACTATTTCGATATGCACCTGTCCCACATGGCGCAGGACCTCCGTTACGGCTTCCTCCCCAAACCCAACTGGGCTATCATCGAGGCTTCCTATGTAGGCGAAGACGGTACGATTGTGCCGGCTGCAGGAGTAGGCATCATGCCTACTATCTGCCGCATGGCGGACAAGATTATCGTCGAACTCAATGAGATGTTCCCTGCCACCATGCGTGGCATGCACGACCTCTACGAGCCGCTTGATCCTCCTTGCCGTCGCGAGATACCTATCTACAAACCCTCCGACCGCTGCGGCTCCGACCATATCAAGGTCGATCCTGCAAAGATTGCGGCTGTCGTGAAGACCAACCGTCCGAACGAGATTGCCGCTTTCACGCCGGTAGATGCTACAACCGCCAAGATTGGCGAGAACGTAGCTCTCTTCCTTGAGGCGGAGATGAAGGCCGGACGTATCCCTACGTCTTTCCTGCCCATCCAGAGCGGAGTAGGCAACGTTGCTAACGCCGTCCTCGGCGAGCTCGGTAAGAACCCGCATATCCCGCCCTTTGAGATGTATTCGGAGGTGATTCAGGACTCCGTCGTGGACCTCATCAAAGCCGGTCACTGCAAGTTCGCTTCCGGCTGCTCCCTGCGTCTCGTGGAGAGCAAGATGGCGGAGGTGCTGGCGGACCTCGATTTCTACCGCGACAAGCTTTTGCTCCGTCCGCAGGAGACATCGAACAGCCCGGAGGTGGCACGTCGTTTGGGTATCATTGCCATTAACACGGCGTTGGAGGCGGATATCTACGGTAACATCAACTCCACCCATGTCACGGGAACGAAGATGATGAACGGTATCGGCGGTTCGGGCGACTTCGCGCGTAATGCGTACCTTAGTATATTCACGACCGCTTCCACCGCGAAGAACGGGGCTATCTCGTCTATCGTGCCGATGGTCACTCACCTCGACCATTCCGAGCACTCCGTGAAGGTCATCGTCACCGAGCAGGGTGTAGCGGACCTTCGCGGCAAGAGCCCGCGCCAGCGTGCCGAAGAGGTGATCAATAACTGCGTCGCTCCCGAGTACAAGGAGATGCTGCGTGACTACCTCAAGTACGCCAAGCACGGCCAGACGCCGCATAACCTCTCCTGCGCTTTTGCTATGCATGAGGAGTTCATGAAGTCCGGCGACATGCGCAACACAAAGTGGGAGAACTATATGCGTTGACAGGCTTTGATAGTCTAAAATGATAAAAAACGTCCATTCGGGCGTTTTTTATTATAATCCCAACAATTTTCCCAAGTCATAAATTTGCATATTTCAGTTAAAAGCAGTACCTTTGCAGCGTTTTGGAGGTGAAACGACACATATTATGGTGGATTGCGGCGGCTTGTCTTCTTTCTTGTACTTCGCCGGACGCGGAATCTTACTATCGCTCTGGTCGGGCATTGCGTGAGTCTGGGCGGCCGGTTGAAGCGATGGAAGCGTTCATCTCGGCGGCACGGTGCAACACCCGCGCGTACGCTATTCAGGGACGGGCTTATAGTAATATGGCTACTATGTGTCGTATGGGGGAGCGACATGAGTTGGCATATGATCTTTATGAACAATCAGCCGGTCTTTTTGCCAAAGCCGCGGACACGACAGCATATGCGTTTGCGCTAAACAACATGGCGTGGGAACAAGCGGTAACAGGACATAAAGAGGCGGCTATGCAGCTGACTGATTCGGCGTTTGTGTTCTGTTCGAATGATATAGTACGCCTGAAAATATCCGAGAGCAGGGCAGCGGCATGTCTATATGCCGAGGAGTATGATTCGGTATTGTATTATACACAAAAAATGCCGTTGAATTCGGTATATTTTGATATGTTGCGTGCGCAGGCTTTCACCTTCATTGGGGACAATGATTCGGCTGTGTATTACGCGCAGCGGGTTGTGCAAAAGACAAATAATCCGAGATATTTAGACGATGCTTATTATATATTGACGCATTGTGACAGCACGGCTGCCGCGGATGATATACGGGGTCTCGCAGCTGCGCGCAGCGATATACAGCAAAATCTGGAACGCAATAATCCCGATTGGATTATAGCAATGCAAATGGCGGAAAAGGCACTGAGGGATTCAAAAACTTCGATGCAGCGTAAAATATGTGTTTGGGGAGTGATTTTCGGGATCATCTTGTCTGGTGCTATACTGGCTTGGTGGTTTTGGTATCGCCGTAAACGAATCAACTCTATAGAGCAGCAGTGTCGAAAACTGAAGAAAAGTGCGAACCTGCGGGAAGACCTGCATTGGAATGAATATGCACAGTTCTGCGCTGTGTGCAATGCAAGACTGAACGGCATCGTTGATAAACTGGAGCAAAAAGGCTTGTCGGAGCGGGAAATACGTATTAGTGTGCTGATTCTGATCGGTTTTTCTTATGCGGAGATAGCGGAAATCCTCTTCCGCGCGGAAAGTGGAATAGGCAAAGACAAATATATTATTGCAAAACGACTTGGCGTCAGCGTCAAGGAACTGCACAAAACATTACAAACCATAACTTGCGAAAGATATGCGTAGAGTATTACTTATCATCCTCTGGATTGCCGGTATCGGCAGTTTGTATGCGGCCAACTCGATTGATATTCCACTGATGGTGTCCAGGGTGGAGTATAGCTATGCGGATGGTCCGAAGGGGAGTACCCCTGATCCGCCAGACCCCAACCAGATTCGGGCTACATTAACCGGCAATACCTTACGCATTGAGAAGGAAGCGGACATGAATTCATATGTAGTTATCCGGGAGTGCCAAAAAGAAAGGATCAGCGAATCGACTTATAGTTTGAGTAACGGTGCGATTGACTATCCGATAACCGGTCCGGGACAGTACGTCATCCGGATCAGTAGCCGGGGAAATGATTATATAGGGTGTCTGCAAGTCCATGAAATCTATGTATGCAATAATAACGGGCAGCGGTTGGACCACTTCCCTGATTCGTCAAGTGGAATGCCCAATGGTTTTTCTTTTATTAGATTGGAAACATCTTTAGGAACAACTACCTCCAAATTTTATAGAATTCCGTAAGGAGTAATAATCCCAAGATTTTTCCAAATTTAGGAATTTGTCCGGTCCGATTAATAGCAGTACTTTTGCACTGTCAAACGATGAAGTTTGGCGGTGCAATTTGTTTAATTAAAACTATTAGGACAATGAAAAAGGAACTGTTATTGATTTTTACAATCTTGCTCTTTATGACGGGGTGTACTGGTCACCATTTTGATGATGTATCACTACAAACCATTCCAAAAGTGAAGATTGAGTGTGCCGTGGCGTATGATTTGTTGCAAAAAGAAGACGAGCCTTGTTTGTTGGAGGTAACCGATTCTATGCATATGGTATATCGGGACGAAAAGGCCAAAATCAAATTGCGCGGGAATAGTACGGCTGAATGTCCAAAACGTCCGTTTACGCTCAAACTGAGTCAAAACCAATCTTTGTGTGGCATGCCGGAAGCCAAGAAATGGGTACTGCTCGCCAATTACTATGATAGTACCATGTTGCGCAATGCTTTGGCTTTTAGAATGTCAGAACAAACTAACTTGGAATGGACACCCCATTCCCGTTTTGTGGAGCTGTTCTATAACGAAATATATCAAGGTATCTATCAGTTATGCGAAAAAGTAGAAGTCGGTTCGCATCGGGTGAAAATAGAGCAAGACGGTTGGCTGATTGAAGTGGATGCCAGGGTAACGGAAAAAGATTCCTACTTCCGGACACGGAATATGGAAAATCCTTTCCGGATTGAATATCCGGACAAGAACCTATCCGAACAGAGGATAGAACAACTGCATGCCTTTTTTCAGCAGGCGGAAGATGCCTTGTTCGGGGATAATTTTATGGATTCTATAGACGGATGGCGTAAGTATCTGGACGAGGATTCATGGATAGACTGGTTGCTGATCAATGAGATAGCGAAGAATATTGATGCCGTATTCTATAGTAGTTGCTATATGCATAGCGGCACAGATGGACGAATAGTGATGGGGCCTGTATGGGATTTTGATTTAGGTTATGGTAATACCACGAATAATGGTTGTGATTCGCCTGTAGGCTGGCATGTCCGCACTTCATTGTGGTACAGACGGTTGTTTGAGGATGACCTTTTTGCGCAAAAAGTGCGGAGACGTTTTCAATTCTTCTACGGTAATAGAAACAATTACTATTCTTTTGTTCGCCGCCAGGCAGTTTCGTTGCGCCCGCATGTGGATAGGAATGTATCGTACGAGGAGAACATTGATGAATTGCTCTTGTGGTTGGAGCAGCGTTTGGACTGGTTGAACAAAAATCTGTAATAACTTGTGCTGACAGCGAAAAATGTTGTGAAAAAGGAAAAAGCGACCCTCACATCTCGCTTTTTCTCTTTTTCTCTTGCATATTTGCAAAAAAATATGTACCTTTGCACCCCCAAATGACTAAATCGTAAATATTTTTCATGTATCCACAACAAGTAATAGATGCCTTGCGTCATGTGCGGTATCCCGGAACGGGCAAGGATTTGATAGAGAGCGGAATGCTGGAGGACGATATTCGTATCTCGGGTTTTGAGGTGTCTTTTTCGTTGATTTTTCCGAAGGATAACGACCCGTTCATGAAATCGGTGCTCAAAGCTTCTGAAGTAGCACTCAAGACTTATATTGATCCGAATATAGCAGCTAAAATACACACTAAATTTATTAAATCGTCAATCAATCGTACCTCGTCAATCGTCCAATCGTCAATTAAGGCAAAGCACGTAATAGCTATCCATAGCGGAAAGGGCGGAGTAGGAAAGAGTACTGTGACGGCGAACTTAGCGGTTGCTTTGGCTCAACAGGGTTACTCGGTGGGATTGCTGGATGCGGATATACACGGTCCTTCGATGCCGAAAATGTTCCGTTGCGAGGACGCGCGGCCGTACTCGGTGGAGGAAGAGGGACGCACCCTCATCGAACCCATTGAGCAGTACGGCGTGAAGATGCTCTCTATCGGATTCTTCGTTAATCCCGAGAGTGCGGTTATCTGGCGTGGAGGCATGGCTTCGAACGCCATCAAACAGCTCATTGAGGATGCTCATTGGGGTGAATTGGATTATTTCCTGATTGATCTGCCTCCCGGAACGAGCGATATTCACCTGACGCTTATCTCCGAGTTGCAGCTCACGGGTGTGATTGTCGTCACGACGCCACAACCGGTAGCACTTGTAGATGCCCGCAAAGGTGTGGAGATGTTCCGCAACGAAAAAGTGAACGTGCCTATCCTCGGTCTTATCGAGAACATGGCTTGGTTCACCCCTTCCGAACTGCCGGAAAACAAGTATTATATATTCGGTAAAGACGGCGGAAAGAAGCTCGCCGAGGAACTGAACATCCCGCTTTTGGGTCAGATTCCGTTGGTACAATCGATTCGTGAAGGCGGCGATGAAGGTATGCCTATCGCCCTGCAAGCCGGGCATCCCGCAGCCATAGAGTTTGACAAAATAGCTAGTCAACTAGTAAACTAGTAAACTACTACATCCCATGACCAGAACCGCCGAACTCGGGACAGCTCCTGTACATAAGCTCCTTTGGAAATACGCCCTGCCTGCCATCATTGCGATGACGGCTACTTCGCTGTATAACATCGTTGATAGTATCTATATCGGTCATGGATGCGGTGCGTTGGCGTTAGGTGCATTGACTGTGGCGAAGCCGTTCATGGATATCTGTGCGGCGTTTGGCAGCCTTGTGGGAGTGGGCGCTTCTTCTCTATTAGCCATCTATCTTGGTGAGAAAGACTACGACCGCGCTAACCGGGTTTTGGGCAACGTCATTGTGATGAATATCATCCTCTCGTCGCTTGTGATGGTGTTGGGCTTGATTTGGCTGGATCCTATTCTCTTTGCTTTTGGCGCGAGCGAGGACACCTTATTATACGCGCACGAGTACATGGAGATCATCCTTTACGGAAACATCCTCACGCATATCTATTTCGGTCTGAATGCCATGCTTCGTTCGGCGGGTCATCCGCGTTTCTCGATGGCGGCAACGATTGTGGCGGTGACGGTGAATATCATCCTTGATCCGATTTTCATTTTCGGTTTGGATATGGGTGTCCGCGGAGCAGCCCTGGCAACGGTCATCAGTCAGGCAGTAGCGGTAATATGGCAGCTGACGAAATTCATGGATAAAGGCGAATTAGTACGGTTTCATCGGGGTATTTGGCGTCTCAACAAGCACATCACTTTCCGTGCTTTGGCGATCGGAATGTCACCCTTCTTGTATAATATCGCCCATTGTTTTGTAGTCATCATCATCAATAACCAATTGAAGGCTTTCGGCGGCGACATGGCGATAGCTTCGTATGGAGTAATCAACCGTCTGACGTTTGTCTTTGCGATGATGGTCATGGGGCTTAACCAAGGAATGCAGCCTATCGCGGGCTATAACTACGGTGCGAAGCATTACGACCGGATGTTGAAATCTTTCTATCTCACCTGTCTTTATGCCACCGGCGTGATGGGAATAGTTTTCATCCTTGGTGAATGTTTCCCGGAGTTGATCACGAAGATGTTCACGCATGATCCATTGTTGATTGATCTGACCGTCCGTCCGATGCGTATCATCTGCTCTACCATGCTCATCATCGGATTCCAGATGGTGACGGGTAACCTCTTCACCTCAATCGGCAAAGCCGGCAAGGCTATTTTTCTGAGTCTTACCCGTCAAGTGATCTATTTGATTCCGTTGGCGTTGATATTACCAAGGGTGTTTATGGATCCTCTAGATGGTGTATGGTGGTCTATTCCTGTGAGTGACACACTCTCTGCCGTCACAGCGGTTATAGTGCTGCTTGCTTCCCGTCGAAACTTGCATATGGGCGCTACAACTGACCTGCTTCCACCAGCGTGATTACGCGTTCGATGATACGGTCTTTGTCATCCGCATCGTATTCTTCTTTGAGATCATTTCGGAATAGTTTGGCTACGAATTGCCAGAAGTTAGCTGTGGCTTTTCCTTTGTATTGTTTGATGAGTTCGTAACTTGTGCGGTCTGTTTCACGGTCCATAAGGAGCATTAACATACGTCCTTGCGAAGCGTACATGCCGCGAAAATCTTTCTCGTATTTCTTGAATAGATGCCGTTCGAACTTTCTCCACCATCTGCGGCGGCTTTTTTTGTCCGGCAGTTTGGCGAGTTCAGCATCGGCGTACGCCATGTCGCGTGTGATCATTTTGGCGTACGGCAGACATTTCTTCACGTCCCGAACGGTTCGCCAATAGAATCTCTCCTGTCTCTTATTCTTAAACCGCATCGGCGGATAGACGTACACCTCGTGCAGATAGGCGAGATAGAGCGTGTCGCCGTCTTGCACGCGGATCATACAGGAGTCCATATAGGCATTGGCAGCAAGCATCGTTCCGCTTACTGCCAGAAAGAGCCATATGTATCCTATTCGTTTCATCCTATTATCTATAGGCAAATATCGTGCCGTTTCTGACGCTTTTCTGATTTATAAAGTTCGTCCGACAATTGTCTGCAAAAGTACTGTTTTTTTTTGACATCCACAAATTTATTTTGGAAAAAATGTTAAAAATCCACAAATTTGAAGATGTTGCACAGAATCGTTAGTTATAATTTAGAAATAAGTTTGATATTTGTTCGATATATGTTGGATATCACCCTAAGAAATACCTGACATCCACCTGACATCCTCCTGCGCGTCGTCCATTCGGTCGGATGTCATCCGACAATAATTTTTGTCCTGTCGCTATGTCGCTTTGTCGCTTTTGTGCTAATCTGCTGTTTTTCTGCTTATTACATCCGCATCCAAAAGCGACATAGCGACAAAGCGTCACGCTACTTTTTGATATTGACCATGATTAGTCTTTTCTACAAGTCCGTTTTATCAAACGTCGTGCTGTGGTTTATGGCGGAGACTTCGAGAATACAGCCGGCGATATATGGCTTCTGAAATACAATCATATAGAGCAGTTATTTAAATAACGCACGAGCCACTCGATGTTAATGGCAAGAGGTGAGCTATCGTTCCGTATCCCTCCCGTAAGCGAGTCGTAGACGGCAAGCAAAACAATCCGCCTGCAGTGGACATACGAATTAAGAGGAAGAAGATTGGTTTAGAGGGAAAGTGCATTTTACAAGGATTTTTGGTGGTTTTCTACAAATTTTCGCTGCAAAGGTACTAAAAATTCTCAAAGTGCTATTTTGTTCGATAAAGACAATACAAAAATCCGCCTGCGGTGGGCAGACAGATTAAGAGGAAGATTTGGTTTAGAGGGATTCCCGTATTGCGCTAAATAGTTCTTAATGTCGCTTTTCTGACATTATTCGGTGCAATCAACTTATTAAGCCTTTTTTCTTCCAACAGTTCTGATAGTATTGGTATTGCATATCTCATAAATGTTTTAACTCCAGCATAATTTAGTCCTTCATGCCACGGCAACTTGTAATAATAGTTTGTACCTACATCTTCTTTAAAAATAAGAACCTTTACTTCGCCAATAGAAAAATCCATACAAGCTTTATTCCCGTCTAAAAATTCGCTGAAGGCTGGATTTTGCTCAATCATTTTCTTTACTCCAAATTTTGTTATCATAACTTTATCATTTATTTTTTCGCCTCCACTTTACTATTCGGCTATCGGCGAACTCCGTGGAATGTTATTCCAGTTGCAAAGATACAATAAATTTCTGGAACAACCAAATTTTTCTGAAGATTTTATAAAAACAGGTGTGAGGTTAGTGGAATTATCATTGACCATATCAATGATTTTAGACGTTATTCCGTTTGAGGCATAAAAAATCCGCTTGAAAGATAGCAAGCGGATCATGATTGTCAAGTATTAGTTTTACTTTGTGTTTTTATGATTTCTTTTAGCCTGTTAATCTTATCATTATTTTGATTGTCTTTTGGAGAAAGTGTATGTGGGAGTTCCCCTTTTTGCAACATATGACATCTATCAAGAAATGTTTCTTCTTTTGTACAAGTGTTTTGTAATTCAGTTTCAGGAATGTTAAAATCGGCATGCATATAATATCCAGTCAAATAAGAAAGTAATTCATCCGGAGTCGCGAATCCATAAGTAATATTATCATTATCTTGTGATGCTAAAATAAAATAGTAGTGGTTTGGATGTTTTTCTGCTTCAATCAACTGACTAAGTGATGCTGCACCAAAATATTTCTCTTTATCTTTTCTGCCGCCAGGCTCCGATTTATCCGTAGATTTTAACTCAAAATAATACCACTCAGATTCGTTTTCTCCGATTCTAACAATAAAATCAGTAGTCCGATCTCCTTTTACATCTTCTTGCTTAACATTAAATGCCTTCGCCAACAAAGGAGTTAGTTTTTCTTTAATTTTAGTTTCTTTCATAGACTAACAAATGATATATTATAACACTTAGTTTGCTTGTGAAGTTATTCCGATTGCAAAGATACGACTAATTTCTGATATAACCAAATTATTATGAAGATTGTTGTAAAAAAAATACGACAGAGTTCTGATATAGTGCATTGATTATACGATAAAATTACATATCATAGTAATCACTAAATTACGCAATACCTTTTATATACACACGTGAAACTATACATGTCTTTATTGATCTTGAAATAGTGGCATTGGTGTGAAACCAATTAAGAGAGAGAAAGAAGTTTTCGTTTTCTCTTACCTCCAAATCTCATATCTATCTCCATTCATTGTATATAAGGAATTTCCTTGGATACTAATTTTCACAGGAGTATTGAGTTCATAACTATAAAGATACAAATAGTTCGCATCAGATTCTACCTTGTATATTGAGAACTCCATTTTTGTCTTCCACAACGTTTGTGCCTGGATAGTTAAAATAAATAAAATACTTTCCTTTGCCTGAGCGGTTATAACTGAATGCATAATACTGATACCCTTCACTTGTAAATTGAGAGGCTCTATAAGTTGTTCCTGCAAATTCCTTCCACTTGGTACTTGAATCGTCATTTTGATTAGAATTGTTACTGCTAGAATTATATGACTGAGCACTATAAGACTCAGAACCATAGGATGAAGAGGTTTTAGTTTGAGATTGCATAGTATTTCCTTGCCGATTAAAGCAGTAAATCACGACGAGAATAAAAATCTCTAACAATGTCAATCCAATACCTAATGTACCGGGATAATCAAATAGATCTTTGATTTTCTGCCATGTATTTTTTTGCATAAATCTATCTTGTACAAGATTAAATAATTTGTAAATATCTGAACAATTTGCTCAAATAGTTATAAAAAGGGGCATCGTTTGTGTTGCCCCCCCTTTATTCATATTACTGACCATTCTTACTCCTTATAAAAAGAATGAGTGCAACTACAATTGATATTATTCCCAACGCAGCAAAAGTAACAGTTGCATTTTGCTGTGCTATAGACCCTGGACCGCTATTCATAACAGAAATTAATAGTGAGATTACACCAACAATGATAGCAATGATCATATAGGTTTTGGTGTTCGATGGGGCAGTTTTTTCTGGTTTAACAGGTGCTCCGCAATGAGGGCAATTTGTAGCCGCGTCACTTATTTCGTGTCCACATTCTTTACATTTAATCAGTGCCATATTCTATAAATTTAATATGTTTCTCTTAATTTGATTTATTGTATTTTTGTATATTTTGGCCCTCTATTTGTGTGATTCTTTACGTCTAAAGATGCATCAATAATATTTCCTTCTGCTGTACCATTCCATTTTCTTTTGCAGAAATATAAATAGCCATCATCCCCTATAAATATAGATGTCACCAAATCTAAAGCATGCTCATCATACCAATAGTCACCATATGGAATTACATGAAAACAACCACATTTCTTATCATATTCATAATATCCATTTACACCATCATTATACAAGTCTAATAACTCATAATCTCCCATCCTTTCTATAATTGGCTTCTCCAACATTTGAAGATGCGCTCCTCCATTTTTATCAAGTTTCAATTGAATATTATAAGTACGGTTATTGATTTCTCCTTGATATTGATACTTAGCATCAATTCGCCGTGGACTAATCGAACAAGAGATAAATAACGTAGTGATTAAAATGCTAAAAATAGCGATGTAACTGCAATTTCTTTTTGTCAGTAATTTCATGGTCTAATCCCTAATATGTGTCGGGCGCAACTTTTAATTTGCCTACTCTTTATCGGATTTTCGGCATGCTCCGTTTATTATTTATTCTCCATTTATTATGTGTATATTTTTTGCTTTTCATCTCTCGGTCTTGTGCCGCTCTTGTGCCGCTCTTGTGCCGCTCATCGGTCGGTCATCGCTCGGCGGCGGGATATAACAAAAAGCGGTAACCGCTTTATTGGATTACCGCTTTTATTAAGTTGATGCTCTAAATTTATTCTATTTATGGCTTTAGACAACCGATGGGAATGATATATACGCCATCGTCTCTGCGATAGGCGTATTGTCCGCCGGTTAAAACCATCAAGAATGCCGGTTGGCCAATCTTGGATGTATCTACTTGCTTGGCTAACTCCGTCAGGTTTTGTGCGGCATCTTCAATCTCTTTGCTACCGGTTTTAACTTCCACCGCAGCCCATCGACCATCGTGCAAACGGATGATCAAGTCAGACTCCAAATCAGAGTTATCGTGATAGTGATAGACGGTTCCGCGTAGTGCATCAGTATAGACACGCACGTCACGCAAACAAAAGTCCTCGAACAAGAATCCGAACAGATTAAAGTCCTCTAACACGCTTGTCGGATTCAGTTCTAATACCGCTGTTGCCAGGCTTGTATCTACGAAATGGCGTTTGTGGGATGTACGGATGCCAGTCTTGCTGCGTAACGACGGTTGCCATGCCTTAGCATCCTCGATGACAAACAGTCGACGCAACGCTCTCAAATAACTGGTAAGCGTCTTGTCGGTGATAGAGATATCGTTCGCTCGCACATCAGCCATGATCGTAGTAGCGGCTGTCATAGTGGAGATGTTTCGCGCATAACTGCGTAACACCGCACGCACTCGGTCTGGATCTTTTTCGGAACCATCCACACGATTGACATCCGTGTTCACTAGTTCATCCACTAAGTTAACCGCCACCTCCAAAGCGTCCTCTTTGTCCAATGACAAAGCACCCGGCCAGCCGCCTCGACACATGACATAAGCGATGTCCTTAATCGTAAGCGGACTTTCGAAGAGTCCCATCTGCTGTGTACCATCGAAGAGTGCTTTGAGCGACACTTGTCCGCGCGACTCCTTCGACTCCCAGAGACTCATTGGTCGCATACGCAGGCGTGCGATTCGTCCTGTACCGGTATGTTCCATCTCTTCATTCTCTTCTTCATCCAGAGGTGTTGCTGAACCGGTTAATATGAACTGATTCATCTGTTGCCGTTGATCTGCTGCAAATCGTACAGCATCCCACAGGACCGGAATCGTCTGCCATTCGTCGAGCATACGTGGTGTTTCGCCTTCCAATAACAGCGAAGGTTGCGTATCTGCCATTTTGCGATACATGGCACGTTGGTCCGGATTTTGGATATATATGATACTCTTAGCTAACTGAGCACCTGTCGAGGTTTTTCCACACCATTTGGGACCTTCAATTAGCACTGCTGCACTACTGCGTAATTTGCGTTTGAGCAACTCGTCATCAATTCGTTCAAGGTATTCCATACGTATATCGTTTAAAAATCGCTACAAAGGTACAATAAAAATTTGATATGCGCAAATAATTCCGAAGATTTTTGTAATTTTATTCCGAACTTTTTAATAATTTCACTCCGAATAATTTTGCGTTTTTGCTCCGATTGTTTCAACTTTCGACTTTTTTACGGTAATCCAATATTTCAAAGATCATATTTTATCACAAGCAGGTACAAAAAAATACTGCTTATGCTTTCGTACATACGGGTGTCTGGCATAACCCACGAATAAAAAAGCAAAAGCAGTACATACCAAAGTATGCACTGACGCATTGCCAATCTAATTCGTTGTTCATAAGTTGCCAGACTTATGTATGTACAGATTGGTTCGTCAGTATAATATATGTGCGTTGCGGTGTCGCAACTGAACTATCCGCTGATAATCGCCTGCAAAGATACTACAAAAAATCCATTTATACAAATAAAAGTATATTTTTTGCTGTTTTTTTGCTTTTGTGCGTGCAAATTACATACTTTCGGAATGTACTGCTTAATTCGGAGAAAGTGATTACAGATCTTTTTTTATACCTTTCACACGGACGACATACTGGCTTTGAATAAAGCCCGTGTTATCATAGATAACCGCTTCGTCTATTGTTTTTCTTTTTACATAGAAGATAGTATCACTTCCAAGAAGTTCCGCTGTAGATTCTAAGGTAAAGCCCATAATCTTTCCGCTCGGACATCTAATAGCCTGATGTTCCTGGTCGAAGATATAGTTGGCATCTATTATACTTTTCCATTCAGAATTAACCGGAATATGTAAATATCTATCCGATTTACGGTATTCTCCTTTGTCTTGACCTATTACATTCACATATTGTACTTTTGAATCGCTTTTGATGTCAAAGTACCACAGTACATCATATGTCTGTGCGTTGGGATCGTAGTCCCAATGGTAAGTCCGCCCCCCGGCAAACACGTCATAAGTCAGATTATCGGACGCAATACAAGCCCAAATGCCAACAATAGAGGAATTGGTGAATGTAGTCGGATCATCCGGTTTGATAGTTTCACGCTCACAAGCGGAGCAAATAAAGAGGGCTAAACATAGACATACAAAAGTTTTATTTTTCATTGTTGTACTATTTTAGGGATTAAACATTTATGAACAAAACCTACGGACAGTCCATCAGAAACAGTAATGGAATCCGATAGAAGCGCCGAAGTCGAAGAAATGCCGAAGGTTGCGATCTGCATCTACTTCAAAGACATCTTCGCCGACCAATCCGCCACGATATTCATACTTGGAGCTGAACGCTAAGCCGTAACCGGGACGAGCATCCAAACTGAGCACAAAACGCGACCATATGAATTCCACACCCACGATGCCATTCACACCGAATTTGCCGAGTAACGGGTTGCTTTCTCCAAAGCCGAAACTTGCCAGATTGAGCGATTTGATAAGACCCAACGACACACCGCCTCCACCAAATATGGCAAAAGTACTACGTCCGGCAGTATCGATTTCCTTCTGATAAACGATATTCGGATTGAGTTCAAAAGTGAAGTTACTCCAGTTATAGGTATCATGCAGTTCCTGATAAGTGTCCGCCACCTGAATCTCCTCGACCGCCACTTCTTCGGTCAGTACATTCTTCAACTTAATGTCATCTTTAGTTGGTGACAATTGTAATTTGACCGCTAAATCTGCCTGCAATGCCAAGCCTTCTACACCGAAAATAAAGCCTTTGTAGGAAGCACCGAACATGTTTCCCACCATACCGCCTATTCGGTGGGTATAACTTCCGCCTCCGGTAGCTCGACCTCCGCTACGATGACTTCTGCTAAAACTACTTCTGGAATGACTATACGAGCGACCACGATTGTTGCCTCGATACCCTGCCGCGTCCATACTCCCTGCCATGCATAAAAACATAAGCACAAATAAGAATACTTTTTTCATTGTTGTAATGATTTTAAATTAATACTAAATACAGCAGAACCCGTTCGGAATTCCGCTGCAAAGGTACAACAATTTTTTAATATAGGAGAAGTTCTTTTTACTTCTTATTTCGCTGCGCTCAAACGATTATTACTTGTTATTTCAGGAGGGTGACGGATTGAAGACCGCCGTTATTGCCGGCGACATATGAAACAGTAGTATGACCTGTAAGGACAAGCTGGTCTATAAAGAGCGGTTGGCCGGTCAGAAAGAAAGTGGAAACAAAGGTGTCTCCTGCGCTCAGTTTGGAGTTGACGGATTCCACTACTTCAAAACGCATGTCGCCTAAATAGCGGAACACACAACGGCGGTTCGGCAGCCATGTCACCTCAATCGTCTGACCGGGTTGCAAGTCCTTTGTATGGATACCCTCTGCGATGAACGGATTACTGCTGCCGTGCTCACCTTCTTTCAGGCGGTTGGTGTAATCTTCCCAATTACGTGAACCGACATATCGGGAAAGAATGTTAAGCGTGGAGAGACGGGTGTTGTTGGCGCCATCTACATAGCCCCACAGACGCTCCAGCGTACTAAGAGCCAAGTTCTCATGCAGGCACAGCCATATTTGCGCGATGAGCGATTCAAAATCAGCCGGTGTCGCCGGACGTGTGCCAAAACGCGCTTCTACATCTTTGCGCAGTTGTATTACCTCGGGTGCATTTTTGTTCATCTGTATGATAATTTGAAATCCGCTGCAAAGGTACAACTTTTTTCTGATATACGCCAATTTCTTATTACTTCTTTTATTTCTCCGGCAGAACGAGCGCCAAGGAGTCGTAGAATTGGTCGTTCATGTTGAAATAATTCATATATGCCTGCATAAATTCCTCCAGTAACATAGGATCTTTTATGGACTGCTTTGCCTTTTGGAAATTCGCTTGCAGCTTCCCATCGTAATTGCGCACTTCGTTCATTGTTTTCAACTCTCCACTTTTAACCGCCTTGCGGATAGCTGCTTGGCGGGCAAAATGTATGGCAGCGGCTTGCTGACGTACTTGCTCACGCGGAGAAAGCGTATTCGCTTTTACTGCCAGCGAATCTAACACACGATTGAGGGAATCCACCTGATGCCGATGTTCTTCATTCTGCGCACGCAGTGAATCCACATGAACGAATAATTGTTTTTCGTTTTCTTTATGGGCGAGTTCGGAATGTTGATAGCCGGAATAAGTTCCCCATACAGCTGCGCATGATAAAAGCAATAAGATAAGTGAAACCGGCAACCATATACGCACTCTATCTGCTCTACGAATAGCTTGTAGCACCTGTGCGCAGGAAGAATAACGCTCAGCAGGTTTTACGCGCGTGCATATGCGAACAATATATTTATAGCGATGCGGGAAAAGAAGATTGATGATTTTGCCGACCGCGTATATATCCGCGCGGTTGTCAATCGTTTTGCCGGCTAATTGTTCCGGTGCGATATACGCCATCGAGCCGGCTGGCTGTTTGAAAGTCACGTAATCATCTGTATCGGACACTCCGAAATCAATCAGTTTGACAGCAGAGCCGTTGCGGGTAATGAGAATATTGGATGGCTTGATATCCCGATGGATGACCTGCCTTTCGTGCAGACAAGAAAGCGCGTCAATGAGTTGCTCAAGGATACGGTGACGGATAGCCATAGGCGGGTTCGTCTCAAGGAACTGATCCAGCGTAATGCCATCAATATATTCCATTTGGATATACCAGCCGATGGAATCCATGCGCCCGAAATCAAGCAACCGGACGATATTCGGATGATCCACTCCGACTCCGATAGTAAACTCCTTACGGAGCAATTCAATATGCGGAGTCGATTCGCGATAAGGCTCTGTCAACGCCTTCAGCACGTACTTTCGCCCGAAACGTGTAGCCACATACAAGACATTATGCCCCTCTGCGGACAACAACTCCGGTTCCGACCATACATCGGAAAAATCAGATGACGGGGGTACTATGATAAAAGAAGAATCCATATTGCCAGACTTGTTTGTGGTTGCAAAGGTACAACTTTTTTCTGATTTACGCAAATTTATGTGAACATTTTTCCGGAAGGTACAACAAAAAACGCTCACAATGAGCGTTTTTTGTTTGCCTATTGGCAACTTGCAATTAATAATTCAGCGCGAAGATGACGCGTCCGGCGGACGGTTTGCCCGTTACCATACAGGTACCCGGCTCGCTGTGATGACCCGGCAGGTCTGCCAGAGGGATGCAGCGGATGGTCGCTTTCGTCTCATCCTTGATACGTTGCTCCGTCTCCGGCGTACCGTCCCAATGCGCGAGCAGGAATCCGCCTTTCTTGAGCTCCTCTTTGAACTCGTCGTAGCTGTTTACCTCACGGGTGTTAGCGATGCGGAAATCGAGGGCTTTCTGCAGCAGATTCTTCTGGATCTCCTCCAGCAGATTCTTCACTTTTTCCACGATTCCATCGATAGAAATCGTCTCTTTGCTCTGAGTGTCACGACGTGCGATCTCGATCGTTCCGTTCTCCAAATCACGACCTCCCATAGCCAGACGAACCGGCACACCTTTGAGCTCGTAATCAGCGAACTTATAACCCGGCGTGTATTTCTCGTCGGTATCCACTTTGACGCGTATTCCGAGTGCTTTCAGTTCATCCGCAATCGGGTTGAGCTTGACCATCAGTTTGTCGAGATCTTCCTGTTTCTTGAAGATCGGCACAATAACCACCTGTATCGGTGCCAGATGCGGCGGCAGAACGAGTCCGTTGTCATCGCTGTGCGTCATAATGAGTGCACCCATCAGACGGGTCGAAACACCCCAAGAAGTAGCCCAAACATACTCGTATTTATTCTCTTTGGTGAGGAATTGCACGTCAAAACTCTTGGCGAAGTTCTGCCCCAAGAAATGACTTGTACCCGCTTGCAGCGCCTTACCGTCCTGCATCATCGCCTCTATACAATACGTATTAAGCGCGCCCGCGAAACGCTCATTCGGGGACTTGACACCTTTGACAACCGGTATAGCCATTACGTTCTCCGCGAAATCGGCATAGACATCGAGCATCTGACGTGCGTAATCCTCAGCCTCCTCCTTGGTAGCGTGCGCCGTGTGACCTTCCTGCCAGAGAAACTCCGCCGTACGCAGGAACAAGCGCGTACGCATCTCCCAGCGCATGACGTTACACCACTGGTTGCAAAGGATCGGCAGGTCGCGATAGGAGCTGATCCAGTTCTTATAAGTGCTCCAGATGATGGTCTCCGAGGTAGGACGGATGATGAGCTCTTCTTCGAGTTTAGCCTGAGGATCCACTACCACACCCTTACCGTTCGGATCGTTCATGAGACGATGGTGCGTCACTACGGCGCACTCTTTGGCAAAACCCTCCACATGCTCCGCCTCGCGGCTAAGGAAGGACTTCGGAATAAGAAGCGGGAAATAAGCGTTTTTCACACCCTGCTCTTTGAATCGGCGGTCGAGTTCCGCCTGAATAGTTTCCCAGATGGCATAGCCATAGGGTTTGATTACCATACATCCGCGAACGGCAGACTGCTCAGCCAAGTCAGCCTTCACGACCAACTCGTTGTACCATTTGGAATAGTCCTCGGAACGAGGAGTTAATTTTTGAAAACTTGCCATTTATCTTGTGTTCGTTTATTTTGCGGCTGCAAAATTACTACAAATTTTTCAAATTTGCAAGATTTTTAGCAAAAAAAACAGTCTAAGCTCGCTTAAGTATGGTTTTATTAGCTAAAAAGATTGTAGTTTGCACATGGAGAAGCCAATTGACTTTTGGCTTTGAAAAGGGAAGGCGGTCGGGGAGACTATGCCAACCGAGAGAGGTGCGAAAGTAAATTCGGAGGATTCCTTGTTATGTTGAAAATAAAATAAGGGAGGGCCGAAGTTACTGCAAATATTTTTTTTGACATATGCAAATAATTCTTTCTTTTTAGTCCAAAAACATCCCAATACTCCCTCAAATCCTATTGGTCAATATTGTTGTTCATTTTGTAAACTAAACTTTGCAAAATAAATTTTTATGATACTAAAAGACATTTTTTTGTAACATTTTGTATATTTTACTTGCATATATTAAATAAATTTGATAATTTTGCACCCGTTTTTGAACAAAAGACATCACCTACTTATAATTTACCACCGAAAATTAAATACTATCGCATATGAAAAAAACTCTACTTTCTTTAATTACAATCACATTCTTCCTCTGCGAAGCGTCTTTTACAGGGGGGGGTATGGTGTTCGCAGGAAATGCGGTTGGAAACACTTTTACTTCTGGGAATTATACGTACACCATTATTAGTTCGGTTGATAAAACTGTATCCGTTAAATGGAAATCTGGGGCTTCTCCGGAGACTATTACCATTCCTTCCACGGTGACTTACAGCAGTACAACCTATAAAGTAATAGCTGTCGAAGATAATGCTTTCAAGAATTGTACTACGGCAACAACTATTACAATCGGTTCAAATGTAAAGACTATCGGTTCGAGTGCTTTTAATGGCTGTTCTAACGTAACATCCATTAATTTTGGTTCCGGCACATCCTATCCATGCAACGTGGACACTATTAAGGGAAGTGCATTCTCTTCTTGCTCAAAATTAGCTACCATCAATTGTTATGGCGGTATAGAAAAATGGCTTGCTATAGGCTTTAATGCGGGAGCTGCTCATCCGTTCACAGCAAATAGTGATGCTAAAACATTTAAAATAAATAATACGGCTATTACTGAAATTGAAGTTCCGTCTACCGTTACAAAAATAAAAAAGTACGCCTTCTATAAGAATACTGCGCTGACCTCCATTACAATAGGGACAGGAGTTACTTCTATTGGTTCTTACGCTTTTAATGGTTGCAGTAATTTGACAACTATCAAATTTGGTAAAAGCACTGACGAACCGTGTAACGTGGATACTATCATGGATAATGTATTCAATAGTTGCGCAAAGGTTAATAAAGTATATTGTTACGGTGGTATAGAAAAGTGGATTGCAATTAAATTCTGTAATAATGCAAACGGAACACCGTATGGCGCATCTACGCAAACTACCAAGTATTTCTATTTGGACGGATCTTCAAAGACGACGGTTGATATATCCGGCACGCAAGTTAAACCATATGCATTCTATAAATCTCCAGTTTCTACAGTTAATATTGGCGCATCTGTCCAAACGATAGGTACATATGCATTTTATGGTTCCAAGTTAACCAATCTTAACTTTACAAACGATTCTGAATTAACAAGAATAGGTGCATACGCTTTTGCAAGTTGTACATCTCTGAAGACTCCTACATTGCCGACTTCCTTGGAGAGAATAGACGGGAATGCGTTTAATGGCTGTACGAGCACTAATTTTAAAAGTATCACCATACCGGTGAATGTTACTGTTTGCGGTGATGGAGTGTTTACGGGTTGTTCTAATTTAAATTCAGTAGTATGGAATGCAACGAATTGTACAACATATGATGGAACAAATCTATATAAGTCTAATTATGGTCCTTTTTATAATACAACCGTAAAAGGAAAAATCACTTCTTTTACTTTCGGAGATGCAGTAGAAGTGATTCCGATGTTTTGTTGCTATGGCATGGCGAACCTGTCTTCTGTAACAATTCCGGCAAGCGTAACTTCCATTGGAGAAAAAGCCTTTAGTGGCTGTACGGGCTTGTCTATCATTATTGCTAAACCAGTAGATCCTTCTGATTGTGGGACAAATGCATTTGAGAATGTTACTAAAACGATACCTGTACGCCTAACTTCCGCAACTTCTTTATCTGCATATCAAGAGGCGGAAGGCTGGAGCGAATTTGAAGACATTTCTAATATTCTATCCGGTAGTTGCGGAACGAGTGCAACATGGACATTGAATCTTACTACAGGTGTTTTGGAGATTTCCGGAACGGGTGCAATTAGCAATTATACATCTGGTAGTCCTGCACCATGGCATGACTATATCGCGTATATATCGGATATTATCATAAATAGTGAAATAACCACTTTAGGCGAACGTTGTTTTGAGAGTTGCGATGTGGAGACTTGTACCATCCCTGTTTCTGTTACGAACTTTGAATCTCAGAGTTTCTTGTCGGCAAAAGCAAATAAATTGTATTATGGAGGTACCTTGTCCAATTGGTGTGCTATAACCATGGGGGCATATAATACTTTACCGCAAACGCAAGAATTATATATAAATAGTTCAAAAATCACCAGTTTAACCTTGCCTGCTATAGCCTCATTGGGAACAAAAGCCTTTATGAATATGAAAGGTATTACATCTGTTACCATACCTGCTTCCCTTACTACTATCGGCGCAGATGCTTTCTCTGGTTGTAGCAACTTGACAGATGTCTATTTCCAGGGAACTTTAGCACAGTGGTGCGCGATAAGTTTCTCGAATGATCAAGAAGCGAATCCGGCATACAATGGAGCAGCTTTGCACATTGATGACAGCGACATAGAAGGAACTGTAATGGTTGTAAAAAATGCTATTACATCCATTAACAATTATGCGTTCTGTGGAGTAAATAATTATACATCCATAGAGATTAATGCTACAACGACAATAGGAACAAATACTTTCAAAAATTGCACAGCTCAAATCTTGTATAGAGGTTCTGCTAGCGGAACAAGTGGTAACGTATCGTGGACATGGGAAGATGGTGTCTTAACCTTAACAGGTACTGGAACGATGAATAACTACACTGCTACTCCCAGTGCTCCATGGAGTCAGTACATGGCAAGTACAACGAGTATTATTGTCGGAGAAGGCATAACGTCATTAGGAGATTATGCTTTTTATGCAACCGCAGCTTCTTCTGTAACGCTATCATTGCCATCTACGTTGACAAGCATTGGCAAATCAGTAGGTTATGGATTGAAGGATCTGAGAATACTTGTCATACCAGATGCTGTTACAACAATTGGAACCAGCGCGTTTAGTAGTTGTACCAACTTGGAAAAGATTTATTGCCCTTCAACAAGACCTACATTGAGTAAGGATTATGGAGCCCCAAAATATACTAACTTCCCAACAAACAAGGCATTTTATGTGACAGCATCTTCATATAGTTCGCAGTATGCTGGACAGTGGACAGATTTCACTCCTCAATGGCATATTGAAGGAGACTGTGGCGCAGAAGGTGATAACGTACAATATGATTTAAATATTACAACCGGAACTCTCACAATCTCCGGCACAGGTGCGATGGCAGATTATAATACCTTAGACAATCGTGCGCCGTGGTATGAGTTGAGAAACAGCATAACATCTATCAAGATATGTGACGGTGTGACTCATGTGGGGAAATATGCGTTTAATGGTTGCAGTACCGCCACCGAGGTATGGATGTCAACTACAGTTACCGGATGTGGAGCCAGTGCGTTTTTGAATTGTAGTGATCTGACCAAAGTAAAATACGGAAAGACGGGTTCTACCATATTGAGTTATGCTACGGATTGGGCGCAGATAGAATTTGCGAACTATCAAGCTAATCCGTTGTCATCTGCGCATGTTTTGCAAGTGTATAAGGCCACAAGTACAATACCCGCTTTCAGTAATGTCACATCATTAGAAAACAGAAATATCAGCGCAATCAAGCCATATGCGTTTTATTGCTGTACGACATTGACAAACGCTGTATTACCTGCAACTGTTGAAACTATTGGGGGTGACGCATTCTATGGTTGCACCAACCTGTCAAGTGTGACATTACCTGATGCATTGACTACTATCGGAAAAGAGGCGTTTAAGAATTGCAGCACTTTGACAAGTATTACCATTCCTGAGAATGTCACTACAATGACATGTCATAGCGGAAATACTACATATAGCATCTTCGGAGGATGCACAAATTTAACTACCATTGTATGGAATGCACGGAATTGCGCAAGTGACTATATTAGAGTAGGTACAAGTTCCGGAAATAACTATGGTACACCATTTAGCGGAATATATTCACAAATTACATCTATTACGTTTGGCGAGAACGTAGAGCGTATTCCTAATTTTCTGTGCTACCATATGGATCATCTTACATCCGTTACTATTCCGGCATCAGTAACTAATATTGGCACAGAAGCTTTCGATGCTTGCTCCGGTACGATGAGTGTAATCTGTGAGGGTGCCACTCCTCCTACCTTGGCAAGTGGTGTATTTTCTTCGCCATCTACCAAGAAACTTTATCTCCCGCATGACATTGACATTAAGGCAGCGTATCGTGCAGCGAGCGGATGGAGTTCGTTCACGGAGGCGAATACCTTCCCGAAGATTGTGCAGTTTGATTTGAATGGCCAAACAGGTGATGCTATTGATCCGCAGTACTTCGATAATTTAACGAGCAAGGCTTCTGCGCCGAGTGATCCGGCTGATGACGGATACTTTGTATTTGACAAGTGGTGCTCAGATGAAGAAGGAGAATCGCCATTTAACTTCGCAAGCATGAATATCACCGCAGATATGACGCTTTTTGCAAAATGGGGCTTGAACGGTACGTTAGCGCTTAGCGAGACGGATGATAATAGTACCAAACTGAGCGATTATAACGGTTCAACGGTTGACGTAAACCTCACCCGCAGCCTCACTAATGCGCAGTATAACACTTTCTGTCTGCCGTTCAGCCTCGATGCTTCGCAGATGACAACCGCGTTCGGCGAAGGATATGACTTGGAGGAGCTGACGGATGTGACCTATGACGGCGAAGTGTTAGGACTTGTGTTCACCCAACGCGAGGCATTGGAAGCAGGCAAACCTTATTTGTTGCAACCGGCAAACAATGTATCTAATCCTTCGTTCACTGGTGTGGAGATAGACGCCTCAACTCCGAGCGACGGTTTGGACAATACCTTTATCGAGTTCCACGGCGTTTATTCGCCGACCGAACTGACAGGCGGTAACAAGAACCTCCTCTTCTTGGGCGCAGGCAACGAACTCTTCTGGCCTTCATCAACAGGAGATCTAAAGGGCTTCCGGGCGTACTTCGAGGTCAAGGGCTCTGCCCAAAAAGCCGTGCGCGCACGCATCGTGAAGAAAGAGGACACCGCCACCGGCATAGACCAAATCATAAATGACCAATTACCAATTACCAATAAGTTCCTCCGGAACGGAGAACTTCTCATCCTCCGCGACGGTAAGACCTATAACGCACAAGGTATGTTGGTAGAATGATGAAATGTTGAAATGATTAAATGATGAAAGTTATGACAAAGATATATAATTCTCCTCAAATGGAGGTGCATCCCATCACTCCGCTGTTGATGCTTTGCGCCAGCGGTGCTACAGATCGTGTGTCGTCCAATGTGAATCTGAAAGGAGGTAATAACTCCGGCGATGCTACAGAGGCATTTTAATAAACTTACTTACATCAAAAAACAGAAAAGCAATGAAAAAGATTGTAATTGCACTTGGTGCATTGATGCTCTCGATGAGCATGTTGGTTGGTTGTTCCGGCTCGAATGATGGAAACCTCCCCGGTAATCCAGTTGAGATTTCAACTGAATCAGTGAGTAGAATATGGCAGCAGTATTCCTCTTCGGTAGATGGAGAATCTTATGTTTATCCGGAGATGTACAGACAGTACTTCGAATTTAGAGCGGATGGACGCCTGCTGGTGTATGATTATGACGGTGAGTACAGAGGGTTTAATAACTGGTCGGTAGCTAATGGGATAATATCTATTGTGGATGCAATGGATGTTAATGGTTTGCCGGGGAGAATAGATGAGCAGGATTGGCGAATTATTCAACTGACGGATCAGTCGATGAAAATTCAGGTAATGGGGGATGGAAGTATAGAAGACAGAGAAGATATTTATATGGTTTTCCATCGGCCGACTTCTCTTCCGAACTTCTACGGAAAGCCGACGAATTTATAAACCAATACGAACGAGAAACAGTCACTTCGGTGGCTGTTTTTTTTGCCGAGCCTAAAGGCTTCCTATTTTGTGCGCATACATATCGTCTTATGCAAGCATAGCCGCTATCTATCCGCAAAAAATAGATAGAATTTCATTCTATTCGGCAAAAAAAATCTCCGAGTGCTTGCATATATGCAAAATTTGTAGTAATTTTGCACCCGCAAAATTGGTAACGAACTAAAAAAACGTAAATATGAGTAAAGCATTATTGATGATTTTAGACGGCTGGGGCATCGGAAACAAGAGCAAAGCCGATGTAATCAGCTGCACGCCGACGCCGCATTGGGATGCGCTGTTGGCGAAGTATCCGCACTCGCAGTTACAGGCGAGCGGAGAGAACGTAGGTCTGCCCGATGGACAGATGGGTAACTCGGAGGTAGGACACCTCAATATAGGTGCCGGTCGCGTGGTGTATCAGGATCTGGTGAAGATCAACCGCTCCATCCGCGATAACTCCATCATGGAGAACCCCGAGATAATAGCGGCTTACAAGGCTGCACAGGCAGCAGGTAAGAAACTGCATATCATGGGTCTGTGCTCGAACGGCGGTGTACACAGTTCGTTGGACCATCTCTTCAAATTGGTGGAGATAGCCAAGGAGTACGGTGTTGCCGACAAGACGTATGTTCACTGTTTCATGGACGGTCGTGACACCGACCCTCGTAGCGGTAAGGGTTTTATCGCGGACCTTCAAGGGGTATGTGACCGTACGGGCGCCCATATCGCTTCCATCATCGGTCGATTCTATGCGATGGACCGCGACAAACGCTGGGAGCGCATTAAGGTTGCTTATGAGCAACTGGTGAACGGTGAGGGGTTAGCGGTTAGCGATGGCGATATGGTAGCAGCCGTACAGGGTTGCTATGACCGCCATACGGAGGAGCACAAGGACACGGACGAGTTCATGGAGCCTCTGGTGAACGCGAACTGCGACGGACGCATTGCCGAAGGGGATGTGGTCATCTTCTTTAACTACCGCAATGACCGTGCGAAAGAGATCACGATCGTTCTCACGCAGCAAGACATGCCGGAACAGGGAATGAAGACCATTAAGGGTCTGCATTATTGCTGCATGACTCCGTACGACTCTTCTTTCCAAGGTTTGCATATCCTCTATCCGAAGGAGAATGTGGAGAATACCTTAGGCGAGGTAGTGAGCAAACTCGGAATGAAACAGTTGCGTATTGCGGAGACGGAGAAGTTCGCACACGTGACGTTCTTCTTCAACGGCGGTCGCGAGGCTGAGTACCCGGGTGAGGAGCGTATTTTGATCCCGAGTCCGAAAGTGCCGACCTATGACATGAAGCCGGAGATGAGCGCTCCAGAGGTGACGGAAGCTTTAGTAGCGGCTATCAAGACGCAGAAATTCGATTTTATCGCCTTGAACTTCGCTAACGGCGATATGGTAGGTCATACGGGAGTGTATGAGGCGATAGAGAAAGCGGTGAAGACCATTGACGAGTGCTCGCACAAGGTCATTGAGGCAGCATTGGAGAACGGTTATGAGATCATCGTCATCGCCGATCACGGAAACTGCGACAACGCCATCAATGCGGACGGTACCCCGAATACGGCTCACTCCCTCAATCCGGTTCCGTTCGTATATATCAGTAAGGAACATGTGCACGCGCACGTGGAGAACGGTATCTTAGCGGATGTGGCTCCTTCTATTTGTCATATCTTGGGGATCAAGCAACCGAAGGAGATGACCGGAAGGAATTTAATCGAGGATTAAATTCATTTAAGATTTCAAATTTATGATTTAAGATTTGAAAGAAAAAGGCAAAAAAGAAAGCGGCGCTAAAAGCGTCGCTTCTTTGTTTGAGCAGCAAGTGATTACTCTGCAGCTACCTCAACCACCTCAGCAGCCTCAACAACCTCTTCTACGGTGTCGTTAGCTACAGTGTCCTGGCAGCATTTTTTGTCGCAGCACTTGTTGCCGCAGCTCATTGCAGCAAATGCAACAGCTACGATAAGAAGCATCTTCTTCATGTTTTTAAAAAAAATTTTAAAACCATGGAACTTTGGCTTCGTCGAATTGCGTAAGCAAGCTTACATTCGACTTGCACAAACTTTCATAATTTTGGGTTAATAAAGCTTTATTTTACATTTGTTCTTCGTCTTTTTACGAAAAACGCTGCAAAATTACTGCTTTTTTTGCATATGTGCAAATATTTTTGTAATTTTGCGCACTCAATTTGGCATTTTATGGTAAAAAAGAAAGTTTTTGACAGGTCAGACCTCAAGTTTGTGGGTTGGAACATCGTTTTTGCGGCGTTAGTAGGAGCCGTTATTTTGGTCGGTTTGATTATTTGGTTGCGCGGGTATACGCAGCATGGTGTGGAGGTAGAAGTGGAAGATGTCCGCGGAATGGTATCTGCGGAAGCGGAACCGATTCTTAATGCACAGGGTTTGCATCTGCAGGTAGTGGACTCCACATACTCCGACAAAGTACCTTTTGGCACGATTGTTGAACAGGATCCAAAGCCGATGAGTCATGCCAAGCACGGTAGGGCAGTCTATGTGACGATTAACGCGACCACGAAGCGTCATATCACGATGCCGGACCTCCATGACATGAGTTATCGTCAGGCTCAGACCACATTGCGCGGGTTGGGTATTCAGGTCGATACGGTGTACGACTATGAGCCTTCCGAGTTCCGTGATCTGGTTTTGGATGTAAAAGCGGACACCGGTAGTATTCAGCCTGGTACGCGTATACCGGTAGGCACCAAAGTACGGTTAGTGGTCGGTTTTGGTAAAGGCACGGAGTATGTGAAGGTGCCCGGAGTAGTAGGATTGACGCTTCGCGATGCTCGAAGTCTGCTGCTTACCAATCGTTTGACCGTAGGTGCAGTGCATCATGACGAACCGGAAGAGGAAGGTGTGACGCAATACGTTTATCTTCAGATACCGGATGCGGGCGAACGTCTCTTGGAAGGCGAGACGGTGGCGCTCTATTTGTCGTCAGACATTGAGAAAGCGGTTAAAGGCAATACGAACGAACCGGAGGACGAGAGTTGGTTTTGAAAAACGAAGAGTTGGACATAGAACAAGAAGAGATATGGGAGCGCTGGCGGTGCGAAGTAGATAAGGGACAGGGCAAGGAACGCGTGGATAAATACCTCGCGGAACATATGACCAATACCAGCCGTAATCGCATCCAGACAGCAGCTGACGCAGGGAACGTATGGGTGAATGGTTTGCCTGTTGCGTCCAATTACCGTGTCAAACCGGGAGATATCATCCAAGTGCTGCTTGATCATGAACCCCATGACTTCACCATCACGCCGGAGAATATCCCGCTGAATATCGTGTATGAGGACGATGATCTAATGGTCATCAATAAACCCGCCGGACTCGTTGTTCATCCCGGACACGGCAACTACGAGCACACTTTGTTGCATGCACTGGCATGGCACTTTGAAGAGGAATTAAAAATTAAAAATTCAAAATTAAAAATTGATATCAATGATCCGAGTATCGGTTTGGTACACCGGATTGACAAAGATACCTCGGGATTGCTTCTGATAGCCAAGACTCCGGAAGCGAAGACGCATCTCGCCAAGCAGTTCTTTGACCATACGACCGAGCGCACGTATAATGCGTTGGTATGGGGAACGTTCAAAGAAGATAGCGGAACAGTCGAAGGTGCATTAGCCCGTGATAACCGCGACCGCACTATTTACCGCGTATGGGATCTTGAGGAATGTCCTCAGGCGAAAGAGGCGATTACCCATTGGAGGGTCTTGGAGCGTTTTCCGTATGTGACGTTGGTGGAATGCCGTTTGGAGACAGGACGCACTCATCAGATACGTGTTCATATGAAGCATATCGGTCATCCGCTCTTTAGCGATGAGAAATACGGCGGTTGCGAGATACTAAAGGGTCTGCGTACCCAGAAATACCGGCAGTTTATAGAGAATTGTTTTGCGCTCTGTCCCCGCCAAGTGCTCCACGCACGTACCCTTGGGTTCACCCATCCTCGAACGGGAGAAAGGATGTTCTTCGATTCCGAATGGCCGGAAGATATGACAAGTTTAATCAATAAATGGAGAAATTATGAGCCAAATACTTTGGGTTGACGACGAAATAGATTTACTACAACCGTATATCATTTATCTGAAGGGTAAGGGTTATGAGTTAATCACCGCTACCAACGGGGAAGATGCAATAGATTTGTTGGACGAGTCAGTGCCAGATATCGTCTTTCTTGATGAGAACATGCCGGGTATGACTGGTCTGGAGACGCTACAGGAGATCAAAAGGCTTCATCCGGAAGTGCCGGTGGTGATGATCACCAAATCCGAAGAGGAACATATCATGGAGCAGGCCATAGGCGAGAAGATAGCGGATTATCTGATCAAGCCCGTCAATCCGAGTCAAATCCTGCTATGCCTCAAGAAGCATATCCATCAGCAGGAGATTGTGACGGAGCAGGTTCAACAGAACTATCGTCAGGAATGGAGTGATATATCCTATATGATTGATACCGCTTCGACAATCGAGGAATGGCAGGCTATCGAGCGGACGCTCAGCAAATGGGATATTGAGTTGGAGAACAGTCCGATGCGTTCCCTCATTGAAGACCAGCGGACGCAAGCGAATGCGGCTTTTGCCAAGTGGATAGCGAAGCATTATGAGGGTTGGTTTGAAGTACAAAGGGACAATGTACAAAGTAAGAAGGATGCGCCGCTGCTTTCTACGAACGTCATGAAACATGCCGTTTTTCCATTATTGGACAAAGGAGAAAAAGTGCTTCTATGCGTGATTGATAATTTCCGGTATGATCAATGGAAAACGATCCAACCGCTGATCAGTGAATTCTATACCGTACGTTCAGAGGAGCAATACACCTCTATTCTTCCTACGGCTACTCAGTATGCGCGCAATGCTATTTTTTCCGGACTTCTGCCTTTGCAGATTCAGCAGATGTATCCGCAGTATTGGGTAGAGGAAGGTGATGAAGAGACCAAGAACCAATATGAGAAAGAGTTGGTTCAAACGCTTCTGGACCGCTATCGTCGTCGCGAGACCTTTAATTATTGGAAGGTTAATGAGAGTGATTTCTGCGAGCGCGTGATTATGCAACTCAAAGGCGTACAGGCTCCTTTGAATATAGTAGTGCTTAATTTCATTGACATGCTGTCTCATTCGCGAACGGAGAGTAAGATGATGCGCGAATTGGCGAATGACGAAGGGGCTTATCGTAGTCTGACTCTTAGTTGGTTCCGCCATTCCCCGACCTACGATCTTTTGCGTCGGGCGGCTGATTTGGGTTTCACGTTGGTATTGACTACAGACCATGGAACGACGCGTGTGAAGAATGCCGTACAGATTATCGCGGATAAGAATACGAACACGAATATACGCTATAAGGTGGGCAAAGCGCTTAATTGCACGTCGAAGAATGTGTTCTTTATTGAACAACCCAAACAAGTGGGCTTGCCTTGTCCGAACGTCAGCAGCAGTTATGCATTCTGTGCCGGCAGCGATTTCTTTGCGTATCCGAATCAGTTCAATTATTATGCCCAATATTATCGGAATACATTTCAGCACGGAGGTATCTCTTTGGAAGAGATGATTATTCCGTTGGTAACTCTGACACCGAAGAAATGAATCTTTGTACCCTTATAGCAGCCATTAGTGTCCTTACGTGGAATACCGCGCGTATGGGCGGCTTTGAGAAGCCCGACAAGAACGAGGTGCTGCAACACTTGCTGCAGCAGGATGCCGATGTGATCTGTTTGCAGGAGGTGGATGTTTATAAAGATGCCCGGTATCTGACCTTGGGCGAAATGAAAAATGTACTGAGTACCAAATATCCGTACTCCTATATTGATTTCTCGGTCTATGACAAACGGCATCAGTTCGGTACGATGGTATGGGCGAAGTACCCCTTGATCAATAAACAAAGCATCCACTATGAAACGCGCGGAAATCTTTCCAACCGCTGCGATATAGTTGTGGGAAAAGATACGATACGTCTGTTTAATAACCACTTGGAGTCCTATAGTTTTACCTCGGAGGATTTTGATGATATGGATCGTATAGAGGCCAAATGGAAGCGCGCGATACCGCTTCGCAACGAACAAGCACGTGTGGTAAGATCGGAGATAGAGGCGAGTCCTTATCCGGTAATCGTAGTGGGGGATTTCAATTCCGTAGCGCTCAGTTATGCCTATTGGCATATCAGCCGCGGATTGCATGATGCGTGGAATACCATTCATCCCTGGTCATGGGGCGCTACGTTTGAGTATCGTGGAATAGGTGTGCGGATTGATTATATCCTTTGTTCGGATCCGCTTATCCCTGTTGATTGTTCGGTGCACGCTTTTCATGGTTCAGATCATCGACCGGTGTCAGCTACGCTGGAATGGTAGCAAAAACCACTATCACAGGCGTTTGTGATAGTGGTAATCATCAAATTTACTTTTTTCATCCGTGCTGTCGAGCCGTCTATGCCCGCCGAACTTGCTGCGTATGTCTTCCCATAATTCTCCGGGTTCCCGCCAGTTGGTTTTTTTCCAATAGAGGATCAGCAGCCATCCGAAGAGCATTCCTCCCAAGTGGGCGAAATGCGCTACATGGTCCGCATTCAATCCCGTTACGTTACCCAAACCGGCAAACAGTTCAATGAGCGCATATATAATAACGAACGTACGCGCGCGTATAGGCACAGGAATAAAGAGAAAGAACATCGGAACATCCGGGTAGAGCCAACCGAAAGCGAACAGGATACCGAAGACGGCGCCTGAAGCACCGATTGTATTCATATGATAGGCATACTGCGCCAAAAAAGATGCGTCATAGGTAGCGCTCATATTGCTGATCATCATCATCCATACTATTTCCTGGATGAACGCAGCGCCCAACCCGCATAGCAGATAGTACAAGATAAAACGACGTGTTCCCCATTGCTGTTCAATCATCGGAGCAAACATCCATACGGCGAACATATTAAAAAAGATATGACTGAAGTCGGCATGCAGGAACATGTACGTTAGCGGCTGCCACCAATGAAAAGAAGGTGCGGAATAATAATGAAGTCCGCAAAGTGCATTCAAATCTACTCCATGACGTAGTAAGATACCAGCCAGGAGAAAGACCATTAAATTGGCTACTAATAAATAGCGCGTTATAATAGGTATGTTTCGCATAACGAGTGCAAAAGTACTAAAAAAAAATGACATAAACGCATAAAAAGTGTTAAAATTGATAAAAATATAGTTTTTTTTGCAAAAAAGTGAATTTTTTTGCTCAAAATATTTGGTATTTAAAGAATTTTTAGTAATTTTGCAAGCGTATTCCGAAAAAAGGAACTAATAATTACTTTATTAATAACCCTAAAATTACAAAGTTATGAACAAATCAGAACTTATTAAGGCAGCAGCAGCAAAGGCTGAGGTATCTGCAGCATTGGCAGCAAAAGTTATTGACGCAGCTCTTGACGCAGCAGTTGAGGCAGTAAAGAAAGGTGAGGGTGTTCAGCTTGTTGGTTACGCTAACATCGCAGTAGTAGAGAAAGCAGCTCGCAAGGCTAAAAACCCGCGTACCGGTGCTATTCTTAACATCCCGGCAAAGAAAGCTGTTAAGATCAAAGCTGGCGCTAAATTCGCTCTCTAATTGAGCAATGGTGGCTCAGCATACGAGTTGCTCTACACAAATGGGCAACTCGTTTTGTGTCTGTTTATTTAAAGGAATAAAAAATCGATATGTTGAATATTATTTTATGTGGAGCTCCCGGTAGTGGTAAAGGAACCCAATCAGCGTTTATCGCTCAAAAATATGGTGTACAGCACCTCTCGACGGGTGATGTGTTACGCGCAGAGATAGCCAAGGGCTCCGAGTTAGGCAAGCAGATTGATGCGCTCATTTCGAAAGGCAACCTTGTTCCGGACGATATGATGTTTGGTGTGATTGAGAACTATATTGCTTCCCTTCCTGCAGATTGCAAGGGAACTATTTTTGACGGTTATCCCCGCACTGTAGCGCAAGCTGAAGCGTTGACAGGATTGCTGAAGAAGTACAATATGGAGGCGATCATGATCGACCTCATGGTGGATGAGCAACTTCTTATCCAGCGTCTTATCGAACGCGGAAAAGTGAGCGGGCGTGCTGATGATAACCTCAATACGATTCGTCATCGTATAGCGGTTTATCACAACCAGACAGAACCGATTGCGCATTATTATCTGCATAACGGCAATTATTATGCAGTGAATGGAAATCACGCTATGGCTGATGTTTTCCTGCAAATAATGCGTATTATTGATAATTATGGCCGCTAATTTTATAGATTACGTAAAGATTTATTGCCGCTCCGGAAAGGGCGGTGCAGGCTGCATGCACCTCCATCGCGCCAAGTATCTGCCGAAAGGAGGTCCTGACGGCGGTGATGGCGGAAAAGGCGGATCGGTTATCTTACGCGGTAATCGCAACCTTTGGACGCTGCTGCACCTCAAGTACCAGAAGCATATCATGGCAACGGATGGCGGCAAAGGAGGTCAGAGCCGCTCATTCGGTAAGGACGGAGAGGATAAGATTATCGAAGTGCCCTGCGGCACTGTTGTTTATGACGGCGAGACGGGTGAGTTCATCTGCGAGGTGAAGGAGCATGACGAACGCGTGGTACTGCTCAAGGGTGGTCGCGGAGGTCTGGGCAACTGGCATTTCCGTACTTCGACCAATCAGGCACCGCGTTATGCACAGCCCGGTGAACCGGCGCAGGAGCGTACCGTTATCATGCAGCTCAAAGTGCTTGCCGATGTAGGTTTGGTTGGTTTCCCGAATGCCGGTAAGTCGACACTGCTGAGCGTGGTGTCTGCCGCCAAACCGGAGATTGCGGATTATCCCTTCACCACATTGACGCCGCAACTCGGTATTGTCTCCTATCGCGACGGACGATCGTTCTGTATGGCGGATATACCGGGAATCATTGAGGGCGCAAGCGAAGGAAAAGGATTAGGATTGCGTTTCTTGCGGCATATAGAGCGAAACGCCGTACTGCTTTTCATGGTGCCGGCTACCAGTGAAGATATCATTAATGAGTATAAGATTCTGCTCCATGAATTGGAGCAATACAACCCTGAATTGCTTACCAAAGCGCGTATCTTGGCGATTACCAAGACTGATGCCATCGATGCAAAAGAGCTGAAGAAAAAGCAGGCATCCAAGAAACTGCAAAAATTAGAATTGCCGGTTGTCTTTATTTCCTCTGTAGCCGGAATGGGGATTGATGAACTTAAAGATGTGCTTTGGGAAGAGTTGAACAAGGAACAGAACCAAGTCATTGAGATCTCTCATGCACCGATTGATGTCACAGTTATCGAACGTGAGGAACCGGAAGCACAAGAGAAGAATGACGAAGAACAGACCATCTATCTGAATGAGGTGGAAGAAGAGTGGGATCTGGATAAATACAAAGGCATCGGTTGGGACGAGTAAGGTGAAAAGTGAAAGGACGAAGGATAACGAGTAAGCGAGATTGGAAATGACAAAACTCAAATCTCAAATATCAAATTTCTATGATTCAATCATAGAGTGGCGTGAGCACCATATCAGCGAGAAGCATCTGGTGCTTCTCCTGTCATTCTTCGTCGGTGCTTTCTCTGCTGCGGCAGCTGCGTTGCTCAAATCGTTTATTCATCTGATACAGAGGTTGGTAGAAGAACAGTTGATTGCCGATGAGCGTACATGGTGGTATCTCATTACTCCTGTCATCGGAATTACTCTGGCGTCGCTGTTTGTGAAATATATCGTGCGTGATGATATATCGCATGGTATTACCAAAATCCTTTACGCCATCTCTCAGCGTAAGTCAATTATCAAAGCGCATAACATGTGGTCATCGATTGTCGGTTCGGGTTTGACAATCGGTTTCGGTGGTTCGGTCGGAGCAGAAGCACCTATCGTATTAACCGGAGCTGCTATCGGTTCGAACTTAGCCAAAGCGTTCCGTTTGGATCAGAAGACGATGATGCTCATGATCGGTTGCGGTGCAGCCGGAGCTATAGGCGGTATTTTTAAAGCGCCGATTGCAGGTTTGGTCTTTACCCTCGAGGTGCTGATGATGGATCTGACGATGACTTCCGTCGCACCTCTTCTCATCTCTTCGGTTACCGCGACAGCACTTTCTTATATTCTGACCGGCGTGGAACCGATGTTCCCCTTGGATACGGCGGAGCCTTTCCTTGTGCAGCGTATCCCGTGGTATATGATTCTCGGCGTCGTTTGCGGTTTAGTCAGTTTGTACTTCACCCGGGGCATGAACAAACTGGAGCAATGGATGAAGCATTCCATTCAAAATATGTGGCTCAAACTGCTTGTAGGAGGTGTGACGCTGAGTGTACTGATTTTCCTTTTCCCGCCTCTTTATGGTGAAGGTTATAATGTTATCCGTCAGCTTATCAACGGCGACAGTCTCAGTGCGTTGGAGAATAGTCCTTTGGAGTCGTTGCTGGAGACGAGCGGGGCTTCGCTATCTGTGTTTAATTTTCAAATCATCTTATTGGCTTATTTTGCGGCGATCATTCTGTTTAAGATTGTCGCTTCTGTGGCTACGAACGGAGCCGGCGGAGTCGGCGGTATCTTTGCTCCTTCGCTCTTTATGGGTGCCGTTGTGGGGTTTGTTTCGGCGCGTATCATGAACCTCTTCGGACTCGTTGTGCCGGAGACGAATTTTGCGTTGGTTGGTATGGCGGGTCTGATGTCAGGCGTCATGCATGCTCCTCTGACGGGTATATTCCTTATTGCGGAATTGACAGGCGGTTATCATTTGTTCATGCCGTTGATGATCGTGAGCGTTATTTCGTATCTGACCATTATGCTTTTCGAACCGCACTCGTTGTATGCGATGCGTTTGGCGCAGAAAGGAGAACTGCTGACACATAACAAGGACCGCAATGTGCTCACCCTGCTCAAAATGGATAGTGTTCTTGAGACCGATTTCATCACCATCATGCCGGAGATGACCTTGGGTGAACTGGTGAAAGTAATCAGTGAGAGCAAGCGGAATATCTTCCCTGTGATTGACCATGACGGGCGATTACGCGGCATATTGCTGTTGGACGAAGTGCGAAACATCATGTTCCAACCTCGTCTGTATAAGCGCTTTACAGTAGGTCAACTGATGACTTCTCCGCTTGCCGTGTTGCGGTTTGATTTGCCGATGGATAAAGTGATGGAGACGTTTGAGGATACAGGCGCATGGAACTTGCCGGTAGTGGATCAAGACCGGCGTTACCTTGGATTTGTGTCCAAATCGAAAATATTCAATTCCTATCGCCATGTACTTGTACATTTCAGCGAGGAATAACAATACTAAAACAATAGAACTATGCAAATATCTGAACGTGTGAGTAAGATTGCTGCATCGCAGAGTCTTGCGATGGCAGCTCGTTGCCGCGAGATGAAAGCGGCGGGTGTGGATGTAATCAGTATGTCTCTTGGTGAACCGGATTTTGATACTCCGAAGCATGTGCGTCGTGCAGCGCAGGAGGCGATTGATAATCATTGGTCGCACTATGGTCCCGTTCCCGGTATTCCCTCTTTGCGTGCCGCTGCTGCTGCTCAGCAAAATGCGGTTTTGGGGAATGCCATCGCTTGGCAACCGGAAGATGTGATTGTGTCAGTGGGCGCTAAAATGGCGATTTTCAATGCTGTTCAGACCGCTATCAACCCGGGAGACGAGGTGATTATTCCGATGCCGAGTTGGGTGAGCTACAGCGAGATGGTGAAGTTGGCGGAAGGGGTCGTCGTTCCTGTGCAGACGCGTTATGAGGAGGATTACTGCCTTACTGCTGATCAACTGCGTGAGGCGCTCACTGAGCGTACGCGAATGATTATTCTTTGCAGTCCGAATAATCCTACCGGTTCCGTTTATTCGCGTGAAAGGATGGCAGAGTTGGTAGCCGTACTGCGCGATTATCCGGAAGTGATCGTGTTGGCAGATGAGATTTATGCCTCTATTGTCTATGGCGATCCGGCTACGTCGTTTGCTTCTTTTGCGGAGTTGGCAGATCGTCTGATTATCATTAACGGTGTCAGCAAGGCCTACGCTATGACGGGTTATCGTATCGGATGGATGATGACGAAAGATAAAGCCTTTTTAGCGGCATGCACGCGTTTGCAGGGTCAGCAACTAACTTGTGCGACGATGATAGCTCAGAAAGCGGCGGAAGTGGCATTGACCAGCCCGCAGGATACAGTAGAGGCAATGCGTAAGACGTTTGAAGAGCGAAGGGATCTTATATGCCGTTTGGCAGCAGAGATTCCGGGTTTGAAGTTCCGTGAACCGAAGGGAGCTTTCTATCTCTTTCCAGATGTTACGGCGCTTGGAACGGGAGATGAAGTAGCAGAGATGTTGTTGGAGAAAGCACATGTGGCAACCGTGTCCGGTTCGGCTTTCGGTTATCCGTCTTGTATTCGTTTGTCTTATGCCATCAGTACGGAGGAAATCAAAGAGGCTATGCGGCGTATAAAAGAAGCGCTAAGCGTATAAAAACAAAGAAGGATGTCTCCCGACATCCCAATCTTTTTACTTAACCTTAAATCTAATACCATGAAAAACACGGTGCAAAAGTACTGCTTTTTGACGATATGACCAAATATTTTGCAAAAAAAATGCTATAAAACATAATTTTGTCATGTTGACTTGTCAAAATATAGGTAAATTGTTCAGAAATCTGTAATTTTATTGCTCGTCTAATAAATCCGGTCTTCTTTCCATAGTGTGCGCCAGCGATTGCTCGTAGAGCCAATCTTCTATCTTCGCTTGGTGCCCGGAAAGAAGAATCTCGGGTACTTTCCATCCTTTATAATCGGCAGGTCTGGTGTACACACCGGCTTCCAGTAATCCGTCCTGGAATGAATCATTCAAGGCACTTTCTACGTCGCCCAGAGCGCCGGGTAAGAGACGAACGATCGCGTCTGTCATCATTGCAGCCGGCATCTCTCCTCCAGTAAGAACGAAATCTCCAATGCTGTACTCTCTGGTGATCAGATGATCCCGAACGCGCTGATCTACACCTTTGTAGTGCCCGCAAAGAATGATGATATTCTCTTTGAGAGACAGTTCATTAGCTGCTTTTTGGTCAAATCGTTCTCCATCCGGCGCGGTAAAAATGATTTCGTCATAGTTTCGTTCGGACTTCAATTGTGCGATGCAACGGTCAATCGGCTCAATCTGGAGCACCATACCGGCTCCAAAACCGAAAGCGTAGTCGTCCACCTTGCGGTGCTTGTCCAATGTCCAATCGCGTAAGTTATGCACGTAAATCTCGCAAAGGCCCTTATCCTTTGCGCGTTGGATGATGGAGTGATTGAGAGGAGACTCCAACAATTCCGGACAACAAGTGATAATATCTATTCGCATAATTTTTGAATTGACTATGTAGTTACATATGCTTTGACTGTCGCTTGACTGTCGTTTGACCGTCGTTTGACCGTCGTTTTTGACGGGTATTTTAGGGGGTATTTTGGGGGTGTTTTTGAAGGGTGTTTTAGGGAACGGGATCGTAGCCTGAACCGCCCCAGGGGTGACAGCGGCAGATCCGTTTGATTCCTAACCATGTGCCTTTGAAGATACCGTGTTTCAGGACAGCTTCTACCATGTATTGGCTGCATGTGGGCGTAAAGCGACAAGCGGGAGGGGTGAGGGGAGAGATAAAGACACGATAGAAATAGACAGGTAGCAAGAAGATTTTTCGTATGATTATTTTAAAATCCATCGTTTCTTTATTTAGTGGGTTGTTTGGAACTTTGCAATCTATGGTTTCTTTATTTAGTGGGTTGTTTAGGAACTTTGCAATTTATCGTTTCTTTATTTAGTGGGTTGTTTGGAACTTTGCAATTTATCGTTTCTTTATTTAGTGGGTTGTTTAGGAACTTTGCAATTTATCTTTTATTATTTTGTAGTTATTCCGGTGGGGATTGAGGAATTGGTTTGGTCGGCGAGGATTTTGCGGAGGGATTTGCAAACGGCTTTTTCGATGACGGAGAAAGGCTGCTCTTCCTTGTCCATATAATTGAAAGCAATCAGGAAATTAGATGGTATAGCGCAATCATTTTCCGGTGTCAGGATGTCTTGGTGCAAGCGAAAAGCTTCGCGTATGAGTCGTCTCAGATGATTTCGTTTGACGGCTCGTTTGAAGAGCGATTTGGGAGCCCAAACAAGTACTTGTGTATCCTCTTCAGTAGGTTGGTATGTCACGCGAAGAGGCCACGCAGTGAAGCGTTTGCCCTCTTTGTATAATTGCGCGATACGCAGTTGTCCGCAGAGTTTGTTGTGTTTAGGAAACCCCCATTTCATCCCCAATAACTGCTTGTTATTGATTTTTTTCCAGATAATCAGCGATTGCCATCGGTAGTGACGCAAAAGTTTTGCCGGGTCCAGCTTCTATATCGACGCGGTATCCCGCCTCATCGAGCGCCCGCACAGTCCCTTCTCCAAAAGCAGCAATGAGCGTTTGTGCCTGTTTCCAATCGGGGAAATTCTCCCGCAGGGAAGTGACTCCAGCCGGCGTAAAGAGCGCGATGAGATCGTAGTCAAATGGTTTGTCGGCAGGCCATGGTGTGGTCACAGTGCGGTACATGATAGCCGGTTGTACCTCTATATGGTTTTCGGCGAACATGTTAATCACATCGCGGTTGTGAATATCGGAGAGCACCATCAGGTATTTCTCGTTCGGACGACGGTGCATAGCGGGCAGAATGTCCTCGAACTTATTTCCGGTTTCAGGGAAGAAGACCTTACGTTTGCGATAATTGATGAACTTCTGCAAATAGAGTCCAACTTGCTCAGAATTGCAGTAATAGTGCATCGAATCAGGAACATTGAGTCGCATTTCTTCGCACATGCGGAAATAGTGTTCCGCACCGAGTTTGGAATTCAGAATAACCGCCGTATAATCCAGTGGGTTAATATGCTGCTGACGGAACTCTTTAGCAGTAAGTCCCTCAATATGAATGAATTGATGGAACTCACAATGTACGTTAAATTGCTCCTCCAGACGTGTGTATGGGTTATGCGCCGTTTCGGGGCGCGGTTGAGAAAAGAGAATCTTTTGTATCATAAGATTGATATAGTTTTCGAACCAAGATAAAAAAGGAAGCCCAAAGGCAGTATTTCGAGTGTGCCGATATACAGCACGACATATGCCAGTGCGGCGAATGATTGTACGTAATTTCGCGCCAAGCGGTAAAGCCACATAAGCAGGAAAAGCGCAATGACTGAACCAACCAGCCACCTGTTAACCAATAAATCATCCACTCTAAGCATCACGAGCAGAGCGGGATAGAGGATATAGGCAACAATGGTGGTGATGTCTCCGTATTGTTCATAAGGCGGCATAAAGCGTCGTGAGATTTGGAAGGTGTAATCCAGCAGGTTGTTGCACAGCATTTTGACCACAATCATTGCGATGACGAGACCGCATAAAGCCGCATAGACTCCAAATCCGGCATGTCCTCCCGTATAGAGACAGAGGTATAAACCCATCGCTATGGTACCAATTCGGAAAATGGTCATCATCAGTTGTCCCTGAAAATTGGTAGGTGCATTTTTGTAGGTGCGGTCATTCTGTGCGAGGAGTGATGCGTGTGCCTGACTGATTACGCCGGGCTGGAACATCTCTCCCAGCACTGCGCAAAGGAGCAGTGCCAGCATCATCCATCCGCACCAAGGTGCGCTCATAGGGGATAATATGTGGCTTATTCCGTCCATAAGTATAGTTTGTCACCGCGGCGGATCAGAGTGTCTGTTTTGAGCGAGAAATACTCGCCTTTATGCACATACTGTGTGGGGTTTCCTTTGGCATCGCGCATTCCTTCCGCTTTGCATTCATAGACCCCAGTGGTCTCACCGGTGATCAGCAAGTCCTGCCCTTCCTCAATCGCTTCTACGGCTTCCACGAGGAACTCCGCCACGTTGAGGTTCTTGAAGAAATTGGTGCATTTGGCGGCATATACTTTTTTGCGCGTCGCTTTATTGCCATATGAATGTGTCCACTCGCCTAATCGCTGACCTTGATAGTAGCCGTCCCAGAATCCGCGGTTGAAGACCCGGCTGAGCCGTTCGTTCCAATCCGCGATCTTGGGTTCGATGAGGGCATCATCGGCATAATCGCCTCGTTGCCAAGCCTCTACCGCCTCTTTATAGCAACTTACAACAGTGGAGACGTACTCAGCACCTCGTGCTCGTCCTTCAATCTTAAGCACCCGGACACCGGCATCCAGCATCTTGTTCAGGAAATGGATGGTTTTGAGGTCCTTGGGCGACATGATATATTGGTTATCGATGTCGAGTTCGAGATCGGATGACTTGTCCTTGACGGTGTACCCTCTGCGGCAAATCTGCACGCACGCTCCTCGGTTAGCGCTAAGGCCATAGTTATTGAGGCTGAGGTAGCATTTTCCGCTTACCGCCATACATAAGGCACCATGGCAGAACATCTCAATGCGGATAGGTTGTCCGCTTCGACCACAGATATGCTGTTCCTCAATGTCCCGGTAGATAGAAGCGACTTGCTCCATATTCAGTTCCCTCGCCAGTACGACCACATCGGCGAACTGTGCGTAGAACTTGAGTGCCTCGGTGTTGGCGATATTGAGTTGGGTAGAGAGGTGTACTTCCTGCCCGATGGCGTTGGCATACTGCATCACCGCTATATCGCTGGCGATAATAGCATCAACGCCCACATCGTGCGCTTTATCCACTATCCGGCGCATGAGCGGCAGGTCCTCCGGATACATGACGGTGTTCACTGTCAGATAGGTCTTGACGCCCGCTTCCCGACAGGTGGCAACAATAGTTGCCATGTCGTCTGTAGTGAAGTTAACCGAACTGCGTGCCCGCATGTTGAGGTGCTCAATGCCGAAATAGACACTGGTAGCACCAGCTTTGATAGCCGCAGCCAGAGACTCCCAGCACCCCACAGGTGCCATGATTTCGATATTTACTATTTGGTCATTTATCATTTTGACCATTGAGGTATTCGGCTATTTGAACGGCGTTGAGTGCTGCCCCTTTGCGGATTTGGTCACTGACGCACCAAAAACTCAAGCCGTTGTCATCGCTTATATCCTTGCGGATACGTCCGATGAAAACTTCATCTTTGCCACTCAAAAAGAGCGGCATAGGATATATTTTGTTCTCCGGATCGTCCATCAGCACGCAGCCTTTCGCGTTGGCAAAAGCGGCTTTGGCTTGTGAGACACTAACCGGTTTCTCTGTTTCGATCCATATGCTCTCGCTGTGCGCGCGCAAAGATGGAACACGCACGCAAGTGGCGCTCACTTTGACATCCGAGTGCATGATTTTGCGCGTCTCGTTGAACATCTTCATCTCCTCTTTGGTGTATCCATTTTCGGTAAAGACATCAATATGGGGGATGACGTTGTAAGCCAATTGGTATGCAAACTTATTGACCGTCACATCCTCTCCGTTGAGTACCTGACGGTATTGTGTCTCGAGTTCTTTCATCGCTTGAGCCCCTGCACCTGAAGCCGCTTGATATGTGGCCACATGTACCCGTTTGATATGGCTGATTTGCTCAATCGCTTGCAGAGCTACCACCATTTGTATCGTAGTGCAATTAGGGTTGGCGATAATCCGACGCGGCGCTTTCAATGCGTCGGCAGCATTCACCTCGGGTACAACCAAAGGCACATCCTCGTCCATGCGGAAAGCAGACGAGTTATCAATCATAATAGCGCCAAAACGGGTGATATCTTCCGCATATGCACGTGACACGCCCGCGCCCGCGGAAACAAAAGCAATATCGACGCCTTGGAATGCGTCGTCATGTTGCAGCAGATGAACGGTATGTTCTTTACCGCGGAATAGATATGTGTTGCCGGCACTTCTCTCCGAACCGAAAAGCCTGAGTTCGGAGATCGGGAACTGCCGCTGTTCAAGCACAGCAAGCAGTTCCTGTCCGACGGCGCCAGAGGCACCTACGATGGCAATAACCATAATTAAGCCAATGCTACTACAAGTTCAGCTTCTCCCTCGGTGAAGGTCAATTTACCCTCACGAGCAAGCCAACCAAGAGCCAGATAGAGCTCTTCGTTTTTGAGTTTGGTAGCTTTCTTCAGTGCTTTCAATCCGAGCGCACCGTTCTGCAGAGCCCCCCAAATGGCACCTGCGTTCTCACCAATTGTTGTAATCATAAAACCTTAAATAATTTATTGTGACTAATGAGAGTGAATTTTTAGGGTCACTCTTCCCATTTTTTAAATATTAGACATGCGTTGTGCCCTCCGAAGCCGAAGGTGTTACTCAGCGCATATTTGATATCACGTTTTTGTGCCTTGTCGAAGGTAAAATTGATGCGATAATCAATCTCTTCGTCGATATCGTCCGGGTCATGATTGATGGTAGGCGGGATGATTCCGTCTTTGAGCGCCATGATGCACGCCAAGGCTTCTACTGCTCCGGTAGCACCAATCAGATGTCCGGTCATGGACTTGGTGGAGTCGAGATTCATCTCGTACACATGCTCTCCGAAAACTCGCTGTATAGCTTTCAACTCCGTGACGTCTCCCAGAGGGGTGGAAGTGCCGTGTGTGTTGATGAAATCCACTTGCTCAGGTGCCAAGCCGGCATCCTTGAGCGCCAGACGCATGACACGCTCAGCCCCTTTTCCTTCAGGATCGGGCGCTGTCATATGGTAGGCATCGGAAGTCATACCTTCTCCGATAATCTCCGCATAAACTTTGGCGCCTCGGGCTTTGGCGTGCTCGTATTCCTCCAGAATCAAGCAAGCGGCTCCTTCGCCTAACACGAATCCGTCTCGCGATTTGGAGAAAGGACGGCTGGCGGTAGCGGGCGATTCATTGCGTGTAGATAAAGCATGCAGGCTATTAAATCCTCCGATACCGGTGTATGTGATATCTGCGTCAGCGCCACCAGTGAGCAACACGTCGGCATGTCCCAGACGAATCTGGTCAAAGGCAGAACCCACGGCATGGGAAGAGGAGGAGCAGGCAGTGGATACCGAGAAACTCGGACCACCTAAACCGAAACGGATGGAAATCTGTCCGGCAGCGATGCTGGGGATTGCTTTCGGAATCATAAACGGATTAAAGCGCGGAACACCGTCTCCTTTTGCAAAATCGATTATCTCAGCTTCAGTGGATTGCAAACCGCCCATGCCGCTTCCCCAAATCACACCTACCCGGCTACGGTCTTCTTTGTCCAAATCGATTCCGCTGTCCCGTAAAGCCTCGTCTGCTACACAAACGGAGAACTGCGAGTAGCGGTCCATCTTACGCACCTCTTTGCGATCTATCACCGCAGAGGGGTCGAAGTTCTTCACTTCTCCCGCAAACTGGGTCTTGAACAAGCTGGCATCAAAAGCGGTGATGGGGGCAATGCCGCTCACACCGTTTATCAGGGAATGCCATGTCTCTTGTGCCGAATTACCAACCGGCGTCAAGGCTCCAAGACCTGTAATAACAACTCGTTTTAACTGCATGTTTATCTATACTATACATAAAAAGCATACGAGTTTACAGATTTCCCGTAAACTCGTAAACCACTTGTGGAAGCGAATTACTTCATTGCATTCTCCACATAAGCGATTGCGTCACCTACGGTAGCAATCTTCTGTGCGTCCTCGTCGGGAATCGAGATACCGAAATCTTTCTCAAACTCCATAATCATCTCTACGGTGTCTAACGAATCCGCGCCCAGGTCGGTTTGGAAATTAGCCTCGTTCGTAACTTGAGACTCCTCAACGCCAAGCTTATCAACGATGATCGCTTTCACTTTTGCATCAATTTCTGCCATAATACTAAATCTTTTAGTTAATATTTATGTGTGTTTTTATTAATTTTCGCACTTGTTAGTTTTCGCCTATTTCGCAAAAACGGCACAAAATTACTGCTTTTTTCTGGATTATGCAAATTTTTTTGTTTTAATTTTCATTTTTGTCACCTAAAAATAGCATAATTTTGCCTAAAAAGACCCCAGACTTGCTCATTTGGCATACCGGAATGCTATCTCCGTCCAAATTTGCGACGCGCGAATGATCATAAAATTGGTGTGTATGTCCACCGATGACGACATCGATTCCGCGTGTGCAAGCTACCATTGAAGCATCGCATACATCTTCCGGTGTTTTTCCGTATGTTCCCATGTGGCTGAGGCAAACCACGACATCGCAACCTTGTGCCCGGAGCGTATCTGCCATAGCTTGTGCAATGGGGTATGGTTCTAAGTATTTTGCCGGTAAGAAATTCTTATCTGTAATCAGCCCTTTTGGGTCGCATCCCAAACCGAAGATACCGATTTTGAGACCTCCTTTGCGTACGATGGTATAGGGTTGGATAATTGTCTCCAGCGAGGTGCCAGTAAAATCATAGTTTGCGCAAACAATCGGGAACTGAGCGGTTCGGAGAATAGCTGCCAAGGTGTCCAATCCATTGTCGAACTCATGATTACCCAATGTAGCCGCGTCATATCCCATGCGGTTCATAGCGTTAATCTCCACCCTCCCGTGGTAGAAATTGAAGTAGGGCGTACCTTGACAGAAATCGCCGGCATCCACCAGAAGTAGGTTTTTGTCAGCTTTGCGCTCTTCCCGTATCAAGCCCATCCGTCGTGCATAACCTCCTTGTCCGTTCGCTTTTGGTTCAACCTGCGAATGGGTGTCGTTCGTGTGTAAAATCGTCAAATGGTCTTGAGGCGTACAAGCCGAAAAAAGGACAAAGGTACAAAGTACTATGTACAAATGGTAATTCTTCATGGTCAAAAGCGTTTGTTTATTTCTTCATCAGACAGTAGTGACACGATGGTTTTTCCTTTTGCGGTACGTTGGTATTGAGGCAGTTCCACCAGTTTGGTGACCAGCTCCCGCATCTCGTCTTCGCTTAAGGTCTTGCCGTACGGAATAGCGCCTTCATCGGCTAAGGTGGCGGCAATCTGTTCGCGCCATTCGCGTTGCGTATCCGCTCCCCGCTCGCGTACATTATGAATAATATCCTGCAATACCAAAACGGCGGATTGGTTCACTAATTGTGCGGGCAGTCCTTGGATGGAGAAACTATCCGGACTGAGTTGCTCTATATCAAAACCGATCGTGCGAAGATCCGGCAATAAATCATGCACGAGAACCATCTCATCCGGAGGCAGAGCGAGTACCTCGGGGAAGAGCAATTGCTGCATTGCCCCTTGCGTCAGGTTCAATTGTTCGAGGAACTGGTGGTATAGAATAGCGGCATGGGCACGACGCTGGTTAATGAGAAGCAGCCCGCGGCTCGTAGGCAGTAAAATATACTTACCCGCATACTGCCATAGCGGACAAGATGATACATCTTCCGGGTGCAATACAGAATCGCTTTGCGAATCAGTCTGTACTTTGTCTGTGAAACTATCTGTGGTCTTCAATCCCTCGTACAAACTCTCCCAATGGTTCACCGGACGCTGTTGTTCTACAAACGAATGGCGTTCGTTGAAAGGATTGTAACTCGGGTCAACCGTCACTTTCGGCTGGCTCACCGGACGTGTCTGCGGAGTAGGGATGTCAATACAGCCGGAGGTGTCAAAATCGATCTGAGGAGCTAAGGTGAATTTGCCCAATGATTCGCGTACCGACGCCATGAGAATCTGGAAAATGGTCTGCTCGTCGGCAAACTTTATCTCCGTCTTGGTGGGGTGAATATTAACGTCAATTGATTCTGGCGCAATGTCAAAATAGATGAAGAAGGAGGGCTGGTAGTCATTGGGGAGCATGCCTGAGTAAGCCGTCTGGACTGCTTTCAGAAAGTACGGATGGCGCATGTACCGGCCGTTGACAAAGAAATACTGCTCTGCTTTCTTGGTGGCATTCTCCGGTTTGACGACGAATCCGTGTATAGATACGAGCTCAGTGTCTGTGTTTATATCCACGAAGGCGGAGGTGAAGACATTCCGTTTGGGGTTACCGAATACTGATTCGATCCGCTGTTTCTCGCTGCCAGCCGGCAACTCCATCAGGATTTCATCGTTATGAACAAACGTGAAACTGACTTTCGGATAAACGAGCACGATATGATAGAACTCGTTCAGCAGGTTGCGCAACTCTGTCTGGTCGGTCTTGAGAAATTTCCGCCTTACCGGCACGTTGAAAAACAGATTGCTTACTTTGATGTTTGTTCCCACGGGACAGCTGCATGGTTCCTGACGCACTACGTCTGAGCCGTGTATCTCGAGCAGTGTACCCGTTTCGTCCTCTTTGCGGCGGGTGGTCATCTCTACTTGCGACACGGCGCATATACTTGCCAACGCCTCGCCGCGGAAACCCATCGTGCGGAGAGAGAAAAGGTCTTTCGCCTCCCGTATCTTACTGGTGGCATGGCGCTCGAAAGCCAAACGGGCGTCCATCTCGCTCATGCCTATTCCATCATCTATCACCTGAAGCAACGTTCTGCCTGCATCGCGAACAATGACCTGAATACGGGTAGCACCCGCATCCAAGCTGTTCTCTACCAACTCTTTCAGACACGATGCCGGGCGTTGAATCACTTCGCCTGCGGCAATCTGATTGGCGACACTATCCGGTAATAGATGAATGATATCCATAAATTCACGCGTATACGCGCGTATTATAATAGGAAATAAAATGCAAAAAGGAGGAGTCCGAGTAGTGCGATCCAGAAAGTGAGGCGTGAGGCCTTTTGCTTACGCAGTTCGGTCATGTTTTTCTCGTGCTCTTCCCTAAAAGACCCGTGATGAAGACGCGCAAGTTTTTTATCCTTGCGCGCCTCCTTTTCCTCGTCGAAATAAATGGGGCGATAGTCCCACTCACGGGGTTTATTTACTTTCGGAAATAAAACCGACATTTGTATTAATTTTTAGCACTCAGCTATCAGCATCCGAAGGGCTGACAGCTGAATGCTGATAGCTGATTACTTAACGATTGCCTGGAACTCAGCGTCCTCTGCGAACTTAGCAAACTCGATATCCTCAGCAGCACGAGCCTTGAGAGCAGCGTCCTGAGCGATAGCGGATTTGAGGTTTGCATAAACGGCAGCTTTGTCGTTCGTACGAGCGCCAACGATTGCTTTCAGATAAGCGGTAGTAGCGTTCGGCTCTTTTACGTTATTCAGCGTAGCAGTAGCAGCTGCGTACTCCTCGTTGAGGATCTGCTGAACAGCGGCATTGTTGGTAGCGGCGTTACCATAAGCTTTCTTTGCTTCTGTGTAGTTACCCTTCTGCGTGTAGAGCGTACCGAGTGCTGCGTTCAGATTAGCCTTGGTGCCGGCTGCTTTACCGAGGTACTCCTCAGCTTTTGCCAAGTCACCATCAGCCATAGCTGCTATACCTGCGTTGTAGTTAACGTCCGGATCATTCGGCTGGATAGCCAGAGCGCGACCGTAGCAACGACGAGCCTCAGCGATATTACCGTCCTCGAAGTACAGCTGACCCATACCATTCCATGCACGGTAGTCGTTGTAGATGTTAGCTGCCTTTGCATAAATCTCCATTTTCTCTGCTTTGTTGTTGGTCAGTGTAGCTGCATAGAGCAACTCCTCAACGCTTAGTTGAGCAGGATCGTTCTTTGCCAACTCGCGGATCTCATCATCGCTCTTACCAATCAGGTCGGTAGTGAGGATGAGACGGCTGCGACGGAGTGCCGGAAGAATCTCATCAGCGATGTTCTTATAAACAGCGCTCAGGTTCTTGATTTGTGCCTCGCGCTCCTCAGGATCGCTGTACATTGAGAGCACACGCAGAACCAGGTCTTTGTCTTGCAGGTTGCTGTTCTCCATAGCTGCTTGGAAACCAGCCCAGTCCTCTGCGGTGATGTTCGACTCGATCTCTTTGGATACTTTGTTCTTCTTCATGTCTTTCTTGAGGAAGTCCTGAGCTACTTTCTGACGATTCTGAGCCAGTTTCTCGTTCAGATCCATACCACCATCCGGAGATGCGTAACCTGCTACCTCAATCTTGTTGATCTCTTTGCGCTCGTCCTTGTTAGCGTCATTGATAGCTGCCTGCAATGCTTTAACAGCCTCTGATTGGGTCTCCGATGAACGGAGGTTTGCGCTCTGGATGAGGAACTTGATATCTGCCTCAGTCAACTCTTGAATAACGCGTTGGAACTTGTCCGGTGTGCAAGCTGTCTTGTTGTCTTTTGCTTGTGCCAACTCAGAGGTTGCAACAACACCATCTGCGATCTTCAGGTCAGGAATCTCAATCACTTTCTTTCCTACACGTGCCTCGAAGCGCAAGTACAGCTCCGATTTGTGCATACCGGGAACATAATCAAACGAACATGTCTGAGAATACTTACCACCCTCTCTGTAATTAACGGTCTTGCCGTTCTCTTTAGCTCTCTCACCTACGTAAGTAACCGACTCACCAACGGACTCCTGACCCTGGTACTTCAATACCGGAGTAACTACGAGTACACCTTTCTTGGCGAATTTCTTCTCAGGAAAAGTACCGGTGATTTTTGCTTCTACTTTGTCACCAACCTTTACCAGCGGGTTCGGGTTAACGGTGATCTGATCGGGTTCCGGCAACGTCTTGTTGCACGATGCCAACAATGCTACTGCAGCAATGAGGCTAAGAAATAAACCTTTTTTCATATGCATTAAAATAATGTTAATAAATGTTATTTACTCAAATTTGCGGCAAAGATACAACAAAAATTGCATATATGCAAGTATTTTCTTCTTTTTTTGCAGAAAAAGTCTTTTTTTTCTTGCGTATATGCGAAAAAAAGTGTAATTTTGTGCCCAAAAGTGAAAAATACAAATATTCTATACATATGATTTTGGATAAATTAGAGAACGCTGATTGGTATTACGACAGCGTACCGGGATTGAAAGAATTTATGAAATTCTACAATGAGAACGATCTGGAAGAAATGCCTGCGTGCAAGATCTTCCTTGATGGCAAAGACCTCTTTGTGAACATCTTGGATTTCAAAGGCAAAGAGGAGTCCAAATGCCGTATGGAGGCACACAAGGATTATCTCGACATCCAGATTCCTCTCGGAGACGATGAGGTAATGGGTTGGAAAGCACAAGTGGATTGTCAGGAAGTAACCCAAGAGTATGATGAAGGCAAGGATGTAGAGTTCTACGGTGACAAAGCCACCGCTAAGTTCACCGTTCCTGCCGGACATTTCGCAGTCTTCTTCCCCTCCGACGCCCATCAACCGGGTATCGCACCGGGCAAAGAGTACCGGAAACTTATCGTCAAAGCACGCGTGAACCAATAAGCGGTCGTAATACCGTAATGACGTAATAACGAAAAATCAGCAATACCATGGCAACAAAGAAAACAACACCGGCTCCGAAACATCTGAGAATCGTAGAACGCGATCCGTATTTGGCGCCCTACGAAGGAGCATTGCAGGCTCGCGCAGATTATGCGAAAAATAAGGAAAATGAGCTCACCGGCGGCAAACCGCTCTCCGAGTGGGCTACTGGTTATCTCTATTTCGGTTTGCATCACACCTCCGATGGATGGGTGCTCCGCGAATGGGCTCCGAACGCTACGGCGATCTACATCAAGGGCGACATGAATAACTGGCAGAAAGACGAAGCATATCGTCTCCAGCCGGTAGGGAACGGTGTGTGGGAAGCCAAAATGCCGGAAGAGGCGATCAAACATGGGCAGCTCTATAAGTTGCTGGTTGAGTGGAACGGCGGATACGGAGAGCGTATCCCGAGTTATGTCCGCCGCGTAGTGCAAGACGAGCAGACAAAGATCTTCTCCGCACAGGTGTGGAATGAACCCGAATACCAGTGGAAGAACCGAAAACCCCACCCGACCTCCCCACAAGGGAGGAGAAAGAGCAGCAACGAAGCTCTGTTCATTTATGAGTGCCACATCGGTATGTCGTCCGAGCAGGAAAAAGTGAACTCATACGAGGAGTTCCGCCGCGATGTACTCCCACGTATCGCCAAACTGGGCTATAACTGCATCCAGATCATGGCTATCCAAGAGCACCCTTACTACGGTTCCTTCGGATACCATGTCTCCAATTTCTTTGCGGCCTCCAGCCGTTTCGGTACGCCGAACGAACTCAAAGCGCTCATCGACGATGCACATGGAAGAGGCATCAAGGTCATCATGGACCTCGTTCACTCGCACGCTGTGAAGAACGAGTTGGAGGGTCTTGGTATTTTCGACGGCACTCCGTATCTGTATTTCCATGACGGTTATCGTCGGGAGCACCCGGCTTGGGACTCGCTCTGTTTCAATTATGGCAAGAACGAAGTGCTGCATTTCCTCCTCTCGAACTGCAAGTTCTGGTTGGATGAATATGATTTCGATGGTTTCCGTTTCGATGGTGTGACCTCGATGATCTATCGTTCTCATGGTCTGGGAGAAGACTTCAACGGCTATCCCTCTTATTTCAACGGAAACGAAGATGGCGACGCCCTCATGTATCTCACTTTGGCTAACAAAGTCATTCACGAAGTGAAGCCACAAGCAATCACGATTGCCGAAGAGATGTCCGGTATGCCGGGGCTCGCTGCGGCTATCGAAGATGGAGGTGTCGGCTTTGACTACCGCTTGGCGATGGGTATCCCCGATTTTTGGATCAAGTACATCAAAGAGGTGAAGGACGAGGACTGGAAAGCAGGACATATACTCTATGAAATGACTAACCGCCGTGAGGACGAGAAGACCATCTCGTACGCCGAGAGTCATGACCAGGCTTTGGTGGGTGACAAAACCATCATTTTCCGTCTCGTGGACGCGGATATGTACTGGCATTTCGAGCATGGCCATTCGACCTATATGGTGGACCGCGGAATCGCGCTGCATAAGATGATCCGCCTTGTCACTGCTTCCACTATTAATGGTGGATACTTGACCTTCATGGGAAATGAGTTCGGACATCCCGAATGGATCGATTTTCCGCGCGAGGGGAACGGATGGAGCTATAAGTATGCGCGTCGGCAGTGGGGGCTGGTGGACAACCCGAATTATTTCTTCGCCGACCTCAACCGCTTTGATGAACAGATGATCCATCTGCTCAAGAAATATATCATCACAGAGGAAGATGACTGGGGTTGCCATCTGCCGTGGGTTATGAAATGGTGGGACAACGAGGGAGACCAAGTCGTGGCTTACTCCCGCGGAGATCTGCTCTTTATCTTCAACTGGAACGGACAGAAATCCTTTACAGACTACGGCATGTTAGTGCCGGAAGGCAAATACAAAGTAGTGCTGAACACCGACTCCAAAGAGTTCGCAGGCTTCGGGCTGAGCGATGACTCAGTGGAGCATTTCACGGAACACGACGAACTATACGCGAAGGACGGAAAGGGTTGGCTCAAGATGTACCTCCCCGCCCGCAGTGCAGTCGTATTAAAAAGAATAGACTAATAATATCAATTGTCAACTAATTTATGAGAGTAATTATCGAACCTTCGTATGACCTGCTTAGTCAGTGGGCTGCGAATTATGTAGCAAAACGTATCAATGAGTTTGACCCCAAGGAGAGCAAACCTTTCGTACTTGGTCTGCCGACCGGCAGTTCGCCCCTTGGAATGTACAAAGCGCTCATCGAATTGAATAAAGCCGGAAAGGTATCTTTCCGCAATGTGGTCACCTTCAATATGGACGAGTATGTTAACCTCCCGGAAGAGCACCCCGAGAGCTATCATAGCTTCATGTGGAATAATTTCTTCAACCATATCGACATCCGCAAAGAGAATGTCAATATCCTCAACGGAAATGCAAACGACCTTGCTGCCGAATGCGCACGTTATGAGGAGAAGATCCGTAATATTGGTGGTATTCACCTCTTTCTCGGCGGTATCGGTCCGGACGGACATATCGCTTTCAACGAGCCCGGTTCATCCCTCTCCAGCCGTACGCGTAAAAAAGACTTGACCACCGACACTATCATCGCCAACAGCCGTTTCTTCAACAACGATGTCAATCTTGTGCCCAAAACCGCTCTCACCGTAGGTGTCGGAACGGTGATGGATGCCAAAGAGGTGTTGATCATGGTCAACGGACATAACAAGGCCCGTGCGCTCCAACATGCCATCGAGGAGCCGATTAGCCATATGTGGACCGTTTCTGCCCTCCAGATGCACCAACATGGAATCATCGTCTGCGATGAGGCAGCTTGCGAAGAACTCAAAGTGGGTACTTTCAACTATTTCAAAGACATCGAGAAAAACAACCTCGACCCCACTACGCTCTTGTAACTCTTTTGGGCTTGTAGCATGCTTTTGTTGAACTTATGGTTTTGAAATTTATTAACAATAAAAACCATAAATCCTAAAATCTTGTCAGTCCTGTTGCTTCTTGCAATGGGATTGACTTGTTTTGCCCGGACTTCTTTCTCGGGCGTTGTGTAAGACCCCGGAACGGACCCGGGGAAGGGGTGGAAACCGATTCAAACGAATCTCCGAAACGACTCAAACCCGACGTACACGTCCGTAATGGTCACGTAAATGACTGCTAAATACCTGCTAATTCTATGCAAAAAAGCGACAAAAAGGCTGCGACTCTTGCATATCTCAAAAAAAAGCAGTATCTTTGCACGCAAAATTGTTTTTAATAGGTAAATAGAAACTCTATTTTATGGAAATCTATAATTCTTTAACTCGTTTCAAAGAGACTTTCAAGCCCCTCCATGAAGGACATGTAGGCATGTACGTCTGCGGACCGACGGTGTACGGTGACGCCCATTTGGGTCATGCTCGTCCCGCTATTACGTTCGATATCCTCTATCGCTATCTTATGCACCTTGGCTATAAGGTGCGTTACGTGCGTAATATCACTGATGTGGGACACCTCGAACACGATGCTGACGAAGGTGAAGATAAGATCGCTAAGAAAGCCCGTCTGGAGCAACTCGAACCGATGGAGGTTGTACAGTTCTACACCAACCGCTACCATCGGGACATGGCTGCCCTCAACGTCCTGCCGCCTTCCATCGAACCGCACGCCTCGGGGCATATCATCGAGCAGATTGCCTTCGTACAGAAGATCCTTGACCGCGGCTACGCCTATGTCTCTAATGGAAGCGTCTATATGGACGTTGAGAAATACGCCAAGGACTATCCGTACGGCAAGCTCTCCGGACGTAACCTCAACGACATCGTCACTGAGACCCGCGAACTGGACGGACAGGAGGAAAAGAAGCACAGTTATGACTTCGCCCTCTGGAAGAAAGCCGCTCCGGAGCATATCATGCACTGGCCATCGCCTTGGTCGGAAGGATTCCCCGGATGGCACATGGAGTGCTCTACGATGGGCACCAAGTACCTCGGCGAGCAGTTCGACATCCACGGCGGCGGACTCGACCTTATCTTCCCCCACCACGAGGCGGAGATAGCACAATCCTGCGCTGCCCTCGGACATGAGACAGTACATTACTGGATGCACAATAACATGATCACTATCGCCGGCAAGAAGATGGGCAAGAGTTACAATAATTTCATCACCTTGGAACAGTTCTTCAACGGTGAACACCCGCTTTTGTCGAAACCCTTCGGTCCGATGGTCATCCGTTTCTTCATCCTTCAGGCACATTACCGCTCCACTGTGGACTTCTCCTCCGAGGCTCTGGAAGCTGCCGAGAAAGGACTCCAACGTCTCCAGGAGGCCTATGCAAGATTGTTGAAGATCAAACCGGCAGCGGCTACCAACGTAGAGGTGAACGGTCTGCGGGAGAAATGCCAAGAGGCGATGGACGATGATCTGAATACGCCGTTTGTGATCGCAGCGCTCTTCGATTCCACAAAAGCCATCAATACCGTTTGTGACGGTAAGGGCACGATTAGCGAGGCAGACCTCAACGAACTGAAGGAAGTTTGGAAAACGTACGCTATTGATATCCTCGGTCTGCGACTTGAAGAGCAAGGCGGAGGAGACGAGAAGATGAAGGCTTTTAACGGCGCTATCGACCTCTTGCTTGGTATCCGCCTGCAGGCAAAGCAGAACAAAGATTGGTCCACATCCGATAAGATCCGCAACGAACTGACTGCTCTCGGTTTTCAAATCAAAGACACCAAAGACGGCTTCGAATGGAGCATATAGGAATAATGAGTAAAAACTACGCTAAAAGAATAAGGACTTATTTGTGTCTAATGACGCATATAAGTCTTTATTCCTTATTCTTTATTCCATTAGTTTCTTGTAGTCATCCTACGCAAGAGACGGTCATAATCGAGGATCATCTGGTGGCTTACCCCGGACGGACTTTCAATTATAAAATGAAGTTCAACGACCTCCAGTCCAAACAGCATGATGTGGCATCCCGTATCGGTTTGCCCCATCCGCCTAAGGATAGAATCGATGCCGCATCTATGCGTAAAAGTCTCGTTGAAATCGAGACAAATAGCAATTATATCGTCGATAGTCTGACGCACTCGATTCCTTACCTCATTCCATCCGCTAAACGCGAGTTGGATGCTATCGGGGCAGAGTGGGCGGATATCTTGGCGCGTAACGGATTGCCGCATTACCGATTCTATGTGACCTCTGTCTTGCGCACTCAGGAAGACGTCAAATTTCTTCAACACAGCGGAAACATCAATTCCACTACCCAATCTTGTCATTGTTATGGCACCACGTTTGATCTTGCTTATATGCGTTATGAGAAAGTAACGCGCACACGCGATTACATGCACGAGGATAACCTCAAATTAGTCTTGGGTCAAGTACTTCTTAATCATCAGCGGGCTGGTAAGATTTACGTCAAGTACGAAGCCAAACAATCCTGTTTCCACATCACCATAAGGGAATAATAAACAAAAAGAGCAGCATTTGCTGCTCTTTTGTCGAGAAGACGTGACTCGAACACGCGACCCCTACGTCCCGAACGTAGTGCGCTACCAACTGCGCTACTTCTCGCTCACTTTCGATTCGATTATTTGCTGGCGCAAATTTTATCGATTTTTCAAAAGCGGGTGCAAAAGTACTGCTTTTTTTTGAATTGTGCAAATTTTTCAGCAATTATTTTGCACTTTTTCGCTTAAAAGTACGTTTTCCGGGTTTTAATGGTTCATTTTTAGCCATTATTTCGCGTACTTCTGCTTCGGTGAGGCTTGCTGCGTCGCTGCTCTTGGGGATTTGATAATTTCCTTCCGGAGTATGGATGTACGCTCCGTATTTGCCTCTGAGCACCTGCACATCACCCCATTGGTGAATAGGGGTTAGTGCGAGTTGTTTCTGTGCAATCAGCTCTATCGCCTCATCCATCGTGAGCTTGAGTGGGTCTTTGCCGCGAGGAATGGAGATAAACTGATTATCATAGTTCACGTATGGACCGTATTTACCTTCGCCGATCACCACCTCTTTTCCTGCAAATTCGCCCAAGGTGAGCGGAAGAGAAGTTTTGAATAATTCCAGTGCTTCTGCCAGCGTAATGGTGAAGATGGATTGACCCTTTTTCAGACTTGCAAAACGCGGTTTGTCGTTTGCCGCATCGCCCAACTGGACACAAGGACCGATCTTACTGATTTTAGCAATCACCGGTTGACCTGTCGTAGGATCATTACCTAATACCCTGCCGGCTACTTTTCCCGATGGAATCGAGGAAAGTAAGGGTTTGAATTTCTTGTAAAAACTATCTACCGTCTCTACCCAATCGCTCTTTCCGATGGCAATACGGTCGAATTGCTCCTCCTCATTAGCGGTGAAATCATAGCTGAGAATGGAAGGGAAATGAGCGACTAAGAAATCATTGGTGATAATACCCAAATCGGTTGGTAAGAGACGCTGGGACTCAGCACCGTACATCTCTGATTTGGTATGTTCTACTACCTCCCCGTTCTTGAGTGTTAAGATGGCTGTGTCACGTTTCTGACCGGCTACCGAACCTTTCTCCACATATTTTACATGTTGGATGGTCTCAATAATCGTGGCGTAAGTGGAAGGACGGCCGATACCGAGTTCTTCCATGCGCTTTACCAGACTTGCCTCGTTGTAACGGAAGGGAGGTTTGGCATAAGTCTGAATCCCCTCTGCACTTTGCAGTTTCAGACGCTCGCGTTGAGCCATTGAAGGCAGAATCCGACGCTCTTCCGATTCTTCATCCGTTGATTGTACATAAACGCGGGTGAAACCGTCGAAAGTAATCACTTCGCCTACTGCCACAAACGCATACTTGCTGCCGTGTACCGATACTTCGATGGTCGTCCGCTCACTCTCAGCTTCCGCCATTTGGGAAGCGATCGTACGTTTCCAAATTAACTCATATAAACGCTGCTCGTCTCGTCCGTTACCGGCGGTAAGCACATCCATGTAAGTCGGACGGATTGCCTCGTGTGCCTCTTGTGCACCTTTCGATTTGGTATGGTATTGACGCGTATGTACGTACTCTGCGCCGTATTGCTCGGTAATCACGTTCTTGCTGGTCGCCAGCGCTAAGGAGGACAGGTTGACCGAGTCAGTACGCATGTATGTGATTTTTCCGCTCTCGTAGAGAGATTGCGCCAGACGCATCGTCTTCGACACCGCGAATTTTAATTTTCTTGCTGCCTCCTGTTGTAACGTAGAGGTTGTGAAAGGAGGTGCAGGCATATGTTTGGTCGGCTTGCGCTGTACATCGCGTACGATAAACTGAGACTTAGGCAGACTCTGTAAAAAATCCATCGCATCTTTCTTGTGCGAAAAACGATGGTTTAACTCGCATCTCAGAATAGAGGCATCGCCCGGATTTGATCCGATGAAATCGGCACAAATGCGGTATGAGGACGATGCACGGAAGGCTTCTATCTCACGCTCTTTCTCCACGATCAGACGTACCGCTACCGATTGTACACGACCGGCAGAAAGACCGGTAGTCACTTTCTTCCAAAGAATCGGCGAAAGTTCAAAACCTACGATGCGGTCAAGCACACGGCGGGCCTGCTGCGCGTTCACCAAGTTGTAATCAATATCCCGCGGATGGAGAATGGCTTCTTGGATGGCTGGTTTGGTAATCTCGTGAAAAACGATGCGCTTCGTGTTTTTCTCATCCAAGCCTAATACTTCTTTTAAATGCCATGCAATAGCTTCTCCCTCGCGGTCCTCATCGGAAGCCAACCAAACCGTATCTGCTTTAGATGCTTCCTTTTGCAGTTGTTCTATCAGATGGGTTTTGTGCTCATCAATCGCGTAATGGGGTTGATAGCCATGCTCAAAATCGATACCCATGGAGTTTTTGCCGATGGACTCGATGTCGCGGATATGACCCTGACTGCTCAATACATGATAGTCACTTCCGAGAAATTTCTCAATTGTTTTGGCTTTCGCCGGAGACTCTACTATTACCAAATTTTTGCTCATAAACGTATATAATAAGGTGTAACCCTTCAAAAAACGGCTGCAAAAGTAGTATATTTTATTTATTTATGCAAATTTTTTTTTATTCGCTTGCATATACCAAAGATATTTAGTATCTTTGCAGCCGATTTGAAAAAAATAGTTGTAATTTTTTTAACAAAATACTTGCATGAACGTTTTTTTAGTCGTATTATTAGTGCTCGCGGGCGTCACGTTATTATTATTGGAGATGTTCCTTTTGCCGGGGTTCGGCATTGCGGGTGTTAGCGGTTTTGCCTGTCTTGTCGGCGCAGTTGTAGTTGCGTGGATTTGGATGGGGCATGTCGCGGGGTTAATCACGATGGGTGCGTGTGTCTTGATGTCTGCTTTGGCTGTCTGGGGATTTGTCCGCAGCCATGCTTTGGAGAAAATGGCATTGGATACCAAGATCGATGGCCATGTGGAGTTGGCGAACAATAAACTCAAGAAAGAAGAAAAATTATCTGATAAATAATAAAGAAAGGAGTCATTATGGATCCCGAAATTGGAGTATTACAAATTTTACTGATGTTCTTGGTGAGCATCGGTGTGATTATTTTCCTGTATTACGTACCCTTTATGCTATGGATCAATGCTGTAGTGAGCGGTGTACATATCAGTCTCATTCAACTCTTCCTGATGCGTATCCGGAAGGTGCCGCCTGCAAAGATTGTGAACTGCATGATTGAGGCGCATAAGGCGGGGCTGACCGATGTGAAGCGTGACGGCTTGGAGGCACACTATCTGGCGGGTGGTCACATAGAACGCGTGGTACACGCCTTGGTGTCTGCGTCGAAAGCAGGTATCTCTTTGCCTTTCCAGATGGCTACCGCGATTGACTTGGCGGGACGTGATGTCTTCGAAGCCGTGCAGATGAGTGTCAACCCGAAAGTCATTGATACCCCTCCTGTTACAGCGGTGGCGAAAGATGGTATCCAGTTGATTGCCAAAGCCCGTGTGACCGTCCGGGCAAATATCAAACAACTCGTCGGTGGAGCAGGTGAAGATACGATCCTTGCGCGTGTCGGAGAAGGTATTGTCAGTTCAATCGGTAGTGCGGAGAGCCACAAGCAAGTGCTCGAAAACCCCGATTCCATCAGTAAATTAGTGCTCTCTAAAGGTCTCGATGACGGAACGGCTTTTGAGATTCTTTCTATCGATATAGCCGATATAGACGTGGGTAAGAACATCGGTGCACAGCTCCAGATAGATCAGGCGGAGGCGGATAAGAATATTGCTCAGGCGAAAGCCGAAGAGCGCCGCTCGATGGCGGTCGCTTCCGAGCAGGAGATGAAAGCCAAAGCGCAAGAAGCCCGTGCAAAAGTGATTGAGGCGGAAGCACTTGTGCCCCAAGCCATGGCTGAGGCATTCCGTAGTGGTAATCTCGGTATCATGGATTATTATCGCATGCAGAATATTCAGGCGGACACTGCGATGCGCGAGCAGATTGCCGGTGGAGGAACTTCTTCCAAGAAGAAAAATTAATGAACTTTCGTGAAAACGTAATCATGAAATATCAGGGAAAGAAAGTTGAGAGTCGCTTTATTACAATATCCAATCGTCTGGGCTGATCCGCAGGCGAATATAGGTCTGCTGGATGAACGTTTGCGCGCTATCGCGGGGCAGGTGGACTTGGCGGTAGTGCCGGAGATGTTCTCTACCGGTTTCTGTACTGACCGTCCAGGTCTGGCAGAGCCGTGGGGCGGACCTACCTGTCTAGCCTTGCAGCACATGGCGGATACCTATAACTTGGCGATAGCAGGCTCACTCATGGCATCGGAGAACGGGAAATTGTACAACCGGGGTTTTCTCTTTGCCCCGGGAGTGCCACCGCAATACTGTGACAAGCATCATCTCTACGCCAGCGGAGGCGAGGCGGAGTTCTTTACACCCGGTAACGAACGCAAGATCTTTGAGTTCCGAGGCGTAAAGATACGCATGGCGGTTTGCTATGACTTGCGCTTCCCTGTATGGTTGAGGCAGGATAAAAACCACCTATATGACCTTCTCATCTGTGTTGCTTGTTGGCCTACCATCCGTATTCAGTACTGGGATGCCCTCCTTGCTGCGCGCGCGGCTGAGAACCACTGCTACGGAATAGGTGTCAATATGGTCGGTACGGATGGTCTGCAACTTGATTATAACGGTCATTCGGCGGCGTACGACACATGGCTAAAGGACCTCGCAGGTTTCGAGGATTACGAGGAAGCCACTCGAATAGTGGACCTCTCTTTTGAGAAACTGCGTCATTTCCGCGAAGTCCTACCCCAATGGAAAGAAGCGGACGAATACGAGGTGAAAGGGGAAAATTGAAAGGGAAAGGATTATACAGCGTAGCGGTCTAAAATAAATAAATGGATATTAACTGGAAAATAAAAGAATTGACGCCGGAAGAGCAGTCCGCTGCTGAGCGTCTGAGTGCCGAATTGGAGATCAGTTCGGTAGCCGGGCGTATCTTAGCGGGACGCGGTATCCGTACTGCAGCTGAGGCACGCTCGTATATACGACCCTCTTTGGATAGCCTCCATGACCCTTTTCTTATGCAAAGTATGGGAGCTGCGGTTGATCGACTTTGTCGTGCTATTGATACACACGAGCGAATAATGGTGTACGGCGACTATGATGTCGATGGTACAACAGCTGTGGCGCTCATGTATTCCTTCCTGAAGACCCAGACGGATAATCTCCTCTATTATATCCCAGACCGCTATACTGAGGGCTATGGTATCTCCACAAAAGGGATAGATACCGCCAAAGAGAGAGGATGCACCCTCGTAATTGCCCTCGACTGCGGCATCAAATCGGTAGAAAAGATGGAGTATGCCAATAGTATCGGGGTGGATTTTATTATCTGTGATCATCATACGCCCGGGGAGGTCATACCTGCCGCTATAGCGGTGCTGAATATGAAGCGTGCAGACTGTCAATACCCCTATAAGGAACTCAGTGGTTGCGGAGTGGGCTTCAAACTCGTGCAAGCATACGCACAACGCCGTTGTATCGCGCCTACGGAGATCTACCGTCTCCTGCCTCTTCTGGCTATGTCCATCGCCAGTGATATAGTGCCCCTTACGGGCGAGAACCGAGTGCTGGCTTTCTATGGACTGCGCGCCCTCAATGCCGCGCCTTCGGTTGGTATACGTGCTATCATGAAAATGGCAGGTATAGAGGGTAAAACTGTTACCATGAGCGATTTGGTCTATAAGATCGGCCCCCGTATCAATGCTGCGGGGCGTATAAAAAGCGGTTCTGAAGCGGTGCGGCTCCTAATCACAGATGACGAACAAGCGGCTTTGCGCTTTGCTCAGGATATTGATTCTTATAACCAGGATCGACGCGATTATGATTCCAAGACTACTGACGAGGCCCTCGCGCAACTCGAAAAAGATCCGATGAATTCGAGCAAATTCACCACTGTCGTCTTTTCGTCCGAGTGGCATAAAGGGGTGGTAGGCATAGCTGCAAGCCGGTTGACAGAAACCTTTTATAGACCCACTATTGTCCTCACGGCGGGTGAGGATGATATCATCAGCGGTAGCGCACGTTCCGTTAGCGATTTTGATATCTATACTGCGATTGACTCCTGTCGTGACCTACTGACGAATTTCGGAGGACATAAGTTCGCTGCAGGTCTGAGTATGCATAAAGCCGATTTGCCCGAGTTCAAACGCCGTTTCGAGAACTATGTAGCGTCTCATATCACACCCGCTCAGCAGGCACCGACGCTTGAGATTGAAGCCGAGGTAGAACTGAGTGATATGAACTGGAAGATGTATAAGATTCTTCAATGTCTCGAACCTTTCGGACCGGGCAATGAACGGCCTCTCTTCCTTTGCCGCAATCTCATTAATAATCGCAACACACGCGCTGTGAGTGACGGAAAACACCTTCATCTCGATCTCACCGACCGTATTGTCGCTATGGAAGGCATCGCTTTCGGACTGGGTGACAAAGCGGAGTATCTGCAGAACGGCAATTCTATTGATGTATGTTTCTATCTGGAGGAAAATTCTTTCCGCGGACGTACTACACTTCAAATGAATGCGCAGGACCTTAAGTAAAAAATCCTCAACTCTGCGTAAAAAATTACTTTAAAGGGTTGCCTTTTTAAATTATTTTTTGTAATTTTGCACTCGTTTTTGTGGATAAAACGGGTTATGAATTGGCGTAAGTTTTTTGTTGAATACAAATTAGAGTTTGTTTTTGGGGGCGTTTTGATTGCATGCGTCTGTCTTAGTTTGTGGATGGCGCGATTTATTCCAATAGAAATGTATCAAGACCTGAGCTTGGTTATGAATAGCACTATTACTGTAGAGTGCTTGTTTGGAGCATGGATTATGTCGCGACATATTTTTGCTAATGATCGCATATAGTACCGAGCAGATTCTATATCGTGGAGATCCGTGGAAAACCATTAAACAGAATAAGATGAATCAGCAAGAAGAAATGGAAGAAGAAATGGAAGTGCCAACAGCTTTATATGCGGAGTATCGCATTATTTTGGAGGAGTGGATGGAGAAAGAGAGACCGTATAAAAATTCCGAATTTCGGTTAATGGATCTACGGCAAATACTACCCCTTAATCGTACCTATCTGAGCAAATTTATTAACACTGAATACGGGTGTAATTTCTATCAGTTTGTTACGAACTATCGTATAGAGGAAGCAAAGCGTTTGATGCAAGAAAATCCGGATATGAAGTTTCAGGAAATTGCCGATGAATGCGGCTTCTCCTCCCCAACCCTCTTTTCTCGTATCTTTGCCCGCGAAAAGGGAATGACACCGCGTGAATGGACAGTACAGGTGGAAAAACAGGGTCCCCCCTCCATACACGTCGCTGCGGCTCGTAAAGGATGATGTTTGAGTTGGGCAAAATTAACTGATACCACTAGCACTGAGATATTTGGGGAAATAAAATCACGCCTATGCCTTAATAAATTGTGAGTAAGTAAATTTTTTGGAACTCCTGTGACTGTGAAGCCATGGGAGTTTTTGTTATGTATATTAGTCATTTTAGTTTCAAAAAGCATAAAAAATGAAAATATTACAGAAAATATTTGCATATATAAAATAAAAGCAGTACCTTTGCACGCTTTTTCGTGTAAAAAGCAAGCCACATCAATGTACAAAGGGACGAAGTACTATGTATAAAGTTCCGTGTGCTTATTTATTAACCCGGGCGTAGAACTCGCGAAGTTCAAGGCCTATAAAACAAATTAAAACAAAATGGCAACAAAAATTCGTTTGGCTCGTCATGGTCACAAAGACTATGCTTTCTACCACATCGTAGTAGCTGACAGCCGCTCGCCGCGTGACGGCAAAATCATCGAGCGTATCGGTTCTTTCAACCCGAACACCAATCCCGCAGCTGTAATCCTCAATTTTGAGCGTGCTCTGTACTGGGTTAACGTTGGTGCTCAGCCGACAGACACCGTTCGTACGATCCTCTCCAACGAAGGTGTACTTCTTTGCAAACACCTCCAAGGAGGTGTAGCTAAGGGCGCTTTCAGTCAGGAAGAGGCTCAGAAGCGTTTCGATGCTTGGAAAGCTCAGAAAGATGCGAAAGCCGGTAAGATCAGCCAAGCAGAGGCAGACAAGAAAGCTGCTGCAGCAAAGGCTCTCCTCGCTCAAGAGGTAGAGACCAACAAGGCTATCGCTGCTAAAGTAGCTGAGAAACGTGCCGCTGCTGCTGCAGAGCTCGCTGCTGCTGCACAAGAGGCTGCTAAGGAAGCCGCTGCCGCTGAGGCTGAGGCTAACGGCGAAGCTCCTGCTGAGGAACCCGCTGCTGAAGCTGAGGCTTAAACATCGGAATATCGATATATTGACATATCGAAATACCGAAAAAGAAAAAATGAAGTCCAAAACATTTGTTTTGGGCTTTTTTTGTGCTCTTTCATTCATTAATTTGATAAACTTTTAACTTTTATTTGCATATATGCAAAAATTATTGTATCTTTGCACGCTTTTTATGTATATATTCGGCGCAAAGAGTGAAAACACTATACAAAAATATGGTATCGTTGGGGGTATTGCAGGTGGCAAACTACCTCATCCCGTTTTTGGTACTCCCTATCATTAGCCGTATTCTCGGTGCTTCGCTCTTCGGTAGTGTCAGTTATGCGCAGAATATTGTCACTTATTTGACGCTGCTTATCAATTTCGGCTTCGAGTACTCCGCTACCCGTCAGATTTCTATTGCGCGCGACAATAAGCAGCGCATGGATGAGATCTTCTGGTCGGTGATTGTCGCGAAGAGTGTGCTACTGCTTTTGTCCTTTGCAATTCTTGCTCTTCTGCCTTTCTTTATAGAGCGGGTGGCTTGCGATCCGAAGTTGTATATCTATACTGCCCTTGCCAATATCGGTATCGTGTTCTTTCCTACTTGGTATCTCCAAGGTGTGCAGCAGATGGACAAGATGGCATGGGCGAATTTCTTCACTAAACTTTTAGGCGCCGTATTGGTATTGGCGCTTGTGCGTGAAGCCTCGGCTTATCGTCTTTATCCCTTGCTGATGTCTCTGGCAAGTATCCTCGTTGGGATAGGGGCGATGGTGTATGTAGTACGACGTTTTCATATCAGCCGTCCGTTTTTCTCTCGCCCCGTGATGCGGGAAGTGTTGCAGGCAGGTGCTCCGATATTCCTCAATAATGTGTTTGTGTCGCTTTATACCACGGCGAACATGACGATTCTTGGTATCTATGCGGCGGATGATGTAATCGGTTATTTCTCCGGCGCCCAACGTTTGATACAGGCGCTCAATATGGTGGTTGTCATGCCAGTTAGCATGGCGGTCTATCCTGAGATTAGTCGTCGGTTTGCAGATTCCAAAACGGAAGGTATACGTTTCCTCAAACAGGTTCTTCTTTGGGCGGGCAGCGCAGCCGCAGTAGTGTCTCTTTTGACTTTTGTCTGTGCGCCGCTGATGATCCGTATTATGTACGGTACCGGTTTTGCGCCTTCGGTAGAGATACTTCGTTGGTTAGCCCCGATTCCTTGCCTTGTGATGGTAGCTACCTTGTTGACTGTCCAAGGACTCTATGGTATGGGCTTGCAGCGTTGGGCACCCTGGGTGGGAATAATACTGGCGGTGAGTTGCATTGGAATGAATGTATGGTTGCTTCCGTTAATCGGAGTGAAAGGTGTGTGTATCAGCTGGATTGCGGCTGAAGTATTGGAGTGTCTCTTGGTAAGTATGATCTTAATGACGAAAGGACGTAAGTTATGTTCTATCTGATTTGTTTTGGCATATTATGCGCGTTGGCGGTGCTCAATGTTCAGATGCATGATAAACTCGGTTCGCAGATACTGAGCGGTTTGTCAGCATTGATGCTGATAGGTATTGCCGGCTTGCGGTATGAGACAGGAGGTGATTGGGATAGTTATACGGAGTTATTCGGAATGTATCCTCCTTTCAGCCGCCTGATAGGCAGACCCGTTGAATTATTGGAACAACAAACGGAGGAGGGTTTTACCTTGCTTTGCGCCTTGGTTAAGTCTTTGGGTGGAACGGTTCAACATTTGTTCTTTGTCGTAACAACAATCAATATTGCCCTGATTACCAGTGCTTTGCGCAAATATACGAAATATCCGGTAGTGGGTTTGTTGTGTTACTATGGCATTTTGTATTTTAACTTGGAGATGATCTATATCCGTCAGGCTACGGCGGTGGCGCTCTGTTTCTTTGCTCTGCAATATCTGCGTAGCCATGAAATATGGAAATATATGCTGGTGATTGTGCTTGCCTGCACGTTCCACCGCGTAGCGGCATTGATGATTCCTCTCTATTTCTTCTTGGATCGCAAGTTGCCTGAATGGGTATATTTGACTGTGGTTGGGCTCGGAGCTGCGCTGATGTTGGCGGGTATTCCTTGGATACAAACCATCTTCCTTACTGTGGCGGGCTGGCTTGGAGAAAACTACGCGGAGAAAGCGGAGGCCTATACGGAAGAGGCGATGTTCGCCGTCAGCCGTGGATTAAGTCTTGGTTTTATACTGAATCTGGCGATTCTTATCGTAGTGATGTTCTTTAAGAAGAAGATAGATGCACTTCCTTTCGGTACGATCATGCTGAATATGTTTGCCCTCAGTCTGGTTTTGTATTATTATTGTTTTGAATTGGTAGAAGTGTCCAATCGTGTACGTCTGTTCTTCTATATTGGTATCATCGCTTTGCTGCCGATGATGCTGGAGGTCTTGCCTCTTTTTCTGGAGCGCTTGGCGGGATTGGTGGTTGTGACGTTCTATTGTTTTAGTTTCTCACGCGGTATCTTCTTGGAAGCTCCTCAATCGGCGGCATATAATCCGTATCAGAACTATATCGAATATAAAATCCATCCGCGTCCAAGTACCGGTAAACAGCGTTTGGAGCAAAGTAAGAAAGCATTCCGAAACGAACGCAAATGAGTCATATTCTCTTCATATCTCATGCCCGCGGTATCCATGGAGCCGAAGCGGTGATGATGCGCGCAGCAAAAGCATGTGCGGCGGCCGGTGCGCAGGTGACGCTCGTCGTGCCTTCCGTAGTGCCCGATGGGGGAATGGAGAATGCCTTGAGTGGAGTAAACGGACTGAAAATCATGGCGCTCCCCTATCGCGCAGCCGGGGTAAATGCGCTCAGGAATGCACTCGTCCGTATATATAACCTCTATGCACTATGCCGGTTAGCAGCTTTTATTAAGAAAGAGAAAATCGATGTTATTTATTCCTCTTCGTCCATTACGATATTAGGCGCAGTTTTGGCGAAACTGACCGGTGTGCGACATATTTGGCATTGGCATGAACCCGTGGATAAACATTTCGGATGGCATCCCTCCATGAAAAGCCTCTATCGCCGTTTGGCGCAGCGAGCCGATACCATCGTTTGTATATCGCATACGCAGCAAAAAGAATGGGAAGAGACATTAAACCTCCGGCTTGCAAACGCTCGAATAGTCTATAACCCGATTAAGCCTGTAGAGCCGGTTTTATCGGATAAAATAATGCCGCATGAAGAAGTGAAAATCGGTTTTATCGGCCATTTCGAAGAAAGAAAGAATATAGGTCTTTTAATCCGTTCTTTCGAACGCATTCATGCGCAGCATGTCAACTGCTCTCTATGGCTGTGCGGCGCTACAGGCGAAGCGGACAGGCAGTATATACAAGCGATGACATCGTTACGTGCACCCGAAGTGAATATACTACCCCAGACATCCGAAGTGGCGCAGTTCTATCATCGGATAGATATCCTCGTTTTGCCCTCATGGCGGGAAACGATGCCATTAGTGGTGCTTGAGGCGATGCAAGCCGGTGTGTGCGTGCTGCAAACCAACCGTTCGGGAATGAGCGAACTCCTGGAAGGCGGCAAAGAGACCCTGTTCTTCTCACCGGACAGACCGGAAGAATTAGAGCATTTATTGATGAATTGTATGGATTCCGACTATCGGAGTCGGATTGCTCAAGCCGGACAGGAAAAGGCACTCTATTTAGTTAAGAACCAACAGTTTGACCAACAAATACAAACCCTTTTATGCGAGTAATAGCGTATTATCTACCTCAGTTTCATGCTATCCCCGAGAACGACGAATGGTGGGGAAAAGGCTTTACGGAATGGACCAGCGTGCGTAACGGCAAGCCCTTGTTCAAAGGGCATCATCAGCCCGTAGAGCCCGGTGAATTGGGGTATTATAATCTCTTGGAGGCGGATATCAAAGAGCGTCAGGCACAACTGGCACGGGAGGCGGGTGTGGAAGGATTTTGCTACTGGCATTACTGGTTCGGGGGCAAGCAACTTTTGGAGAAACCGCTGCAACAGGTGATGGCAAGCGGCAAACCCGATTTTCCGTTTTGTTTAGGCTGGGCGAACGAGAGTTGGAAAGCGAAGACTTGGCTTGACCAGCAAACGGCTCCTGACAAGATGCTCATCGAGCAGACTTATTCGCCCGAAGACGACCAAGCCCATTTTGAGGCAGTTCTGCCGATGTTGCGCGACAAACGGTATATACAGGTGGACGGCAAGCCGTTGCTGATGGTCTATCGGCCGTTTGATCTGCCGGATGGGAAAGCGTGGACGGCACGCTGGCAACAAATGGCAAAAAACGCCGGTTTCAACGGACTTTATTTGTTGGGGCACGTAGCGTATCAATGGCAAGTGGACGATGTGATGACGATGGGTTTTGATGCAGTAAACTTAGTGCCACTCGGAGATACGAAGCGGAATAGATGTCTGGCGTTGCGCCATTTGCCGACCCTGATAAAGCATATTCGAGGCAAATCGCCGCTCGTTTATGATTATGCAAAAGCGATTAAGGTGTTTGCCGAGCCGGCAATGCAACGCGAAGAAGTAGTGCCGACCATCTTACCCGGATGGGATCATTCGCCCCGTAGCCGGATGAGGGCGTTTGTGATGAATAACTCCACGCCCGAGGCATTCAAAGCACATGTGCAGGCCATTAAAACCATCGTCGATAAGAAACAAAACCAACTCGTCATGCTCAAGTCCTGGAACGAATGGGGCGAAGGAAACTATATGGAGCCGGATGCTCGATGGGGAAGACAATATATTGATTCATTAAAAGAAACATTGCATCAATGATATATATTAATGGTCGTTTTTTAAGTCAACGCCTCACCGGTATTCAGCGGTTTGCGTATGAAATTTGTTGCGCGTTGCATCAGATCGGTGTTTCATATACTATTTTGGCTCCGGCTAATATACGCGACGAGTACGATTTGACTGATTTATCGGTGGAGATTATAGGAGGAAAGGGTTCGCATTTTTGGGAGCAAGTCACGCTACCAAGATATATGAAACGCCATTATAACGGTCATATCTTATTGAGTTTGAGCGGTTTGAGTCCCTTATGCTACAGCCGAAATTTATTTACTATTCATGACATTTCTTATCTATTAAAACCTCGCGCTTACAGCCTCCTATATTGCCTGTATTACCGTATTATGACTCCAATCGCGGCGAAAAATGCATGTAAGATACTGACGGTCAGTAAGTTCTCCAAAGACGAAATCATGCGTTATATAGGAGTCTTGGAGGATAAGATAGTAGTGGTCTATAATGCCGTGCGACCGACAGCTTTATTGCCACGTCAAAAAAAGGAACGATACCTTTTGGCGGTGGGCAGTTTGATGCCACGTAAAAATATCAAGAGATTACTGGACGCCTATTGTTCTATTGAGCAGCCGGATTTTGACCTGTATATTGCTGGAGGAATGCATTCTGCTTTTGCAGATACAGAATGGAGTACTTATAACAGCCGGAAAGGAGTGCGTTTCCTTGGTTATGTAAACGCAGATGAATTGACGAATCTCTACAGGAATGCAACCGCTTACATCAACCCCTCACTTTACGAAGGCTTCGGAATCCCGTTGGTGGAAGCGATGGCGCAAGAGTGTGCAATGGCGGTATCTGATATTCCGGTATTTCATGAGGTGGGCGGCAACGCTGCACTCTATTTCAATCCGCTAGACTTATCGGACATACAAGAGAAAATGAATGCTATCATGCATGACGAGCATTTGCGAGAGCAACTTATTAAGGAAGGTAAAATTCAAGTTGGCCGATTTAGCTGGGAACAATCCGCAAAAATAATACAAAAGTTAGTGAATGATTTATGAAAAAAATACTACACATCAGTAAATTTTATCATCCCTATTTTGGTGGAATAGAGGACGTAGCATATAATATCGTTACGGAAATGAGTAGTGGCTATGACCAACGCGTTATTTGTTTTAACCATGAGAAGGGTACGGTTCGAACACGTGAAAATGGCATTGAGGTGATTCGTATCAATGCTCCTATCACCATTTCTTCTCAGCCACTTTCGTTCTCATATTTCTGGTATTTACGCAGCGAGATTATGGCTTTTCAGCCGGATATTATCCATGTTCATCTACCAAACCCACTTGTAGCTACTTATTTGATGCGGATACCAACAGGAAAAGCAAAGATAGTACTGCATTGGCACTCAGACATCATCGGCAAGAGTTTGCTGTACAACCTCTATCGTTCGCAAGAACGCAAACTTCTGGAGCGCGCCGACACGATTATTGCAACCAGTTTGCAGTATGTAGAGTTGTCAGAACCGCTACAGGATTTCAAACAAAAGATAGCAATTCTGCCTAATATCGTGAACGAAGAGAAACTACAGCCTATGCCCGGCGATGAACAAGAAATAGCAGAGATGAAAAAATTATATCAAGGTAAGAGAATTGTTTTTTCTGTTGGTCGTCATGTGGCGTATAAAGGTTTGAATATGCTGATAGAGGCCGCGCGTTATTTACCCGATAATTGTGTCGTGCTGATAGGAGGAACCGGAGAATTAACAGAACAATTACAACATTTAGCGCAGCCTCAAGGGAATAAAATACAATTTATTGGGCGATTGTCAGAGAAGCAGATGCGTTGCTACTTATCCATAGCAGATGTGTATGCATTCCCTTCTATTGATCGCCGTGAAGCATTTGGAGTAGCTCTCGCTGAGGCACTTTACTGTGGTGTACCAGCTGTTTCTTTCCAGATTAATGGATCAGGTTCTACATGGGTGAATCAAGATGGACAAACGGGAATAGTAGTCTCCACATTTGATGTGCAGAAATATGCAGAAGCTATCCGAACATTACTCGATGATGAGGCACTTCGTACACAATATGCTGAAGGTGCAAGAAAGTGGGTAAGTGCTCATTTTTTAAAGGAACAGATACAAATGCTGACAACTATTTACGGCTAATGCTCAATACTATTCATCGTCTTATATCGTCCTCAAGAAAAATCATGTGGGAATGCTGAACATCTCCATCGTGTTATATCATCCAAAATGGGAAGAAGAGGTTTTGCCGCTTCTTAGGGAGTTGTTGCGCGTGAAGAACCTGCGGAAGATATATCTGTTGGATAATAGCGAAGAGAAGGGAACCCCTCCAAGCCTTCCCTCAATGGAGGATACAAAAGGCAAGATGCGGTATATGTTCAATGGAGCGAACCTTGGTTATGGAAAGGCACATAACATCGCCATCCGCGAGAGTGCGTACTATCGGACGGAGCTCCATCTGGTCATGAATAGCGACATCCGCGTCAAAGCCGAAGATATAGATGCCATGCACGATTGGATGATAGCGAATCCCCAGGTGGGACAACTCATGCCGAAAGTCATCAACCCAGACGGCACGCAGCAATACCTTGCCAAAAGGCTTCCTTCGCCTCTTGATGTCTTCGGAAGAAGATTCTTGCCCAAAGCATGGATTGAGAAAAGGAACAGACGGTATGAGTTACGGGATCTGGATCTCACCCGTCCGGTCAATGCACCGTATCTGAGCGGTTGTTTTATGATGTTACGCACAAAAGCTGCCGTAGAAGCAGGGCTCTTTGATGAGCGCTATTTCATGTACCCAGAGGACATTGACCTCACGCGCACTATCCATCGTAACTGGCTCACACTCTATTACCCCGAATGGACCATCGTGCATGCGCACGCGCGCTCCTCATATAAGAACAACCACATGCTCCGCATACACATCCAAAACTTGTGCCGCTATTTCAACAAATGGGGCTGGTTTTTCGACCATGAAAGACGCGAAATGAACAAAATGCACTACTAAACCGCTCCCTTTAGTACTTTTTGCACAGGCTTTAGTACTGCGTAAATCCATAAATAGCAGAAAATAAGATATTTATAAAACTAACAATCCCTCATTTTTAGTACTTTTTTATTTGGAAGTATACACATTTTTGTAGTAACTTTGCACCGATTTTCCAAGCCAACCCGGCGCCATGGCAAGGGAAGATCCAAACAAGTTTAACTATTAAAAAATGATTAAAAAAATGAAAAAAGAAACAGATTCAAAAGGCACACTCGTTTACAACAATGAGTTCAGGTGGGCGTATGTGTGGAAATTGGTAATATTTCTCCTTTATTGTTCCTGCTTGTATATAGTATCTTTGATTATCCCTATGTCATTATTGCATATTGTAGGATTTGAAGATGCTTTTCAACTTTCAATAGGTGACCTCCGAATGACGACCTTATTGGTATTGTTCATCTGTGTAATTGTCTGTATTAAATATTTCAAGCGGTTTAGGACAGGGAAATATAGTATAATGGAAAATAATTTAATAATTCATGAAGAATATTTCTCTGATACAATAGATCTGACCATTCCTATCTCACAAATAACGGATGTACAATATACATCTAATTTTTTGGAATGGAATAATATTCCAAAGCGAGGTATTAAATTGGTTATTATGCCTTATCGCTTTCTTGAAATTACAGTAGAAGGACAAAAATATCAATTATATACGTATGCGCATGCAGAAGAACTATATAATGAATTGTGTAAGCGCATTTTAAAATAATTAATATAAATTAATTTAATATGAACTACGAATCTGCAAAAATAATAATTATTGTTTCCCTTTTTTTTATAGGAATACTAATAATAGCGGCAATCTATATCTTCTTTAAGATTGATATAATCAACCGCAAGTTGGAAACCCAGGAACTGCAACGCAAGTTGGCGGAAGCAGAGACAGAAGAATGGCGGGAGAAGATGCTTGACAAAGTCAAAGAGAAAATAGCTATGACCGAGGAAGCACGCGACCGGATGACACGCGGCGAGGACCTCGTGGCCAAGTATATATACCACCAGCAGGGTATCGAGGAACTGAGCACGGAGCTCTTCTCCATCTACCAAAAACCCATTAACTTGGTCAAGAAGAAGTACCCAGACCTGACAGAACTGGACTTGTTGGTCATCTGCCTTTTGGGCATCGGCATGGACAATGTGGAGGTCTGCTCGATCCTGCGCATGGAGAAACGGACATTGTACCGTCGGAGGCAACTCATCGCACAACGTATCGGCTTGAACTCCAGTACTAATCTCGAAGAGTTCGCGAAGAATATCCTTCAGGAAACCCTTCCAGAGGCATAAACGAAAATCGCACCTGCTAAAAACTGCAGGTGCGATTTTGTTCTTAAGCCACAAACGCTCATAGATTTATCAATCTGTAGGTCAAATATCCTCCGTAAACCAGCAGCAGCAAAGCTCCCGCCCAGCGTTGTACTTTGCGTTCGTGGTTGGTCTTGACCGCCAGCCAGACGATGATACTTCCCAATGCCGCCATATAAGCATCCAGTTCGATGCCGTCGTATGCCGGCAACGGACGAATGATAGCGCTGGTAGCAAGCACAAAGAATACATTGAAGATATTCGAGCCGAATACATTGCCAAGTGCAATATCGCTGTTATGCTTCGCGGCAGCGATGACGGAAGTAGCCAACTCCGGCAGGGATGTACCCAAGGCAACGATGGTCAGACCGATGATCGCCTCGCTCACACCCATCCGCGTAGCGATGTCCACGGCGCTCTTGACAATCAGTTCACCGCCGACTACCAAGCCGACTAATCCGCCAACTATCAGCGCGATAGCGCGTCTAACAGTGATGACCTTCGTACTTTGTCCTTCGTCACTTGGTAGTTCACTCGGGTGGTCTTTGGCATGGCGGAAGGTATTATAGAGGAAATAGCAGAAGAGCAGCAGCAAGATAACTCCGCCTATACGTCCGACCCCTTTGCCGTCTTCTCCGAAAGGCAGTTGGACAGCCACAAACACCAGCACGAAAAGACCGGCAATGATAGACATCGGGATGTCGAAATCCCGACTGCGCTTTTGGGATGCGATGGGATAGACCAGCGCTGTAAGGCCGAGAATGACGAAGGTATTGATGATGTTTGAGCCCAGAATATTCGTTAGCGCCAAGTCCGTCGATCCTTCTGCGACGGAGACCATGTTCACCACGAACTCCGGCATGGACGTGCCGAACGCTACGACGGTCAGGCCGATGACCAAGTCGCTGATCCCGAACCGTTTGGCTATCGCCGAGGCACCATCCACAAGGAAGTCTGCTCCCTTCACCAAGGCGATGAATCCGAGAATAATGAAGATGAATGCAACGTATATACCGTGTGCTAAAAGTGATTCAATCATATCTTATATAGAAGAGCAATATCTAAATAATATCTAACTAATAACTAAATAATAACTAAAGAATAACCAACGATTGGAAGGTAATTTATTAGACGTTGAAGAGGAAATGCATGATGTCGCCGTCCTGTACGAGGTAATCCTTTCCCTCGATGCCGAGTTTGCCGGCGGCACGGCATTGCGCTTCGCCTCCAAGGGTTACGAAATCCTCGTATTTGATTACCTCCGCACGGATGAATCCCCGCTCGAAATCCGTGTGGATGACGCCGGCACACTGCGGTGCTTTCATGCCCTCTCGGAAAGTCCATGCGCGTACTTCATCAGAGCCGGCGGTAAGGAAAGTGCGCAGTTTGAGAAGGGCATATGCTGCTTTGATGAGCCGGTTTACGCCGGACTCCTCCAGACCGATTTCGCCGAGGAACATCTGCCGCTCCTCGTATGTCTCCAGTTCCGCTATCTCGCTCTCGATCTTTGCCGCCAGAACGAGGACTTGGGCGTCTTCGTCTTTGACAGCCTCCTTGACCTGCTCGACATAGGCATTGCCGGAAACGGCAGAGCCTTCATCCACGTTGCAGACATACATGACGGGTTTGTTGGTCAGCAGGAAGAGATCCTTGGCTGCGGCTTCCTGATCTTTGTTATCCAGTTCAACCGTACGTGCGTTCTTTCCTTGGGAAAGCGCCTCGCGGTATTTAACCAGCACTTCGAGTTGCAGTTTGGCGAATTTGTCTCCACCCGCTTTTGCTGCTTTCTCGCATTTCTGAATACGGCTCTCCACGGTCTCGAGGTCCTTGAGCTGGAGTTCTGCATCGATGATCTCTTTGTCGCGCACGGGGTTCACCGACCCATCGACATGCACTACGTTCTCATCATCGAAACAACGGAGCACATGGATGATAGCGTCCGTCTCGCGGATGTTAGCAAGGAACTTGTTTCCGAGTCCTTCGCCTTTGCTTGCACCCTTTACCAGTCCTGCAATATCCACGATTTCAACGGTAGTCGGAATGACTCCGCGTTCGGGTTTGCAAATCTCGCCCAGTTTGATCAGACGCTCGTCCGGAACGGTAATGACCCCCACGTTCGGTTCGATTGTGCAGAAAGGAAAATTGGCGCTCTGTGCCTTGGCGTTACTGAGACAGTTGAAGAGGGTTGATTTGCCCACATTAGGCAATCCCACTATACCACATTGTAATGACATAAAATTATTTACGATTTAATCATGTACGATGTACGATTGTATAAAAAAATCCCACACATATTGCCATATGCGGGATTTTTGTAGCGGGACCCAGGATTGAACTGGGGACCTCATGATTATGAATCATGCGCTCTAACCAGCTGAGCTATCCCGCCAAGCAATTGACGATTGGACGATTTACGATGTACGATTTCGTCTTTTTTTCAAAAGCGGGTGCAAAAGTACTGCTTTTTTTTGACATACGCAAATTTTTCTGCATTTTTTCGTTAAAAAACAGTACTTTTTTTCGAATTAGCCTACTTGAGCGCCGTTTTTGACGGGAGCTGAGACGGTAGTGACGACGAGTTTTCCATCCGCATCGACCGCGGAGAGGATCATACCCTGTGATTCGATGCCCATCATCTTACGCGGCGGGAAGTTGGCAATGAAGAGCACTTGTTTACCGATGAGAACGGACGGATCCGGATAACTTTGTGCGATACCGCTGAGGATCGTTCTTCCTCCCATGCCGTCATCTAACTTGAATTGCAGCAGTCGGTCGGATTTCTTCACGTTCGTACACTCGAGTACGGTAGCAACGCGGATATCCGTTTTGTCGAACTCATCGATAGTGGTTGCCTCTTTGACGGGTTCCGGACGCCAGTTCTTGAGTGCCTCGGCTTTCGCTGCCTCTTCATTCTCTTTTTTGATACGCTCCAGACGATCGAGTTGCGCTTGGATGGCGGAATCTTCAATCTTCTCAAAGAGCAGGGAAACTTCGCCAAGTTGCTCACCTGTAGAAAGGAGATCAATACGACCTAAATCATCCCATCCGGCAGCCTCATTGAGCCCGAGCATGGTCTTTAATTTCTCCGATGAAAACGGCAAGAATGGCTCAAAAGCGATAGCGAGATTAGCGGCAATCTGGAGGGCCAGGTGGAGGACTGTTGCCGTACGGTCCATGTCGGTCTTAGCGAGTTTCCAAGGTTCTGTGTCGGCGAGGTATTTATTACCGATCCGGGCGAGATTCATCGCCTCTTTCTGCGCCTCTCGGAACTTGAAGTTATTGAGCAGGTCTTCGAGGGTGGCTTTGACATTTTTGAACTCCTCGATGGTTGCCTTGTCATATTCGTTCAGTTCTCCGCACGCGGGCACGCGTCCATTAAAATATTTATTTGTGAGCACGAGCGCGCGATTGACGAAGTTGCCATAGATAGCAACGAGTTCGTTGTTGTTGCGTGCCTGAAAATCCGCCCATGTGAAGTCATTGTCCTTGGTCTCCGGCGCATTAGCAGTGAGGACATAACGGAGCACATCCTGTTTTCCGGGGAAATCCTCGAGGTACTCGTTGAGCCAAACCGCCCAGTTGCGTGAAGTGGAGATCTTGTCGCCTTCGAGGTTAAGGAACTCGTTGGCGGGGACATTATCCGGCAGGTTGTAACCCTGCGCTTTGAGCATGGCGGGGAAGACGATGCAGTGGAAAACGATGTTATCTTTTCCGATGAAATGAATCATTCTTGTATCTTCCTGTTTCCACCACTTCTCCCATGAGCCGTATTTCTCGGGTTGCGCCTGACACAGCTCGATGGTGTTGGAGATATATCCGATCGGGGCGTCGAACCATACGTAGAGCACTTTTCCTTCGGCACCTTCTACGGGAACGGGTATACCCCAGTCGAGGTCACGTGTGACCGCACGGGGTTTGAGTCCTCCGTCGAGCCAAGACTTGCACTGACCATAAACATTAGGGCGCCATTCTTTGTGGTTATTGAGGATCCAGTCCTCGAGCCATGCCTGGTATTTGTCGAGTGGCAGATACCAGTGTTTGGTCTCTTTCTTGGTAAGCGGATTGCCGGTTTCTGCGTTGTAAGGGTTGATCAGTTCGTCGGGTGAGAGGGTAGCGCCGCATTTCTCGCACTGGTCACCGTAAGCGCCGAGGGAGTGGCATCGCGGACATTCGCCGCGGATGTTACGGTCGGTGAGGAAATGTCCGGTCTCGGGATCGTAGAACTGCTCGGAAGTCTCCTCTACGAACTGGCCGGCGTCATACATTTTGCGGAAATACTCTGCCGCGAACTGATGATGGATAGGCGAAGTGGTGCGCGAATAGATGTCAAACGAAACGCCGAAATCCGCGAAAGAACGCTTGATAAGCGCATTGTAGCGATCTACCACTTCCTGGGTGGTGATACCTTCTTTTCGTGCGCGGATAGTAACAGGAACACCATGTTCGTCAGAACCACAAACAAAGAGGACCTCTTGCCCTTTGAGACGAAGATAACGGGCATAAATGTCCGCCGGAACGTACACTCCTGCGAGGTGTCCGATATGAACCGGACCGTTAGCATAAGGGAGTGCAGCAGTAATTAAAGTGCGATTAAATGCCATATTTTGTGTAATTTTATTCGAAAAATAAAAAAAATGGTTTGTTTTCTTGCGTATATCAAATATTTTTGTTACTTTTGCAGCCGCAAAAGACCACATGTACCTTTCTTCGAAATCGAAATCGGGTGCAAAGGTACAACAAAAAAATGAAAAATACAAATTATTCGGTGAAAAAACAACAATCATATTGGGTTTTGTTCTTTGCGCTGCTGTTTAGCGGCTCTATGTACGCAAAGGTGGATAATTATATCGGAGCAACAGCCCACATTGGAGAATGGACCTTAATGCCCTCCGGGAGCAATTATGGTCCGAGTTTGGGCCTGACAGGCGGATTGGGATTTCAGTATGAGTTGCAAGCCGGTCGTACGTATAGTCCGACTCGTTTCCTCTTCGATTTGGGAGTCGAAGCCGGAGCAGGAATGACGAGTTATATCCAGAGTAGCAGTAAGTCGGTTCGATTGCCTAACCAGTTGGATGCAGATAATTGGCGTTTTGACTATGTCTATAACGTGAACGACCGTCGTGACCGCTACAATGATGTAGCTGTTCATGTGCCGTTGATGATCGGTATGCAGCACAGGCGTTTCTATTTCCTCGCCGGCGTGAAGGTGTATGCCCACTTATGGACGAAGACCAAATCGACCGCTTCCATCGAGACTTATGGAGATTATTGCTATGGCGACGGAGCAGGAGGAGCTACTATTATCGGTTCCACGGGACAGAGTGATCTGCGCGATGTGCCTGGGCAGCAGTTCTTTGCAAGTATCCCCAAGAGCGGCGGCGTGAAGACGACTTTCAATTTGGATATGGATCTGAGCGTCGAGATCGGTGGACGTATAGGTGTTATCAATTATGCGGTGGGATATGATGTCCCGAAGCGCAAGGTGGAATATCGTTTGGCTGCTTTTGTGGACTATGGTTTGCTGGATTTGCATACCAAAGGTACACAGGAGGCATTGATTACTCCGTCCGTTTATGATACGGATCCGGCCCATGGTCCCACTTCGATGGTGGATAATCTGGTGCTCAATGATATTATGTCCACTTCGGATTTCGCCAGCAAAGTGAACAATCTTGTTGTAGGATTGAAATTTACCGTATTATTCCAGCTTCCTGAGGAGGGCAAATGCGTTATCTGTAGCGATGGCTACAACAGCTCAGTCCGTAGTCGAGGTAGTAGCCGTAGAGGAATGAAGTACGAGGAATAATTCATCCGGCGTCACTTCCCGTATCGTACCCTCCCGGGTGACGGAGATACGACCAGTTTCTTCCGATACCACAATACAAGTGGCATCGGATTTTTCTGTTAATCCGAGCGCAGCGCGGTGGCGAAGTCCGTAGTGCTGGGGAATAGTCTGGTCTTTGCTCACAGGCAGGATACAAGCGGCAGCGAGCATACGCCCGTTCCGAATAACCAGAGCACCGTCATGCAGAGGGGTGTTCTTGAAGAAGATATTCTCTATCAGACGTGCGGAGACTTGTGCATCCAGCCGTTCTCCGGTATCGACTATCTCTTTCAGGTTGCTTTCTCCGGCGAGCACAATCAGCGCTCCCGTTTTGGTGGAAGCCATGTGACGGCAGGCTTGGGTGATCTCCAGAATCTGTTGGCGTGAGGCGGTTTCATCTTCCGGATTATTGCGTCGGAATAGTTGGAGAGAAGAAAAACGTGCTCCTACGCGATAGAAGAACATACGTATCTCCTCCTGGAAGATAACAATCAGTGCGATGGCGCCTACGGATATGATACGGTCGAAGAGCGCACCCGTTAGATCCAATTGGAAAACAAAACTAACCAGGAACCAAAGTACGATGAAAGTGAGGATTCCCCAAAACAGGTTGGCTGCACCGGTGCGTCGTAGCAGCCGATAGGTCTCATAGAGAATCACCGCTACGAGTAGGATATCAATCATATCCTTGAAGCCGAAAGAGAAAGATAGAATATTTACCATTGTTTGTAAATAGGTTACTGAGTCATTTTATATAAATATAATGTATGCGCAGTCGCGCGCACGTCGTGCGTGCGCAAAATTGTAGCTCCCTGTGTGAGGGCGTACATCTGGAGCGCCTGTGTGGCTGCGAGGCAGGTGTCCGGGGTCAGTCCGAGGGGCTTATAGACCATTGATTTGCGGCTAACGCCGACTAAAACAGGTCGGTTATAGCGGCGAAGGGTGTCCATATTCCGCATGCATGCATAATCCGCTTCCGTGCTGCCGATAAAGCCGAATCCGGGATCGAGGATCAAGTTCTCTATTTCGCATACATACGGCATCCGTGAGGGAAGAGTGAGGTCGCCTCGTAGTGTCCATACATACGGAACCTTCTTGTCCCGCACCAATTGATACATCGTTTCGCATCCGCCGGAGATATCATTGATGATCATCGGACCGAATTGATCCAGCGCGCGGCGGGCAATCTCCGGACGGAATGTATCTAACGATAACTGCGTTTCCGGGAACTTATGCTTCAGGATATTCAATGCCGGTTCCACGCGCCGCCATTCTTCCTCCTGATCCACCGGTGTGCTGCCAGGGCGTGTGGAGCATCCTCCCAAATCGAGTATATCCGCTCCGTCTTCAAGCGCATTATGCGCCCATACTTCCAATTGTTCATTATTGGTCAGTCGGGAAGCCGGATAAAAACTATCCGGAGTCACGTTGCCAATAGCCATAATTTTCGCTTTCATGCTGCAAAGTTAGTACATTTTTTGCAAAAAATTGACGTTTTTAGGAGAAAAATGCACTTTTTTTGAATTTTTTAAGCAAAATGTTCGTTTGTTTGAGAAAAAAGTACTATCTTTGCAGGCTGAAACATGTGTGCAGACGTATGCGTATGTACTTGCACCCTTAAAATGGATAACAAAAATTAACGATTTTTAATATGAAAAACGTATTTAAGTATCTCTTGATCGTTTCGGTGGTAATGGTTGCGTCTTCGTGTAACAAGCGTGAGTTGAACACTCGTGTGAGCAACACCACCGGTTGGAATTATTTCGACCAGAAAACTACGAATTTTCAGGCAAATGAGGGCGTTGGGAATGTAAACCCGATAGGTATGGTGCCTATTCAGGGTGGTACTTTCACCGTGGGTGAGAAGGATGAGTTCATCACCGCTCCGCGTAACAACGAGACGCGTAGTCTGACCGTCAGCTCGTTCTATATGGACAAGTATGAGGTGACGAACCTGAACTGGAATGAATATCTGCACTGGTTGGAGTTTGTATTCGGCGCGGTAGCTCCGGAGTTGGTGGATCAGGCTCGTCCGGATCATAAGGTTTGGCGTGAAGATCTGGCATACAACGATCCGTATGAGGATAACTATTTTGAGCACCCTGCATTCTCTTTCTACCCGGTAGTAGGTGTCAGCTGGGAGCAGGCGATGGCTTACTGCCAATGGCGTACCGACCGTGTGAATGAGATGGCGCTGATCAATGCCGGTGCTATTGTTGTTCCTCCGTTTGCAGATCTGCAGCCGACCGATGACGAGGGCTACAAGGACGAATGGGAGCAGCAGACCGGTTATGAGATGTACTCATACGAGGAGGTAAGTCCGGAAGATCCCGAGCAGACGGTAACGATGTACCGCCCGAGTTACGAATGGATTCGTGATAAGTTTGTCTTCAATACCGATAAGTATCTGATGGATGATACTTACGTGCCGGATTATGGACGTAAACCGAAACTGGATAGCTATGGTTCGGAGCGTAAGGTGACGATTGCTGATGGTATTTTCGTGACGGGCTATCGTCTGCCGACGGAGACGGAATGGGAGTTCGCAGCATATGCACCTGTGGCGGGTGAGGACGGACTGACTATTGAGGGTAAGGTTTATCCTTGGTCGGGATACCATCCGCGAGACATGAGTAAGAAGAACCTCGGTCAGATGCAGGCTAACTTCGTTCGCGGACGAGGCGATATGATGGGTGTAAGCGGCGCTTTAAATGACCGTCACGTCATCACCAACCCGGTTGATGCTTTCGCTCCGAATGATTTCGGATTGTATAACATGGCGGGTAACGTGAACGAATGGGTAATGGATGTGTACCGCGAGACTACCTTCCAGGAGACCAGCGAGTATAACTCCTTCCGTGGTAATATCTTTAGCCGTCCTGTGCTGGATGAGAATGGTAAATTCCAGATGGATTCCGTAGGTTGCGTCAAGATTACCTGGGGTCGTGAGGATGATAAACGTGACGTGCTGGATGGCGATTTTGCCAGCTTGATCGATACCGATTATCCGCTGGATACGGTGGGCGTTGCCAATCTGGAGGCTATCAAGACCGATCCGACTGATATTTTAGCTCCGCGTGTGACGAAGAAGAGCCGTGTCTATAAAGGTGGCTCGTGGGCAGACCGTATCTATTGGCTGAACCCGTCCAACCGCCGATACATGGATCAGGATAGAGCTTCGTCGAAAATCGGTTTCCGCTGCGCGATGTCTACTCTGGGAGACCAAATCCCGAGCGATATGGTAATTGGCAAGTGATAATTGACAATTGATAATTATTTTAACGATATGAATTTTCCAAGTGATATTCGCTATACGAGCGAACATGAGTGGATTCGCGTAGAGGGTGACGAAGCCTATGTAGGCATCACGGATTATGCGCAATCGGAGTTAGGTGAGATCGTTTTCATTGACGTGCCGACTGTAGGAGAGACGGTAGGTCAGGGAGAGGTCTTCGGTTCTGTGGAGGCTGTGAAGACGGTAAGTGATCTGAATATGCCGGTAACGGGTGAGGTGCTGGAGCTCAACGAAGAGTTGGACGCTGCGCCTGAGTTGGTGAACAATGATCCCTATGGCAAAGGATGGATTATCAAAATCAGCGTGAAAGATGCCGCTGAGCTGGATAACCTGATGGATGCCGCGGCTTATCAGGCAAGTCTCTAAAACAGTTTCATTCTGCTAAAGGACGGTTGGACACCGTCCTTTTTTTTGTAGGTTTTGTTCTAAAAAGGAACGTAATATACGACATTTTATGCTCTATCATTCTGTTTAAAAATGTAAAATATAGTTTACAAAATTCAGTATTTGTGTAATTTTTTTTTACAAAATGTTGCAGAAATGAATTATTTTGTGTAACTTTGCAGCCTAATTCGTATAAAAATTGAGTTGTGGTGAGCGGAATGAAACAAAATAGTACGTATACGAATATGCGGATGAGCGCGTTAGTGGTTATTCTGCTGGTATTTTTCTGTGTGCCTTCTATTGCACGTAACGCTATCCGTTTTAGCATGGATTTTTCTTACGCGCGCGACATTTCACGCACGGGTGTCCGCGTTTCTGATATCCATCCAATTACCCCGTCAGAGGCAATGGAATGGATTGGTAGCGGGCGCAATGAGGCTTTGTCGGGTTCTAATGGATTCTCTCCGGCATTCGGCTTTGGTTACCGCTATATGAATCGTCTTTTTGTGATGGATCTTGGGCTTGGTGCAGAGTATCGTTATTGTGTGAACCGTACCTATGGAATCATGGATGCGTCGGAAGGTGATGTCGATACCCAGCAAACCAATTATATCGGACATCATTATTGGACTGACCGCGCAGTACATACGCAACATATGGGGCTGACTCTGCCTGTTATGGCGGGTTTCGAGATGAAGAATATCTGCTTCATGGTGGGGGTGGAAGGGGGTGTGGGTATATGGAACATTTCAAGGGAGAAAGGTTCCTATTCGCTCCAGGCCGAGTATGAGCGATACATGGATTGGCTGATTAATATTCCCGGTCATGGAATTGTGGAGAAAGATCCTTATTCAATGCCTGCTGTGAATAATGCCGCAATGAGTTGGAATGTCCGTGCATGTGCGGAGATCAGTTATTGCTTTGCTGATTCCAAAGGCGGTAATCGGAATAGTCAAAAAATGAAACCCCGTTATTACGTGGGTGCTTTTGCTGAATATAGTTTTGCCGGCACGAAGGGTGCCTACCTTCCGCTATTGGTGGGTGTGAGATTGACAGCTCTTTTGCAGTTGCCGGAGCCAAGACAATGTAAATGCTTGTTATTCTGATGAAAAAGCGGATATTCATATTGACTTTGTTAATCGGTTATTGCGCAGTGGTCAATACCGTTTTAGGAGCGGCTATCACGATGGCTGATCTTCCTTATCTATGTGATTTTGAGAATGAGACGGAGAATGCCAACTGGGTGCTTAATCCCTCCATCAATACCATCTCTACTGCCAATCAATGGGTGATAGGTAAGGCGGTGTCTTATACAGGCCAGTACTCCATGTATGTATCTCAAGATGGAGGAGAGACGCAAACCTACGCTTCTACGAATAATGTGCTGTTGGCATACCGTGATATTACCTTGGAAGCGGGCGATTATGATATAGCTTATGATTGGATGGGACTGGGCAATAAGACCAAAGGTTATTTGAAAGTTATTTACGCCAATCGTCCTACCAGTGGTCTCAAATGTGTGGGAAATGCTACAGAGCCTTCTTATGTAGCTACTTCCGTTCAATTGATGGGAAGCAACGCCAGTCTGGTGGACGGTGATGCGTGGCGCCATGTGCAAGCGCGGGTGACTATTCCTGTGGCTCAGGCTAACAAGACAACGACTCGTCTGCTTTTTGTATGGGTGAATACGGATGTGACGGTGAAAGACAGTATCACTTCTGTTGCGGTGGATAATTTCCAGTTGGCAAAAGCTTCTTCAACCGGTTATCCTTCTAACATACATGTTTCTACCGTTTTAGGTACTTCTACTGTCAGTTGGGAGGGAAATGCAGAGTCGTATGAGGTGATGTATCGCAAGAAAGGTGATATTGAGTTCCAGTCGCTGCCAGTAACGGGTAATACCGTTACGCTGACTGATGTGGAATATGGTGCGTATGAGTTCTGGATCTGTTGTGTGAACGGGGAGGACAAGTCGGTCTATACCGTTTTCCCGACAGTGTATCTGTATGAAACAGACTGCTTTGATGCCTTGAATATGTATAATGCTGAATTTGAGTATGGTACATGGAATCGCAATGGAAAGACAGTGAAGGGTTCGGAGCGTATTGATTTTGGTCCGGGAGATATACGAAGCCGTCATACGACCCATTTTGATTTATCGGAAGTAGATCCGCGGACGGTGATAAAGAATTCAAGAGGAGATACGACTTACTGTCTGAAGACTGTTCCGAAGGGTGAGTTCGGTTCGGTGCGTCTCGGTAACTGGAATACAGGAAGCGAATATGAGTCCATGACATTCCATTATACGGTTGAGTCCAGTTCGATGGCGGTTCTCTTGATTCACTATGCGATGGTGCTTGAGAATCCGAATCACACGGCGCAGGACCAGCCTCGTTTTACGCTGGATGTGCTGGATGAGGCGGGCAATCCGATTGACAGACAATGTGCAAGCGTCGATTTTCATGCGCCTACCAGCGATGAATGGGATGATCCGTCCGTGCGGGATATTTGGCATCAGCTGACCTATTATGACAACGCCGGAGGATCCGGACGGCTTATCAACTGGCAGGAATGGAAAACGATTGGTATCAGCATGGAGGATTATGTGGGACAGACGCTGACCATCACCCTTACCGCATATGATTGTGACCAAGGCGGACACTTTGGTTACTGCTATTTCATGCTCAATTGTTCGCGAAGCGATGTGGACGGATTGCCGTGGGGAGATGGTGCTACCACGCGTATGTTCACTGCGCCGGAAGGATTTGACTATGCATGGTTCAATCGTACGGATACCGAATTGAAGGATACCATTGATAATACGAACCCGAACGTAAGACCCTATATCACAGAGGGAGGCAGGTTCTTCTATGTCCATGAGTCGGATACGAATACCTACTTGTGCCATGTGACCTATCCTACGAATAAGGAGTGCGGATATTGGTTTGATGCCAGTGCCAAACCGCATAATCCCAAGGCGGAGATGGAGTTTTTATGGAAACCGGAGAATTGCCGTAACGGATATGTATGGTGGAATAGATGCCATGTGATGCTGACGAATCAGGAGACAGGAGATATTGAACATCGCTATGACAAACATCTGGAGTCCTGTTTCCTCTTAACGGAGGAAGGACTGGAGGTGCCTGTTAAATATGCCGAGGAAGGTTTCTATGTGCCGATGCCCGATGAGGGAGGAATAGTACGCTATGGTATATGGACGGGTATTTATGTAAACGACAAGTTATTTGCCGATACCGCTTGGTATGAGTTTGAGGTGCCGGCGATAGGCGAATTGGAGACCCATTTGTTTGATAGTATTTGCCGGGGAGGCTCAATCATTTTCCCTGCCGGATCGAGAAATAAATACACGGAACCGGGAGAGTACCACGATAGTTTGAAATCGGTGATAACGGGATGTGACAGTATTGTCAAAATGCATTTGCATGTGCATGAGCCGATTGAGATGGATGTGTATGATACGATTTGTCCGGGAGGTTCCTATTCGTTCAATGGCAAGACGTATTATACATCGGGCAGATATACCGGTTTGTTTGTCAGTCAGGTCACAGGTTGCGACAGTGTCGTAACGCTCTATCTGACCTTGGCTCCCAAGCCCTCCGTATCTCTCGTCGCCGATCGCTTGTGTTCGGATCAACCGCTCATCTTTGCTATCCATAATGGTTTCTATGTAGATAGTGTGCGCGTGCGGGAGGGAGAATGGATAGATACGACTGCCGCTATCCGGCGGGATGGGGCGGAGATGATTATTCCGTTGACTAATAAGGATGTAGGGCAGCACGGAGCGGTTGTGAGTCTGTCTATGCCTTGGTGCGAGACGGTCTATACTGATACGATGTACTATAGCGTGAGTCTCTCCAATCGTATTATTGAGTTGCACTGGGATGATGTGCTCGTTTTCCTGGCTCCTGCTTATAATGGCGGATTAACTTTTAACTCCTATCAATGGTATGCAAATGGAGAACTTATCCCCGGAGCTGTACAATCGTGGTATTATGATCCGGATATGAAGATGGATACAGAGTATCAGGTACGCGTGACGCTCCCCGATGGCGCGGAAGCATGGGTGTGTCCTTTCACGCCTGCCCAAGCAGGAGGGTTGACCAATTCCGGTCAAGCGCCTGCTAACGAACAGAAAAGCATCAAGTTGCTGCGGAATGGCAACCTGAGAATCATCCATAATGAGAAAGAGTATAATGCCCAAGGGCAATTAGTATATTAATTCATATATGAGAAAAGTATTATACATAGTAGTGTCATTGTGGTTCGCAGGAACCATGTTTGCGCAGAAACCGCATTCGTATAGTTGTGATTTTGAGAGTGCCAGCGAGAATGCGACATGGAAGTTGAATACGCCTAAAAACGAGTCATACACATGGCTCAACCAATGGGCGATAGGTAGCGCTACTTCTTCTTTGGGCGCGCAATCGATGTATATATCTCCCGATAGTGGTAAGAATGTGGGGTATCAGCGGGATCAGTCCAAAATCATGATCGCATGGCGTGAAGTGGATTTGGAGGCAGGGCGCTATGATGTAGCTTTCGACTGGATGTGCGGTGGAGACTCTGCGCGTTCGGCATTATTGGTGGCATGGGTGCCGCAGAGCCAGTTTAACGACGTGGTCTGCAAACTCAATGATGATTATAAATCAACCAAATGGATCAATGATAATCTGTTGAAATTTCAGGGTAGCGAGCTCCTGACCGGAGGATCGGTTTGGACACATGCCGTTAATTCGCTGGAAACGGATGGTACTCCCCATCGGTTGATTTTCTGCTTCGTCAATAGTAGTTCGGCGCAATTGGTGCAACCCGGTCCTTGCGTGGATAATATCCAGTTATCCAGAAATAACTGCGGTTGCCCCACTAATATGAAATCTTCGGTTTTCGGGCAAACGGCCAAACTGGAGTGGGAGTCCACGGCTCAGAGCTTTAATCTGCGCATTCATAGGATGGGCGATAGTTATGCTACCATCCTTTCCGGTATTACGCAGAACTCGTTCTCTTCGTCCCTGCCGGAGGGTATCTATGATATTCATATTCAGACTATTTGCGATGGAGATACCAGTGTCTGGTATAATTTCCCTACGGCATTCGTATATGAGACCAAATGTTTTGATTATCTGGATCTGACGGATGAGCGTTGTTCCTTCTCGCCTACTACGCCGACCGATTATCATTACATTGACCAACTGGGTATTCTTCAGAAGGGAAGAATTGACTTTGGTTTTACCTCTGCTTTTAGTCGTCATACGATTCATTTCCACCCCGATGAGTATGATTCCCGTACGCGAAATAGTGTGAACTGGAAGGGTGATACTGTTCCTATGCTCAAGACCGTTCCTGAAGGTGCGTTAGCATCGGTGCGTGTTGGTAGTTGGGAGAAGGCGGCTCGTGTCGCTCGTGTGGAATATGACTTTGTTGTTGATGCGCGGGAGGCAAGTGTGTTGATGTTACAGTACGCGATGGTATTGGAGTCATCTGGTCACCCGGATGATATCATGCGTCCGCGTATGACAATTGATATCGTGGATTACTATACGGGCGCAGCGCTCAGTACGTGTACCACCGTTAATCTGGCGTCTCAAACGACCGGCGAAGGATGGAATCGTGTTCCCGATCCGGCGTATCCTGACGGTAGCCGTGATGTATGTTGGCGTGATTGGACCACGCTCGGTCTCAACCTTGCCGAGTTTGATGGACGTCATGTAAAAGTGAAAATAACAACTTACGGGTGTAATGCATCCATACACTATGGCTATGCGTATTTCACCCTCACCTGTACCTCCGGTCAGATCAAGGGTATCCACTGCGGTTGGACGCCGACCCGCCAGTTCATAGCGCCGGAAGGATTCAATTATCGCTGGTATAAAGTGACCCAGCCTAAGGAAACACTCGGACGCAATAATATCTACAATGTGGATTATAAGGATACCTGTACCTATGCGGTGGATATCACGTATAAATCCGATGCCGGTTGCGGGTTCACGCTCTATGCCAATGCGATACCCCGTTTCCCGATACCGGAGGCTACCTATAAGTTGGAGCAGCGCGATTGCGGTAATTATATCACTTTCAATAACACCAGTCATATCCGTACTCGCAACTGGACTACCGGCGAAGAGATAGACACGCCTTACCCAGCGGAGTATGTGGTATGGGATTTTGACGGACTCATACCCGAGGGATTGGATACACCGGATAAACTATGGAATCCTTCCTTCCGTCTGCCCGACGAGGCTGCGGATTATCATTTCTCGCTGCGTGCCGTGGTAGGTCTGTGTGATAGTATTCAGGAGTTTGATATCCATGTACCGCGCGTTGGGAAGGATTCGATTATAGATAATGTGCAGCTGTGCGAGGGGGATATCTATCGTCATAACGGCAAATATTATCAGAGCGATACCGTCATTATCGACCATGATTATAGCATTGCCGGTTGCGATAGTTTCTATACAATCAATCTGCGGTTTGTAGATGCCATCCGCGATACGATCATGGATACGATTCCTGAGGGAGAAAGTTATACGATAGGTGATCAGACCTTTACCCAACCCGGTGAGTATAGCGTCACCCTACCTTCCGCTGCGGGCTGCGATAGTATAATAACGCTGTATCTGGAGGTGGTTGCTCCTCTGCTGATGGAAATAAGCTCGGTAGAATCCCCTTGTCCGGAGGATGCCTCTTTCCTTATTTATACACATGCGCGTAAGGGCAAACCGGATTGGTATGAACTGACCTTTAGCGAAGCGGCAGAGGCGATCGGTTTGGAGGCGCAGTCGGATTCATTGCACGGAGGTGTAGATAATACGATCGAGGTACCGCTCCCTGCGAACGCCGAACCGGGCTATTATACGTTCTCTATCCGCTTTGACAGTCAGGTGAATGGAGAAACAGTTGTCGCGGGCGAACTGATGATTCATTATTCGAGCTCGTTTATCCAGCAGCGTTGGGATGATGTATTGGGTGTACTCAATGCCGATTATAACGGAGGCTATGATTTCCGAACATTCCAATGGTATCGAAACGGAATAGCTATTGAGGGAGCGAATGAACCATACCTCTATGTGGAGGAAAAACTGAAGGCGGGCGATAAATATGCAGTGGAACTGAAACTCCCGGGAGAGGAAAAAGCATTATCTACCTGTGAATATGAGATCCCTGCCTCGGCAAATACGGCTCCGGCTGCGACGCCGCAGAAACGTCTCCAGAATGGAAGTATATTTATCCTTGTGAACGGTAGTCTGTATAATGCTTACGGACAAAAGATAAAATAAGCAAAGGCTTATAGTCACTCTTATTTATTAACTAACATCAAAAAACTTATGAAACGATTATTTACTCGTTGTCTGTTAGTCACAATGCTCATGGTACTGGGCCTGACTACAGCAACAGCACAGAAATCTGTGCTTGACGAGAGTTTCGCAAGCGGCAGTAAACCTGCGGGATGGACAGTTGGCAGTTACTGGTACTTTAGTGACGGTAACGCTAAGTTCAATGCGCCTTTTGAGAATGGCGCAGACACCATGGTATCACCGCTGCTGAACCTCAGTGAGTTGGACAACCAACCCTCTGTGGCTTTCACCTATTCGATTGCCGCTAATGGCGATAAGGTGAACGAACTCCAAGTCCTCTATCGTGCTTCTGAGGATGCCGAATGGTCCGTTTTGGAGACCTTTGCACAGGCAACCGAGAAGACGAATTGGAAGGCGGCGCTGCCCGTGAATTCTTCTTCTATTCAGATCGCTATCGCCGGTGCCTACAAACAAGGCGGCGAGACCCGCGTCTATCGTCTCTCGGTGGAGAACAAAACTGAAGCTTCAGAAGCGCCTACTGGACTCAAGATTGAGGACCTCACCACGAACAGCGTTACACTCTGGTGGGATGTATGCTCCAGCCCCAAGTTCGTGCAGTACAATGTCAAAGTCAACTCATCCAAGATGACGGATATGTCCGCAGCAGCGGATGTGGTGGACAATGTCGGTTGGGGAATCACGGATGAATTCTATGAGTTATCCGATCTCAAACCTAACAAAACCTACTGGTTCTATGTGCAGTATGACTGCGGAGACGGAGATGTTTCTCCTTGGGCTGAGATGGATTTCCGCACACCGTGCGAGGCTATCTCCGGTTCTTTCTCGGAGGATTTTGAAAACGCTATCTCTACTTGCTATACGATTATCAAAGGCGGAGCTAATGCTGAGGTTTCCGGAGAATATGCTTATAACAGCCAGAGAGCTTTCAAATCCAATTCGGTTAAAGGAAAATATAACTATTTTATCCTTCCTGAGTTCAACGGTAATGTTCAGAACTACCAGGTATCCTTCATGGCGGCTTCGGCTGATGGCGGTAATACGTATGCGCGTACCGTGACCGTAGGTGTTTGTACCGAAGCTACGGCAGAAGGCTTTACTGCTGTTAAAACGCTGAATCTGCCTAAGGGACGTGTATGGGAACAGGTAGTTGTTACCCTCAAAGGTTACAACGGTACCGGCAAATATATCGCTTTCCAGTTTGGTAATGAGGATAAGGAAAACCGTCTTTTCATGGATGATATCCGTATTGAGGCTGCTTCCGCTTGCCCGAAACCGATGTTCCTTGAGGTTTCGGAGATCAACCCCAACTCCGCTAAACTGAAATGGATTGAGACAGGAAATGCAACCGAGTGGAACCTCGTTCTTTCTACCAAGCCGTTGGCTGATCCGGAGGATATTGAGCCGGATGCATCGAAAGGTGAGTTCGCCGGTTCCATCTCTACGAATCCTTATACGGCGGCTAATTTGCAACCGAACACCACTTATTTTGCGTATGTGCAGGCAGGTTGCGGTTCGAGCGAATGGACCAATGCGGTAGAGTTCAAGACCAGCCGTGCGGTAACTTATCCGTATAGCGAGCATTTCGACCGTATGGATCCGGATACATACGATGAGACTACTACGAATTCCATTCCGAATGGTTGGGTAATGGATGATCGTTGTATCACGTCCGGTACCAACTATGACAAGCAGTATTCGAGTGCTACCTATCGTCCGTTTGTAACTACGAAAGAAAACCATGAGGCGACAGCCTATGTGAATGCTGCGCTGAAACTGGCAGGTGCTTCTACGAGCGGTTATATGTCTATCGCCATGCTGCCGGCAATGCCGAAGGCCGTGAATACGATGATGATTACTTTCTGGGCAAAAGCTACCAATGGTAATCAGACTTTGAAAGTAGGTGTAGCCAAGACCCAAACCAATGATCTGCCGCAAGGCCAGCAGTTGGGTGAAAACATCACTGAGGTAGGTGAAGCTACAATCCTCAAAGATGAGTGGAAACAATACAAAGTGCTGCTGACCAACTACACGGGTGAGGGTCGTTATATCACGCTCGCTCCGGGTGCACCGTACAGCGGTACGTCGTATATCTATATCGATGATATCGAGATTGATGATGCACCGGATTGTAATGCCGTTTCTACCGTATCGGCTACAGCTACCGGTATCGATAAGGCTACAGCTGAATGGACCGATGCTTCGTCTTCGACGAGCTGGATCATCAAGGTCAGCTCTTCGGAGATTGACCCGAGTGCAGCTGACGGTGACATCGTGGCAGCGCAGACCGTAAATGCCAAGACCTATGACATCACCGGTCTCGCCATGGGACAGACCTATTATATCTACGTCAGCCCGACTTGCGGCGACGCATGGATGAGCACCACCGTGACGACTCTCGTAGGTCTGCAAGTACCGTATTACAATGACTTCCAAGACGAGAAGCAAGGCTCAAATGCAGCTCGCGGTCCTAAGAACTGGACGTTGGGTAATATCAATGTAACAGCTGCTTTGGGTACGCAGACCAACATTCCGTATGTCTATAATACGGCAATGACAGGTGCTCCTGCAGATGTTGTGAAACCGAACTTGTATTTCTATCATAGCAATAGTGCTACCAACACCGGTGCGTATGCTATCATGCCGGAGTTGCTGAATGCTAATGTCAAGGATTTGAAGATGTCGTTCTATGGTTCCTACAATAGTACAACCGTTACTGCTAACTATAGCAAAGGTATGATTCGTGTAGGTGTGGTTGATAACCCAAGCGATATTAACAAGACTAACGCATTTACAAAAGTAACTCCCATTAAGACATTGTATTGTTCTGCACCGAAGATCACGGAGTTGTTTACTGTGGACTTCTCTGAGTATGCAGGAAGCGGTAAGTATATCGTCTTCTATTCCGATACAGCGAAATACAACTACTTTATGTTGGACAACCTCACCATCTCTCTGGCTACCGATCCGCAGCCGGTATCGGATGTAGAGGCTTCGGAGATAACCAAGACCGGTGCCAAACTGACTTGGACGGAGAACGGTAAGGCTGCTAAATGGGAAGTAAAAGTCTTTGCCGAGGCTCCCGAAGACCCCGAGACCGCAGAAGCTGTTTGGTCGGCTACCGTTACGGAGAAAGAAGCAACTGTTTCCGGTTTGACCCACTCCACGCAGTATTTCGCATACGTTCGTTCCGTGCAAGACAACGGCAACGGCGCATGGGGTAGCACCTCTTTCTTCTCTGAGTGCGGCGCATGGGCAGTTCCGTTTACTGAGGATTGGGAGAGTTGGGCAACAGGTGCAAATACGTTGTCAGCTTGCTTTACGCAGACTGCTGGTATGCAGGTAGCCGGTTCTAGTTCGCCGAATGCAACGGTGAAGACAGGTCAGGTTATCAAGTTCAATGCAACCTCTACCAACAAAGAACCGATGCTGGTGCTGCCAGAGTTTGACAAACCGATCAAGACCTTGCAGCTCACGATGAATGCCAGCCCTTATAGTTCTTCGTATGTAGGCGATGCATCCTATACCGAGATTGGTGTACTGGAAGCCAATGACAACTTTGTCAAGATCGCGGAGTATCGATTCAACTTGAGTGATGTGAAGGCTTGGGATGAAGTGTTTGTTAACTTTAGTGCTTATACCGGTGAAGGTGGCAGAATCGCTATCCGTACTCCGTATGCTACGGTTAACAAGACCATTCATATCTGCTTCGATAACTTGGTAGTTGAAGAGATTCCGCTATGCGGACGTATCACTACGATTGATGTAGCAGATATTGACTCTATCAGCGCAAAAATTAGTTGGGAGAAGGGTAAGACCGAGAATGCATGGAACCTCAAGATCAGTTCGACTGAATTGGAGGATCCGGCTACCGGTAATGCAGATGTCTTCAGCGGTAAGGTAACCGAGCAGAGCAAGGTTATCGACGGCCTCGAAGGCAATACTACCTATTATATTTATGTTCAATCGGTAGATGAGGAACTCGAGTGCGAAGGTCAGTGGAGCAACGCAAAATCGTTCAAGACCACTTGTAAGAAACAGACCTTCCCGTATGAGGAGGACTTCGAGAGTTACGAGACAGGTTCCGGTAAAGACCTCGGCTGTAACACGCTTAGCGGTCCGGATGCCAACCACTCGTATATCTCTACAAAGGGTGGCAGCAAGGCACTCTATCTGCGTCAGGCTACGAAGGGTAATCACAACTACTTTGCCTTCCCAGCTTTGGCGGTTGATTCCGTAAAGCGTCTGCAACTCAGTATGCAGGTTTATTCGGGTGGTACAACGGCTACAACCAAGTATGCTTTTGAGGTAGGTATTATGACCGATCCGAACGACCCGAGTACCTTTGTAGCGACGCATAAGGATACGGTGATGGGTGCTTCGACGGCTTATGACCGTTCGTATACCTTTGAAAACTATAAGGGTGACGAGACGGGAACCAAATTCGGAACATTCATCGCTCTCAAGTCAATGGAGTACACCACCGCTACCGGTTCTACCAGTGCAGGTTATGTATATGTTGACAATGTATATATTGACTTCATTGAGACTTGTCCGGCTCCGACAGATTTGCAAACAGACTCTGTAGGTATCTATGGTGCTAAATTCACTTGGTTGACGGATGATAAGACTGTTCCGCATCGCATCCGCGTCTATGACGATGCAGCGGCTAAACCGAGCAGCGAAGACTTCGTGGCAGAGGTTGTAGTTAGCGATACCACTAGTGTTATCATCGAAGGTCTCCAGTCGCTCACGAAGTACTATGCTTTTGTTCGCAAGGAGTGCGCTCTGAACGACTTGAGCAAGTGGAGTAGCGCATGGGCCTTTAAGACCGAGTGTGCTGAGACCCGCGCTGTGCCGTATGAGGAAGGTTTCGACGGTGATACCGATCCGTTGGCAGACTACTGCTGGTCCACCTTCATGATTCAAGGTCCGAGCGGATGTACATCTGACTATAGAGCGAAGTCTTCTACTTCGGCTAAGAAAGACGGTACACGTGGTTTGTATCTGCAATATACCTCTGTTCCTTCGGATGCAGGTGGTTCTTGTGTGGGTACCCACCGTTCGGCTGCTGTCACGCCGGCTTTGGATGTAGAGAGTCTGAAAGACGTGCTCGTTTACTTCGATGTAAAACGTAGCTCTTCTACCAATGCCGCTGTTAAGATTGAGGCCGTTGCGGATGATACCAAGGATGCAGATGCTATCTACATCACGACCATCAATGATATCACCGCCGATTGGCAGAAAGCCTATATCAAGGTAGGAGACTATTACACCTCTGTTCAGCCGTATAAGCGTCTGCGCTTCTCGACTACTACCGCTTCGGGTGTTTATATTGATAACCTCGTTATCACCAAGGACCTGAATGTGGTTCTGCCGGTTGAAGGTCTTAAACTGCAGATGTTGACGGAGAGCAGTATCAAGTTCTCGTTCGTGGAGAATACGCCTTCGGTTAACCAGTGGCAAGTGGCGTATGTAGCTGCCGGTGGTGACATCGCAGATGCAACGGTGAAGACCATTGACGAGACTGAATATACGATAGAGGGCTTGGCGGCTAACACCAGCTATGATATCTATGTACGCGGAAATGTAGAAGGCGATGCATGGGTCGGTCCGTTGACCGCTACTACCATCCAAGATCCGGTTATGTTGCCGTATAGCACCGGCTTTGAGGATGATGCTGATAAATGGGTAATCTATAAGACGAAAACCGTACAAGGCAATTCGTATCCTAACTTCTTTATCGTTGGCGACGCTGTTAGTTGTGGTGCTACGGGTGAAAAGGCATTGTTCATTACGAATGATAGTATTTCGTATGCTTATCAGACCAAGGATGCACAAGGTGAAATCGGATTCTCGAATGCTTGGGCGACACGTAATATCAACATCGAAGGTGCCGGAACGTACAAGTTCAGCTTTAAGGTCAAAGTTCCTGCTAACAAGGAGAATGAAAGCGATTATGCAAATGCACACTTGTTCCCTGCCGGAGCTACTATCTTAGCCGGTAATGCTACTATGTTAAATGGAAAAACACGTGCCGGTACGGCTGTAACAGATGTTCCTGCTGACAATATCTACTCATTGATGGGTAAGACTCTCCACGAGAATGAGTGGATTTGGGTTACGAAGTCGATTGATGTGGAAGAGGCTGGTATCTATACACTTGCTATCTTCTGGTATAATGCATCGGTAGGTGCACAGTATGGTGAGGCCATAGCTGTTGACTCTGTCATTGTAGAGGAATACCTCTGCACCACGCCGAAGGATATCGAGTACACCAACCGCACTGCTAACGAGGTTAGCCTCAAGTGGTTCGGCGGTAAGTGCAAGAACTTTGAGTATGTACTCTCTCGCTATGCGAACTTAGGTAATCCTGCCCTCATCGATGCGGAGGATAAGGTGGCTTACGGTACGCTGACCGAAGGTCCGGCTGTAACGCTGACTAACCTCATGCCGCAGACTAAGTACAGCTTCTATGTTCGTACGATCTGCGAGGACGGTACTACCGATTGGGTTGAGTATGACTTCCTTACTCCTTGTGGTAAGTATGATCTGCCGTACACGGAAGGTTTCTTCGAGGATGCTCCTGAGTGCTGGACTCTCAGTGGTGCTACTGCAGGAAAAACTTCTGTAGGTACTTCTGCAAATCACGAGGAATGGCGTCGTCTGTTGTTGGCCAACAATGGTTATGCAATCCTGCCTGAATTGGCGGTTGACCTCAAAAATGTGGAAGTGGAGATTGGTCTCTTCAATACGACTACGAACTATGGCGCTATTTCGCTCGGCGTGATGGATAATACCTATGACGTGGATTCGTACAAGGAGATTGCCTTCTTCCAGACCCAGACCAAGCCTGCAAGTACCGGTTCTTACGTCCCGACCCAATTGGAGGTATTCAATAAGATGATGAATCTCTATCAGGGAACAGGTAAGGTATTGGCTATCAAGAATGCAACGGCTAACTCTATCGGCGTGAAGTATGTCAAACTGACCGAACTGCCTGACTGTGTGAAACCGCAGCAGGTTGAGTTGACCTTTGTCAAAGATAATGAGGCAACTGTGAACTGGATTGCCGGTGTAGAAGAGGCATGGGAAATTCAACTCAATGACTCTGTTATTGAGAACGTGACGACCAATCCGTATAAACTGACCAACCTCGAGCAGGGTACGGTTTATACCGTAGCTGTTCGTGCTATCTGCGATGAGAATAGCAAGAGCGAGTGGTCACTCCCGGCTACTTTCCAAACTGCTTGTGGTGTGAACGCACTGCCGATGTTTGAGGACTTCAGTTCTTTGACAGAATCGAACAGCCGTGCTACGATAACCTGCTGGAGCAATATGGTTACCGATCTGCCAATCGAGTCCGTATTCAATGGTACGGCAAGTCCGTATGAGCCGGCATCCAGTGTATATTACACCTACACATGGATTGCGAACTATCTCACTCAATTGGGTGATGACCACCAGTTGTTGTTCTTTGGTAGTTCATTGCTTACAAGCGGTCCGAAGTATCGTTGGATGATTACGCCGCAGTATGCAATCGATGGCAAGGCTTCGCTCAGCTTCGATGTTCGTCATACGGATAATAAGAACTGTGCTGCGAAACCCGACGGACGCTTCATTGTCGCTATCTCTACCGATAATGGCGCTACTTGGAAAGAGGCGGATGCTACCGTGATTACGGATATTGATTCGGTTTATACCACCAAGTCCGTTTCGCTCGACAAGTATGCAGGCCAGAACATCCGTGTAGCCTTCTACATGGAGAACCTCGGCGGTACGACTTCTTCCGGTAAGGGTAGTGGTATCTTCACACTCCTGGATAATATCCGCATGAACTGCACCGAGGAGTATGCATATACCGACAACGCTTGCCAAGGCTATGCCTATGAAGGTAATGGCTTTGAGATCCAACCGGAAAATCTGCCGGTAGCCGGAGCTGATAGTACCTACTATCGTTTCGCTGCTAACAAAGAGAACGGTTGTGATAGCGTCATCGCCCTGACCATCACTACACGCACGGCGTCGGAGATAGCTCCTGTTTACGCTACAATCTGCCAAGGGGAGGTATATGAGTTTGGCGGACAGAATCTCACCGAGCCGAACCCGGCTGGCAAACCGTACTTCATCTCCGGTGCAAACCAATACGGTTGCGATAGTACTATCTATCTCTACCTCACGGTGGCTCCGGCGGATACCTCTGCTGTAGTGGAGAAGACGATTCATCAGGATGATTCCTATATCATCGATGAGTTCTTCACTCTCCCGACGGAGACAGCTATCGGCGTAACGGTAGATACCATCGTGAAGACTAATGATTGCTCGTTCAACCATTATGTCATCACTCTGATCTGCCATAACGATACGACTACCATTCCGGTTGAGATAGCGGTAGATGAACTGCCCTATGAGGTTGACGAAATCTACACTATCCCGGAAGGAACTCCGGTTGGCTCGTATGAGGAAGTATTACCGAATGGTAATGAGTGTAGTTATAACCTCTACGTCGTTACCATCACGGATGTCATAACCGGTCTCATCAACCTGTCCGATGAGGTAGAGCGTATTGAGGTATATGATGCGCTTGGACGTAAGGTTCGTTCGATCCGTCACGGTGAAGAACAGTACCAACTCCCGACCGGCGTTTATATGCTGCAAACCATTATGAAGAGCGGAGCTGTGGTTAACCACAAAGCAACTCTGAAATAATGTATTCTCGGATAGCCCGATTGGGTTCGGGCTATCTGTCCAAGTAAAGTTGAAAGTTGAAAGTTGAAAGTTGAAAGTTGAAAGATAGGTGAAGCGTCTTTTGATCATAGGAATCGCCTTGTGGGCAGCTGTCCATCTGAGCGCAGGTATCCGCACCGCTGCGGATGCTCTCCGCATTGCTGAGGACTTTATGGAGACTAGTGTTCCTAGGGCTTCTAGGATTCCTAGGGCTCCTAGTTCTCCTAGTTCAGCCGGTCCCATGATCGCCGATTCCTCGGCGATATACCTCGCTGTCAATACCTCGCCGGGTTATGTACTGGTGGGAGCTGATGAGCGTTTGCCTCAGGTGCTTGCATATAGCGATACCGGCGCTTTTGATCCCGAGAATATCTCTCCCGAGTTCCAATACTGGATGACCTGCTATGAGGAAGAACTAAACCAAATCCAACAGCGAACCGGTCTATCAGCGAACCGGTCTATCAGCGCAAGCGGTCTAACTGCGATTCCCCCTCTCTGCCCTTCCCAATGGAACCAGAGTGCCCCGTATAATAAGTTCGCACCCATGTATAATGACAAGGGTGGGCAATGCGTCACGGGATGTGTGGCTACGGCGATGGCGCAAATCATGTTTACCCATCGTTATCCGCAGTATGGCACCGGCTCACATTCCTATCTGTGGGTATGTACCAATCCTGTAGGAGCTACTGCTACCCTCTCAGCGGATTTTGGGCAGACTGTCTATCAATGGGAGAACATGCTCCCTTCCTATAAATCCGGCTATACGCTCGCCCAGGCGGATGCTGTTGCTACCCTGATGTACCATTGCGGCGTGGCGGTGAATATGGGTTACGGACAATCGTCCGGTGCTTATACGGCGGAAGTTCCCCTCGCGCTGAAGACATATTTCGGCTATGATGCCAATTATCAGCGCATCCAGAAAGTGATGTACGCACCCGATAGTCTGGCCGCTATCGTGCGCGCCGAGTTAAACGCCCAAAGACCGGTGCTCATCAGCGGCTCCAATGATGAGGGAGGACACGCTTTCGTTTGCGACGGATGCGACAATAAAGGCTTTTTCCATATCAACTGGGGATGGGGAGGCAGCAATGACGGATATTTTCTGCTCACTGCCCTCAACCCCGGCTCCAAACAGGGTATAGGCGGCACAACGCAGGGCTATAACAAAGGAACGACGTTCTTTATCGGCCTCCAGCCTGCTGCGGCTGCTTCGCCTAAACCGATACCGCAATTAGCCGCACGACAACTCTCTGTGAGCGACGAATCGTTCAGCCGCACCAAAGCTTTCTCCGCTTCGGTGGAGCGATTGGAGAATTTCGGTCTGGACGATTTCTCCGGTGCGTATGGAATAGCCCTCTACGACGAGGATGAATCGCACTTGATTGCGCTCCTGGCGCAAAACAGCTCCTATTCGCTCAAGGCAGGTTATCATCGGACCACATTGGCTACTTTTGATAACCTCAAGATACCTGCCTCACTGCCGGAGGGAACCTACCATCTCTCTTTCGTCTATCGCAATGCCAACTATGATTGGATGAGGATGTTAATGACCCAGGATGACTATTTCCGGACGCTGGAGGTCACTCCTTCTACCGTCACTTTCTATCCCAATGATGCACCCGCTGAGTTGTCGCTGGAGGCACCTATCGCCTTCCCAGAGGGCACCAATAACGACTCGGTACCCATGACCGGACTGCCACTCTCTTTTATTGTGAAGAATACCGGCGGTACGTTCCGCGGAGAGATCTCCGCCCGTATATACAAAGGGGCATTCTCGAAGGGACAGTACGAGGTAATGGATGAAGTTGTCATTCGTCGCAGCCAATCGCTGGCATCTGCTCTGCAGGAGAATTTTGATGCCAACCTCTTGCTCGATACACAGTATAAAATGAGACTCTGCTGGAGAGCTGACGCGAATGATGCTTGGCATAATTTTGAACCCGCAGAGTATGCCGAACTGCCATTTAAGTTATACGACCCCGATTACCATCTTTCCCTGACCGACACCATCCATTTTGATAATAATGACAGTGTCCCCCGTACGCACGCCAACCTCTATTATTCGATTAAGAACACAGGTGCTGTTTTCCATGGTCAGTTGCAGGTGTCTTTCTATGAGGGACCTTTCTCACGGGGGAAGAGTTCGCTTCAGGAGATCACTGTGGGTACGGGAGAAACGCTCTCGGGATCTTTCTCCGGTCCGCTGGAGCAACTGCCCGGCACATATGAGGTCATTCTGAGATATCGTGAAAAAGAGGGCGATTGGATGGACTTCACGGATGTGATCGGAGATAACCTTGGAGATATCTTTGCTACCGTCTATGAGGATACACCTACCGAGCTTGAGGAGGTAAATCATCAATTTGAAATCATAAATCGTAAATATATCCAATCCGGACACCTCTTCATTGAGCGCGACGGAAAGACCTATAATGTGTTAGGAATAATGCTGAAAAAATAAAGAATGATGAAATATAAATTAAGTGTTGTATTATTATTTTGCGCCGCTGTCTTGAGCGCAAATGTGAAGAAGGAAAGTCGCCATTTCCTGACGACCGAAGCGGGTATAGGCTATTCGTCTTTCCTTAACTCCTCTGACTTAGGCAAGTCTTCCGGACTCGTCGGAGGTAAAGTGCAGGTGGGGTATGAATGGAATTATCGGCATTTTATACTCCATACCGGTCTTGAGTTTTCCCTCATTAGTGATCAGATTAAGGCGACCCCTAATCCCGGAGAAGTGCCTTATACACAGGGACTTATAGGAGCTCCGATGAGCATGCATTATGCCTTCCCCTCCTATACGGTCAAGCCGCTGATGGGGCAGGTGAATATACCTGTTCAGGTAGGTGCCGTGTTCCAAAACCGCTATTATTTCTTAGCCGGTGCGCGGATTGGTCTGCCAGTCATTCATACCGCTTCTACTTCCGCACAACTGCATACCTACCTCACCGATCCGACGCTCATCGGAGAACTCAATAACGTCCCTGTTCATGACGCTTATACCTCTTCCGAGAGTGCCTCGCATACATGGTCGGCAAGTATGATCAATGCGCAGCTTTCAGCGGAGTTTGGATTGATTCTCAACTCTTTCTGGGAGAAACCAGAGCCCAAAACCAAAGGACGCCAGTCCAGAAATGCATCGTCCATACGTGGCCGATCGAAAGGTGGCAAAAAACCCATCCTCTATCGCGTGGCGGTTTTTGCCGATTATGGCATCACTTCGGCAATCAAATCCCCGGCACAACCTGTCCCCCTTGCTACGGTCGAATCAACCCCGCAGAACGCTCGTCAGGTGACCCTCAATGATTATTTTGCTTCGCAGACAGGCAAGGCTAACTCGCTACTCGTCGGCGCTAAGTTTGCTATTCTCTTCCAACTCAACGAGCAGAAGCCCGCCAAACCTGTGCCTTCTTATTTCGATATCTATATCGCGGACGCAAATACCTCCAAACCAATACCTGCCAGTCTGGAGATTTACGACCATGCTAAGAAACGCGCCCAGACACGCGAAGCACGAAATGGACGTACGCGTTATCGCGCTAAAATAGGTGAATATACCATCACGGCTTCTAATGCGCAGTATTATCCTGAAAAACAGACGGTTACAATGGATGGAGAAGGTATCACTGATACCCTCCGATTTGCCCTTCAACCGCTGCCTGCACCCGTCGTAATAGATACTCCGATCATCGAAGTGCCCATCAAAGTGGGAACCAAAGTGGTGTTGCATAATCTCTTCTTTGCAACCAACAAAACGTATATCCTCCCTGAGTCCGAAGATGCCCTCAATGACTTGGCTGCTTTCTTAACCAAGCATAGCACCGTAGCGATCCGCATCACAGGTCATACGGATGCAGTCGGCTCCGAAGAAGCCAACCAGCGTCTCTCCGAAGGACGTGCTAATGCGGTCCGCGATGAACTCATCAAGAGAGGTATAGACCCGACTCGCATTGAGGCGGAAGGTAAAGGCGAGAACGAGCCTATTGCCGATAATGCGACCGAAGAAGGACGCGCTAAGAACCGCCGCGTGGAGTTCACAATCATCTCCACAGGGGACGAAGATATCGAGCAGATCAAAGAGTAAATTTCTCCCACGATCAGTGGCCAAAAAGGAGGAGGGTGTCTTTCGGATACCTTCCTCCTTTTTCAAGCGTAGGCTCTAAGTTGCTTGTTCCTGACAAGGAAGGCTTTGTCCAAAATTGCCAAAACGGATAAATGAGAATGTCGCTATGTCGCTAATTTTGGGAGGTTAAATGGGGTGTAAGGCGGTGATAGATAGCGATTTATGAGATAGCGACAAAAGCGACATAGCGACATGTGTGAAAAATGAAGATGGCAAATTGTTACCGGAAAAATGGTATAGGGTGTATAACGAAGGGGTAAGGATATTACTAAGTGATAAGCTTAATATCTAACGTATATCGAACAAATAACGAACTAAGAACGAACTTATAACTAACGATAGGCAGTTAATCGGCAGATAAATGGTGGTGGTGGTGACTAAAACTGAAAAAGGATGAGTGGATGAGTGGATGAGTGCATGTCCGTAATGCGAACGAGATGCGAACGATAATACCAAAACAGACGCCCTTTTGGACGTCTGTTTTGGTATATCCGCCAAGATTGGCGGATGGATTTGATTAGTGCAGCTCTGCGAGGTACTTGATCGTACGAACCATCTGGCTGGTGTAGCTGTTCTCGTTGTCGTACCAGCTAACAACCTGTACCTGATAGGTATCCTCATCGATCTTAGCCACCATGGTCTGGGTAGCATCGAAGAGCGAACCGAACTTCATACCGATTACATCGCTCGAAACGATCTCATCCTCGGTGTAACCGAAGGACTCGGTCTGAGCAGCCTTCATAGCAGCGTTGATACCCTCTTTGGTGATATCTTTACCCTTAACCACAGCCACGAGGATAGTGGTCGAACCGGTCGGAGTCGGAACGCGCTGTGCGCTACCGATCAGTTTGCCGTTGAGCTCAGGGATAACGAGACCGATAGCCTTAGCAGCACCGGTGGAGTTCGGAACGATGTTCTGTGCACCTGCGCGGCTACGACGGAGATCACCCTTACGTTGCGGACCGTCGAGAATCATCTGGTCGCCTGTGTAAGCGTGGATAGTGGACATGATACCGCTCTGGATCGGAGCATAAGCGTGGAGCGCTGCAGCCATCGGAGCCAAGCAGTTGGTAGTACAAGAAGCTGCGGAGATAACGGTATCAGCCGGAGTCAGGGTCTTGTGGTTTACATTGTAAACGATGGTCGGGAGGTCGTTACCTGCAGGAGCAGAGATAACTACTTTCTTAGCGCCAGCCTCGATGTGTGCAGAAGCTTTAGCTTTCGAGGTGTAGAAACCGGTACACTCGAGAACAACGTCGATGCCGAGTTCGCCCCAAGGCAGCTCAGCTGCGTTCGGCTTAGCGTAGATAGTGATCTCCTTGCCGTCAACAGTGATCGAACCCGGAGTAACGACAGTCTTACCGTCCTCTGCGAGAACTGCATCTTTGTAAGCAACAGTGTGCTTGCCCTCACCGAACTTACCTGCGAAACCACCCTGAGCGGTGTCATATTTCAGAAGGTGTGCCAACATTTTCGGGCTGGTCAAGTCGTTGATTGCAACAACCTCGTAACCCTCTGCCTCGAACATCTGACGGAAAGCCAGACGACCAATACGGCCGAAACCGTTAATTGCTACTTTTGTCATAGGAATAATAATTTAATTGTTTATTTTGTTTGATAAATATTTGTTGAAATTGAACTTTGTTTCTCAAAGGGGCTACAAAATTAGTGTTTTTTTTGCATATGCGCAAATAATTCGTTCAAAAATTTTATTTTTGTAATCTATTATTTACAAAACCCAGTCTTTCTACTTTGAGCGAAGCGTTCTTTCTACTTTCTGCCGAAGTCCGCCGGTATTTCTCCCCATGCTTTGGTGTCCCATTTATAGACGGGGGTTGTCCATGTGTTATCATGGAGCCACATCTCGGCTTTGCGGAGCATAAAAAAGAGGTCTTGGTTTTGGGCATTCCACTCAATCTTGGTATCCGCGTGCCCTTTCTTGATCCAAGCCAACGCGGTGCGGCTGTCGGTATAAAGTGCCCAAGGCAGGTTGTTTTGCTTGAGGTATGCCAAGCCCAGTACAATCGCCAAGAACTCGCCGATGTTATTCGTACCACCGTTAAAGGGTCCGCGATGAAAGACTTCGGTGCCGGTATCGGCAATCACGCCGCGGAACTCAATGACTCCCGGGTTACCGCTACATGCGGCATCCACTGTCAAAGCAGGGAGAATAGGAGACTGGAATTGAGAGTTGAGAATTGATAATTGAGAATTTTTGGGTTTGCGGATGATGTAGTTCTCCGGCGAAGAGGAGAATGCCTGCTCTGCTTCGGGACGGGAAGCGAAACCTTTGTATTTTGCTCCCTGCACCCCCTTGACCTGTGCTTCGCAGTCCTCCCATGAATCGTAGATACCGGGTGTCTTACCGGACCACACAACGTAATATGCTGCTTTTTTCTTACTCACTGTTTTTGTAGTCCCTTTGGGAATCGAACCCAAATCTGAGCTTTAGGAGAGCCCTGTTCTATCCATTGAACTAAGAGACCAAAAGATGTATTAACACCTCGACGGGAATTCCCCGTATTCCTCGAAGGTGTAATTGAGGAAGTCGTTCATCGGTTTGGCAGCTTTGGCGATGTCGATGATTTGTTCGATGAAATCGGGAGAAGTCACCGTTTCATCGCTCAGCGGTACCGACACTGTGTACATCTTATGTTTGAGCCATTCGGCATGTATAAAATCCGGATCAAAACCGGCGGGCACTTTCTTCAGACCCGTGCCCCAATAACTGTCAAAATCCTGTGCGAAGTATTTCTTCCATGATTTGGACCCCATGATCTGCTCCACCTCTTCGTAGTTGGCTTCTATCTCCGTGCGCAAAGCTTTCAACAACTCTTTCCCGGGATCCCAGATTCCTGCCGCAAACATACATTGTCCAGGCTGAATATGTACGTAATACCCGCCACGCATGGATTTCTTGCCCCACGTCTTGGGTTGCCCGGGTACGCCGGTAGCAGGGAAGACACCAAACCACTCTTTATACGGTCGCTTGTCAGCCGAGAAACGGATGTCACGGTTGATACGCCAGATACAGTCCTTTGGCTGAAGCCCTTTGAGCGTCGGATCGAACTCCGTCAGACGGCGGATATATTCCGTTGAAAACGCCACAAAGCGATCTCGGCACGCTTGATACCGTGCTCTGTTAGCGTCAAACCAATCTTTGTTGTTATTCACCGCCAACTCTGCCAAAAAATCAAGAGTCTCTTTCATTAAGTTATTTACGATTTACAGATTTACGATTTACGATTTATTTACGATTTTCCGCTTCGCGGTTTATTTACGATTGTGCGTAGGAAGGCAATTATACAATATATTCAATGGTCAATCAATCGTACCTCGTCAATCGTCAAATCGACAATTTATTTATGCATCGCTCCAAGGATGCCTTCCAGTGCGGGATCTCAACACCGAAGGTCTTTTTGAACTTCGACTTGTCGAGTACGCTGTAGTGCGGACGCGGAGTCTTGTATTGATATTCTTCCGATAAAATCGGGCGAACTTGACATTTTTTGATGCCTGCGAGTTCATGGATAGCGAGGGTAAAATCGTACCATGAACACACACCTTCGTTGGTGAAATGATAGATGCCTGCGTGCCAAACGGGCGACTCGATCACCGTGAAGATCGCTTGTGCGAGGTCGGCTGCATAAGTAGGTGTACCGATTTGGTCAAAGACCACGCCTAACTCGTTTTTCTCCTTTCCCAGTCGGATCATCGTCTTCACGAAGTTATTGCCGTAGGTGGAGTAGAGCCATGCGGTACGGAGGATTACTGCTTCCGGACAAACCGCCAAGAGGGTCTTTTCGCCGGCGTATTTGGTGCGTCCGTACGCTGTACGCGGCGCTACAGGGTCAATTTCGCGGCAAGGTACATGTTCATCGCCGGAGAAGACATAATCGGTGCTGACATGGATGACCCGCACACCTTGATTACCTAACACGCCTAAGGCGTCGGCATTGATTTTCTGCGCAGTTGCTTCGTCCTCCTCCGCTTTATCCACGTTTGTATAAGCGGCACAATTGACAATCAGATCGATGGCGTGAGCCTCCACGAAAGCCGATACGGCTGCTTTGTCCGTGATGTCCAATAGGTACGTATCGTCCGCCTCGATGACGTCCGTGAAGAAATACTGATGTTTCGCGTGCTCTTTACTCAGCACCCTCATCTCATTGCCTAACTGTCCGTTACTACCGGTTACTAAAATATGCATAAAGTCATTTACGATTTGGTCATTTACGATTTGGTCATTTATTTGTTCATTTAGCTATTTAACCATTATAAGTTTACTTTGGCTTTAGCTGTTGTGATTGATTTACTGGTAATTTTACCTAACTCAATACTTTCATCGTATAAGTCTAGTATGCGTGACTTAGGTAACATTCCACTATCAATTATTATACTTAACCAATGACTTGTTTCATCTATTTCTTCTTCTACCATTTTAAGTTTATTGATAAAATCCTTGTCGGTTTTCGCCAGGCAGGCTGCGCGATAATTAGCAGCAGGAGAAGTGCCGGAACGTATTATTTGTTTGGCAATCGCGTTAGCAGAAATGGTATTAGGCATAGCGTCAACCATCTTAATGATACGCAGCGAAAATTGCCTATAACGTTCTTTGAGTTCTTCTCGTGTCATAATGGCTCAATGGTTAAATGTCTCAATAAATGGTACATGGTACATGACCAAATGGTACATTAAAATGGAGAATCGAATTCTGCCATTTTGGGGTGTTTTGTGTCTTTGGGGCTTATAATTCGTAGTTCTTCGGGAACTTGCCAATCGATTGCCAGATCCGGGTCGCTCAGGAGTAGTCCGCCGTCTGCCTCGGGGTGATAGAGGTTATCGCATTTATAGGTGAAGATCGCCTGATTGCTCAGTACGGAGAAGCCGTGTGCAAAACCTCGCGGGATAAAGAACTGCCGTTTGTTCTCCTCGCTCAATTCGACGCTGTACCATTGTCCGAAAGTAGGGCTGTCTTTGCGCAGATCGACCGCAACATCCAACACCCTGCCTACCGTGCAGCAGACGAGTTTGGCTTGGGTATAAGGAGGACGCTGGAAATGCAAACCGCGTACCACACCGTAAGACGAACAACTCTGGTTGTCCTGCACGAACTGCGCATCAATACCTGCCTCGCGGTAACGCTGCTCGTTGTACGTCTCCACGAAATACCCGCGTGCATCCTTGAATACCTGCGGCTCAATCACCAACAATCCCTCAATCGGAGTCTTAATAATATTCATTAGTTTATGTACGATTTATAAAAAAGCGTGCAAAGGTACGACTTTTTTTCCATATATGCAAGAAAAGAATTAAAAATTATAAATTAAAAATTAAAAATTTACAAAAAAAGCACCCAAGAGGGTGCGTTTGGCTATCTGCTGAAGGGAAGACAGCGGCAAGGAAAGCTCTTTTGGCGGGTCTCGCGGTCATAGGGAGAGAGGGCATAAGAGAGTTTGATACCGACATCGAAAAGCGCACATTGGCTCACTAACTGCCTTCCTTGACGAGTAGCTTCCATGACCGGTGTGAGGAGCCTTTGCAACGGAAAACCGGCACGTGTGTCACTCAGCATAATCATGCTCTCGGCAGAGCTATGAACCGGCGAGTAAGGCGTAAAACAGTAGTCGAAATAAGCGCCTACAATGAGGTACGAACGATGATTACGCGACCATGTATGCAAAGGGATTCGATAACTCAGCTCCGTGGCTAACCACCATTGCACTTTCGGCAGTTGTGTTTTGCCGCTGTTGGTCATCTCAAAATCCCGCGAAGCCGCCAAGGGGTACGATTCATACACGCGGTTATCATAATCCGGATAATAGACGGAGAGCGCGGTATGGGCTGCTTTCTGCTTCCACGATGTGGACATCGGGAAGACCGCTTTGGCGCCTACATAAAACAAGAAACGGTCATACGAAAACGCTATCTGCAACGGTACTCCAACCGACCAAGACGTATAGCGTTCGGTGAGCCGACCGATAGTATAGTCGATCTCCATTCGTTGGTTATCAACATCGAGGGTAGCATAATGATCTTCGTAGTTCGTTTTGGCAAAGCCAGCTTGATGGCAGTCCAACGTCAGACCCGTTCGAAAACCTATCACGTACGGCGTGAGATAGGTATAATAGACCTGCGCTCCACCATGAAACCCGACCTGCTTGTTGACATAGACCGTTTTCGAAGACCAGCCTGCAACACCGCCGTGAATACCCATTTCAAACAGGTGCTCGGCATGAACCATCATCGGCAAAACCATCAGTATGTAGAGCAGCCTTCTCATGGTATCAGTCTCTTCTCCGTCCATTTCCGATCTCCCTGCTCATAGCGGTAGAGATACACTCCGTGTGACACTTGGTTTTCCTGCACTGGTACACCATGACTATCGTAGATCCGCACGCGAATCGGCTCTTCTACCTGCGGTTTTCCTATCTCCAAGATATTCGACCAGATCGTCTGATCGTTATCCATCTCTACCCGCAGTTGGAATCGGCCGCAGAGCTCGTTCTGCTCGGAGTAATCATCGCCGTTAGCACCGGGTATCGGGGCTTCGTTCTTGTACCATTGATACGTACGCGCAGCGTTTTGGGGAAAGAAACGAGACAAAGTCACATTGTCCAACAACAACTGCCAGTTGTATTTATTGACGATGATCTGCCACAATTTCTCGCAATGGAACGTATCCAGACGCAGCACATAGTTCGTACCGGTACACTCCGTCCATTTCGGGTGAGGCATTTCCCGTTCTTGCGTCTCTGCTTGTTCAAACACAAAAGTCTGACCGCCTATCGTCCACGTAAAAGGCATCAAGGTGTCGCAAACCGTGGTGTCCGCAGTGATAGTCACCACATTGGGGCAACACACTTGTGTACCTAAAGCCAGTACACGGAGCAGACTGTCACAGCCCCGTTGATCCTTATACAGAATCTCATAGGTAGCAGGTTCTGTAAACAGCGTGTCCCGCCAGCGATACGGCATCAACGTGTCGCAAACCACCGTATCCAACGTAATAGTTACCATCTTCGGACAGCAGATCTGGGTATTAAGAGTCAAGACACATAGCAGACTGTCACAGCCCCGTTGATTCTTATACAGAATCTCATAGGTAGCAGGTTCGGTAAACAGCGTATCCCGCCAGCGGTACGGCATCAATGTGTCGCAAACCGTGGTGTCTGTGGTGATGGTAACCATATCCGGGCAAGGCGGTTCGCAATGCTTCGTGGCTACGCGTAGCTCAAAGTATATACTATCAAACCCGCAGTGACTATATACCGTATCCCGTAGGGTGTCTACGATTGCGTACTCTTTGCCGCGCCATGCGATCTGCTGAAGCGAGTCGCACACCGTCGTGTCCATCCGTATCGTGTCCGGTGTCATGCAAAGACGGATCTCGATGTCGTCCAGCGCAAAATCATTGCCGTTACCATTGGTCACATTGTTGTAAATAGTAAGCCGGACAGCGGGTATACCGGTCGGCACAATGAAATTCATACCCACCAGATACCATGGTGATGAATACTGCCAATCGGTCTTAACGGCTAAGTCCTCCGCAAACGGAATCTGCTGCGTGTTCTTTTCCACCAAGGTCTCACCTGTCTGTGGATTCGTCAGCACGAACTTCAGACAAGGAGCAATAACCGGCCCCCTGTTTCGGGTGTACCAATCGTACTGAAACCATGTGAACACATTTGCCACATAGGCGCTGAAAGTCAATTCGATACCTTCGCAAAGACCGCTTATCTCCGTTTGGTAGAACTGCTGATTACCTCCGCTACCGTCTATCTCCATAAAATACCCACGAGAGTAATCGTTCGGATAGGTATGGTCATCCTGAATGTACCATTGGGAGCGATAGGTGGATTGGTCCGCACCGGGCAAAGACCATCCGGTGGTATCGCCGTTACAGTAACCGGATTTGGTGACAATATATTTGCCGGAACCCATACTACGGAAAACGTCATTGGTTACCTGCGTATAACTCATGCCCGGCACGGGGTTGGTACCTACCCTCGGATCGGACGGGTCATTGCCGCCGAAGTCCTCTCGGAAAAGGAGTATGCCGTCCATACAAAGTTCTTTTACGGGCGGTTCCGGCGGCTCACATTCGTTCACTCTCAGTCGGAAGGGTTCACTCATCGCGCGGCAGTTGACGCTCTCGATATTTCCATCGCCGGAGACGGCTACCTTATACCATCCTGAGTCGGCTTTTTGCACTGCGTTGAAAGCAAGGATTTCTTCGTTGAAACCGGATATTTCTGACCATGTGACGCTATCTAAAGAGTGCCACCATTTATAGGATAAAGGTTCCGCAAACGTACCATCGTTGGTAAAGTTAGCGGTGAGGGTTGTTGCCCCGTTTTCACACACTTCCGGCTCTCCTTCTATCGTCACCGGCGGAGCGCACAAACGGATTTCAATGTCATCAATAGCAAAATCGTTTCCGTTTGAACCGGTGGCATTATTGTAAATGGTCAGTTTGATACTATTCTGTCCGGCAGGAACGGTAAAATTCATACCCACCAACCGCCATTCAACAGACTGTTGCCAGCACATATTATCTCCGATAAAAGAGGAATCAAAAGGTATGTCTCCGGTGTCGTACATCGCTAACTCCGCATCAGTTGTCGGATCAGCGAGCACGAATTTCAGCCGCGGATATGCGTATGTACCCGGGCGTCCGATATACATACCCCAGGTCATGACATTCGCTACATAAGCAGAGAAAGTCAGGTGCGACCCCTCACAAAGCCCGTCTATGGTCGTTGAGTAAAAAGCTGCGTTGTCACCAAGACCGTCTATCTCCAATAGATACCCGCGTGTCAGGTCGCCGAAATAGGTGTGGTCATCTTGCAAGTGCCATTGAGAAGTACCATTCCCGTTACAATAGCCCTGCTTGGTGACCAAGTATTTACCGCCTCCCATACTTCCGAGCACATCGGTCGTCGCCTGGGTATAACTCATGCCCGGCACGGGGTTGGTACCTACCCTCGGATCGGACGGATCATTACCGCCAAAATCCTCCCGGAAGAGGAGTATGCCGTCCATACAAAGTTCTTCTATGGGCGGTTCCGGCGGCTCACATTCGTTCACTCTCAGTCGGAAGGGTTCACTCATCGCACGGCAGTTGACACTCTCTATAGTACCGTCTCCGGAGACGGCTACTTTATACCAACCTGAATCGGTTTTCTGGATGGTGCTGAAAGTGAGGATTTCTCCGTTGAAACCGGATATTTCTTCCCATGTGACGCTATCTAAAGAGTGCCACCATTTATAGGCTAAAGGCTCAGCAAACGTACCGTCGTTGGCAAAGTTCGCGGTGAGCGTTGTCGAGGTGTTTGTACATACTTCCGACTCTCCTTCTATCGTCACCGGCGGTGCGCAGAGGTGGATCTCGATGTCGTCCAGCGCAAAGTCATTGCCGGTGCCATTGTGCGCGACGTCATTGTAGATATACATCTGAATCGACTCGATACCATCGGGAACAACGAAGTTCATACCGATCAATTGCCATTCAGCCGAAAGATAATTCTCACGGGCATATTTCCAAGTCTCCGGCGTACCGTACCGCCAATCGGGCTGAATGTCGCCGGTGGATTTCTCGGCTAAGACAGAGCCGGTCATCGGGTCTTTGAGGATGAACTTCATCCGCGGATAGACGTAACTGCCGCCGAAATAATCCAGTTGTCCGGCATAGTGCACATTGACTACATAGGCGCTGAAGGTCAGTTTGCTCCCTGCGCAAAGTCTGTCTATTGTCGTGCTGTAGAAAGGTTCAGCGCCTCCTATCCCGTCCACCTCCAGAAGGTAGCCTCGGGTCTTATCGTCAGGATAGGTATGGTCATCCTGTCGATGCCATTGGATGCCGTTTGGCCAGCCTTCCTTGCGGACGGTATAACGACCAGCACCGGGGCCACTAGGACCGGCATTGCGGTACTGCGAACTCATACCCGGTACGTTCAGCGAACTCACCGCCGGATCGGACGGGTCATTGCCGCCGAAATCCTCGCGGAAGAGAAGCGTTCCGTCGATGCAAAGATTCTCAGCACATTCGTTCACGCGCAGTCGGAAAGGCTCACTCACGGCACGGCAGTTGACGCTCTCGATATTTCCATCGCCGGAGACGGCAACTTTATACCAACCTGAGTCTGCTTTTTGAATGGCGTCAAAGCTGAGGATTCCTCCGTTGAAATCGGCAATTTCTGTCCATGTGACGCTATCCGCCGAGTGCCACCATTTATAGGCTAATGGTTCAGCAAACGTACCATCGTTGGTAAAGTTGGCAGTGAGGGTTGTTGAGGTGTTTGTACACACTTCCGCCTCGCCCTCAATCGTTACCGGCGGTGCGCAGAGACGGATCTCGATGTCATCGATGGCAAAGTCGTTGCCGTTATACTGCATACAAGCATTCTTGATGATCAGCTTGATCGCCGTTCTACCCGGCGGCACCGTGAAATTCATACCCACCAGATTCCAATGCGCCGAGTTCCTCCATTCGCCGGGCATCCCCTTATAACTTCGATCGACAGGAATAGGACCGGTCTTATAAGGGGTTGTGATCTCTGAACCTGTCTCCGGATCAGCCAGCACAAAACTTAACTGGGGGTCACCATTATTTCTATCTACGTCGTAGGAATGAGCGGTGGTTACATTCACGGCGTACGCAGTGAAGGTCAGCCGGGATCCTTCGCATAGGCCATCGATGATCGTCTCATAGATGGTAGCACCATCCGTCCTGCCATCGATCTCTAAGAGGTAGCCTCGGCTGTAATCATTGGGGTAAGTGTGGTCGTCCATGATGAACCAGTGTGAGTAACTATACCCTATAGAGTTACGGTATCCGACTTTGGTTACGAGGTACCGACCGCTACTCATGCCCGTGCAGCCTGGTCTGCCGTTGCAATGAGCGGTGTCGTAGATCTGCATGTAACTGCTGGTCATGCCCGGGACAGGATCCGTACCGGCTACCGGATCAGACGGGTCATTGCCGCCGAAATCTTCGCGGAAGAGAAGCGTCCCATCCATGCAAAGCGTCTCCTCCTGCGCCATCATCGGCAGCGCAAGCGAGATCCAAAGAATTATGCTCCAGAAACGTTTCATTTTAAGAACCGGTCATTTGGTTGTCTGGTCTACAGGTCCACTAGTCATCTATTCTATTAGTTGTCCCTGCGCATTGTAGATGCGTCCGTTACGCTCGATTAAGAGGAGACCGTTATGGAGGATCATCGTACCTCCGTTTCTTTTTTGAAGGGAGGAGGGGTAGGTTTCTTCGATGGCGGTAAACACGTTTAGTCCATCCGGGTTACCGGGGATGATCGGTGGTGTAGGGATGATTTCGTTTCCGTCGTACTTCAATTCGCCGTCGTATCCCAAGGTGGCGAAATCGCCGATATAGACGTGCAGCGGAGCGTCGTTCTCATCCAAAACAGATAGTACATATGTGTATCGTGACGCCTCATCCAGACCCGTCACTTTGAAGGAGAGGGTATAAGGCTGAGAATCATTTACCATTTGTTCATTTACCATTTGTTCATTTTTGCGCTTTGGAGCGGAGAAGGAGATACCGAGAAGCTGTCCACGGCTGCCGAGCGTAAGTTTGCAGAAGACCGCACCGTCCTTGTATATATCTATCTGATAGGAATGTGCTGCGGAGTCTGTCGGCCAAGTGAAATCCGCAGTCGTCTGTCCCGGGTCGACAGTTACGGTCCGCTGAATCATCGCCGAATCGGGCACATCGTTCATGCGGAAACGACCCCAATACGGATGCTCGCGGTACAGCTTGCGGCTGTCGGGAAGGACGGAGAGCCATGCGCTGTCCGGAATATCCGCCAGTGTCCCTTCGGAGACACTTGGAGGGGTGGCTGCCCATACTGCTATATGCGTGACGGCACTATCCCCTTTGAAGGCATTATCCCCGATGAGAACGACGTTTTTGCCGATACTCAACTCCTTGAGACCGCTCCAGTTCTCAAACGCGTTTGTGCCGATGGAAATCACCTTGTCGGGAATGACGAGGCTGTCCTGCAACTTAATCCCCGAAAAAGCACTGCCGCCGATCATCGTCAGTTCTTTCGGCAGTACAATGGAATCCATTGCCGCGCAGCCCGAAAAAGCATTGTCGCCTATTGTCGTTGCACCCTTAGGAAGATGAACGCGCGCCAAAGAAGTACACCCGGCAAAACACGAAGAACTGACCGCTGTCATGCCATCCGGAAGAACAATCCGCGTAATCTTGCTGCAGTTCTGGAATGCTTGCTGGTAAATGGCTGTCAGGCTTGAGGGCAGGACTACCGTTTCCAGTTTGTTGTTTCCCATGAAAGCACCTTGACCTATCCACTGCACGCCTTCGGGCAGCACCACCTTCTTCATCCTTGACCATTGGCATAAATGGGTCGGTACAAACTCCACGTCCGGACCGAAGATAAAATCCCCGTTCCAATAGCAGTAAAGATTATAGAACACAGACGAAGAAGCCGGCGGGTTCTTGGCGTTCCAGACAATAACGGGGCTGCTATGGATGCACCACGAAATCTGCTTGGAGGAACGGAACGTAGCAGGGAAGAACAACGTATCTTGCAGTGGAATAGTGGCTACGCTATTCTGGTCATATACAGCGCGATTGGGTTCTCCGTCAAAGATACTGCCGTCGATCACCTCCAGACAGTCCGACCACCGGACGGATTTCAACCCGTAGCAGTTCATGAACGCCATTTGCCCGATGTATTTGACGCCCTTTCCCATGTCGCACTGCACCATCGTTGTGCAATTGGCAAAGGCGTATTGTCCTACCGTATCCACAGAGTTGGGCAGTCTGATCTCTTTCAGCTTATAACATTTCTCAAACATGTACGCCGGTATCTTCGTCACGCCTTCCGGTATCTCGCATGCCGTCAGGTTCCACCAGTCGCGGAAAGTGGCGCCGCTGAATCCCGTCAATCCTTCCGGCAAGGAAATCGTCTTGGCGGAGTTATAGGGATAATAGGTCTTGTAATCCGTCGCCCATGACGATGCCTGAAGCACCTGTTTGTTCCACCAGAGGCTGTCCACTGTGTTCTTCAACTCGCCGTACCCCTCAATGGTCATGTGCGCCGTCTCCGTGTCATACGACCATGTCAGATGCTCTCCGCACACGCCGGTATAGACCGTTGCAGAACTCTTGCCGGCAATCAGAGCTAGACTAAGAATAATGAATAAGAAATGTTTTTTCATATTTACTATAGTTTTAGTTCGCAGGTATTATTTTATTACCGTCCATGGAATATGCTTCGCCGTTATGACGGATGATGATAGGCTCGTCTTCTATGTCACCGGCAGACGTATAATGTACTTTGCCGTCCGGCGCTACCATTGAAGGTGTTCCCTTCTCGATAACCCTCTTCCTGTATATCATTCCTCCCGAGATGATAGCTGTTATTGTCAGCAAGAGGGCTATTCCTACAGAAATATTTCTGATATTATTTTTCATTCAGGTTAGCCTTTTTCTATTCAACTCGTTTGCCTTGTACGTCATACATCCGCCCTTCGTAAATCAGATAGATATGTCCGTTCATCATCACCTTCTTACTTGGTACTTGGTCCCTTAGTACTTCCATGAAGCCTTCTGTACTTTCGCCCTCTCCTTTTGTGCGGAATGAACCGTGGGTGGATTCAAATGCTTTTTCTTCTGCATTGCGTCCCACTACAGTGTACCAATACTGCGTGCCTGCCGTCAGGCCTTCCAAAGTATAACAGAATTGTTCCACTTCGGCATATCTTTTCGGTGCATGACGTGCAAAATTGATAGAAATCACCCTTCCTGCTTTGTCAAACACCACATAGCAAATCTCTTCTGCTTGCGCCGCGTCTCTGTACACATGCAGCACGTATGTCTCCGCGCCTTCTACTGCTCCCCATGTAAACATCGCACTCGTCTCTTCCGGCTCGATGGATACGGGCATTCTGTCTTCTTGGAGACCTTCGCGCAATGCCGTGTAATGATATGTTGCTACATACGACTGACGCGGATTTTTTGCGTAGGTGTAAGTCACCGCTTTCACACGTTTGGATGCCGGCTGTTCCTGGATGTATTCACCATACTCTAAATCTGCCTCGTGGGGTAAATGGTAGATGTTGGGAGATAGCAAAGGATAGTAGTCATTGTCATCTCCATACGCATATTCCCATACAGACTCGTCTTCTACTCCTCCGCATGTGTTTACTCGTTTCCAACGGGAAGCGGGATCTCCGTCCTCATCTTTGGTCACTCCGCTTGGCAGCAAACGGCGGTTGGTGACATCTGCGCAGTCCCAATTTCCGTTGTTCATCTTGTAGTGCTCCCGGGTGATCCAGTCGAGATTGTCTTCTTCATAGTAATACACATACTTGTCTCCCGGAACGGCATGCGTATTGTCCTTGCTGATATCGAAAGAGATACGTTCGCTCACTCGGCCCGCTTCGTCATAAACCGTAGGCGTATGGTCGTCAGTCGTGAAACCGGGCTTCCAACCGTTGTTTTTTGGATCTGTGTATTCATACCAAAGCAGCGTGCGATAAGCTGTCGGGTCATCATCCTCATAGTACAGATAGCGCTTACGGGTTATATTTACGCCACTCACTACTGTTCTTCCGTAGCCGTTTAACCCCTGCTCGTATAGCCTTCCTTGCGCATCATAAACCAACTTGTAGTCAGCGGTGTCCGTAATTATGGAATCGCCTTCCCAGCTGAACGTATAGGCAATAGCCAAATTGCCTTTCTCGTCCCTTACCTCGTGTGTGTAACTATCCGTGCGGGAAGGCGTGCCGCTGATCTCCCAGGCACCTGTCTCCGCGTTTCGGCGGTACTTCGTACTCTCTGCCACCTTCGTGCAACTGCTTATGGGGAAATAGCGGTAAACGGTATAGGAAGTAGTGTCTTTGACATGCATCGCGGAGTCAAAACTGCATTCGGAATCTTTGGTTTTTCTTCCGAATTCATCGTATTCAGACAAATGCACATATCCTTTTGCGTAGCGTAAATACCAGCCTTTACTTTCCCCTTTTTTCGTATAGAAATCGATATACCCGCCGCTGTACCCGTAAAGGTCTCGACGGTATAGATTCCATTCGGGTATATAGGTGAATGTATATATTACAGACGGAACCCATTGTTCATTGCTTCGGCTGTACTGTATGGCCGTTAATGGTTCTCCGTTCATCCCGAAAGATACATTGAACCAGTAGCAGGACGAGTTCTTGGATTTCCAATTGCCGTCCTCATCTTGTTCCTCAAACAAGGAATACCGATTGTCAAAATCGTAATTATTATAAATACGTGAAGTAGTGCGTGTCCTGTTTTGCAGAGTCACCGTCTCCGTATAGTCTTCTGCGTACGTCTCCTCACGTATGTAGGTCCAGTCGGTCTGCGTCGTGTCGCGAACTCTCTCTATTTTATGAATCTGCTTTCCCTGTTCGTCAAAATCGGTAATGGTCCATGCACGGCGATCATTCGTAAGAATAGAATCCACCTGCTGCTTTAGTGTGAAATCGTCGTAATAGATATACCGGCTGTAATAAGGTTCTGGGGAATAGGGCTTTTGGTGGTAAATCAGATGGTCTTTGCCTTGCAGATCCACTATATATTTATCCGTTCCATTCTCCGTACGGATAACCATTCCGTTCGGCAGGTACTCGTAATCTTTGGTCGGGTTGCCTCTCCATGTATGCATGCCGTCATCGGACCAACTGGTACGCGTGTCCGAAGAGTGAACAATCTTTCCGCCTTCGAACTTCTCAATATTCTCCCGCCATGCGTATCCTCCGGGTTGGAAAGGTTTCGGCTCACCGTTCTCCTGATAAATCTTATACGACGAATAAGTGCGGGTCTTTACTCCCAACTCGTTATAACCCGTGCCGTCCACCCAAATCTCTTTCAACGTTCCATCGCTATAAAATTTCCGCCGCGTGGACTCGCTGTACGTTAGGTGATGGTTTGAATAATCGCGATGCAGGTCTTTCGACAAACTCCAAACGCCGGTCGTCACATTGCAACTCCACTGCTTCTCGTCTTCTGTGCTGTCTGTCGCCAAAACCTGCACTCTTTCGATGCCCGTACACGCACCTGTTGTATAATTATAATGAGTGGTGGTCTTGTTATAATGGTGAATCGTACGGACGATTCCTCCGTCCGCGTCATAAATGACACGCGTGGAGTCAAACGCATATTCGTCCTTCTGATACAATGCAAACAGGCTGTTATTAATCTCTCCGCCTGTGGTGTCAACGAAGTTCTCGTCCGTGTACGCGTAGTGCAATACGGTGTGCTTGCCGCTTTTCCCAAACGAACGGTATTCGTGCTTGCGCATTCCTATATTAATTCTGTACCGCAGTGGCTTGCGGGTCGTGTAAAACTCTTCATAGTCCAGCGTACTGAACCCGCTGTCAATGGGCAGACCGTCCAAGCCATACGTGTAACGTACCACTTCGCGTCTTTCCCTAAGCCCGTATTCCTCATCTTCGCCATCCATCAGCGGATACGAATACATCACACTGTCCAACCGCCATGCGTAACGATCGGATAAATCCTCCTGCGCGTAGGCGCATGTTCCTTTTAATACTAATGCTGCAAAGAGCAGAACGAAGAACGTGATTTTTTCCTTAGCCGCAAGGGCACGATTTGGCAAAAACTTTTTCATACGTTTTTTACGTTTTAAAATTCGGTGCAAAATTACTGCTTTTTTTCGACATACGCAAATTCTTCAGTTGTACGATGGATATTTTGCGGTTTTATAAATATCTGAATATCTGGCTGTTCTAAATTGCTTTTTCGGAAATAGTTGTACGCTCTGCGAAGGGGACTTGCAAAACGTTTGAATTCGGGGCGAAAATCGATCGGTTCGAAGGAAATATCCTCTAAATTCAGTTGTTCTTATTGTCTAGGATTTCATCGATTTTATAGTAACGTTGTCTGAGAATCCCATCAATTAACGCTGCAAAGGTACTAATTTTTTTTGAAATATGCAAATTATTATTTATTTTTAACTTAAAAGTTATATATTCCGTAACAGCGGCAGTTTTGCGTGTTGCGGCGGAGCGGGTTGTACGGTGCAATGCGGAACGAGAGTTTAATACCAAAATCAAAGGGGTGTCTTGTTGAAACCAGCCTTTTGCCTTGGCGTTGGGACTGCACTATCGGCGTCAAGATCCGATGAAGCGGAAAACCTTCCCGTGTGTCCGAGAGCATCAATAAAGAGATCCGATCGGATGGATCGTTGTGGATGGAAGGTAATAAATAATCCAAATAAATACCGATGGAAATGTATGATGTGGTTCTGCGACCTGTATGTACGTGAATATCGTAGCATAGTTCAGCAGCCAGACCGTATTGCACTTTCGGCAGGGTTTGTTCACCAGTTTGTGTCTCTCGAAAAGAGGGTGATGCAGCCAGAGGGAAGGAGTTATAGACACGGTTGTTTTGCAGCGGAAAATAGACGGACAGCGCAGCAAGGTCGGCTGTCTGATTCCATAGGCAGCGTAGTGGAAAGACGATTTTGGGTCCGAGATAGAAGGAGATGTTTTTCCCGGACAATCCCACCTGAACGGGTATGCCGACAGACCATGTGGTGTATATTTCTTTTAACCGACCGATGTTATAATCCACTTGTATCGGTTCGTTCTCTACATCAATCACGCTGTAGGAGTCGGTATATGCGTGTTTGTAGTAGCCTGCATTGCTGCAGTCGAGAGTGGCTCCTATCCGAAAACCGATCACGTGTGGCGAGTGATAGGCGTAGCTGAATTGCACGCCGGCATGCAGGTTCATGACCGGTAAAACATACAGGCATCGCCCATCGTAACCAGCCATTCCTGCCCGCAATCCTGCTTCGAACAGGTGCTCTGCCGAGAGTGTCAGCGGCAGCAAGCAAAGAAGTATTAGTGTCGTAAAATGTTTCATGGGATAAGTCTTTTTTCGGTCCATATACGTTCGCCCTGCCGGTAACGGTAGAGGTAAACACCATGTGTCACTTGGTTTTCGGTTACTTCCTCTCCACGGCTGTTATAGATGCGTACCCGTACCGGAATTTCCTCGATGGAATTGGCTATTTCGAGAATATTGGACCAAATGATTTCTTCGTGGTCCAGAACTATGCGGAGTTGGAAGATGCCGTTCAGGATGTTCTGCTCGGCGTAATCGTCTTCCGTGGCTCCGGGAACAGGTTTTTCGTCCTTGTACCACTGGAAGGCGGTAGGAGTCCGATCGGGGAATATCCGTCGCAGAACCACATTGTCGCAAAGCAGCTGCCAGTTGTACTTGTTCACGATGATCGGATATAAACGCTCGCAATGAACGGTGTCCAAAGTAAGGATATAGAGAATACTGTCGCATCCTCGCGGGCTCGTTTCCATTTTCTCCTGTGTGTCGGGTTCTCCGAACAGCACGCCTCGCCAAGTGAACGGCATGAGAGTGTCGCAGACAACCGTGTCTAACGGTGCGTACACAAAGTCGGGACAACACAGTTCCGTATTGAGCGTATAGATATGCAATATACTGTCACATCCCCGCGGACTCTTTTCGATCACCTCTTGTGTCGCCGGCTCTTTAAAAAGTACGCCGTTCCAAAGAAATGGCATGAGTGTGTCACACACGATTGTGTCTTTCGGCGCGTACTGAATGTCCCTGCAACACAGTTCCGTATTGAGTGTATAGATATGCAATATACTGTCGCATCCGCGCGGACTCTTCTCTATCACCTCTTTTGTACCCGCCTCTTCGAAAATCATGCCGTGCCAGAAGAACGGCATGAGAGTGTCGCAGACGGTGGTGTCTGCCGGAGCGTATTGCAAATCGGGGCAACACAACTTCGTGTGAAGCGTATAGACACCCCGTTTGACCTCGCAGTCGTATTGGTCCTTGTAAATAATCTCGTATGTAGTGTCTTTATAGAAAACCGTATCGTGCCAGTGGTAAGGCATGAGTGTGTCGCAGACGGTTATTTCATCGAATTCATCGACTATTTTCGGGCAACAATGCTGGGGAATAAGATGGAACGGCTCACTCATTGCGCGGCAGTACCGCTCGGTCTCTACATCCACGCCGTCAGAGGTGACGCAGAGCCGATACCAGCCTTCATTTTTCGGCTTGATAGAATCAAAGGCGAGCGTTTTTCCCAAGACCACATTGGTCCAGTCGTCACTGTTGAACTCCAGGCTGTCCGTGGCATACTGCCAGAGGTAATTATAAGGTTCCTTAAATCCGCCATCAGCTGTCACCGATGTCTCAAAAATATACGATGAATCCAGGCAAACTTCATGCTCGGATAGAATAGAAACGACGGGATTGCAAAGCCGGATCTCAATGTCATCCATTGCGAAATCGTTTCCCGTACTCTTGTTTTCGTCATTGAAGATAGACAAGCGTATCACACTCACCCCTTCCGGCACATGGAATGTAGCTCCGACAAGGTGCCACGGAGCAGACATAGTTGTCGGAAAGCCGTTATTATGTTTTCGATAATCCGAAGGAGCAGGATCGATTGATCCCGAGGTCTGCTCCCAGATAGTATCCCGAGTTGATTCGTTTTGGATAAGAAAACGAACCTTCGGACGTGCAAAATTATGCCCGGGTTCCAACACATTCGCTACGTAGGCTGAGAAAGAGAGATCTAACTCATGACACACAGGGAAGGTTGTGGTATAAAAAGCGTCATTCCCCCCGATACCATCTACCTCTAATAAATACCCGCGCGTGTAATCATTAGGATAGGTGTGATCGTCTTGCAAAAACCACTGAGAAAGCATATTAGCGGTAGTACTGCTTTCCCAATTATTCTTCCATCCATGTTTGGCGACTATGAAATAGCCACTGGAGACCCAGGATAGGACGTTGAATTCTTGCCGGTATCTTGAACTCATCGTGGTCAAGCGTGTTTGGCAGGTAACCGGATCGGACGGGTCATTGCCGCCGAAATCTTCGCGGAAAAGAATCGTCCCTCGCGGACAGACATTCTCTGATATTTCATCGGGCCAGGTAAAGCGGAAGGGGGTGCATCCACCTTTTATCTTCTGCATGAATACAGGCTCGCTTACAAGCCATCTTTCCGGCGTTTCCATTTCGTCCTCTCGTGCAACCAAGACACGGTACCATCCTTCAAGGAGATTGGTAGGACGCTGGGTATAACCCCATGTGGGGGAGGTGTGGGTGTACTGAATGCGGTTCCATACGACACTATCCGTAGAGTACTCGTATATAAACCGGTGTGAATCAGCGAAATAGCCGTCGTCCACGAAATCCTGTGTGAAAGAAATGAAAGGGTTGGATGTGCACAGTGCGTCCGCCGAGGGACGCAACACAACGGATGACTCGGCATGTAAGATACCATGTATTGCGCTTAAAATGCATAAAAACGCAAGAATTTTTGAATTTAATTTGCACATATTAAAAAAATGTGTTAATTTTGCGCTCCAAAATAAATTTTGAAATCCGATGCAAAGGTACTGCTTTTTTTTGACATGTGCAAATTTGTGTGTTGTACGAGTATCGATTTAAGCGAAATAAAGACCATTGAAAATCAACAATTTACGAAATATGTGTAAAAATATAGTTGTACGCGTTCTGAAAATTGCGTTTTGGAGCTTGCTTTTTTGCTTGCAGAGTTGCCGATTTAGCCCCGTCAACGTAGAAAACCGGCTTGACGAAGCGGAGGAATTATATCGTCAGGGGGCATATTCAAACAATAGTAGTCAGTATGAGAGTTCGACTGAATATTTGAAGCACGCAGAGGGTATTTTGCTGAGTATTCAGCCGTCAGATATCAGTAATCCACAATTGGAGAGGCGGAACCGGTTATTAGGATTAGTCTGGTTCCGATTAGGCAACACCTCGGAAAGCGAGATGCTGTATGATATTGCGCATAGTTATTATCGGAAGGCTATTCCGTTGCTGAATCCTGACAGCAACTCCCTCTATTTGACCTGTGCTTATCGCGACATGGCCCGCACGATGGCACTAACTGGCGGTGAACAGGACAGCGTCCTTTGGTATTTCTCCCAAGCAGAGCAGCATGCGAAAGAAGCCAAGAGTGATTTGCTGCTATTGGATATAGATGCTTACCGCTATCAAATCTGCTATCCGGATAGCGTTTCTCACCGTTTGAGTGTTTGCAAGCAGTTAGCTGAAGAGTATCAGGTTCCTGCCCGTTATTCGGAGATTGTGGAACTGCTGTTGGCGCAACATGCTACGGATTCTGCCGCTTATTATTTGGAGCGTTTACGCCCAACGGACTCGGCTTATACCTATTGGTTTGAGCAGAGTTATGCGTATCTGCAAAGCAAGATTCTTCTCCAGCGCGGACAAGCGGATGAAGCATACCGCGTTTTGCTGGATCTGTACGACCGCAAGATAGATGAATTGCAACGTGACGCAGGAGCACGCACCTACGCGCTATCCTTACATTACGATGTCGCTCGCGAGCGACTGATGGCAGAAAGTGAACGCGTGAAAGCGAGAGGTCAGAGAGCGATATCTGCGATTTTGGTTGTCTTGATTGTGGTTCTAATCATCTTGTTTATAGTCATTTGGCGATATTGGCAACAAAGACGACGCGAACAAGCAGGTCAGCTGCAAGCACTTCGGGAGAAATACATACAACAGTTACAATTAGCGTTGGAGAGGCTACAACAGAAAGTAAGTCTGACGCGTGAGATGGAGATGCAACGCATGAGGGGCAATGAGGTGGAGTTTCCGAAATGGCTGCAGACTTATAGGGATGAGAAACTGGTCATGAACAAAGATAGCCTGAATGAACTGATTGCTTCAATAGACAAAGCGTTGGACGGTGCTATCAGTCGTTTACGGAGAGAGTACCCCGAACTGACAGAGTCCGACATGCAGTTTGCGATCCTGTCTATTATCGGAGCTTCGGACAACGATATGTCTATTGTGCTGAATGTACAAAAACAGACGATTTATCATCGAAGACAAATCGTCCGCAAGCATGTTCATCCGGAGATAGAGGATATCGATTCTTGGTTACGGAAATACGTATTAAACGTGTAAGGCTCGATGAATCTCCTCATACGTGAAACCGCGCTGAAGGAGGAAACGGAGACGTTTGTCTTCGGAGTCGGAAGAACGGGAACGGATGAGCTTTCGTAAATTGCCAAAATACACGGTTTCATCGATATTTTTCAGAGCTTTCGAGATCTCTGCTTCAGGGAGTTGCAGGGCACGAAGAGCGGCTTGGATCTTCAGTCGTCCCCATGACTGGTATTCCACTTTGTCATGCACATAGGCGGCACAGAAACGGGCATCGTCGAGGAAACCATTGGAATAGAGATTTTCCTCGATGAAATCGAAAAAATCCGTGGGTGCTCCCCACTCATATAGCTTACGCTGTACGTCGGCGACACAATGCTCAGCTTTCGCACAATAAGACTCGGCTTTATCGAGCCATTCTGCCTTCGATAATTCGGTCTTTGCCATAAATATCTTTGTGAATTTGGATGTCGGTATAGCCTAATCCGCCAAGCATGGCGGATAATTGGGGTCCGTAGGCTTCGTTGATTTCGAAAAATAAGCCCCTTTCCCGGCCTTTCCCTTGAAGGGGCAAGGAGAATAGTTCTGCGATGCGGCGGTAGAAGAGGAGCGGATCGTTGTCGGGGACGAAGAGTGCGGAGGAGGGTTCAAAGTTCAGGACGTTCGGCCGCATGGAGGATTTTTCCGACTCGCAGATATAGGGAGGGTTACTGACGACAATATTTACCATTTGGTCATTTACCATGTACCATTTATTGAGATATTTGGTTATTTGGTCAGAGAAGATATCTGCGACCTGAAAGTTGACATCGACCTTATTGCGGCGGGCATTCTCTTTTGCGACCTCGATGGCATTGGGAGAGATGTCAATGCCGGTGACATGCCATTCAGGATGCGCTTTTTTGAGGGAAATAGCTATACAACCGGAACCGGTACCGATATCAAGGACATTTACCATTTGGTCATTTACCATTTGGACATTTATTATCTCTACCAGTTCGGCGGTTTCGGGGCGGGGGATGAGGGTGGCAGGAGTGACTTTGAGGTCGAGTCCGTTCCATAAAGTGTGCCCAAAAATATACTGAATCGGCTCAAAATGCAATAATCTATCAATTATTGTCTGTATTTTTTGCATATTTGCAAAATTTGTAGTATCTTTGCACCCGCAAAGAAGTTGAGAGCGTGTGAGACCTGTTTCTTCTTCCATTATCCACCAAGCCAGAGATGCTGCCTCATCCTTTGGATAGACAGCTTGTAAAGCGGATGAGATATTTGAAATTTGAGATTGGAGATTGGACATTTTTGGGATCAACAATGTTCAACAATTAAAAACAATTACTTTTTCAAATTTGCTGCAAAGTTACAACAAAAAAATCAAATAAACAAATTTTGAAGAACAATTACGAAAAATATATCGCACATTGTATAGAAATTGCCCGTCGGGGGGAGTATTTTGTGGCTTCGAACCCGATGGTAGGTGCGGTGTTGACAGCCCCCTCCGAATCCCCCTTAGAGGGGGAGAGGATCATCGCGGAAGGATGGCACGAACGGTACGGAGAGGGTCATGCGGAAGTGAACTGTTTTCGAAATTACGAATTACGAATTACGAATTACGAATTACCAGCGGTTAATCTCAAGGATTGCACGCTGTATGTGAGTTTGGAGCCGTGTAGCCACTACGGGAAAACCCCTCCTTGTGCGAAAATGATCATTGAGAAAGGTGTAGGAAGAGTAGTTGTGGGGATGTTAGACCCCAATCCGCTGGTTGCAGGCAAAGGGGTGCAGATGTTGCGGGATGCCGGGATCGAGGTGGTGGTCGGTGTGATGGAGAAAGAATGCAGAGAGTTGAACAAACGGTTCTTGTGCCTCTATGAGAAGAAAAGACCTTACGTCATACTCAAATGGGCACAGACGGGGGACGGATTCATTGATCGCAAGCGATCATTGGAAGATTTGAAGATTAGATCATTGGAAGATTCGCATTTGAATGGCGCATTGCCGATTTCGACACCGGAGACGAAGAAACTGGTACATAAGATGCGGGCGGAGAATATGGCAATCATGGTAGGTACCAACACGGTGCTGATGGATAATCCGCGATTATTGAATACCCATTGGGAGGGCAGAAACCCCATCCGCGTGACTGTTGACCGACACAACAGGATACCGATGGATGCAAGAATATGGGGAGGAGGGGCTTCAGACTACCCAGGGATAGATCCTGTAATTGTGTATAGAGAGCGGACGGATTGGCCGTATATTTTAGAGGATTTGGCGGGACGAGGGATACACTCGATCTTGGTAGAAGGCGGTACAACGCTGCTGAATCATATTCTGGAAACCGGTATATGGGATGAGATCCATGTGGAGGTAGCGCCCGAGTTGACAATAGGCGAAGGGGTGAAAGCACCGGAGATCACGCTGCCGGAGAGGTATGAAGAGGTGGATGGACACTATTTGTATAGAATTGAAAATTGAAAATTGAAAATTCCGCAAAGCGGACAATTGTAAATAAATATGAAGAAAATTAGTTTGTTAGGTCTTGTGATGGCATGCTGTTTGTTGGGCGGGTGTCAGGTGTTGGAGAAGAAACAACAGGTAGGTGCGGCAGTTGAACTGAACGGTCGGTATTTGTATTATTCCACGCTGGATTCGTTGACACTGGGTTTGAGCAGTGAGGACAGTACGCGCGTAGCAGAGCAATATATCCGTCAGTGGGCGCAAGATATTTTGCTGTATGACAATGCTACCTTGCGTAGAAACAATGAGATTGAAGGAATGGTGGATGATTACAGGACTACATTGTATGTGCGTGCCTATGAAGAGCGGTTGATCGACAAACGTATGCCTAAGAAGATTGCGGACTCAACGATAGTGGCATTGTATGAACAGATGCCGGACCGTTTCCGCCTAGACGAGAGTATCGTGCGTGGAATACTCGTAGTGGTGCCCGTTGATGCACCGAAGATGGATAAGTTGCATACCTGGTTGACCAAGCAGGAGATGGATGCGCTGGAGAAATATGTGTATCAGAACGCGAGCGGGTATGAGTTGTTTACCGATCGATGGTTGACCACCAGCGAGATGATGGCAAGAATTCCGAAAGAGCGCGCAGAGTTAGAGTCTCTGTTAAAAGCAAAGAACCAGATCGAGGTGAAGGATTCAACGAAGACCTACTTGTTGCAAATCACTGAGAAACATATGCGAGGCGAAGCGATGCCGATTGATTATGCACGGCCCGAGATTGAAAAAATGGTGCTCTATGCGCGTCAAGCAGAATTTCTGCGGAGCGAACGGGAGAGGTTATATAACGAAGCAGTAGAAACTAAAAAAATACAATTTTATGAATAAGATAAATGCGAAAAGTTATAGGTTATGGGTTATAGGGCTCGTCCTGATGGCCAATATAGTTGCTCAAGCTCAGGGAGTGATTGATGAGGTCATTTGGGTGGTAGGCGACGAAGCGATTCTCCGCAGCGAAGTGGAGGAAGAGCGTTTGCGTATGCAGTATGAGGGTCAGCAGATGAAAGGTGACCCCTATTGCATCATTCCTGAGCAGATGGCTATTCAGAAACTTTTTCTGCATCAGGCGGAACTGGACTCTATCGAGGCCAATGAGTCATCGGTGAGTCATCAGGTAGATATGCGTATCAATTACTACATCAATCAGATCGGTTCGAAAGAGAAGATGGAGGAATATTTCCGCAAGCCGAGTAGTGAGATCCGCGAGGAGATGATGACCTTGGTTCGCCATCAGATGATTATCCAGCAGATGCAGCAGAAACTGACCTCCACCATCAAGCCTACGCCGGCAGAGATACGTCGTTTCTACAATTCGCTTCCGATGGATTCGATACCGATGATGCCTGCTCAAGTGGAGGTACAGATTCTTAGTTTTGAGCCCCCTGTTCCGGTGGAAGAGACGGAGCGTATCAAGCAGCGTCTGCGTGAGTTCACCGAGCGTATTCAGAGCGGAAGTGCAGATTTCAGCATGTTGGCGCGTTTGTATTCCGAAGATACGGAGAGCGCCAAGCACGGCGGTGAGTTAGGGTTTGTGGGGAAAGGTACGTTGGTGCCGGAGTTTGCGGAAGTGGCATTTAACCTGAATGATCCCAAACGTGTGAGCCGTATCGTGCAGACCGAATACGGATTCCATATTATCCAGTTGATTGAAAAAAAAGGAGATCGTATCAACTGCCGACATATATTGCTCCGTCCCCGTATTCAGTCGATTGATAAGATTCAAGCAATCGCGCGTTTAGATAGTATCCGCCAATTGGTGGAGACAGATAGTTTGCAGTTCGAGCAAGCGGTGGTCATGTTCTCACAGGATAAGAATACGGTGATGAACGCCGGTTTGATGATTAATCCGAATACGGGCAGCAGTCGTTTTGAGTATCAGGAGTTAGCACCGGAAATAGCCAAACAGATCTATAGTTTGAAGGAAGGCGAGGTGTCTCAGCCGTTTGTGATGATGGATCCGCAAAAGAACCGCGAAGTATGTGCTATCGTGCGTTTGAAGAAACGAATGGACGTCCATCGCGCGAACATAACCGATGATTTCCAGACGATTAAAGGGATGTTGGAACAGAAGAAAGGACAGGAGCTGCTGCATAATTGGATTCTCCAAAAACAAAAGACCACCTACGTGCAGATTGCCCCGGAATGGCAAGGATGCGATTTCGTATATCCGAATTGGATACATTAGGACCGCTGCGCTAAAAGATTAAAGACCGTTCACTATGTTCACTAAAAGAATAAAGACAAGAATAATCCGTCCGATACTATTCGGCCTGTTGTCCTTTGTCCTTATTCCTATGCCCGCAAAAGCTCAGAACATGGTGTATTTGGAGCGGGCGGAGCATTTGAATTTTGACCAAGAGCGGATAGCTGATGCACAGATTCTGAAAGGCGACGTGGTCTTTCGTCACGAGGAGGCATGGATGTATTGCGACAGTGCCTATTTCTACGAAAAGACCAATTCTTTGGACGCTTTCGGACACGTGCGCTTTGTGCAAGGAGATACTTTGGCGGGTTTTGCCGATAAGCTCTTTTATGACGGGAATACCAAGATTGCCCGCATGCGGCGGAACGTGCGCCTTGTTCACGGCCGAGCCGATGGGAACCAGACGATAGTGACCACCGACACGCTTAATTATAACCGAACGGAAGGGATAGCCTATTATTATTCCGGCGGGGAAGTGCGGGATTCGCTCAATACCTTGGTTTCGGTGCAGGGCAACTATCGGCCTAAGACCAATCAGGCTATTTTCAGCCGTGAGGTGCATCTGACAAATCCGAATTTTGTGCTGACCAGCGACACGCTTTGGTATAACACAGCGACACGCGTGACGGACATCGTGAGTCCGACGGTGATTGTGTACGAAGAGGAGACTACTATCTATTCCGATGACGGATGGTATAACACCGACTCGGAGCAATCGATGTTGCTTAACCGTTCCCGAGTGGTACATAAGGATGGCAAGACGATGACGGGCGATACGATCTACTACGACAAGCATATCGGCTTCGGGCGCGTGTTAGGCAAGATGGAGATGAGCGATTCGACGCAGCATGCTACGCTGTATGGCGAATACGGAGAGATGTGGGAGGAAGGTAGCCGAGGTTATGCTACAGACAGCGCATTGATGGTGGATTGGTCAGACACGGCGCATTTGGCGTATATCCATGCCGATACGCTGTTCACGGAAGAGTTGCATTATGAGGATAGTGCTTTGATGGACAGTACTTATTATCTCGTGAAGGGTTATTATGGTGTGCGTGTTTACCGGGATGATGTTCAGATGGTGTGTGACTCGATGGTCTATTTAGGTTCCGACTCGACGATTCATTTGTATAAGAACCCTATCTCTTGGAGCGATAACCAGCAGTTCTCGTCGGACAGCATGATTGTTTTTATCGTCAACGGTACGGTGGAGCATACCGTAGGTATCGGAAAAGCGCTCTGTGTGATGCATGACAGTTTGGATTATTTTAATCAGATGAGCGGAAAAGAGTTGACGGCTTATTTGGCGGACGGCGAGGTGCATACCGTGGACGTGAGCGGAAACGCGCTGACAGTCTATTATCCCAAGGAGGATGACGGAGATTACGTGGGGCTCAACACTACACAAAGCAGTTTTATCCGATCCTATATAGAAGAGCAGGCGATTCAGAGGATGCGATTCACCAAGGAGACCACCGGTGTTCTCTATCCGCTGGATCAGGTGCCCGAAGGAGCCGATCGATTGGAGGGATTCTTCTGGGAAGAAGAAAGCCGGCCGACCGACCCGATGGATGTGTTTAGAAAAGTAGAGAGGGATTTGTGATTTATTTATTGACGATTGACAGATTTACGATTTACGAGTTATTTACGATTTGCCGCTTCGCGGGATTTACGCTACGAACAATCGTCATTAATTATAATTCGTCAATCAATCGTCCCTCGTCAATTGTCCAATCGTCAATTAACTAACATATGATACCCAGAGAAGTAATAGAACGTATTCATTCGGCTGCCAAGATTGAAGAAGTGGTGGCGGATTATGTGACCCTGCGTAAGCGCGGGGCGAACCTCATCGGCTTATGTCCTTTTCATAACGAGAAGACTGGCTCTTTCACCGTCAGTCCTTCCAAAGGTATCTATAAATGTTTCGGTTGCGGCGTAAGCGGTAATGCGGTCGGGTTCATCATGGAGATTGAGCAGTGTTCTTACGTGGAGGCACTCAAGCAGTTGGGTAAGAAATATCATATCGAAGTGCCTGAACGCGAGATGACAGCGGAGGAGCAGCAGCGCCAAGACAACCGCGAGTCGATGTTCGTAGTCAATGATTTTGCCAATAAATGGTTCCAGAAACAGCTTTGGGAAACTCAGGAAGGACAGGCGATCGGTCTGAGCTATTTCCGCGAAAGGGGACTGAGAGACGATATCATCCGTAAGTACCAATTGGGGTATTCGCCCGAGAAAGGTAATCCGCTGGTTAAAGCATTGCAGACACAAGGATTCAAGGAGCAGTTCTGCCTCAATAATGTAGATACGGGCATCGGAGTAGGTGTGATAGGAAAGAGCGAAGACGGCCGTCTGTACGATCGTTTCCGTGACAGGGTGATGTTCCCGATCTTTACGGTCAGCGGTAAACCCGTAGCTTTCGCCGGACGTATCCTCAAGAAGAAAGAGAACGTAGGCAAATACGTCAACTCGCCGGATTCGATTATCTATTCCAAGACCAACGAGTTATATGGTCTTTTCCAAGCCAAACAAGCGATTGCCCGGGCGGATATGTGCTATCTGGTGGAGGGTCAGATGGACGTCATCTCGATGCACCAATCGGGTATAGAGAATGTGGTGGCAAGTGGCGGTACGGCATTGACCAAGCCTCAGATTTGGCTCATCAAACGCTTCACTTCGAATATCACTGTGCTCTATGACGGCGATGCTGCCGGTATCCATGCCGCCCTCCGAGGTATAGACATGTTCCTTGAAGCGGGCTTTAACGTCAAGGTGGTGCTACTGCCGGACGGAGAGGACCCTGATAGCTATGCGCAAAATCATGACTCGACGGAGTTCATTCAGTATATAGCGGACCATCAGACGGATTTTATCCGTTTCAAGTCCGCCTTGCTGAGTAAGGATGCAGGAGACGACCCCTTCAAACGCGCTGAGCTGATCAAAGATATAACTGCCTCCATCGCGATTATTCCCGACATGATTACACGTCAGGTGTATATCAAAGATTGTGCGGAAAGATTACACATGAGTGAGAAAGTGCTGACAACCGAGGTGATTAATCTGCGCAAGAAGAAACTTGCCGAGGAGACGAAAGCAGAAGAGCGGCGCGAAGAGTCGGCGCAGCCCGAAGTGCAGAAAGCGCAGGAGACAATAACCGTAGCTCCGAAACCATCGTCCTTGTTGGAACAGAACTACTATAACCTGATGCAGCTGGCTGTGCGTTATGGTGAGCGACCCATCCAAGTGGACGGTGCTGTTTATTCGATAGGCGACTTGATTTTCTATACGCTGGAGGGTGATGGGATTACCCCTCCGCTGCCGATCTATCAGACGATGATCGATGAGTTCAGGGCACATTCCAAAGAGGAAGGTTTTAAGGCAGAGACGTTCTTCAAGTTCCATCAGGATGCTGAGGTCAGCAAGATGGCGATTGATATGATTGCCGAGAAATACCAGAACGCAGCGCAGGATAACGAGAAGCAGTTGGGCGAACTGGTAGCGAGGTTGCTCTTTGAAATCAAACTGACGGTGATTAACATGCAGGTGGAGGAATTAGAAGAGAAACTGAAAGCAGCGCAAGCAGCGAACGATATAGATTTGCAAATGCAACTCTTGGCGTATCAGCCGAAACTGCTCACCCAACGCAATGAGATCTGTAAGCGTTTGGGTAATAGAGTGTTGAATGTGTAATGAGTAAAGTAGAATGTTATTTAAAGAAATAGCCTACGGGCCGATACATAGCAGACGATTAGGCACCAGTCTTGGGGTGGAGTTGATGCCGCTGGATCATAAGTTATGCACTTTCAATTGTGTATATTGCGAGTGTGGATGGAATGAACCGGTGTATCATCCCCAACTTCCCACCCGCGCAGAAGTACGCGAAGCACTGGAGGCGAAACTGAAGGAAATGGTAAATGGTACATGTCAAAATGGTACTTGCCTTGATGTAATCACTTTCTCCGGTAACGGCGAGCCGACCTTGCATCCTGATTTTCTTGGGATTATCAAAGACACCTGCGCATTGCGGGATCGTTTCTGCCCGTACGCAAAAGTGAGTGTGTTGAGCAACTCGACGCAGTTAGGCAGGCCCGATGTAGTCCAAGCGCTGCGGCTTTGTGATAACCGGATCCTCAAGTTAGACGCCGGTACGGATGAGATGATGCACCGTATTGATATGCCTGTTAATGAGCATCTTACTGTCGCGCAGATCATGGATTGGCTTGCGCCGTTCGAAGGAGATTTTACGTTGCAGACCTGCTTCTTGCGCGGGGAGCATGCCGGCCAAAAAATAGATAACACCACTCCCTCCGAACTGGAAGCGTGGTATCGCGCGGTGGAGAGTCTGCGCCCGAAGCAGATTATGATCTATGTCATCGACCGCAAGACACCGGAGGAACATCTGGAGAAGATCTCCCGCGCCGAGATGGAGCGTATCGCAGCTCCGCTGATAGCAAAGGGCTATGATGTGATTATCAGCGCCTAAAGGCAGCAATGTGAAAAAATCTGCAAATGGTAAATGACCACATGACCAAATACCTTGTAGCCCCGCTGAATTGGGGACTCGGACACGCGAGTCGGTGTGTACCCCTTGTGCAGCGCTTGTTGGACGAGGGGCATGAGGTCATTTTAGGCGGTGACGGTGAGAGTTTGACCTTGCTGCGCAGGCATTTCCCGAAACTTCGATATACCTATCTGGCACCCCTTAACTTGCGTTACAGCGCAGGGAAAAGTCAGGTGTGGGCGATGCTCAAAGCATTGCCTAAACTGCTCATCTGGTCCATCAAGGATCACTTGATGCTCCAAGCCCTTCTGCGCGAAGAGCATATCGATTGTATTATCTCTGACAACCGGTTCGGGTTGTATCTAACAGCGAAGCGGTCTAATAGTCCGAAGGACGGTCTCGCTTCTAACAGCGAAACGGTCTATATCACCCATCAGCTCCATATCAAGCTGCCGAAAGGTTGGCGATGGGCGGAGAGAATTGCCTCGCGTCTTCATGCGCGCGTGTACACGCACTATAAAAAGGTATGGGTTCCGGATTATGAAGACTTTGCGAAGAGTCTTGCCGGCGAACTGAGTCACCAAGACGATGTACAAAGGAACGATGTACGATGTACGATTGAGTATATCGGACCGTTGAGTCGGTTTGCGGGGATATCGGGATATCAGGATAACGGGACACCGAGTTATGATATTGTGGCGGTATTGAGCGGTCTGGAGCCTCAACGCACGGCGCTGGAGAAAGAGATTATCGCGCGCTATCAGAATACCAAAGAGCAGGTTCTGATTGTGCAGGGTTTGATGCACCGACCCTCCACCCGTATCAAACGCGCCAACCTGACGATTGTGCCGACGATGGGCGATGCCGAACTGATGGCGGCGATGAAAGGAGCAAAGCATATCATCGCGCGGTCGGGATATTCCAGTATCATGGATTTGGAAGCTTTGGGAGTAATGGGAAAAGCCGAATTAATACCCACTCCCGGGCAAACAGAGCAAGAATATTTGGCATTTTGGCTACAAAATCGCACTTCTAAGTAAAAAAAATGCTCAAAAATTTGCGTATATAAAAAAAAAGCAGTACCTTTGCACGCTTTTTCGTCCAAATGGCATTGACTAAATGGTTAGATAAATGACCGAATGGTAAATGACCAAATGCGATAATTGGAGGTGCCATCGTATAACGGTTAGTACTCAAGATTTTCATTCTTGCAATAGGGGTTCGATTCCCCTTGGCACTACAAAGACCTTCCCTAAAGTCAAGTCCCGAGGCAAATCCTCTCAATGCGGAGGGATATTACTAAAACCCGCCCGAATGGCTCGAATGATCGACTAAACTTGGGCGATAAAACAAATTAAACAAGATGGCAAACCACAAATCATCTTTGAAGCGTATTCGCCAAACGGCAGCGCGCAAAGCACACAATCATTATTATGCAAAATCCGCACGTAATGCTGTGCGTGACTTGCGCAAGACTACGGACAAAGCAGCAGCTGCTGCAGCTCTGCCTAAAGTAAGTTCTATGCTCGACAAACTGGCTAAGCGTCACATTATTCATAACAACAAAGCTGCTAACCTCAAATCGAAGTTGGCGCGTATGATTAACAAACTCGCTTAATACGCACGTTTAGGTCAAACGGAAGAATCACGAGAGTGGTTCTTCTTTTTTTGTTTACTTTTTTGTACAAATATTTTGGTAATTCAAAAAAAAGTAGTACCTTTGCAGCGAAAATAGATACTTTTATTAAGATGAAAGAGAATAATATCCCTGTTGTTGATTGCCCGTATGGCGATTATATGATCGGTGACGCGAGTGGAAAACTGATGAATGAGTATGGTCGTTTCCCGTGTAAAATCAAATGTGGAGTGTACGCCTTATTAGTACAAGGTACAGCGCGTGCGACGATTAACGTAACCGAATATGAATTCAAGCAGAATGATATTCTTCTGCTGGAACCGGGCAGTTTCTTCTTTATCCGGAATTGCTCGGAGGATGCGCTGGTCTATTGGATTGTTTTTGGCAGTAAGTTCCTTGAGAAATATACGGTCAACAACCGAATGACCCTCTCTTCGCTCCAACTCCATTCGCCGAAGATCAGCGTTTGTGACAATCATGCCCAAGTGCTTTGCTCTATGTACGACACGATTGTGGCGGCGCTCAATGCCGAACCGACGATGCTCGATAGCGAGAAGATGGTGCATATCTTCAACTTGCTGCAAACTTCTTATGTCAAGTACGCCCATGAGCAGGATGAGTATCTCATCAAACCGCTGGACCGCAAGACGGAAATCTATCAGGATTACTGCCAACTCGTTTTGAAGCACTATCACGAGTGGCATCATGTGAGCCAGTATGCGGACGCGATGCGCTTGACCCTCCCGCACCTCTGCTCGACGATCAAGGCGGTAGGCGAGCGTACGGCAGGAGATATCATCATCGAAGCCATCATCACAGACGCCAAGTCGCAGCTCAAGATCACGAACCTACAGATCAAGGAGATCGCCTTGAACCTCGGTTTTGATAATGTCGCCTTCTTCAACCGCTTCTTCAAATCCCACGTAGGTCAAACCCCCAAAGCCTACCGCAACTCATAAATTGCATATCTCAAATATAAAGGGCGCTGATTTTCAGCGTCCTTTATACATTTCTTCGTAGTATTTCTCGTAATCGCCGGAGGTGATGTTGTCCAGCCATTCCTGGTTGTCGAGATACCACTGTACGGTTTTCTCGATGCCCTCTTCGAACTGAAGGCTCGGCTCCCAGCCTAACTCTCTTTGCAGTTTGGTGGAGTCGATCGCATAGCGCATATCGTGTCCGGCACGATCCGTGACATACGTGATGAGGTCGAGGTCAGCGCCCTCCGGACGACCTAACAGACGATCAACGGTCTTGATGATGGTCTTGATGATATCGATATTTTTCCACTCGTTGAATCCGCCGATGTTATACGTCTCAGCGATCGTGCCTTTGTGGAAAATGAGGTCAATCGCACGGGCATGATCGACCACGTAGAGCCAATCGCGCACGTTCTCGCCCTTGCCATATACAGGCAGCGGTTTGCGATGACGGATATTATTGATAAAGAGCGGAATCAGTTTCTCGGGGAACTGGTAAGGACCGTAGTTGTTCGAGCAGTTCGTCACGATCGTCGGCATGCCATAGGTATCATGGAAAGCCCTCACGAAATGGTCTGAGGACGCTTTGGACGCCGAATAGGGTGAATGGGGGTTGTATTTGGTGGTCTCATAGAAGAAATCCTCCCCGTACGCCAAATGATGCTCGCCGGATGACGCTTTGGTGGTGAAAGGCGGTTCAATGCCCTCAGGATGGGTCAACTGCAATGCCCCATAGACCTCGTCGGTCGAGATATGATAAAAACGCTTGCCCTCAAACTTCTCAGGAAGAGACTCCCAATACAGCTTGGCTGCCTGCAGCATAGACAGCGTTCCCATCACATTCGTGCGGGCAAAAGTGAAAGGATCCTTGATGGAACGGTCCACGTGGCTCTCTGCCGCCAAATGAATCACTCCCGTTACGTGCTCCTCCTGCATGAGGGCATAGATGGTGTCAAAATCGCAGATGTCTGCCTTCACAAACCGATAGTTGGGTTTATCCTCAATGTCCTTGAGGTTCGCCAGATTGCCGGCATAAGTCAGTTTGTCCACATTGATAATACGATAGTCCGGGTACTTGTTCACAAACAGACGTACCACGTGACTTCCGATAAATCCGGCTCCGCCGGTGATGATGATTGATTTCATACTACAAATAGTATTTCTTTAAAATGATATTTCTTTTCTCCTTGAGCCGTTCGGAGTACTAACTCGCCTTGCTTTGTGATGTCTGCTATAGAAGCCTTAAATGCCTCTTTCGGCTGCTTGGTTAGTATGCGGCTCGGTGTCAGGTTGACTTCCCGCTCGGCAAATAACCATTCGCCTTCACGGCGATATAAATGCCTGCGGTAGTATTCCCAAATGTCTTCTTGGTGCATCGTTTGCACCTCATGTATTTTGTTCATCAGAGTCGTCATCAGCGCATCGATGTCGTACTCTTTGCCTGTGATCTGTTTGAGCGAAACAGGATTTGGTGCATCGCTTTTCCATTCTGTCTGGTTCACATTCAGCCCGATACCTGCGATGGTGTATTTGACTTCGTTGCCGATGATCGCGTTCTCAATCAGGATACCTGCTAATTTCTTATCGCCCCAATAGATATCGTTCGGCCACTTAATCGCTAACTCGTTAATTGCTAATTCGCTCAACGTTCGATGCACCGCGACGCTCACCGCTACATTGAGGTCAAACAATACTGAATGCTGACAGCTCATCACAATCGAGCACAGCAGGTTCTTGCCCTCCTCGCTCTCCCATCCGTTGCCTGTCTGCCCGCGGCCTGCCGTCTGAAATCCGGCGTACAGGTATTCCTCCCCTTCGGGCCATTCGCCTTTCACCAGCATCTCTTTCAGCAGCGTATTGGTACTATATGTCCTCTCAACTCTCAATTATCAATTAGTCCAAGCAGGTATTTCTGAATCACATGTTGTATATTTTTCGCCTTACCGGGCGCGGAGTTGATGAGCACCGCAAAGACCCACGTCTCTCCGTTGGGGGCGTCAATGTATCCGGCGAAATTCTTTGTGCCGGCTATCGTTCCGCTCTTGGCGTGAATACGTCCTTCAAGGGCTGTCCCTGCGCATAGAGAAGTCAGGGTTCCTGTTTTTCCGCTGATCGGCAGCGATGCCATCCATGCCTCTTTGTTCGGACTGTTGTACATCACGGTCAACAATTGTACCAGCGCTTTGGCACTAACGGCATCTTGCGGCGCCAAACCACATCCGTCTTTGATGATAGCGTTCTGTACGGCTACACTTCTGCGGCGCCAGTAATCACGCAGCAGGTCCTGACTGTTATGGATCGTGCCGGGCAGCGTATAACGTGTACCAAGGTATCGGAAAAGGGTCTCGGCATAGAGGTTGTTCGAGTTGATATTCGTCTCCTTGATGATCTCCGAAAGCGGTTCTGAATAATGGATATACAGCTCATGTCTTGGTGGGGTCAATGGGTTATAATCGGGTTCGTACGTGGCGTCCCGATAGACGATGACCCCCGACTCGCGTAACCGTGACGTCAGATGACGCGCTAAGAGCAAACCCGGGTTCGGCAAATCGCCTTTGATGCCAAACGTACCGAGGTTAGATGGCACCACACCGGTCAGGTAACGCTCGCGACTGTACGGCAGTCCGCTCACGAAAGCACCGTCATACTGGATGCGGTCACAGCGAACACGGTTGATAAACACAATGTCTTCAACCTTCGGCTCGGTGCCCACCACTGTCGCTACACTGCCGGGCTCACCGCTCTTGAGCACGATATTCATCGTGTTGCCATAATAATTGAGCGCGAAGATACCCGGTGCATAGTAGTTTCCCGCGTCCTCGCAGAGCCAATTAGGGTTCTGAGCCTCGCCGTCCAGCATCGTCATGTCCGCTATAACCGCCCCGTGAATACGCGTGATACCAGCCGCTTTGATCGCTTTGACCCACTGGTTGAGGAATGCGGTCCGACCTTTCCAACCCAACGAAGGATCACAGCCACCACGGATATAGAGGTTGCCGTAGAGAACGCCGTTATCGATCGTACCGGTGTACTCGAGAATGGTAGGAAACCGAAAACCCGGACCGAGGGTCTCCAAGGCTGCCGAGGTAGTCAGCAGTTTCATCACGCTTGCCGGTGGCACTACTTTGTCCGAACGGTGCTCATCAATAATCTCACCCGTATTGAGGTTCTGAACCAATACGGACATATTCGCCTGACTCGTTAACGGGTTCGTCAACAGGACATTAATCGATAATATGAGCGCAAGAAAAACTTTCAATTTTCAGTTTTCAATTTTCAATTCGACAGATACTCATGCATTGCTTTGGCTGCCTTTCGTCCGTCGCTCATCGCGAGGATAACAGTAGCACCGCCGCGTACAATATCACCTCCGGCAAAGATCGTCGGGATAGCCGATTGCATGCCGTCGTTGACCACGATCGTTCCTTTCTTGCTGATCTCCAAGCCCTCTACAGACGATGGAATGAGAGGGTTAGGACTCACGCCGACCGCTACGATCACGAGGTCAACCGGAAGAGTCATGGTCTTGCCTTCTACGGGTACAGGACTGCGACGTCCGCTCTCATCGGGTTCGCCTAACTCCATCACTTGCAGCACAGCTTCGTTCACGCGTCCGTTCTCGTCGGCATGGTACTCGATGGGGTTATGAAGTGTCATGAACTCGATACCTTCCTGTTTCGCGTGGTGTACTTCCTCCACACGAGCGGGCATCTCTTCTTCCGAACGGCGGTAGATGATCATCGCACGCTCTGCTCCCAGACGTTTCGCGGTACGAACGGCATCCATCGCGGTGTTGCCACCACCGATGACAGCTACGTTCTTGCCGTACAGAATCGGCGTGTCCGTCTCAGGATTAGAGGCGTCCATCAGGTTCACACGGGTCAGGTACTCGTTACACGACATCACGCCGTTCAGGTTCTCGCCCGGGATATTCATGAATCGCGGCAGACCTGCGCCTGAACCCACAAAGATACCCTTGAACCCTTGCTCTTCGAGTTCCTTGACAGAGATGGTCTTGCCGATGATCGTATCTGTATGGAACTGCACGCCTAACGCACGCAGACCCTCTATCTCTATATCGACTATATGGTTCGGCAAACGGAACTCGGGAATACCGTATTTGAGTACACCGCCTATCTCATGCAGCGCCTCAAAAACGTGTACCTCATATCCGTATTTAGCGGCATCGCCGGCAAAGGTCAAACCGGCAGGACCCGAACCCACTACGGCAATCTTTTGTCTTTGAGCAGCTTCAGGCTGCGGTCTTTCTTCTTTGAGCGAAGCGGTCTGTTCGTTGGCATAGTCTGCGCAGAAACGCTCGAGGTATCCGATTGCTACTGCCGGATGACCCATCTTCAGATGGATGCACTGACTCTCGCATTGTTTCTCCTGCGGACACACACGACCGCACACTGCCGGCAGAGACGAACTCTCTTTGATGACTGCTGCTGCTCCGAGTACATCGCCCGTCTCCAGTTTCTTGATGAAGCCTGGGATATTGATATTCACCGGACAACCCTGTACACAGGTCGGGTTCTTGCAGTTCAGGCAGCGATGACTCTCCGTGATTGCCTGCTCGAACGTTAGACCTTGGTTCACTTCCTCATGCAGACTCTTTACGCGCACTTCCGGTCGTAACTCCGGCATCTGAACCCGCGGAATAGCGACCCGATCTTTGGGCTTGCCCTCAAAAGGAATGATGGATTGAGCCGCTTCGCTAAATGGTGACGCACCTTTGGTGCTTAATGATGCATCATTGAGCGGCTTAGCCGCGCTCATTGCATCATTGAGCTCGCTTTGCGAGCGCTCATTATAAGCCCGCAGGGCTTCTGCTTCTTCGTTCTTGAACGCTTTCATGCGGCTCAGCATCTCATCCCAGTCCACACCGTGCGCATCGAACTCAGGTCCATCGACACAGACGAACTTCGTCTTACCGCCTACTGTCACGCGGCAGGCACCGCACATACCGGTTCCATCGACCATGATCGTGTTGAGCGATGCCTCGGTCGGGATAGTATATTTGGCGGTCGTGAGTGCCACGAACTTCATCATGATAGCCGGACCGATGGTGATACATTTATTGACGGTCTCGCGGTTGATGACTTCTTCTACGCCGACGGTTACGACGCCTTGCTTGCCCATTGACCCGTCATCGGTCATCACAATCAACTCGTCCGACCATTGTGCTAACTCATCTTTGAGGATGATTAGGTCTTTGTTGCGGGCAGCAAGGACGGTGATGACCTTGTTTCCGGCTTTCTTGAGCGCCTCAGCAATAGGCAACATAGGCGCAGCTCCGACACCTCCGCAGGCACAAACGACCGTGCCGTAGTTCTCAATACGCGTGGCACGACCCAGAGGACCAACGATGTCATGAAGGCACTCACCCGGGTTCATGGCTAACAATTTGTGCGTCGAGACGCCCACCTGCTGAACGACCAGAGTGATCGTCCCTTTCTCTATATCTGCGCCAGCGATCGTCAGAGGTACACGCTCCGAGTGATCGTCCACACGAATAATCACGAAATGTCCGGCTCTGCGGCTACGCGCAATGAGCGGAGCTTCAACGATGAGCTCCGCTACATTGGGCGAAAAGAATCTTTTGGAAATGATCTTGTTCATAAAATATATTTACGATTTACAGATTTCCGATTTTCGATTTATTGACGATTCGCCGCTTCGCGGGATTTTCGATTTACGCTACGAACAATCGTCAATTATCCTCATTCGTCAATCAATCGTACCTCGTCAATCGTTCAATCGTCAATTATCAAAAATGTTTGGTTTCTTTTCCGACGATAGAAGATAACAGATTGTTTGCCAAGCGGCTTGCTCCGAAACGGAAACTCTCGTTATTGAGCCATTCCTCGCCTAAGATCTCTTTGACCAGCGTGAAGTGTTGTACCGCCTCTTCGGTCGTAGAAACGCCTCCTGCAGGCTTGTAACCCATCTTAATGCCGGTCTTCTCCTGCCATGCCTTGATGGCGTTGCACATCACAAACGTCGCTTCCGGAGTCGCGTTTACTGCGATTTTTCCGGTCGAGGTCTTGATGAAATCGCAACCTGCTGCCATCGAGAGGATGGATGCTTTCCAGATGTTCTCTGCGCTCTTCAACAAACCCGTCTCCAAAATCACTTTCAGGTGCTTGTCACCGCACACTGCTTTCAACTCGCTGATCTCGTCGAAGCACTCCTGGTAGTTGCCCTCCAGAAACTTACCCACACTCAGCACGATATCTATCTCCGTCGCTCCGGCTTTGATAGCCATCGCCGTCTCTGCTACTTTTACCTCAAGGAAGGTCTGAGATGCAGGAAAACCGCCGCTCACACAGGCAATATTGAACTTCGGATCCTTCAATGCCGCGCGTACATATTCTGCCATCGCTGGATAAACGCAGATAGCTGCTACGTTAGGAATACCCGGGAATTTCTCTTCGAATGTATTAACAGCGTTAGCCATGAACTCCACTTTCTCGATGGTATCATCGGCAGAAAGGGTGGTGTAATCAATCTGATGGAGGCACTCTTTCCAAACCTCCACATTATTGTTCTCAGCAAAATGGGCTGCTTCGATTTCTGCTACTTGAGCTTTCACTTGCTCATCGGTAAACGGGCAGGGGTACTGCGCGAATAATTCTTCAAACTTATTCATGTTTTCTAACAATTTAACGTTTTTATAAAATAAAAACCATTTTAACTATTTAACTCTTTAACGTCGTCTGCAAGACGACCAATTATCGTTTCATTCCCGCGAACGGCTTCGCCGACGTCAACGAACATCTCCGTGTTCAGAGGAAGGTACATATCCACGCGCGAACCCAATTTAATGAATCCTAAATGCGTGTTTCGATGTGCCTGATGACCCGGCTTGGCGTAAGTGACGATCCGTCGGGCCATCGCTCCGGCTATCTGACGAAGAGCAATCTGCACTTTGTTCGGCGTCTCGATAACAACCAGACTGCGCTCGTTCTCCGTACTCGATTTGGGCAACCAAGCACCCATATGACGACCTTTCTGATGCTCCGATACCAGCACGGTTCCCTCAATCGGGTACCAGTTTGCATGTACGTTAAAGGGGGACATGAAGATGGATACTTGAAGCTTCTTTTCGTGGAAATACTCGTTCTCCTCCGTCGGCTCGATTACGACCACACGACCGTCTGCCGGCGCAATGATGAAGTTCGGATCATCGATCTTCAACACGCGTACAGGGTTACGGAAAAAATAGGTCACAAACACAAGTAACATGGCTGTGAGAATCAACGTAATGGCAAACACCCAATGGGGCTGCACAAATAAATAAATAGGTACGTTGATGATGAATAGAAGCAGAACGGTCCCGCAAATCAAACCGCGTCCTTCTCTGTGAATCTTTGGTGTTTTCATATTTTATAAATGTTATTGACGATTTAACGAGCTACGATTTAACGATTTATTGACGATTGAGTTTAATTTACGATTGATAGCGGACATTGGTCAATAATTTTAATTCGTCAATCAATCGTACCTCGTCAATCGTCCAATCGTCAATCTCTACTGCCACATCGCGTACGGGAACTGGGCGAGCATTTCTGCTGCCTGATCGAGACCCGTCTGTAATTTCTTTTCCACCATGAACTTGAACATGAATGGAATATCGGCTTTGACGGTCAGTTTGATGCGTGTGTCCGTGGGACTCACTTCTTTGAGTTGGATCCAGAAATTGCCTTCCATCGGAATGCCTTCCAAACCGAACTTGATGGTGTCGTTCTCGATGCGGTCCACAATCGCGATGGTTATTTTCTGGGCTAAGCCATCTACCTTGAGTTTCACGCGGTCGGGTTCGATGAACATCTCCTGAATCTTGTCTTGAGGAATCAGATCCCGTACGCGTTCAAGGCTCCGCATGTCGCTTAGCACCCGATAGATCTGCTGCGCTGAGCAAGGCGCAGAACTGATTTTGCTCTCGTATTTACTTTGACTCATATCAATCCATCAATTTATTTATGTACGATTTAACGACCTTCGTCCTTAGACACCTTCGTAAATCCTTCGTACATGGTACATTTGTCCTTCGTGCATTTTAAAATATCATTCCATCATTCATCCTTTTTTTGTATTTCTTTATCTCCCGCGAGGTCTTGCCGATTCGTTTCTCCAACTCATTGATATCGTGGATAATAATCTGCAAATGTTGTGCCCGCTCCAATGCAGCGCGAACTCCTGCATTCCTTGCTCCGTTCTTCCCTTCGTGCGTCAACTCGTACACCTGTTCATCCGTCAACCGTTTCCCTTCTCGGTAGGCAACAACCTCTTTTCCGTCGTCCCTCACCATGATCCGTAGATCATAAAGAGGTGTTTTCAATTTGGTTTGATCAATGACGTAGTAACCGCGGTCTTGATATTTCTCGTTTTTCTCGTATTTGAACAGGGCAATCAGAGAATCGGCTTGCGGCAGGAGGGAATCCAATTGATGCTGGTAAAAATCGAGCGAGCGTTGTTGCTCCGCTAACGCAGTGGAGTCCTTCCGATGCTTCTCGGCGTGGTACTCCTCTATTTTGGAGACTCTATGGTACTCCCAATTGATCACGCCAAATGTGAGCCCGAATAGCGCAATCAATCCGGGAATCAACCATTCTTTCTTTATTTTTTCAAAGAACCACATCGTCTATTGATTCTCATTCTTATTAAGGATGATCAACGCGGCAATAACGCCCGGAACCCAACCCAACAGAGTCAGAATGAACACAATGGTAAACGACCCGCAACCACGGTCCACTACCGCCAAAGGCGGAAAGATGAGTGCCAATAAAACTTGCAAACAAGTCATATGTTTTCTTCTTAAAATCCTTATCGGCTGCAAAAGTACAACAAATTTTGCATATATGCAAGCGTTCGGGGATTTTTTTTGAGAAAAGGAGCGATTTATCGCGTCTTAAAGGTCCCTGAGCGTCTATTGGGAGCTTGCTCACGGATAGCCGCTCAGGGTCCTTTAAGGAGAGACTTTAGTCTCTTTTCTCAAAAAAAATCCCCGCTCTTGCTCATATATCCGGCAAAATGCGAACGTACTTTCGGCGGGAACCCACCATTAAGGTGGGAGGGCCGAAGGTACAACAAATAAAATAGGAAGCCTTTAGGCTCGGCAAAAAAAATCCCCGCCCTTGCTCATATATCCCGCACAATGCGAACGTACTTTCGGTGGGCCCCTACTTTTATAGTAGGGAGGACCGAAGTTACTACAAATAAAATAGGGAGCTGCGAAAAAATACAACATTTCCTCCCTTCTTTTCTTCCCTATAAGATGAGACCCGAAAATAGTACATCCGTAATCGGAAACGATAAAAAAGCCTAAAAATCCTTATCTAAACCTTGTTTGAGTGGGTGATTAGTGGGAGATAAGTGGGTTGTTAGTGGGTCGTTAAGCATACGTGAAGCGGAGATGAAAGGTAGATCACCTCTGGCAGAATGCCATCTTTTTGTAAAGAAATATACATCATTTTACGCCACAAAAATCGTGCCAAAATAACAAAAAAATATGCAACTATTTGCATATGTCAAAAAAAAGCAGTACCTTTGCAGCCCGAATGAAGAATTAACACAATAATGAAAAAAATTATTTTTACTTTAGCAGCGATGACGCTTATGACTACGGCTTGTACGAACAAGCAACAAACAACCGGTATTCCTCTGGAAAACTTGGACACCACCGCAGTGCCGCAGAATGATTTCTATCAGTATGCTTGCGGAGGATGGATGGCAAACAACCCCTTAACGCCCGAATACAGCCGTTTCGGCTCCTTTGACAAACTCGCGCTCAATAACTTGGAGCAGGTCAACGGACTCATTCAAGAGCTCGCTCAGGAGAAGCACCAAACAGGCTCGGTAGCGCAGAAAATCGGTGATATGTACAATCTCGCGATGGACACCGCCCGCCGCGATCAGGAGGGTATAGCTCCCGTGCAGAAGACTTTGGATGAGATAGCCGCTATCACCTCTCGTGAGCAACTGTCCGTAGCACTCGGCAAAGCCATGGATTACAGCCTCTGGGCACTCTATGTCGAGGCGGACGCAATGAACAGCTCGATGAATATCCTC